>Ga0209137_1000019_pt1 | contig 189231 bp, 164 predicted proteins | sample SaaInl5LU_22_DNA_FD_184642 | JGI IMG/M metagenome (GOLD analysis project Ga0209137, IMG submission 184642) | Marine microbial communities from expanding oxygen minimum zones in the Saanich Inlet - ESP_105LU_22_DNA (SPAdes) (version 2) | ecosystem: Environmental > Aquatic > Marine > Intertidal...
CGGTAGCCAATCCGATAAATGTTTTGGCCGATATGATAGCTTCTTTACATGATAAAAAAGGGTATATCACCATTCCTGGATTCTACGATGATGTGGACGAGGTGAGTAGTGAAGAGCGCGCGCTAATGGCTAAAGCACCATTTAGTTTAGATAACTACAAAGCGCATTTGGATATAGCGGATGTGCAAGGTGAAGAAGGTTATTCAACCCTGGAGAGAACTTCTATTCGTCCAACCTTGGATGTTAATGGTATTTGGGGTGGTTACATTGGTGAAGGTGCGAAAACAGTTTTGCCGTCAAAAGCTTTTGCTAAGATTTCTATGCGTTTAGTTCCTAATCAAGACAGTGCTAAAATTACTAAGTTGTTTCAACAACATTTCGAAAGCATAGCCCCAGCGAGTGTTAAGGTAAAAGTAAAACCTCATCATGGCGGTGAAGCAGCAGTTACTCCTACGGATTCTATTGCCTATAAGGCGGCTGAACAAGCTATGGAAACCACCTTTGGAAAAAGACCAATCCCCTTGCGCAGTGGAGGAAGCATACCGATTGTAACCATGTTCGAACAGGTACTTGGTATTAAGACAGTGCTCATGGGTTTTGGTTTGGATAGCGATGCGATTCACTCTCCCAATGAACATTTTGCGATAGAGAATTACCTCAAAGGAATAGAAACGATTCCTTATTTCTACAAAAATTTTACTGAGTTGAGCTGAGTTTGCCTTCTTATTCAGATTATTAGTTGGCAATTAGTCTGTATTAATTTGTAGTTGAGGATTTTACATCATGGCGAGGGCGCTATATTAGAATAAAATACCCAAAAAGTATTTTACTCATCCTTCAAACTTCTAAAATCAACGGGAACAACCTTACTCACTCCTTGTTCTTGCATAGTTACGCCGTAAATCACATCTACATGACTCATGGTTTGCTTGTTGTGTGTTACAATAATGAATTGTGAATCCTTAGAAAATTGTTGAATGATATTGTTGAATTTATCAATATTCGTATCATCAAGTGGCGCGTCAACCTCATCGAAAATACAGAAAGGAGCTGGTTTCAAAAGATAGAGAGAAAATAATAATGCCGTTGCTGTTAAGGTCTTTTCTCCTCCGGATAGCTGATCGATAATTTGAGGTCGCTTTCCTTTAGGTTTCGCAATAATATCAATCTTACTTTCTAAAGGATTGTCTTCGTCGAGTAGAATTAAATCGCATTTATCATCCTCCGTAAACAAGGTTCGGAAGACCTTCTGGAAGTTCTCTCTGACCTCATTGAAAGCAACCATAAACAGGGTTTTGGCTGTATCTTCAATTTCCTTTATGGTGGTCAGCAAACTCTCTTTAGCATCCGTTAAATCTTTCTTTTGACTCGTGATGAAATCATAGCGAGTTTTCATTTCATCATAAGCTTCGACCGCCATTGGATTGATCTCGCCAAAGTTGTCGATTCGATCTTTAATCCTACTTACTTTCTCTTGTAAATCTTCCTGAGCCAAAGCCTCGGATAAATCTTCATTGATGATATCATTTACATCAATTTTGAACTCCACAGCTAATCGTTCTCGAAGTGAATTTAACTCAATTTTCAAGTCAGTGAATTGATCTTTCAACTTGTCTAATTGCTGCTGTATCTGTTGCTTTTTGAAAGAAGTGTCTTTAATCGTAGCCTCTAACTCATTGATTGCAGCTCGGCTGTCATAATAAGCTTGCTCAACAGTTTCAACTTCTTTTTCAATCTTTTCTTTATCCTTGTATCCTGAAAGTAAAGCACTTTCCAATTTTTTCAATTGTGCTGTGATATCTTTACTTGCTTGCGCGGTTGAATTGAGCAAATGGGAATTCCTTTCTTGATCTTCTTTGACCTTACTGTGCTCTTTCTCAGCAAAGCTTAATGATTGTTGAATGTTTTGCAGTTTACTCAATTCTTGGTGATACAAGATATTATTTTGATTATAAGTATTACTATTTTGGTTGAGTTTGTCCGTTAATTCGACAAAATGAGTATCTGCTTCTGAAACCAAACTACGTAATTCTTCCCGTCGCTTTCCAAGTGCACCTTGTTCGGCGGCCATATCTACATTCTGCTGCTTAATTTTGTCAATGGCCTCCATAACAGTTTTACTTTTTTGAACATTATTGTTAAAAAAGTTTTCGAGGTTCTCCACTTGGGTTTGAAGTGAAGTAAACTTCATATTCTTCTCATTGAGCAACCTCTTTTGTGACTCAATTTCTTCACTTTGGGTGCGTTCAGCCAGGCTATCCAGTTTGTCCTGGTAAATCAATAATGATTTTTGTAAAGAAGCAGTTTCCTTTTCATACTTCTTCACTTCTTTCTGCAGCTTTTCCAGATTCTTGGCTCTTCCTATGCGTTTTCCTTCAAACAGTCCCACTGCACCGCCTGAAATAGAAAAATCATGCTTGATGTATTTGCCGCTGGTACTTAAAAGATTCACCGCTTTAAACTGTTTATCTCGGATGAGTTCTTCCGCTTGTTCTTCTTGATTGATAAAGTAGGTTTTGTCCAATAAAAACGCTACGAGTTCCTTGTATTTTTCATCAATTTCAATGACTTCTAATGCGGGTTTAACATCATTATGAATTATCGGCTGGGAAGCCTTAAAATGCCTGAATTCATCCAGGATGAAAAAGTTAGCTCGACCCTTTGCTGCATCATTAAGTAAGTTGACTGCACGGATAGCTTCATCTACGTTTTGAACAACATAATAGCTTAGATAGGATTCCAAATAGTTCTCGATAGGAATTCTATACTTTTCATCGCAATAGATGATGTCAGAGAGTAGTAAAGCATTTTTTGTCCAGGAAGCATTTTTTTTCAGGAATTTAATGGATTCGGGAAATCCCTCTAGGTTATCAACTAAACTTTTTGTTAGGTTATATTCATTTTGTTTAGCATCTAAAATCCTATTTTTCCTATTCAGTTCATCTTTGGTTTGGTTTACCTGCTTTTCCGTTTCTTCTTTTTCTTCTTGAAGTTTCTTTTCCGCAACGAGCAGTTTTTCAAGACTTAGTTCAAACTGCTTTTTTTCCTTTTCAAGCAGTGCATGAGCTGTTTTCAAGCTTTTCAGTTCTTCTTCTTTTGTTTGACTTTCTTCTTGAAAAACAAAGAGATCCTTTTCATATTTTTCCAAACTCGATTGGTTAATAGCCGATTGTTTTTCTATCTCGTAGAAACGTCGCTCAATATCCTGAAAATCTTGTTTGTCTTTATCTAAATCCAATTTGAGCGCCTGATGTTCGGCTCTTATCTTATCCAGAGCAGTTTTTTGTGTTTCTAGTTCCAGCTGTTTGGCACTTGTTATTTTTTCTTGTTCGCTTACCTGTGTATTTAATTGCTTTTTAGATTCTTCAAGCTCGATTTTTTTGTGTTTCAGTGTTAAAATCTGCTCTTGTGCTGTTTGATTTTTTTCTTCTTCAAATCGAAGCTTTTCCTTCAGTACATTTCTGTCATTTTCTTGACTACTCACGCCGCCAATCAGCGCATTGAGTTTTTTCTGCACTGAACCCAGCGATTTTTCTTTTTCAAGATTGTCTAGTTTACTCTTTTCCAATCTAGCTTCTTGTTCCTTTAGCTCCGACTCGAGTTTAAGGTTTTTATCATTTTCTTCTTGTTGAAGCTTGTCGAGTTCCTTGTATTTTTCTTTGTATTTCGCTAGAAATTGTTTAGCAAGTTCTACAGAGAGTATTTTGTACTCCTCTTTAAGCGTATAATAGCGCTTGGTTTTTCTCGCTTGCGATTCAAGACTCTTTAAATTGTTTTCTATTTCGTACAGTAAATCCTCAACACGCTCTAAATCGCCCTCTGTTCCTTTTAGTTTAAGCAGCGTTTCTCGCTTGCGCTTTTTGTATTTGGAAATTCCCGATGCTTGTTCAAACAATCTTCGCCTTGAATTTTCACGATCGTTTAAAATCTCATCAACCATACCTAACTCGATGATGGCATAAGAATCGGCGCTTACACCCGTATCTAGGAATAAATTGGTAATATCTTTTAATCGGCAAGGGACATCATTGAGTCGGTATTCACTGTCGCCATTGCGGTACAAGCGGCGGGTAATCGTAACCGTCTTAAACTCGGTTGCGATGATGTTTTTTGTATTTTCAAAGGTGAGAGAAACTTCGGCTAAACCACTGGCTTTTCTATTCTTGGTCCCATTAAAAATTAGATTGTCCATTTTTTCGAGACGGAGCATACTCGTTTTTTGTTCACCCAACACCCAACGTATAGAATCGACAACATTACTTTTCCCGCAACCATTCGGCCCAACGATACCTGTTATGTTATCGTTAAAGTGTAAGATGGTTTTGTCCGCAAAGCTTTTAAAGCCTTTAATTTCTAATGTGCTTAATCTCAAAATTTAGATTTTAGGCGAAAGACAAAGATAAGTTTCTTTAGGTATTCGTCCAAGATAGAATCACCTGGTATGTTAGAGATATTCTTGGCATAAATTCGTTGTGTTTACGCAGTGAAACCGACTTTTATTTATTTCCTAAGAATAATTCTTGTAATTTAGATATTGAATCCGGATTCTATCTATGAGTGTCAAATTAGTCTTTATCATATTGGGAATTATTTTCTACGTAGTTCGTTACCTGTCTCAAAGCGGAGGTGACAAGAAGAAAAGTCCCGCACCGTCTACGAATAGACCACGTTCTCAGCAGTCAAGCAAGCAGCCACAATCTATTGATGATATTTTCAAAGAATTTGTCAAGGAGGTTGAAAGTGCCAATAAAAAGAAGGAAAAATCAGTAGTGCCGCCTGTTCGTCAAGAGGCGAAAGCGCCAGTAAAATCAAGTGCTAAGTCTAAAGCGAAGACCTTGGATTGGCAACAGGTGAATCACACAAACATTCAAGCGAAGAAACAATTAATCGACCACAATGATTATCATGATTATTCGCATCGTGTGGACGAGGCACATCGTTCCGTCCCTGTTACTGACATTGCAGAATCGGAGGGAAGTGTATTCGAAATGAACTTGGAAGAAGTTGATTGGAAGCAAGCCGTTATCTTGAAAGAGGTGCTTGATCGAAAGTATACCTAATTAATCTTTACAAATCATTATTTACTTCTGTGTTAACTTTGGCATTATTTTTCGATGAGTTAATAGAAAGTCAGCCTATGAGATCTTTATTTTTTAGCCTAATTGTAGCGGGTAGTTTGTTTCTCGGAGGATGTGTTGGAGCAAATTACTATTTAAAAAGAGGTAATTACGATGCCGCCATCCGATTTGCTGTCGAGAAACTCAGAAAAAATCCAAACAAGGCAGATAAACATATCCTAGCTTTGGAGACGGCCTTTAATATTGAGAAAGTACAGATTCTTGATAGGATAGAGTTTTTAAAACTCGATGGAAGTCCTGATTCTTGGGTTGAGATTCATGCGCTGTATGCTGAAATTGATGCATATCAGCGGGCCATTAAACCAGTCTTGCCGCTATACTTAAAAAAGGAGCATCGTTATGCAGACATTGAGCTAATCGATGTGAATGAAGCATTGGTAGATGCCAAACAAAAGGCTGCAGCTTTTCTTTATGCCAAAGGAGTGGAGCTTCTCTCACAAAACACGAAATTTTCCGCGCGGGAGGCCTTCACTTATTTCCAAAAAGTGAAGGAGTACTATGGCATGTATCAAGATGTTGATCGAAAAATGGACGAGGCCTTTCAGATGGGGCAAAATCATATTTTGGTTCGTTATGGTAATACAAGTCCTATGATTATTCCTCAAGAGTTTTTTGCTAACCTTATGCAATATGATGAGCAAAGCCTCAATGGACTTTGGACAAGCTACTATCTTGATGCTGCTGCTCGTTCCGACTATGATTATTTTATCGATGTAGCAATATTCCAGGTCAATATTGGACCTGAGCAAGTGAATAATACTTCCCATCTTGATCAGAAGCAAGTTGAAGACGGATTTCAGTATGTTTTGGATGCCAATGGGAATGTTGCTAAAGATAGTTTAGGTAATGATATCAAAGAGCCGAAGTTTAAGACTATCAAAGCCACCGTTTATAAATCAGAGCAGACGAAAGTCGGGCAATTGAGCGGTGAAGTGAAATACTCCAAGGCTAATGGTCAAGTGTTTCAGCGTTTCCCTTTTCAGGAAAACTTAGTTTTCAAAAATTTCTTTGCTTCTTTTCAGGGGGATCCAAAAGCCTTGAGCGAGGAATCTAAGGCGATCATTGGCGGTCAGGCGATACCCTTTCCGAGTGACGTGCAAATGGTTATGGATGCTTCTCAACTGATTAAGACGAAAACCTTGAATCTCATTCAAAGTAATCAGGCTTTGGTTTTGGATTAAGCAAGCAGGAAAGAAAGCGTTTTCCCTAAAAATTCTTTGGGATTCTCAGCATGCAGCCAATGGCCGGCGCCTTGAATAACTACTTTATCGTTATTTACGAAGTATTTGTCAATAATCGGGAAATAAGCTTCTTGTATGTAGTCTGATTGATCGCCATAAATGAAGAGCGTTTCTCCGTCAAAATTATCTTCCGTTTGAAAAGTGCCTAGAATTTTAGTGTAATTCTTCCAAAGTGAATCGAGGTTAAACTTCCAGATAAAGGCATTATGCTCATCACGAGTTAAGCCTTTCATCAAAAACTGACGTACACCAAATTGAGGAATAGTTTGGGCGAGGATATCATCCACTTCCTTTCTTTGTTGTACAGTTTTAAGGTCAATACTCCGTAAGGCTTCAAATATTGCATTGTGGCCGGGATCGTAAGTGACAGGAGCAATGTCGGCAATAATTAGTTTTTCTATATAGTCACCATGACTGAGGGCAAACTGCATGGCAACTTTCCCCCCCATGCTATGCCCAAGTAGGTGGCAACGGTATATAAAGTTTTCGTTACAAAAGTTTAATAAATCCTCAACCATCAGGTTATAGGAAAATTCATCACTATGTGGCGATTTCCCGTGATTTCTAAGGTCGATGATAAAAACTGTAAAATGTTCAGCGTATTGCTTCGCAAGGGTTTGCCAGTTATCCAATGAGCCTAGAAGGCCATGTAGAATAATTAATGGTTCGCCTTGTCCAAATACTTTATAGTTTAATTGCATGATTGAAAGACCCTGTTGGTTTAGAAACAGCCTTCAGCCTTTAATCGTTCAGTTTCAGTACAGCAAGGAAGGCTTGCTGAGGTACTTCTACTTTACCGAATTGCCTCATTCGTTTTTTACCTTTTTTCTGTTTCTCAAGGAGTTTTCTCTTTCGGGTGATATCTCCTCCATAACATTTTGCGGTAACATCCTTTCGCATAGCAGAGATAGTTTCTCTTGCTATAATTTTCATTCCAATAGCTGCTTGAATGGCAATCACAAATTGTTGTTTTGGAATAAGATCTTTGAGTTTTTCACAAAGTCGTCGTCCGAAATCGTAGGCTTTATCCCGATGAATCATTGCGGAAAATGCATCAACGTTGTCTCCATTTAGCTTAATGTCCACACGAACCATATCCCCAGCTTGGTAGCCTATCATATGATAATCGAAGGAAGCGTAACCCTTTGAAATTGATTTCAAACGATCATAAAAATCGAAGACAATTTCAGCTAGAGGCATTTCGAATGTTAATTCTACTCTTGATGTAGACAAGTAAACCTGATTTTTTAAGATACCTCGTTTCTCCATGCAAAGGTTCATAATGCTGCCTATGTATTCTGGAAGCGAGATAATTTGTGCATTAATATAGGGTTCTTCGATGCGATCAACGGCAGTTGGGTCAGGCAGATCGGACGGATTGTGTAGCAAGGTCATATCACCTTTTTTGGTATACAAGTGATAGGTAACTTGAGGTGTTGTTGTTATTACTGATTGGTCGAACTCTCTTTCCAAGCGCTCGGTGATTATTTCCAAATGCAACATACCTAAGAAGCCGCAACGAAATCCAAAACCGAGGGCAATCGAAGTTTCGGGTTCGTATACCAATGAGGCATCATTCAACTGAAGCTTTTCTAGTGCATCTCTTAAATCCTCATAGTCGTCAGAATCGATAGGATATATCCCCGCGAATACCATGGGCTTAACATCTTCGAAGCCCTTTACCATATTTTTCGTTGGCATAGCGGCATCGGTAATGGTGTCCCCGACTTTTACTTCTTTCGACGATTTTATGCCCGTTATAACATAGCCCACATCGCCTGCAGACAGCTGTTCTTTGGGCTCGGGTTTCAGTTTAAGTATTCCTATTTCATCCGCGAAGTAATCATTACCTGTCGCAACAAATTTGATTTTTTGGCCTTTGGTAATTCTGCCATTATAAATTCTAAAGTAAGCGATTACTCCTCGGTAAGCATTAAAAACGGAGTCAAAAATCATGGCTTGCAATGACTCATCTTCATTGCCTTCAGGCGCGGGTACGCGATTAATTACTGCAGTGAGTATATTGTCAACACCGAGTCCTGTTTTACCGCTTGCTTCAATGATACTCTCCCGATCACAGCCAATTAAATCCATGATTTGATCAGCTGTTTCTTCTATCATTGCCCCTGGCATATCTACCTTATTAATCACCGGAATGATTTCTAAATCATTTTCTAAAGCGAGGTATAGGTTGGAAATTGTTTGTGCTTGAATACCTTGAGCAGCATCGACTAAAAGTAAAGCGCCTTCACAAGCAGCTATGCTTCGAGATACTTCATAGGAAAAATCAACGTGGCCCGGCGTGTCAATGAGATTCAGTGTGTACTTTGCTCCATCCGTGTGCAAGTAATTCATCTGAATTGCATGACTTTTGATTGTAATCCCACGTTCACGTTCAATGTCCATATCATCCAAGACCTGCGCTTGCTTCTCTCTATCAGTAATGGTTTTCGTAGCATCGAGTAGTCTGTCTGCCAAGGTACTTTTACCGTGATCAATGTGGGCGATAATGCAAAAGTTTCGGATGTTTTTCATGCCAGACAAAGATATAAACTAAAGACAAGCTTTTGGATAAAAAAAAGGGGAACCTTTACGTTCCCCTCTCTAACTTTTAAATATGATTCTTATTTACCAAATGTGCCTCCATTAGCCTCACATTCTGCTTTAGCTGCTTCATATAAGGCATCTTCGATGGCGTTACCTTTACACCATTCTCCATCATAGAATAATCCTGATTGGTCAGAGCAAGATCCACACTTGCTGCATGAACTAAGACCTACAGATAATAACATGCCAACACTTAATACTAACATTAACTTCTTCATTTCGACTTATTTTTTATTGAGTTTATAAATGTGAGTCAAAGATATAAAAATAGTTTTATTCAGAAGTTTTTAGACAAAAAAAGGGATGCATTGGGCATCCCTTTTCTATCTAATTGGTGATTAATTAGTTTTTACTCCAATCACATCCAGCAAGCGTACAAGTGCTTTCTAATACATCAGCTTGATCTTTACTTAGATCTTCATATTCAACTACTGCACCGAACCCGCAATCGCATGAGTAGCTGGTTGAACAAGAACTTAAGGCAAACAATCCAGCGATGCCGAGTACTAACGTTAATTTTTTCATTTTAATAAATTTTAAGTGATTAATTAATGCATTGAATATAGATATTACAATGGTAATTAAAAACTTTTTTCATTTAAAGAAAAGGTAAAGATTAAGCAATTTGACCTAGTATCTTTCTTTCGTGCAAATGGCTTGGCTATTGGCATTGGCAGCTTCCTCTTCCATACGCTGTTCAAAAGCTTCACGATCTTCCTTTGTAGACGAGCAGAACCTTTCCATTTCAGTTCCTTTCAATGTAGAGTATTTACACTCTACACATTGTTTACAGGATGAAAGGCTGAGTCCAAGTAAAGCTATTAAACAGAAATATCTCATTGGTTATTTTTTATGATTATAGTTTTGTTTTCACTGATTTCTTGCCAAAAACTTTATTCAAAATAGGAATATCTAATTGCTTTAGTGCATAAGTCAAAATAGCAAATGCACTTGCTTCGTCTAACCAACCTACTATTGGTATAACATCCGTTGGTTCAGGAATGAATATATAAATGGCTGATAGCGCAGCGACTATTATCCAAAATTTTCTTTTCATCTTGCTGAATTTGAATGTTTAATTCTTCTTTTTGACAAGGAGTTGCTTAAAGATAATTAAAAACTCAAACGTAGCTGAAGTTTTAAATCGTATAATTTATTGCCAGGTATTTCATCATTTCCACTACCCTTGCTTTTTACATGCAGGTAATGCGTATGTGCGAATCGCATCCAGATTTGTATTTTTTCGCTGACCTTAAGCGAAGTATTCAAGTAATAGCGAATACCCGAGTCGAAAAAAGAAGGAATACTAAACTGATACAAGACATCACTTTCATAAGTATATATGCGAGAATCGAAAGATTGGATGTCAAAATAACTGATCCTTGCGTTGAATGCTATCGGTAGTTCTGGGTGTTTAAATTTAACTTCTTGAAACAATAGTGTCCCGCGATTAGGTGAATGCAACTGATCATTGAAGAAACTAAAAGATAATCGGGTGTTTAGCGTCCAATATCGGGCGGGTTGAAAACTCAATTGAACTCGAATACTTTGATTGATGTGTGGGGTGATAAAAGTGGTTTCTTCGATGCGTTGTCTGGAAAGATTGGCTTGCGGTCGGAGGAGCAGTTGATTATCTTCCTCATACAAGTCAATTGAAGTGAATGCGTTAGAAATGAATGGCTTGTTTCGTTCATTAATTAAGAAACTATTGTTTTGACCCAGAATGATATGGGTGTTTTTTTCTTTTTCTTCCCGTTTGTATAGCAAAGTGAATGCTGTTTTTTTGTTCGGATGGTATCCAAGAGAGCACAAGAAATCGAAGCCATCACTGGGTTTTTTACTTTGGAAACTTAACCAAGGGAACTTGTAATAATCCAAATAGCCAGCAAACTGCCAACGGCGATTAGGTTTGAAACTAAATCCCATAAAAACCCCGTGTTCATTGATGGGCTTGGTGGATTCTGCAAATGCATTGGCTTGGAGTGCTGGACTTATTGTATAGTACGGAGAGTAATATCTATGTAAAAGGTTTAATTGTAAACTGTGATGGGGATACATGCTCAGACCATGAAGGATTGCAAAACTGCTCTTGGTTTTGTTAATGCTGCTTGCTGTTTCTCCAAAAACATGCGCTTTTCGAAAAGAAAAACTGTAATCCATGCTGATATGGTTCAATGTTTTCCCTTGAAATTCGAATGCGTTATGAAGGGATTCGGGAAACTTGATTGCCTGACTAAATCGTTGTTGTATCCAGCGAACTCCTGCGGTGATGTTTAGGTTTTCATAAACATATTCTGCCCCGTACGCTTGGTGTCCAAGTCTTCGTTTATTATTTAATTCGTTTAGTGTCCGATGATAACCGGAAGACTGAGGTCTAAGGCTGTTTAGAATGGATTGTGTGCTATCCGTGTATTGAAAACTCGCATCCATTTGACGGTACGAGTAAAATGGTGTTAAAAAAGACTTATTCCATCTAAAAGTAAAAGCAGCGCCTCGCAGAAAGTTGGCCTCATTGATTGAGTTATAGGGTTTAAGTGTATTCCCTCCTTTTTTAATGTTGCTTTGGTCTGTTGATTTGTTAAACCCAAATCCGGTATACACCGTAAGTCCTTGAGCAAGATTGAGGTGATAATCCCCTATGGCTAGTGTGTGTAGTTTCCGATTAACTTTCCAAAATAAATGAGCCGAGTAAAAATCGAAGCCAAGTTTGTTTTGTGTCCCGAACATGGGTTCACCAGCATCTTTTTCTCCCGAAAAACCGTAGTATAATTTATTGCTGTAGTTGTATTTGTATCGCATGAAGATTTGACTCGGATTACCGAGATAGTTATTCGAAGTATATCCCGATTTCTTCGGGAATTGCTGTCCAAAACGCATGATGATTTGATGTTCTCCTTGAATAAGTAATTTGCCTAAACTGACATTATAGCTTTGCAGATCATTATTGACATGAAAGAAACTACTAATCTCGGGTAGATTAAGTTTAGCCCATGATGGGATTACTTGTAGTTCATAAATACTCATTAACGGCCCATTCACTTTGATATGGAAGAGTAAATCTGCGATTTGTTGCTCCGAGAGAATTCTTGAATCTCTTAGTTCACCAATAGAGGCTTTATTTAGGTTTAAAGGGTTTTTCTGAAGAATTTGTAGCCATTCTTCTTGTTCTGCATAGGCCATATTTACGCCATCATTTTCTTGATTGAATTCAAGCTGGGAGATTTGGCCTTGAGTTGAACAGAACATACTTAGGCAAAGTAGGATGCTCAGCACATCTTTGTTAATTGCTTTGCTCGGTCTTGCCTGGGATGAAGTCATAGCTTAAGGAGATTTGAGAGGAAAAGCCTACGGAAGTTTGCCATGAAGAGCTATAGGAAAATTGACATTTTTGCCAGTTTATTCCAATTCCACCATGTATGCTGTATGGTTTCATCGAAACACCTGTTCGCACTTCTACCATCGGGTGCAAGGTATAATTCATGCCCATATGCCAGCGTATGCCTTCTCCTAAGATTTTGTTCAAATCACAAGCCAGGTATATTTTATCCGTGGGTTGGAAGGCTGCACCTATTACTATTGAACTACTTCGGGAAGAGCTGAACTGTTTTTCTAAGGGATGTTTGACTGGATTTCGGATGGTGAAGGCTATTTGCACTTGTTTACTTATTTGATATAAGGAACCTAAGTCAAAGCTTACCACTTGCTTCTTTCCATAATTCGGTATTCGTATGTGATGCCAATTGGCTCGTATGCCCACACTCCATGTATCAATCAGTTTTTTAGCATAACCCAAACCGCAGTTTGTTTCCCGGAAGTTTTTAATTCCGAAAGATTGCAAGGTATAAGAAAAAACGCCACGCGAAGAGTGGTGGATAGCGGCAATGGTTCCCGTGTAAAAATCATTAAATGCGCCGTGATTAAGAATGTTTACCCCAAACTGGCTATTGGTGCTAAATCCTGCTGCGGCAGGGGAATAAGCGGCACAAAAAACACTAGTGTTTGTGCTCATTACTCCTCCCATGCCTCCTTCTTTGGCCCCATTATGTTGAGCAAAAATTAAATCAAATAGCAGGACTAAAATGGCCAGAAATACAAATCGCATGAATCGATGTTTTTTCAAACATAGTTCATGCGATTATAAAGTTTTAAGCCAATGAGTGGATTACCGGATTAGACTTACTGTTCCGCTGGTTTTCATTATTGAAGCGCCATTGATTGGCTGTGCTTCGATGTAGTAGGAGTAAACACCTATATTTTGTTTTACGCCTAAATAGCTGCCATCCCAGCCTACATTGAATCCTTGATTGTCGTACAATAGTCCGCCCCAGCGATTATATACTCGCAGGATATAGTTTTCAAATTCTTCGAAATTCGCTATTCTGAAAATATCATTTATTCCGTCACCATTTGGACTAAATGCCGTTGGTAAAAGTAATAAAGTCTCCTCGAGAGGATTAACCGTCACCTTAATGGTGTCGTAGTTTAAACAACCAAATTCATTGGTTACGGTCAGGGTGTATTCAGCCGTCGAAGTAGTATTTGCTATAATGGATGGGCCAAAGAAGCTTTCTCCTAAGTCATTTATCCATGTATAGCTTTCATTCGGGTTTGGATTGTCAACATTGATAGTTAAGTTCACTCCTGCGTTTACTGTTGTATCGCTTCCCAATGAAATGGATGGATTTGGATTAACAACTAACGCTACAGAAGTTATAAGGCTATCGCACCCGAGTGCACTGGCCACGGTATCGGTGTATACTCCCGGGGAGTTTTCCCCATTGCCAAAAATGTTAACGGGTAGTTCATTCGCACAAACAATTAATGTGTCAGCAGTAAGCAAAGGGTTAATTACAAACAAATCAGTAATCACAATACTGTCACAATTGTTAGTCGAGGAGAAGGTATCTACATAGGTGCTGCTTGTATTTTGCCATGCGTTTTCAAGGAAAAGACTATCACCTGCACAAATGTTGAGTGATTGATTTTCTGTGAAAATAGGGTTGACAAATATATTCACAGAATCTCTGCCTGTACAACCGTCAACCGTTACATCGACCCAATACAAACCTGTATTTTGAGCAAGGAATGTTGATGTATTCGTAGTTCCATCTTGCCATAAGTAGGATGCATTGCTTGTAGTAGCATCAAGCAAGGTGTCATTACCTTGGCAGATGTCAATATCAGCACCTAGGTCAGGTGTTGGGAAAGGATTAACGGTTACATTGATGGTGTCTGTATAGTTACAGAAGGGGGTGAAGAATATGTCATCAATTCCGTAGTCATTATTTCCAGAGATCACATCACTTTCTATACATATTTCTATGGAGGTGTTTGATCCTGAATTGTACGTAGCTGAAAACTGTTGCCAGTCGCAGCCGATTAGAGAAGGGGAAAAGTCTGTACCAAACTGTACTCCATCAATTTTAAAGTTTAATGTGGCTACGTTGCTCGAATTCGTAGTTTCTAAACTAATCACCCAAGCGGAGAATAGATAGTCAGTGTTCGGGCTAACGGTTATGGTCTGGCACCATACATCCGTATTAGGAACGTTCGATCCGTTTACAATCATTAAATTTCCGGTTCCACTTGTATGGTCTACACAACTGAAGAAGTTGTTGTGTACATTGGATGGACTGGTATTTATCGCGTAGGTTCCTGCATTGGTTAGCAATCCAAAAGCGCCACCGACGCCTGGTCCATAGTCAGTAGTGAAACCAATGTTCCCTTGCTCGAAATCTCCGTTAATTACAAGGTTGTCGGAAGAATCTATAAATGTAGTTGTGCAATAATACGTTCCTGTGGCATTGACTAAGTAGGTTTGAGCGTTTGAGTTATCTTGCCAAAGGTAGTCATCGTAACCAGTGCCGGGGTCTAACAACAGACTTTCGCCCTGGCATAAGCTAGTGTCGGGTCCGAAATCATAGGCGCAGACAAAGCCACAAGGCTGCGTTATTACAGTGGTAGTAATGATGCTATCACATCCATTACTTGCTGCCCCAACCAAGGTATCTATAAACGTCCCTGCAGTATTCGCAAAATCTCCTCCGGGTAATTGTATGGAGTCATTCGTATCACAAATGACGAATGGATTGCCGGGATTATTACTATTCACCGCAGTATTAATTGTCAAATTAAGTGTCACTAGTGAATCACAGCCATTCGCAGCACCGCCAACAATAGTAAATGTGGCACTGCTATTACTAGTGCTATAGGTATTTCCATCGATCCAGGTGTAAGAATTACACGCCGTTCTTGTGTCTGTTCCTGTGGCTGGATTCAATATGTCAATATTTGTAATGGCTATACTATCGCAATTCGATCCGCCACCCGTGGTGCTTCCCACAATTACGATATCATCAATATATGCCGAGCGATTATCTTGAGATCGGAAAATTCTAAAAATCACATTGCTTTGTCCGGATAAAGCGCTTACATCTATGGTAACCAATCGATAGTCTGTATGGCCGCAGCTATCCGTGGCAAGGGTTTGCCAAACACTTCCATCAAAGTATTGGATTGAAAGCTCGTTGAAACTTGTTGGTGCACTACTTAGTCTATCATAATAGTAGAGCGTTTGAGGGTTGTTTACCGGCGGAAATTCTAAATAATCACCGACGGTGTTCATTCCCACATTTCTGATGCCGTTATTTGGGTTAAATTGATTGGCGTACATGTCTACAGCTGTCCATGTTCCATTTGCATCAACTTGCGTCCAGTTTCCCGAACTGTGATCAACCCATCCTTCAGCATCTTCAAAACCCGTACTTAATATAGTATCGATTACAACTGGACCGCTACTGCCAAAAATAGTGTCACGGAGAATAGTGTCTGCTGTATAGGTGTTGCCAGCATAATTTACGCTTCCGCATCCACTGAGATAAGAAGAGTCTACTATAGCATTCTCTATAATTATGGTATAATTAACTAAGGAGTCGCACGAAAAGCCAATGCCTGGGATAGTTTCTGTGAACGTGGTTGAACTTGAATACCAGGTTCCGCTAACAAAGACTGAATCACATGATTGTAGGGTCGCTAAACCGGTATTTACTTGAGTCACATTGAACACAATAGTGGAGTCTAGGGTGTCGGTACAAGCACCAGTTCCTGTAACGCTATAGCTTATGGAATCTAAACCCAGGTATCCAGAGGGGTCATAAGTATTTCCGGTAACTCTTGGCCCTGACCATGTGCCACCTAATGTAGCATTTCCGGACAATAATAAATCAAGGTTTACTAAACCATAGTCATTGCATATTTCATTTGTAAAACTCCAGTCGGCGCTTAAACTTACAACTGGCGCGTTACACCCAAGGACTGCATAGGATACGTTTCCAGCAGCATCAAAGAAAGCAGTAGCTCCATCGGTATTTGGAATTGCCCCATCATAAGTAACTGACTCTACTTGCGTGCAAGGGCCGGTAACCGTGACTTCTAAAGTTCGTGTTCCAGAGGGCGAATTTGCAAAGTGACCAGCGGTGTTACCCGCACATTGATACAAGATGTACATGGTGTCAGCTAAACCCGAAAAGGAATTCGCACTTGCGCAAAAATCAGTTGAAGTAATTACGATTACCTTGGATCCAGCTGGCAAAGTATCCGTTAAAGGTTCTAATAAGATACCACAAGAGGAGGTAATGGTGTTATTTAAAGTGTCTGTCTTTAACGCAGTAACCGCGCTATTACAAAAACCTTGAAAGGCATTGTTAGGCCAGTTGACGGAAATATCGCCTACAAACAAATCCGATGAACCAACAGTAAATGTGAACATTTCATTCGGTCCTTCTTGTGTACAATTGGTAGTGCCAGTTCCTTCTGTACAAGCATTCACGAAAACACTAGATATTTCGAGGCATTGAGACCAGGCTTCCTTCGTAAAAAATGTAAGAGATATTAGGATTATTAGTAGTCGAATATGCATAGCTAGTCAGTTTTCTAGGTTAAAGATACATAAGTCACAGGAAGCCCACAATTAACATAGCGTTAAGATTATTAACAAAAAAGGCTTACATGAAGTAAGCCTTTCATTCGGATTATTTTTTTGACTAGTGTACACTGCCCCCACCAATAAGAACACTTACTTTATTTTGTATACATTCTACAAAGCCATCTTCAATTTCGACATTTTTCTTACCTTCTTTGCTTGTTAAAACGATTGTTCCTTTTTTTAAGGCCGCAATAACAGGTGCGTGATTTTCAAGTAACTCGAAGTCGCCTGAAATCCCAGGTAAGATAACACTACTAGCTTCTCCGCTGAAAAGTTTTGACTCTGGAGTAAGAATATCAACTTGCATAAGTTTAGTTTTTTAGTCGTTAGACTTTAGTCTTTATTTAAATACTTTTTCAAATTACTAATCATTTTAGCTATCACTTGCAGTTCATCCCTCAGTTCATTCTCTAATTCATCAGAGATATATTTTCTTCGTTTAGATATTGAGCAACGAACTACACATTCTCTCACAGAACCTTGAGCTATTTCCAAAAACCTAATAAAGTTTTTATTCGTACTCCCAGATCCTTCTGCTATATTTAGTGGTATTGAAACTGCAGCTCTCCTAAACTGCGATGTCCAACCAAATTTTTCACTTTCCGGATAGCTATTAGTTGTATCATAAACTTTGTCAACTACGTCAAGGGCAAATTGATAAACTTTTAGTTCTTCAAAGTTAAAATCTGCCATGCAATTAGTTAAGTAGCCTATAGTCTAATGACCAACAACTAATGACTAGCCTACTTACTTTCTGCTAACATTTTCTCACCGGCTTCAATCACTTCTTCGATGCCACCTTTCAAGTTGAAAGCAGCTTCAGGTAGGTGGTCTAATTCACCGTCAAGAATCATGTTGAATCCTTTAATTGTATCGTCGATGTTTACCAAAACACCCGCTAAGCCCGTAAATTGCTCAGCCACGTGAAATGGTTGAGACAAGAAACGCTGAACTTTTCTTGCACGGTAAACAACATTTCTGTCTTCCTCACTCAATTCATCCATACCTAGGATGGCAATGATATCTTGAAGCTCTTTGTAACGCTGTAAGATTTCTTTTACATCTTGTGCACATTTGTAGTGTTTCTCACCTACAACATCTTCTGTCAAAATTCTTGAAGTTGAATCCAAAGGATCCACAGCAGGATAGATACCTAATTCCGCAATCTTTCTTGAAAGTACCGTAGTGGCATCTAAGTGGGCAAATGTTGTTGCTGGAGCAGGGTCAGTTAAGTCATCCGCAGGCACGTAAACAGCTTGTACTGAAGTAATTGAACCTTTCTTTGTTGAAGTAATACGTTCTTGCATCAAGCCCATTTCAGTAGCTAATGTTGGCTGGTATCCTACCGCTGACGGCATACGACCTAAAAGCGCCGACACTTCCGAACCCGCTTGGGTAAATCGGAAGATATTATCTACGAAGAATAGTACGTCACGTCCGCCAGCATCTCCTTCATCACCATCACGGAAATACTCTGCAACAGTTAATCCAGATAAAGCCACACGTGCTCTTGACCCTGGAGGTTCGTTCATTTGACCGAATACCAAAGTAGCTTGTGATTTAGCTAATTCATCCGTATCTACTTTAGTTAAATCCCATCCGCCTTTTTCCATATCCTCTTCGAATGCCTTGCCGTAACGAATTACACCAGATTCGATCATCTCTCTTAACAAATCGTTCCCTTCCCGTGTACGTTCACCAACACCCGCAAATACCGATAATCCCGAGTGGGCTTTAGCGATATTGTTAATCAACTCCATGATAAGTACCGTTTTACCTACACCGGCACCACCAAACAATCCAATCTTACCACCTTTTGCATAAGGTTCTAATAAGTCAATAACTTTAATTCCCGTAAATAATACTTCACTATCCGTTGAAAGATCTTCGTAACGAGGGGGCTTTCGGTGAATTGGGTATCCATTTTCTTTACTTACTTCCAAGTTGATACCATCTATGGATTCACCAACAACATTGAATAATCGTCCTTTGATGCCTTCACCCGTTGGCATTTTAATCGGAGAACCTAAATCTACTACATCCATCCCTCTTGTCAAACCATCAGTAGCCTCCATAGCGATACATCTCACGCTATCTTCACCAAGGTGTTGCTGGCATTCTAAAATCACTTTTTCGCCATTTGAGCGGGTAATTTCAAGGGCATTTAAAATCTTGGGTAACTTGGCATTTTCTGCTTCAAAGCTTACGTCCACAACTGGACCAATAACTTGTTTAATTTTTCCTATGTTTGACATGTCTGTAAAGAGATTTGAATTTATCGTACTAAATTGGGTGCAAAGGTAAGGAAAGGAATAAATAAAATGTTAAAAATTTCTCATAATCTTCACTTTGACTTCAAAATACCAAGATTTGAAAATTTCCGATTGGGTGGATTAGCTTTTAGGCGGATTATCATTAGTCAGCCAGTAAAAAAACGTAATTTTAGGCACTGATGAATAAGGCTACTTTTGTTGATGTAATATTACCGCTTGCAGCGCCTAAACCCTATACTTATGCCGTTCCTTTTGATTTAGTGGAACAAGTGAGAGTAGGTCAGCGGGTAATTGTTCAATTTGGTCGACGACGAATGTATGCGGCTATAGTTTGGAAAATTCATCAGCAGGCACCTCAAGACTATCAGGCGAAGCTCATAGATGAAATTGCTGAATCTGAGCCTATTGTGAATGCACAGCAACTCCGCATCTGGCAGTGGATTAGTGAGTATTACATGTGCACATTGGGAGAAGTCATGGCGGCCGCCCTTCCCTCTGCCTTCAAATTGAGTAGCGAAAGTGTTTTCATCTATCTAGAAAATCCTGATTTAGACTGGGAAAAGCTAAGTGATGATGAATATTTGCTCGCCGAGGCATTGAAAGCCAATTATGAATTGAGTTTAGAAGATATTCAAGACATCCTTCAGAAGAAGTCAGTTTATCCAGTCATTGAGCAATTGATGTTCCATCGGATTTGTTTATCGAAGGAAGAAGTGAAGGAAAAGTACAAGCCGAAAACTTTAAAGTACGTAAAACTTTCGTCTCGATACCAAAGTGATGCTGCACTGAATGAGTTGTTTGAATCCATTGGCAACGCTGGCAAGCAAACGGATGTATTACTCCGTTATTTGAGTCTCTCTCCGCAACGCAAAGGAATCCCTAAGTCCGATTTATTGGCATCCCCGGCGGCTTCAGCGAGTAGCTTAAAAACTTTAATTGCTAAAGAAATTTTTGAAGAAGAGGAGCGCACGGTTTCTCGGATACTATCCGACAAAATGGAAACGGGGGATCTTGAAAACCTAAGTAAAGCGCAAGAAATTGCCTATCAAGAGATAAAGAAAAGTTTTGGGCAGCAGATGGTATCCGTTTTAGAAGGGGTGACAGGAAGCGGTAAAACGCATATTTATATTCGATTGATTGAAGAGGCTTTGGCCAACGGCAAACAGGTTCTTTATTTATTACCAGAAATTGCTTTGACTGCCCAAATTGTTATTCGCTTGCAGCATTATTTTGGTGAGAAGATTGCGGTATACCACTCCAAGTTTAATGACCAGGAGCGAGTAGAGATTTATAAAGGGGTACTTAACGGGAAAACCCCCATAGTGCTGAGCGCCCGAAGTGGTGTTTTTCTGCCATATGCCAATTTGGGATTGATTATAGTGGATGAAGAACATGAACGAAGCTACAAACAGTTTGAGCCAGCACCACGCTACCATGCGCGAGATACGGCGATCATTTTGGCGCAAATTCATAAAGCGAAAGTCCTGTTGGGTAGTGCTACATTAAGTTTTGAGACTTCCCAGAACATTAGTTTGGGTAAATTTGGTCATACCAAATTAACTGAGCGCTTTGGTAATGCTATTTTGCCAGATATTCAATTAATTGACACTCTTGCGCTCAAACAGAAGAAGCAAATGCAGGGGCTTTTCTCCCCGATGCTCAAAACGGCAATAAGTGAGGCTTTGGAAAGGAAAGAGCAAGTGATTCTTTTTCAAAATCGCCGAGGCTTTGCCAACTATGTGAATTGCAATTTATGTAATTGGATTCCTTATTGTCCGAGTTGTGATGTGAGTCTGACTTATCATAAGTTTTTTAATAAGCTGGTATGTCACTATTGTGGCCATCAGGAAAAGATGGTTTCAGCATGCAAAGCGTGTGGAAGTAATGATGTGCAGATTAGGGGTTTCGGTACTGAACAAATAGAAGATGATATTCAAATTCTGTTTCCTGATGCGAAAGTTGCTCGATTGGATTTGGACACAACGCGCAAAAAACACGGCCACGAAGAGATTATTTTTGATTTTCAAAATGCAAAAATTGATATACTGATTGGGACGCAAATGGTAACGAAGGGCTTGGACTTTGACCACGTCTCTGTGGTAGGTATAATTAATGCAGATCAGTTATTCAGTTTCCCTGATTTTAGAGCAGCAGAGAGGGCCTTTCAATTATTGGCGCAAGTAGGCGGTCGCGCAGGAAGAAAGGATAAGCCCGGAAAAGTATTGATTCAAAGCAATCAGATAGATCACCCTGTATTGCAGCATATCCAAGCGTATAATTTCGAGGGATTTTATTTTGAGGAGCTCTTGACGAGAAAGCAATATCATTATCCTCCTTTTGTCAATTTGATTCAATTGACGATTAAGCATAAAAAGCCCGATGAACTTCGTTTGGTATCAAGCTTTCTGGCGGACGAATTGCGTTCAAAGTTGGGCAGGCAGGTATTGGGGCCAACTACCCCACTTGTTTCTAAGGTGCGCAATATGTATTTGAGACAAGTATTAATCAAGGTAGAGAAAAATGCTCAAGCTATGGTTTACACGAAGGCCATTTTACAGCAAGTTCTAAGTGAAACGCAACGACAATTTAGAAGTGCATTTATTGCGGTTGAGGTGGATGCGTAAAGGCCATGTTTGTGGTTGTAGGGGGTTTAGCTAGCCGCGGTAGCGGTTACTTTTATAGTTTGCTTTGGAACATACGGATTTCACTGGATGTTTTTTGAAAAAGAGCAGGAGCTATGGGGTGCTAGGTGATGTTGTGTACAGCTCATTTTTTCAAAAGTTTACCACGGGTAGTTTTGATATCCTTACTAAGTTCGTAGAAATACAATCCAGATGGTAAAAATGAAACATCAATTTTATCTCCAGTTATACTTTGTTTAAGCACTTCTTTTCCTGTTTTGTCCATTAAAGTTATTTTGTCAAACAATGTACAATTAACTAAAAAAGTTGAATTCACAGGGTTAGGAAGTACATTACAATCAATTTGATTCTCTTTTACATTAATGAAAGTAGAGGTTTCCGATTTAGATAATCTTAAAATTTTGCTATCTAAGGCTACTGCAAAACCTAGATTTGGAGTAGGGAAGAATGTTTGAGTTTGATTGTGTAGAGATAGTGAATCTTCTATGTACCATGTTAAACCACCGTCTAAAGATTCATAAATTCCACCATGTAAATATGTGTTAACCGTTTGTCCAATACCTGACGCGACTATATGGTCACTGGATAAAGCTGAAATTGACGTTAAAAATACATCTAATGGAAGCACCTGCCATGTTGTGCCACCATCTATTGTTTTCAGAACGCCTTCATGTCCTACGGCATATCCAGTGTATTCATCAATAAAATCTATTGATAAAATATGCCAGTTTACCCCTGTACTTAAAACATTCCAATTAAAACCAAGATCTGTTGATTTCAATATTTTACCATTAGCAGCACAGCAATATCCTACATTATTTACGAATTGAATTTCAATTATATTATAAAAATTATTTAGATTAATCGCATTCCAGGTACTTCCCGAATCAGTTGTTTTATATAAAAAAGAACCAGCACCTGCTACAAAACCAGTATCTGCATTTATGAAATGCAAAGTATTAAATTGATTGATGCCCAAGGTAGTTTTGGTCCAACTAATCCCGCCATCATTAGTTCTAAAAATTACACTGCCGGGAGGAGTGCAAGGGTTGGGAATGCAATTGGGAGAACCACCTGCAGCAAAACCTAAGAATTCATCTATGAATTGAATTTCATAGATGGGGGCATCATTAATTAAATTGGTGCTATCCCAGGTATAACCACTGTCTGTTGTTTTAATAATTGACCCCCAATAACTGCCCAAGTAGCCAACGTTCTCATTAACAAAGAACACAGCTCTGAAATTATCATCGACAGATTGGTCTATGTATTCATAATCAAAACTCTGAGCATGCAAAGTATTAATCACTAAAGCTAATATTATGTGTAGATATATCCGGTTCATGAAATGTAATGTAAGTTGTACACAACGTTATAGCTAGCCGTGGTAGCGGTTAGCTTGCTTGTTGATGTTTTAAAGTTAGCCTATACAAGATTAAAAACAAAACTAAAAATGCAAGCCAATACGAGCTATGGCGTGCTAGGTGCTGTTAGCGTCATTTCTTTTTTGAACTTTGATCAAGAAGATGAGCTGACCTTTAACACTTGCCCTTAAAAGCCGAAAAAAAATCGAAAAATTTAAACCTAGCGCCGAGGGCAGGCTAGACAGGCACATTCATCTGATCCGATTAAAATCCGGCTGTGCTTAAAGGCAAAAAAGCGAATGTGAGAAAGACGTGCTTAAAAGAGAAAAATTGACGCTAACGTTATAGCTAGCCGTGGTAGCGGTTAGCTTGCTTGTTGATGTTTTAAAGTTAGCCTATACAAGATTAAAAACAAAACTAAAAATGCAAGCCAATACGAGCTATGGCGTGCTAGGTGCTGTTAGCGTCATTTCTTTTTTGAACTTTGATCAAGAAGATGAGCTGACCTTTAACACTTGCCCTTAAAAGCCGAAAAAAAATCGAAAAATTTAAACCTAGCGCCGAGGGCAGGCTAGACAGGCACATTCATCTGATCCGATTAAAATCCGGCTGTGCTTAAAGGCAAAAAAAGCGAATGTGAGAAAGACGTGCTTAAAAGAGAAAAATTGACGCTAACGTGCGAGTAACATATATGTCCTGCTTTGTCGACATAGATGATATACGCGCTTTACGTAAAAGTAATTAATCAAATGGATTTTTCAAAATTTAGGTGTTTTGGGGTGAATGAGCAAAGAGTTCTGTTGTTTTGCTGCCATTGTGGTAATATAGTTTGAACGTATCGCTTTATTAGCTTGTTGATAGGAGCTACAAGAGATAAAGTGAAAAAGAAGTCAATCATCTGCTTTCTTAGTGTAATGACTACCATGGTAGAATGAGGAATTGTGATTTTGTATTCTAGTAGTTAAATCTTGCGTAACTCCAATATAGTAACGGTTGATCGTTTCGCTGAAAATTATGTAGACGTAATAAGACATAAAAAAGGGATTGTATGTTTTCAATACTCCCCCTCTTTTTCTGTGGTCCCACACAGACTCGAACTGTGGACCACCTGTCCCGATAGCTATCGGGAGAGTCAGGTGCAAATGGTTTTAAGTTTTTCTGTTATCTCGGGATATCTTTTAAGATTTTGAATGTAAATTCTACTCTTCATCTTCTTTATATACTTTTCAATTTTAATAGCTTGTTGATAGGAGCTACAAGAGATAAAGTGAAAAAGAACCCAATCACCAGCTTGCTTCGTGTAATGACTGCCACGTTAGAATTGATGAATTTGATTTTCAAAATACTTCCCCAACAGATTCCACTTCGAATATTGAACCGGAGTTTACAATTTATCCTAATCCAATTGTTGGTATACTGAATATTGATTATAATATGCCAATTTCGATTCCTTTTACAGTTCGTATATTTGAATTGCTTAAAAACACACAAGTGTATGAAGGAGAGATGTCGGGATTACCATTTACACTTGATGTAAGTGATTGGGAAAGTGGATTCTATAGTATATATATTACAGACCACAGTGGAAACCCTCTTTTTAGAAGTAGAACTCATATTAAAAACCAGTGATCAGAATCTGTTTGATATTGTACATTCTTATTCCATGGGCGTTATATTCCCAGACTTTTGACACGTCTTTCAAAATTGATGGCTTCGGGGAAGTTTGTACTTCTGTGGTTCTCGATGGAACAAGTTATTATTTTGTTGGAGCTTGTTTAGACGAATCATCTTCTGACAATAATTTTTTACTTCAAATTTATGAATCTGATGATTTTGGTAATGTTACAGATTCTATTATTGTTGATTTTGATAGCTTAAGTTATAATACTGGGTATAATCGGAATAGTCTGATAAAAGATGAAAATTCATATTTATGGCTGACTGGAGTTTTACGAGACAATTCTTCATTGGTACAAAGAAGAGTGATCTTAAAACTTGAAAATTTTCAAAGTGCTATTCAAGTGTATTACAGTCCCATTATTGACAGTTTTGAAATAGCTAGTTCGTTATTCTTATTCAATGGAAAACTTTATAATATTGGTGCAAGCTCTAATGGAGCCAATGGTTTAAACGATTATTATATCGCAAAGTTAGATACTAATCTAATTCTCCAAGCAGATACAAATATTGGGGGCTCCGATCGAGAATTGATAGGTAATGCTATTCAGTTTGAGGATAAATTTGTGCTATCTGGATTAACTAGCACAAATGCGAATATGCACCCCTATTATTTAACGCCAGCGTCGAATGCCCAGTTTGTGTGTTTAGACACAAGTTTTAATATTCTTTGGGAGAGCACTTTGGTTACTTCTGGAGCAGACTTTGCTCCAATGATCCAAGAACATGGGTTTTTTTATTACACCCTTGAGGTACCTAATTCACAAGGGTTTAGAATTGATTTGCGACATGTTTATGGAAGGTTAGATCTAACTAATGGTAATGTTCTATGGATGGACACTTTGGAATTAGAAGATGAAATTACTTTTCCTGGATATATAGAATCTATAGATTCAACAGGTTTCGTAATTATGTGTAAAGTGGAAAAGCAAGGGTATCCTTTTGATTTGACACAAATTATTAAATTCAATGCTATAGGAGAAAAGGAATGGGAAAGAATATACTACTCAAGCGATTTTACTAATAATGAATTGAATAGCATGCAAGTAGACGATCAGGGCTATTTGGTGTTCGGAGGAGGCTATTATAGCACAATTACAAATAGTTCGGATGTATGGGCATTAAAGCTAGGGCCGGATGGTTGTTTGAGTAATTCTGATTGTGGAATACTGACAGGTATTTTAGATCTTACTCCTGCGAGAGAAGAATTTAGCCTGAAAGCCTTTCCAAATCCAGCCCAAGAGCTAGTTCAAGTGATAGTGGAGAATACTGGTTCTAACCTGAATGAGAATTTAGAATTACGAATCTACGACTTGAGTGGGAAGTTATTATTTGAATCAATGCAAAAACTACACGGGCAAATTCCTATATTTCAGATTGATATAGGTGATTTTTTAACTGGTATGTATGTAGTCGAGGCTTGCATTAACGGAGTTACATGCGGGAGTACAGAGTTAATAGTTAAATAATTTATTTAAAGGGGATTCTAAGGGGCTTTGCCCTTTAGCTGGTGGGCACATCTGAAGTGTCTAACGCAAGATGTGCAAACCAGCCCTATCAGAATAGATAGGTTACGTAAGTACAATTAATTAAACTCAATCAAAACAATGTCTGCAAAAGGAAAGTGAGTAAAGGTCATTTTTAATGTCCTTTATCCCGCTTGACGACTTGCGACATTAGAGTTACATTTCGGTCCCACCACTTACCAAAAATGCTCGAAAAAGGGTCACCGACTTTCGTCATTTTTCGAAATTTAAAAGATATCAAAAAACACTAGATATTTCTATCCAGTGTTTTGATGGATTGTATTTCAAAACTAAGCTTTCAAGTCATTGAAAGGAATCTCATCAAAGTAAAGATCTCTTTCAATTTTTAACCCAAGAGGTAGTCTTAAAGATTCGAGTTCATGAATCGAGAAGTAGCCAAATTCATCATATGCCATTCCGGTTACATACCCGTAACAAACATTTTGTTCTTCAATGTACTCGATGGCATACCAGGTTGCTTCGTGTAATGACTGCCACGGTAGAATGAGGAATTGTGCTTTTGAATTCGAGTAGTTACATCTTGTGCAACTCCAATGTAGTAACGGTTGATCGTTTCGCTGAAAATTATGTAGACGTAATAAGACATAAAAAAAGGGATAGTATGTTTTCAATACTCTCCCTCTTTTTCTGTGGTCCCACACAGACTCGAACTGTGGACCACCTGATTATGAGTCATAAATTGCACTATTTCTTTGTTATTCTTTTATTTATCAAATATCGCTTGAACATAAGCCTATGCTAATTGTAGTGTTTATTATCTATTTGTTTGTTTATTGTTATTTATCGTTTTTGTGGGCAAATTGTGGGCAAATGGCTATATTTGTAATACAATGAAGAACTACAGCATATCAATATACTTCGACAAAAGAAGAATCAAAGAAAATGGCAATTATCCGATTAGGCTACAAGTCTATACTTCTAACCCTAAGAACCGCAAACGCTATGCTACCAAGATAGAGGCAACCGAAGAAGAATATGAGGGTGCATTTGGAAGTAGTAAGGTAAGAAAGCAATATAAATGGCTTAAAGTTACCGTTGATGCGCTAACGTCTAAAGCTGAAAAGATAGCAAAGGACTTAGACCCTTTTACATTCGACCAGTTTGAAAAGAAGATGTTTAGAATGATAGGGCAAGGCTGTAAAGTTGAGTTTCAGTACAATGAAGTAATAGACGAATACAATAAAAATGGGCAAGTTGGAACGGCTCAATCTTACTTGGATAGCAAAAGGTCCTTAATCAGATTTTGTAGAGAGGTAAAAAAGACTAAGTTTGAAAAATTGATTTTTACTGATATTACTAAGGAATGGCTTTTAGATTATGAAAGATTCATGCTAAATACTTTAGATAGAAGCATTACTACTGTAGGCATTTACCTAAGACCACTTAGAGCATTATTCAACAAGGCGATAAGTGAAAAGGAAATTGAAGTAGATTTTTATCCTTTTGGAAAAAGAAAGTATCAAATACCTACAAAGAAGAACAAAAAGAAAGCACTCAATACGGACCAGTTGAAAGGATTGTTTGAAGCAATCCCAGCGAATGAATCACAAGAGAAAGCAAAGGATTTTTGGTTTTTCACCTATGCTTGCAATGGCATCAACATGAAAGATATTTTACTATTGAAATATTCGGATATTGAAAACGATAAGATTGAGTTTGTAAGAGCGAAAACTAAATTAACAACTAAAGGAAACCAAAAGACTATTACATTTTATCTTAATGACTTTTCTAAATCTATCATTGATAAATATGGAAATGAAAATACAAGCCCTGATACATTAGTATTTGATGTGCTTAATGGAGTAACAAAGCCGATTGATAAACTAAAGAAGGTTAAGAATTTTACTCAATTTGTAAATAAGAATATGCAAAAACTTTGTTTGGCAAATGAATTGCCAAAAATTTCCACTTATTGGGCAAGGCATACATTTGCAACACAATCAATCCGAAAAGGGGCAAGTATGGAATTTATGCAAGAAAGTCTTGGGCATAAAGACATGAAAACCACCATGTCTTATTTTGCGGGCTTTGACTCAAATACAAAAAAAGATTTTGCGGACCAATTAATGAATTTTGAATAATGGGCAAGAAAAACAAAAATAAGATACCCTTAATAAGGTTTACCGATATTGAGAACACAAAGATAACAGCAGTAAAATTACCTGATGAAGTTCTAAAAGTATTAGGGATTGACAAAGAAAGCAAGCGAGAAGATTATGGAACATTTTTAATAGAACACCTCACCGAACCTGTTTATAGACAGCTAATGGCACAATTTGCAAAGCATGTACATGACTCTATGCCAAAAGAAATCAAAGCAAAATGCAAGTTTTGTTCATTAGAAGAGAGTACAAAAGATGAGGATAGGATATGTAATGGTTATTTACATGAAGCTAAAATTAATTTTTTTCTAATTGGCAATGAGTTTTACAGGATTTATTGTTTGAACAAGAAATTGCTCAATAATAAGGAGCAAGTTAAACGTTTATGCTTCGAGTATTTTTCTTGCTTTAGTTTCCATAAGGGACTTGTTTATTTCAATATGGACAATCTACTTAATGAGTGCTTAAAGGAGGGGTTAAAATCAATTTCAGAGGTTTTAGAAGCAAGTGATATGTTCCGTAGATTGAAAATCATAAACACCTCCCTAAATGATTTGAACAAGCGACAAATTGAACATCAAATAGACCATCAATTTAAAGACGAGTATATAAAATTTCAAATAAAACACTTTAAGGAGGCTAAGAGGTTCTATAAAGAGAATGAAGAAATAGAATCCAAATATAAATCTAAAGGCAATCCCTTGCAGAACATTTGGCTTTCAGAAGCAAAACTATCAATAGATGATTTTTTGCAAAAGGGTATTGATGCGGGTATTTGGAATGAGCAATATGAGATAATTACCCAAAAGGGGTCTTTGTATGGAACGGGTAAAACTCTTTTATCTAATTTGGTTCATGCCCTTCGAGGGTATTGTATAAGCTATGAAACGGATTATAAAGTTATAGGCAAGGTATTTTGTGAGCAATTCAATATCAAGTCAAATGCCACAACAAAAGAACCTTACAAAACATTCAACAAAGAAAGTAAACCAATAAAGGACCAGCTAAAAAGGGCGTTTTCCATTAAGTAAAATTCCTAAACATTCCAGCTATTATATTTCAAAGCCTCATTTACTTAGCGTTTATGGGGCTTTTCTTTGTTCCTGAAAGTTCCTGAAAATTCTCACATTTCATTAAATCTATGTTAGAGGAAATTTTAGTGATATGAATAATCCATTTGAACAACTCAATGACAGGCTAAATAAGATTGAGGACATTTTACTTAATCTTTCTAATGAGCCAAAAAATGAATCTAAAGCTGATGAACTTTTTGTAATTGAGGATGCAGCAAAATTCTTAAACCTTGCAGTCCCTACGATATATGGGAAAGTTAGCAATAACTCTATCCCTTTCAATAAGCAAGGGAAACGCCTCTATTTTCTAAAAAGCGAACTGATAGAATATATCAAACAGGGGCGCAATAAGACCAATTTAGAAATAGAAAAAGACGCTGAAAGCTACCTAATCAAATAAGTAATTTGTAATGAGTAGCCAAAGGGAAATAGCACCTCTTTTGCGAGGGGGCATCTATACATTAGTACAAAGTGCGACAGAAAATAAAGCTAATAACTTGCAAACAGCTTTAGTTAATGGTACTGGAACAGATGTAATGAATAATGAATCATTGCTTAAAAGAGCCAAGAGAAAAGTAATAACAAGGAAAATGATTTTAAGTCTTATTGACGTTGCAAAAAAATTGGAAGATTATGAATTTATTAAGCCTTATTGGAATACCTATCATTGTCAAAATAAGGTTACTGTATCTAAGAATAAATTGTATAGCAACTATTGTAAGAATAGATTTTGTACTATTTGTTGCGCAATTAGAAAAGCTGATACAATAAACAGATATTATGCAACTCTTTCACAATGGCAAGATGTTCATTTTGTGACCCTAACTGTAAAGGCTGTTAAGGTTGAAAGTCTGCAAAAGTGGATTGATGGAATGTTTAGAGCTTTTAAACTCATTCACAACCGACAAAAGAAAAGGCATGAAAGAGGGCAAGGAATCAAAATTATTGGCATCAAATCCTTAGAGTGCAATTTTAACCCACAAACAAAAACATACAATCCTCATTACCATATTATAGTGCCGTCAAAAGAAATAGCTGATTTATTAGTTAAGGAATGGCTTTTTCAATGGAAAAGCCCAAAGAAACTATTTACATCCCACAAAGCTCAATACGTGCGACCAGTTGAAAATTTAGAGCGTGATTTGATAGAAGTAATAAAGTATGGAAGTAAAATTTTTACTGAACCAGACCTAAAAAAGAAAAGCCAAAAAAACACGAAGCAAAAAGCTACTCCACAAATATATGCTCATGCCTTGCATAATATATTCAAGGCTTTGAAAGGTAAGAGAATTTTTGAGCGGTTTGGGTTTGACCTGCCAAAACAACAAAAGAAAGAGAATAGCACAAAATTGATTACCGATATTCAAGAGTTTATTTTCCCTAAAGATGCTACTGATTGGACCGACCCAAATACAGGGCAAAACTTAACTGGCTATTCACAACCTTATGAGTTACAATTTTTGCTAAATGAGTGTATCAATACAGAAATATGTTAATCATTTCAGAATAAACTATCTTTGCTTTTAATGAACGAAAAAATAGAAAGCAAACTCAATAATCGAGATATAAAACCAACTGCAATGCGAATCCTCGTTCTTCAATATCTAATGGAACAAGCTAGAGCAGTATCTCTTCAAAGTATTGAAGATACTTTTGAAAAAGCAGATAAATCTACTATATATCGTACACTAAAAACCTTTGAGAAAAGCAAACTGGTGCATACGATTGATGATGGAACTAAGCAACTAAAATATGCCTTATGTTTGGAAAGTTGTGAATGTGAAACTATTGACCTGCATTATCATTTCCATTGCACAATTTGTCAAAATACATTTTGTCTTACCAATCAGAACATACCTAAAATAGACCTTCCTAAGAACTTCAAAATGCAACAAGCTAATATGGTTATCAAAGGCATGTGTGAAACTTGTAACAAATAAACTTTGCAAGTCGGTTGCAGAAAACTTGTATTACTTTTGTATTCAACAATGAAAACAATTGCTTTCATATTATCCATTTATATTTTATCTGTGTTGGTTATGCCATGTGCAGATAACATTAATTATGGTTCGGTTGATTCGAATAATGAAGTTTTAGCAAGTTCTCATGACCATAATGAATCAGGGCACGAAGACGACTGCCCGCCATTTTGTATTTGTTCCTGTTGTGGGTCTATCGCAACATATTCAAGCATTGAAACTCTATCCAACCTAATTAGAATAGGTTCTAAAGAATACTTGTCAACCTACAAATTCGATTATTCTTTTGATTATAGCGAAGGAATATGGCATCCACCTGCCAACAGTTAAACCAATATATTGGGACAACTAAGCCCAATTCATTTATAGTTTAGGTTTAACTAATACAAATTCAAATATTTATGTTCGATAAAATAATCGCTTATTCGGTAAAGAATAAGTTTGTCATAGGGCTTTTTGTAGCAGCCCTCATAGTTTGGGGTTTATTTTCACTCAAACAGCTACCTATAGATGCTGTTCCTGATATAACTAATAATCAAGTACAGATAATTACTATTTCACCAACTCTGGCTACACAAGAAATAGAGCAATTCATTACTACTCCTGTTGAACTTGCCTTACAGAGCTTACAACAAACTGAGGAGATAAGGTCTATTTCTCGCTTTGGCTTGTCAGTAGTTACTGTTGTCTTTGCTGAAGATTACGATATATATCTGGCTCGTCAGTTAGTCAATGAAAAACTGAAAGAAGCGAAAGAAGATATTCCCGATGGGTTAGGAACACCTGAAATGGCTCCGCTTTCAACTGGCTTGGGTGAAATTTATCAATATGTAGTTCGACCAGAGGAAGGTTTTGAAGATGAATATTCCCCTACTGAGTTAAGAAGTATTCAAGATTGGATAGTTAAACGTCAGCTTTTAGGAATAGAAGGAGTGGCAGAAGTTAATTCAATGGGCGGTTACTTGAAGCAATATGAAGTTGCAGTAAATCCAATTCTACTCAAATCTTTAGGGATAAGCATTACCGATATTTTTTCAGCTTTAGAAAAAAGTAATGAAAACACGGGTGGAGCATACATTGAAAAAAACTCGAATGCCTACTATATTCGTTCAGAGGGTTTAGCCAAATCTTTGGACGATATTGGAAATATTGTTGTAAAAGATAAAGGTAGTATTCCTGTATTAGTGAAGGATGTGGCAACTGTACAATTTGGGAAAGCCCCTCGCTATGGAGCATTGGTAAGAGACGGTGAAGAAGTAGTAGGGGGCAAGGTGATGATGTTCAAAGGAGCAAATTCAGCAAAAGTTACTGAGTTCGTGAAGGAAAGAGTTGTTCAAATTCAAAAGTCACTTCCCGAAGGAGTAATTATTCAACCTTATTTGGTAAGAGACAAGTTGGTAAGTACCGCCATAGGTACTGTTAAAAACAATCTCATAGAAGGAGGGCTTATTGTCATATTTATTTTGGTATTGCTTTTAGGAAATTGGAGAGCAGGACTAATAGTTGCATCTGTTATTCCTATAGCAATGTTATTTGCTGTTTCAATGATGAATCTTTTTGGAATTTCTGCTAACTTGATGAGTTTAGGAGCCATTGATTTTGGGCTTATTGTTGATGGGGCAGTGATTATTGTAGAGGCAATTGTACACCGATTACACATTAATAAAGCAGGTAAAATACTATCTCAATCAGAAATGGATGATGAAGTCATTACTTCTTCTCAAAAAATAAGAAGTTCCGCTGCCTTTGGCGAAATCATCATCCTAATGGTATACATACCGATTTTAGCATTAGTAGGAATAGAAGGTAAAATGTTTAAACCAATGGCTCAAACAGTAATGCTTGCAATAGCAGGTGCATTGATTTTGTCGTTAACCTATGTACCTATGATGGCTGCATTGGTCCTCAATAAAAAAGTGGTCAATAAAGAAACGATTGCAGATAAAATTATTGCATTTTTCTATAGAGGCTATGAACCTATATTAAACGCAGCACTTCGATTTAAAACATTCTTTGTAAGTGCGACCATTGTCGCATTTCTAATCAGTCTATTTGTTTTCAGTAGAATGGGTGGAGAGTTCATTCCTACCTTAGAAGAAGGTGACTTAGCAATGCAGCACATTTTACCGCCTGGTAGTTCTCTTTCACAAAGTGTCGAAACTGCCAAGATGATTCAAAACAAACTTCTAAAAGACTTTCCAGAAATAGAAGATGTGGTTGCCAATATAGGTTCAGCAGAAATTCCAACTGACCCAATGCCTGTTGAGATAGCGGATTATGTATTAGTAATGAAGCCAAAATCAGAATGGACCTCTGCAAGTAATAGGCAAGAAATGTTTGAAAAATTAGAAGAATCCTTACATAGCATTCCAGGAGTGGGATTTGAATTTTCTCAACCTATACAATTACGTTTTAATGAATTGATGACAGGCTCTAAAGCTGACATTGCTATAAAATTGTTTGGTGATGATTTAGACCTATTGTTTCAAAATGCCACCAAAGCAGAAAACATTATTAAGCAAATAGATGGCGTAGGAACTGTAAACGTAGAACAAACTATTGGTATGCCACAAATAATGGTGAACTATGACTATCAGCGTATGGCACAGTATGGTCTACATATTCAAGAAGTCAATCAAGTAATTCGTTCTTCATTTGCAGGGGAAAAGGCAGGTACTATTTATGAGGGTGATAAACGATTTGATTTAGTCATTCGCTTAAATGAAGAGAATCGGAAAGGAATAGAAGATGTGGAAAACCTCTTTGTAACACTTAATAATGGCAGTCAAATCCCACTAAACAATGTAGCTAACATAGATTTGATAGATGCTCCTATGCAGGTGTCAAGAGAAAATACCAATAGAAGAATTGTCATTGGTGTAAACGTTGGGAATACAGATGTAGAATCTTTGGTTGAAAAAATTCAAACAGAATTGGATGCCAAAGTTCAACTTCCAACAGGTTATTACTTTACCTACGGCGGTCAGTTTGAAAATTTAAAAGCAGCTAATGCAAGGCTTTCAATTGCTGTTCCTATGGCATTAGCTCTCATATTTATCCTATTGTTTTTCACCTTTGGTTCATTTTCGCAAGCTGCATTGATTTTTACTGCTATTCCGTTATCTGCTATAGGTGGTATATGGGCATTGCAGCTCAGAGGGTTGCCTTTCAGTATTTCAGCAGGTATTGGCTTCATTGCTCTTTTCGGTGTAGCGGTTCTTAATGGGATTGTCCTAATAGGCTATTTTAATCAACTTAAAAAAGAAGGAATGACCGATATAAAAGAAAGAATAATTACTGGTACTAAAGTTAGATTAAGACCCGTATTAATGACAGCAGCAGTTGCTTCATTTGGTTTTTTACCTATGGCAATTTCTACTTCAGGTGGCGCTGAAGTGCAGCGACCTTTGGCAACCGTTGTAATGGGCGGTTTACTAACAGCAACCTTTTTAACCTTAGTTGTTTTGCCTATATTCTATTATTGGTTAGAAAAATGGAATGAAACGAAATCAAACAATTCAATGGTATCGAAAGGAAGTGCTTTTGCTTTGATATTGATGCTTGGTTTAACTTTTCCTTTAGAAGCACAAAACAGACCTATTGATTTGGAAAGTGCTATTTCAATGGCATTAAGTAATCACCCAAATATTAAGGCAGCCGAATTAGATGTAGAGAAGAATCAATCCCTACAAAACTTAAAATATAATTTAGGCACAACTGAAATAGCTTATCAAGGAGATGGTTTGTTTGATAAAGAATTTGGTCAACAAGTAAATCAAATTGGTATTGTTCAAAATTTTCCAAGTCCGAGAATTACTAAAGCTCAAAACAAGTTACAAGATGCTTATGCCAATCAAAGTAGCACTCAGAAACAACTTACTGAAAATGAACTTAAATGGAAGGTCAAACAAATCTATTTTGATATTCAGTATAAGAAAGAGTTAGGGAAACTTTATGTCAACCTTGCCTCCATGTATGAAGAATATTATAGAAAAGCTACAGTAAGAGTTGAGGTAGGAGCAGCAAATCCAATCGAGACGTTCACTCTAAAATCTAAATGGCAAGAGTATGAATTACTCTTAAATCAAGTAGAAATGGAAATAATTAATCTAAATAGACAGTTCCAATTGTTACTCAATACGGATGAGATGGTAACCACTTCTGATAGCCTATTTACCTTAACCTATTCTTCCCAAGTAGATATGGCTACAAATCCAATCATATTACAAAGTCAGCAAAGCATTGCTATTGAAACAGCCAAAGTAGGTGCAATGAAAGCAGAGTTAAAACCCAGCTTCAACGTGGGTTATGCTTCTCAACGTTTTTATGAAGGTGGATGGCTAAATGCAATGGAGGCAGGTATTTCCTTTAATCTTTTTAATGGTCAAACGAAAAAACGTATTAGTGCTCAAAAAATACAAATTGATATTGGGAACTATCAATATCAAAGTAAGCTAATTTCTTTCAAACAAGAGCAATTGAAAATACAAAATACCTTAGCCATTTATAAAGTTGGAGTTGAATTTTATAAAAACCAAATAGAAATCATTAATCCCCAGATTGAAAGGATAAGCCAATTGAATTATCAAGCAGGTGAAATTTCATACTTAGAATTGTTAAACACTTTGCAGTTAATGGCAACAAATAATAAAAATTATTGGGAACAGATAGTATCCTACAACAGAGCAGTAGCCGACTATCAATTTCTTACAAATAAATAAAAGACAAAACAATGAAAAATTTAAAATATATTATACCAATCTTAATTGTACTATTAATTTCTTCTTGTGGTCATGACCATAGCGAAGGAGACGCACACAATCATGGAGAAGAAGAAACTTCTCATTCTGATAATGACGAACATAACCACAGTGAAGAAGAAGAAGAACACCAAGAAGGTTTATTCCTAACTAAGGACCAAGCTGAAACAATAGGCTTAGAATTTGGCGATTTGGCTTCTATTAAAGTAAATGACTTCGTGAAAGCAACAGGCACTTTAGGTTTACCCCCAAATGCTTACTCATCAGTTTCTACAAAAGCAAATGGAATAATTAACGGAACGAAAAAATTTGTTGAAGGCAATTATATTGAAAAAGGAACCATAATTGCCTATCTCGAAAATGCTGACTTTATAATTACTCAACAAGACTATTTAGAAGCTAAGGCAAAATTGGAACTAATACGATTGGAGGTAGAAAGACAAAAAACCTTAGTAGAATCCAATGCAGGAGTAACTAAAAACTTACAAAATGCCCAGTCAGAGCTTGCTATGTTTGAAGCCAAAACTCAAGGTCTTGCTAAACAACTTTCCTTTTTGGGAATATCAATTTCTAACTTATCTCCCAATACCATAAGGCAACAAATTGCGATTGTTGCACCTATGAGCGGTTTTATATCTAAAATTAATTTTCACAATGGTATGTATGCCCAATCTACAATATCGCTTATGGACATTATTTCTGCTGAGCATTTACATTTGGAATTGGATGTATTTGAGAAGGACATTTCCGCAATTAAAGTAGGTCAAAAAATCAGTTACACGCTTCCTGCACTTGGTCAAACTATTTATTATGGTAGTGTTGATGTCATTGGTAAAGAGTTCAACTCTGATTCCAAAACAGTCCGTGTTCATGGTCATTTAGATGAAGTAAAACCTCAATTCTTGAAAGACTTGTTTCTAAATGCTAAGATATTTCTCAATAATGAAGAAACAACGGCATTACCAGAAAATGCTATAATTAAAGATGGAGAGAGCAGTTATATCTATGTGGCTCGTTATGAAAAGGAAGCTACTGAAATAGAGTTTGAAAAGATTAATGTTGTTCCAGGTTCAACAGAAAATGGTTATACAGCGGTTAAATTGTTAGAGGCTATTCCTGAGGCAATGCAAATAGTAACTAAAGGAGCCTATTTCATTTATGCTCAGTCAAAAGCAGGAGAGTTAGAACACGAACATTAAAACCAAACATTATGTGCTTATTTTTATTTTTCGTCCTTTACTTCCTATTGATATTTGTACTAAGGTCATTTCTACTTTGGAAGAAAACTAATGTAAACCCTCTCACATTTAAAAAGGGGGATGATGCTCACGGTTATAATGGAAAGGTCTTTGGTATTATTTCTATCATAGAACTAATAATAGTTTCCATTTATGCTTTTATCCCAAGTTGGCATAAATTTCTTTTACCATTTTGGTATATAGAAAACGAATATTTGGCTTGTGTCGGTTGGTCATTACTCTTAGTTTCATTATTGTTTGTGTGGTTTGCTCAGGGCAATATGAGAGAGTCATGGCGGATTGGCATAGATGAAGAAAATAAAACAGAATTAATAACAAATGGCTTTTTCTTTTTTTCACGAAATCCTATTTTTTTAGGTATAATGCTTGCAAACTTTGGTTTATTTTTAGTGTTACCCAATGCCTTTACCTTGCTTATCATTTCACTATCTACTATTAGCATTAACACTCAAATCAGGTTAGAAGAAGAATTTCTAAAAGAAGAATTTGGCAATCAATACACTCAATATCAATCCAAAGTTAATAGATGGATAACCTTTAAATCTCCCTACAATGACAAATAAAGAGCATATACATAATTATGATGAAAACGGAAAGCAAACCTGTTGTTCCTTAGAGGAAAAAATAAATATCCAAGCTGACTCTCCTTTAGTTCAATCGAATGAAGATGGTCACGACCACTCACACGGTGCATCAGGTACTTGGAAAGAATATTTACCAGCGATTATAAGTTTTGTTTTGCTTATTTCTGGAATAGCTATGGACTACTTTGATGTTATATTCTTTAAAGATTGGGTGAGATTATCTTGGTATACTATTGCCTACCTTCCAGTTGGATTTCCAGTTGTTAAAGCAGGATTTAAAGCTCTAATGAAAGGTGAAGTGTTTACGGAGTTTTTCTTAATGAGTATTGCTACAATAGGGGCTTTTGCAATTGGTGAACAACCAGAAGGAGTTGCTGTAATGCTCTTCTATGCAGTTGGTGAATTGTTTCAAGGTGCGGCAGTAAGACGAGCAAAAGATAATATTAAAGCCCTTTTAGATGTAAGACCTAAAATTGCAAATGTTTTTAGAAATGGTTCTTTTATTGAAGTCAATCCGAATGAGGTAAATATTGAAGAAATGATTCAGGTGAAGGTTGGCGAGAAAGTGCCATTGGATGGTGTTTTGCTTTCAGATAAAGCAAGTTTAAATACGGCTGCCATAACTGGAGAAAGCAAACCCCAAAATATTTTACAAGGAGAAAATGTATTGGCTGGCTCTATCAATATGGATGGTGTAATTGAGATTTCAACCTCCAAGCTCTTTAAAGACAGTTCTGTATCTCGAATCTTAGAACTGGTACAAAATGCTACTTCGAAAAAAGCAAAAACAGAATTATTAATAAGAAGGTTAGCAAAAGTCTACACGCCAATAGTGGTCTTTTTAGCAATTGCAGTTTGCTTCCTACCATACTTCTTTGTAGATGATTATGTTTTTAGAGATTGGTTGTATAGTGCTTTAATCTTCTTAGTAATCTCTTGCCCTTGTGCGTTGGTTATTTCTATCCCTTTGGGTTATTTTGGTGGTTTAGGTGCTGCCTCTAAAAATGGTATTCTTTTCAAAGGGGCAACTTATATGGATAAGTTGAAGGAAGTAAATACTATGGTAATGGATAAAACAGGAACGGTTACCAAAGGTGTTTTTAAAATCAGTCAAATCAAAACTTTTAGTAAGTGGACTGAAGAATCATTAATGCCCATAATTTTAGCTATTGAGTCAAAATCGACCCACCCCATTGCTAAAGCAATAATGGAATATCAATCAACTATTCCAATAGTAGAGGCTACAGAAATTAAAGAAATAGCGGGCAAAGGGTTGGCTGGTTTAGTTAACGGAAAAAATGTTGTCGTGGGAAATCAGAAACTGATGCAACAGTTCAATATATCAACTCCGTCTGAAATTGAAGATATAGTTGAATCAAATGTATTGGTTGCTGTAGATGGAGAATTTGCTGGGTTCATAACCATCGCAGACGAAATGAAGGAAGATGCTAAAGAAACTATTGCGGCTTTTAAAAAGGTAGGAATTAACTTCATTATGATGCTTTCAGGAGATAAAGATAGTATCACTCAAAAAGTTGCTAAAGAATTGGGTATTTCCAATGCTAAAGGAGGTTTATTACCTGAAGATAAATTGAATGAATTAGAATTATTGAAAAAGGACCATACCAAAACAATCGCTTTCATTGGTGATGGAATTAACGATGCTCCAGTCTTGGCAGCAAGTGATGTTGGTATTGCTATGGGAGCAATGGGAAGTGATGTCGCTATCGAAACTGCTGATGTAATTATACAAACTGACCAACCTTCAAAAGTAGTTTTAGGTATTCAAATTGCAAAATCAACGCAAAGAATCATTTGGCAAAACATATTCTTAGCTTTTGGTGTAAAAATCATCGTTTTAATTTTGGGAGCTGGAGGATTGGCAACAATGTGGGAAGCCGTTTTTGCAGATGTTGGAGTGGCGCTTTTAGCGATATTGAATGCTATAAGATTGCAAAAAATGAAGTGGAGTTAAAGTATTAGGTGAGTTCTTTCATAGCAAAATGGAAAACATGCGAATAAACTCTTTTCTGAAGATAAATGGGCAAATTGTGGGCAAATTAAAAAAGCCTCACTCCGCAGAAACGTTGTAAGGCTTTGATACTGAATGTGGTCCCACACGGACTCGAACCGTGGACCACCTGATTATGAGTCAGGTGCTCTAACCAACTGAGCTATAGGACCGATTTTTCACAGAATAAATTGGAAATCCTTTCCTGCAAAGCAATGCAAAAGTAAGTATATTGCCAGAAATTACAATCTTTTTTATGCTTGAAAATCTGCACGACATAGAAAATATCATTTTTGATTTGGGGGAGGTAATTATTGACCTTGATTTTGAGAAAAGTATCGAAGCTTTTCGTCAAATTCTTCCTCCATCTGCTCCCTCCGTGTTTACGTATCATGTGCAAACACCTATTTTTGATCAACTCGAAACTGGCCGAATTTCGGCAGCAGTATTCAGGGACGGACTTCGTCAACTCTGCTCCTCACCGCTAAGCGATGAAGATATTGACCAGGCCTGGAATGCCATGCTAATCAGATTACCTCAGCAAAAGATGCATTTGGTACAAAGCTTGCGTAAGAGCTATCAAACCTTTGTCTTGAGTAATACGAATGCCATCCATATTGACTACGTCAATCAATTTTTACTGCCACCGCTTGGATTAAACTCCCTGGATGAAATTTTTGATCATGTCTATTATTCGCATGATATTGGTCAACGGAAACCTGATGCTGCGGCGTATATCTACATTCTTGATAAGCATCGACTTAATCCGGGTAAAACCTTGTTTATCGATGATAAATTAGAGAATGTTGATGCGGCGGAAAAATTAGGTATTCAAACGATTCATTTGAAAAATAGAGAAGATTTATATGCGATATTTTAGTCTCATCTTTCTGCTTTTGTGCGGTTTTACCCGAGCTCAACTTCCTGTGCTTAATTTGGATAATGATACCTTATTCCTTCTCAATGCGGATAAGCTAAGTGATCCTTCTGGAAAAATCCTCTTTTCTACCAAAGGGAATATCCTATTTCAAGGAAATTCTACCGCTTACAAGGACATTATGTTTACCCTTGCCATAGATAGCTTGGCTCAAAAAAAGCAAGGAACCATCTACGATAAAAAAGGCGCAGCAAGTGATTTTTTTATTCAAGAGTCCACTGTTAATATCAGAATTAAAGAGCAAATGTATAGTGTATCAACTTTTGTTCGGAACAAGGATAACTGGGCGATATATAGTAATCTAAATGATAGCTTGCTCGCTTTTATACCCAATACGATTGCATCTAATGCTCAGTTGTTTGCCGTGTTTTATGCCTTATGGGAAAGGCAACAAATGCAAAAGCAGTTGGATGATTTTATACATCAATCCGCAGCAAAAGAGAGGGACGGATTAGCGGCCATGGTGCCTGTTTTGGGTAATGCTTGGATTTGGGTTTGGGATGGAACTTACCTTTATCCCAATGGTGTGCCCATGAGCAGCTCCATGGTTTGGAAGTTTGAAAACAATAAGTTAAGTCCAGTGCATTATCCTAGAACCCAGGAGGAGTGGCGTTGGGATGGACAGGGATTAAAACCCTATTGGGGTGGGAATCCCCAAAATCAATGGGAATGGCGAAGCGGTGTGCTGCGTCAAATTTGGAATAACAACTTCCAAAATGAATATATTATTGATGAAAATCAAGTGATTCGCAAACGCTTTGGAATCTATGGAGATAATGAATGGCAAATAGAAGGTGATATGCCACTTCCCTTGATAACGGCTGTTGTTCTGGGTATAGTCTTCCGCTAAATCCACACAATTATTTGTTCCTGCTACTCATTCTAAACGGAAGACCGTATTTTTACTCAAATTTTCTTTTTATGTCCGTTCGCATTTTAGTTACAGGAGGTACTTTCGACAAGGAGTATGATATGATAGATGGAGACTTGCACTTTACCGAAACCCATATTCCAGGTATTTTGGAATTGGGAAGATGCACGGTGGATTACAATATCCGAACCTTGATGATGGTAGATAGCCTGGAGATGAATGATGCCGACCGAGCAATCATCAAAAGAAATTGTGAAATGGCTGAAGAGGATAATATCCTCATTACGCATGGAACTGATACGATAACCGAAACTGGCAGGTTTTTAGCTGAAGCCAAGCTGGACAAAACTATTGTACTTACAGGAGCTATGGTACCATATGCTTTTGGTGCAAGCGATGCCTTGTTTAACCTAGGTAGTGCTTTTGCATTTGTTCAAGCACTTCCCAAGGGAGTCTACATTGTTATGAATGGTAAGTGTCACTTTTGGGATAAAGTCCGAAAAAATAAAAAGACGGGATTCTTTGAGGAAATTTAATATGTTGATTATCAAATATTTGGATGTTCGTATTTTGGAATTCGGACACCAACTGACTTCTTCTATTTTTTTTTACAGACAATTAGATGTTACTTTGGTTCATCAACGAAATAATAAAGTTGATTGAATAAAAGGATAATAATTTAAGGTGTTTTTTAAAAGTCATTCTGTTTCTGACAGAGTGGCTTTTTTTTTAGTAGATTCACAATGTAAAAATTATGTTAAGATTTACCTTCCTCGCATTAATAAGCTTGTTTGCCGGGGCTCTGCTTGGCCAAGATGCTGACAGAGTTTTAGGTGTATGGATAAATGCCGATTCCAGTCAGGTAATTCAGGTAGAGAGACGTGGAGAGGTCTATGCAGGTAAATTGATTGAGCTGAAAGGAGAGTCCAACAAACTCTTGCTCGATATTGAAAATCCTGACATGGAGAAACGTAATCGAAATCTTGTTGGTGCTGATATTTGGCTTCAGTTTGTATATGATGTGGATAAGGATTTTTGGAGGGAAGGGAAGATTTATAATTTTAAGAATGGCAATACCTATAATGGTAAGATAAGGGTAGTTGGTGATGAACTTACTTTGACAGGGCATTATGGATTCTTTTTCTTTTTATCAAAAAATCAGGAGTGGTTGCGAGTTAAGTAGATAGAAATGTTACCCGAAACACTGTACTATATAGGTATATCGCAAGCACTTTTTGTGGCATTTGTTCTTCTAACCAAGAAGGATAAACAAGGCTCTGATTATATCCTACTTGTTTGGTTGCTTACCATATCTTTCAAAATGATGGTACTTCTGATTAGTGTGGAGCACGGAGAGTTTTTTGATAATCAGTTTTCGATTGGTTTGATTCCACTAACTTTTGGCCCCTTTCTTTTTCTTTATACCAAATACCTATTGTATAGGCGTTGGTTCTTTAAGAATCGTGATTTCCTACATTTTGTACCCTTTATAGTTTTTACCTTTTTATACTTTAGTTTTTTCAGGGGAAAGTTAAGTTTTGACACGCATAAACTTTTGCTTACCGATGGATTTGTAGTTGTGCGCATACTTTATTCATTTGCTTTTCTTAGTTCGGTGAGTTACTATACTTTCTTAACCTTACAAATTTTACAGCGCCACAGGAAGAGGCTCCAAGACCGCTTTTCATTTTTGTCCGAGAGCAATGAGCTGAATTGGTTGTATGCGTTAACGGCAATATTTAGTTTGACCTATTTCGTCTATTTCGCTCTTGGCTTATATAATGTTGTGACTAATCAGGCCTACTTCGATATAGCCTATACTTCGGATATATTTTTAACCATTTTGGCATTCTCTGTGAGTTATTTTGGCATTAAACAACCCTACCTATTTAAGGTAGTGCCCGAAGAAAAAGAGGATTTTAATGAATCTCGTGAAAGTAATGAACAGAAAGAGAAGTATAAAAATTCCAATCTTTCCGAAGAGCAAAAAGAGGAGTATATCGAGCATATTTATTCTTTTATGCAAACGGAAAGACCCTTCCTTAACGCAGAGCTTACTGTCCAGGATTTATCTAAGCAGCTCAATATCTCGCGACATCACCTTACGGAAATTTTGAATAATGATATTGGGAAGAATTTCTTCACCTTTGTAAACGAGTATAGGGTGGAAGAGGTGAAGCGACGCTTATTAGATGAGCGATTTGAGCACTTGACTATTGTCGCGATTGCCTTCGAAAGTGGCTTTAATTCAAAGTCTACCTTCAACAGTATTTTTAAGCAAAATACAGGTTCGACGCCTTCTCAATGGAAAGCGGAAGCACTTAAAAAATAGGCATTATACCTTCTGGAGGTACACTTAGTTTATCACAGGGATTGTTCAGTAAGAAATTTTTGCCACCAAAGTGCACTATCTTTTAAATAGCGCGTTTGCGTTTCGTAGTCATTATATACAATACCAAATCGTGGCTCATAGCCTTCAGCCCATTCAAAATTATCCATGAAGGTCCAAAGAAAATAACCGCGAATATCCCCCCCTTCTTGTTTAGCTTTTAACACATTGGATAAATAATCCTGATAGAACTTTATCCGTAACGGATCGTGAACACTTCCATCGGGATTTAAGGTGTCGTGAAAGGCTGCTCCATTTTCAGTTACATAAAGGGGTTTGCCATATTTGTTAAACTGTTTCAGAATGCGGTAAATGCCTGTTGGACTCACTTCCCATCCCATTTCAGTAATCTGAGTTTCTGGATCATCGACTAGTTTATTTGCTTTCAAGAAGTTTGCCCACAGGAAGGGGATGAATGGACTGTGTTTGGCTACCGTGCGGAAGTAGTTTTGCACGCCAAAAAAATCAAAGTCAAAAATCATTTTCTCCTCATCTCCGGGTGCCATATGTCGATGAATGTTCTTAATTAAGTTGAGATCTTCTGTAGGGTAGCCCATCCCCAGTGTTGGTTCGATAAACAAGCGATTAAGGAAGGCATCTAATGTTCTGGCCGCCCTTCGATCTTTTTCTTTTTCTGTCCGTGGCTCTACTGCACTTACGGAGAAAGTTGTTCCTATTTGAGCATTAGCAGGAAGCAGTTCCCGTAAAACACGCCCGCCAGCTGCTTGACTGAGTGTGGTATGATGAGTAGCACGCAGAAAATTTTTAATTCCTAATTTTCCTGGGGCATGCATACCCAATAAATACCCCAAGCTTGTAAAAGCAAGAGGCTCATTAAATACCATCCAGTTTTTCACTCTGTCCCCGAAGCGTTGGGCACATAGAGCGACATATTCTTCAAACCAAGAGACTACATCCCGATTGGTCCACCCGCCTTTTTCTTCTAAAATTTGAGGCAAATCCCAATGGTAAAGTGTTAACCAGGGTTGCATTCCTTTTTCTAAGGTGGTGTCGATCACGCGATCATAGAAATCAATTCCTCGTTGATTAACATGTTTTGTTCCATAGGGAAGGATTCGACTCCAAGCTGTAGAAAAACGGAACACGTCAAAGCCAATAGAATCCATTGTGGCTATATCTTCAGGATATTTATGGTAAAAGTCGCAAGCCTCTTTATTGGTATTTCGGCCTTTAATTTTTCTCGATTTTTCACAAAAGACATCCCAATTGCTCGGGCCTTTACCATCAATATTCCAAGCCCCCTCGATTTGTGCTGCGGCAGTTGCGGTACCAAATAAAAAATCTTTACCAAATGCGGCTTTTGTTAACTCATTCATAGCAGTTTTTTGGGCTAATCCATTAAACGGTTTTAGAAAAAAACCTGCTCCCGCAAGTGCACTAAGCTGCATAAATCGTCTTCTTTCCATACTTGTAAAAGTAAGAAAACTTTAGATCTGTGTTTTTAAATCATGACAGAAAACTTATGGAGTTACTCCATGGGTTTTAAATGTTTTATCTTCTGTCGTTTAGGAAACTTTATAGCTGTATTTTTGTTTCTCTTAAAGAAACTAAATTATAAACTAAAAATTTTTATTATGTCTTTTGAATTACCAAAATTACCATATGCATACGATGCTTTAGAACCACACATCGATGCGAGAACGATGGAGATTCATCACAGTAAGCATCATGCAGGATATACAAGCAAGTTAAACGCAGCAATCGAAGGAGATGCTCATCTTTCTAATCAGACTATAGAGCATTTGCTTGCAAAGCATACGGATAATACTGCTGTTAGAAATAACGGAGGAGGATTTTATAATCACCGTTTGTTTTGGGAAGTTATGAGTCCAAACGGTGGCGGATCGCCAAGTGGTGAGTTAGCTTCTGCTATCGATAAAGCTTTCGGCTCGTTTGATGGTTTTAAGGATGCTTTCTCTAAGGCAGCAGCTACTCAATTCGGTTCAGGATGGGCTTGGTTGTGTGTTCAAGCAGGAGGAGAATTGGAAGTATGCTCAAGCGCGAATCAAGATAATCCTTTAATGCCAGGTGTGGGCTGTGGCGGATTCCCAATCTTGGGTCTAGATGTTTGGGAGCACGCTTACTACTTGAATTATCAAAATCGACGCCCAGATTACATTACTGCATTCTTTAATGTTATCAATTGGGACAAAGTAAGTGAGCTGTACGCAACGAATAAGTAGATTTTCATACCAATTTTTTTGAAAGCCCTCGCAGTCTTGCGGGGGCTTTTGTTTTGCGCGTAGTGGTGGCACGACTTCAAGTCGTGCCACCACTACAAAGTTTTTCGAAAATAATGTAATCATTTCGATGAATGATTAGATTATTTGAAAACTTTTGTCAAATGTCCTTTAGAATGATTAACGCAACCAATCTTTCACTAATCAATTTTGTATGATTCAATTAGTCTGAACTTTTAACAGGTGGTCAGATTTTGCGAATCAATTCAATAAAAGACAGGGTATTACTTCTTCAATTTCAGGTACCCAAACATAATCACATCATAGATAAAATGAGCACTAATGGCGGCATAAATACCAAGAAACTTATGCAGGTAGCCGAAAGATCCTGAAACAAAAATCAAGAATACGCCATAAATAAACATGGTTTTATCTTTTAAATTCAAATAGCCGTGAATAAGTACGAAGATGATAGCTGTAGGCCATAGTAGAATGTAATGCTGAATCACACCGCGAAAAAGAATTTCTTCCCCAACACCAGCACAAAAGGAATAGAAAATTACGTGATGCCACTCGGGATCAACTTCTTCCATGATACGCTGCATGAGCTTGTCGAGTTTTCCGTTAGGAAGAATTTTGATAAGTAGTAAGCCTAAGCCCCCGCCAAGAAGTCCTATTCCCAGACCTATCGCTAAACTTTTCGTATTAAAATGCTTGAAGGATAACAGCTGCCAAAAATCTAGAGAGTCATTGAAATGTAGAATAATGTATGCTATTAAACTAAAGCCGAAAAGGGTAAAAATGCTAAGATGGAAAAGAGACTTTCTATTCAATGAGTTTATTTTAGGGTAAATCAAATATAACCAACCTCCATTCGATATAAAAATTAAAGTGATGGTAGAAAACTAAAAGCTATCTTTGCAGTATGAGTGAAAAACATACGCCAGTTGGTAGTTTAGGTGAGTTTGGATTGATTGATCACCTGACGAAAAATTTTAAACTGAAACAGGCTTCTTCAATTAAAGGGGTTGGCGATGATGCAGCAGTAATTGAGCATAAAGATGCCTGTACGGTCTTAAGTACGGATTTACTTATCGAAGGAGTGCACTTCGATTTATCTTTTATGCCATTGAAGCACCTGGGTTATAAAGCGGTAGTGGTTAATCTGTCAGATATCTATGCCATGAACGCAGAGCCAACCCAGATCACCGTTTCTCTGGCCATTTCCAATAGGTTTTCTGTTGAGGCACTTGACGAACTTTATGCTGGAATCCATCATGCTTGTGATATCTATGGCGTGGATTTAATTGGAGGTGATACCACATCTTCTGTTCAAGGATTAAACATATCCATTACGGCGGTTGGTAGGGCAAACAAAGATGATTTGGTTTATCGCGATGGAGCGAAAGAAGGCGATTTTGTCTGCGTAAGCGGTGACCTAGGTTCTGCCTATATGGGCTTGCAAATTCTCAATCGAGAGAAACAGGTATATATAGAGAACCCTGATATGCAGCCACAGCTCGATAATCACCAATACCTTGTTGGTCGACAACTTAAACCAGAGGCTAGAAAAGATATTATCGCGTATTTAAAGGAATTCAATATCAAACCCACAGCCATGATTGATGTATCTGATGGTTTATCCTCAGAGCTTATGCATATTTGCACCCAAAGCAAGGTAGGCTGTCATATCTATGAGGCTAATGTGCCAGTGAATAATGATACGTATAACCAAGCGCTGGAATTTAATATGGACCCAATTACCACAGCGCTCAGTGGAGGAGAAGATTATGAGCTTTTGTTCACAGTTTCACCGGCAGATGAAAGCAAGATTAATACGGATGATATCGACATTTCGGTTATTGGAAAGATCGTGAACAAAGACAAAGGATTGACCTTGCAAACTAGAGCCAACCATTTACATAAATTAATTGCCCAAGGTTGGAATGCTTTCAAAGATTAATCTTAGGAATATTGTTTTTATATCCTTACCTTTGAATCAAACAAATAATTTTTAAACCTTAATTTTTAAAAAAAACATGAAAAAGTTCTTATCAATTCTAATGATTGCTTTCATTGCATCATTTACAGTTACTTCATGCGGAAGTAGCGAAGGAGGAGATGTAGCTGAAACTCCAGTTTACAACTCTGAATATTTTGCAGATGTAGTTTCTAGTACCGAAGGAGACTTCATCGGATTAAACCTAGGCGATTCAAGAGAAACAGTAAAAGGTAAATTACCTGAAGAAGCTTTTGATGATGAGACTGACAGCTACTTGTATTACTATTGGGAGTTTGGTGAACACCAATATTACTTAGACTTATACTTCGATGAAACGGGGAACTTAAACTCTATCGATGGGTACTTATATTTCTATGATGCAGATTACAATTACGATGAAGCGGCTGCAAAGGCTTTTTACACAGATATGAAAGATTTGTTTGTATCTAAATATGGCTCTGAAGAAGAATATGCTGATGAGGACTTTACATACATCTCTTGGTACCTAGATGACATGGATGCTGAAGTTGGTTTAGATGGTGGTGAGGTGTATTGGTACATCTACGACTATGAAGAATACGACATGTAATACATGGCAATCAAACATAGAAAAACCTCTACGGAAGTAGGGGTTTTTTTATGTTCAAAAACCCTCAGTGTCATGTAAGATTACTTTACCTTTGAAATGTTATGAGATTAATAGGGCTAATTTTAATTCTTTCTTTAAATGCTTGTGCAGGTGCCAAAAAAACTTCAAATGTTTTTGAGCCGGAGGCAACAGATAGGCTTATTCTTCAGCGCACAGGATGTTATGGTACTTGCCCTATATATGAAGTCGTAATTTTTGGAAATGGCATTATGACATATACAGGAAAGCAATACGCTGACAGAACGGGAAAATTCATAAGCCAATTGGATAGTGAAATCACCTTTGCCTTGTTTAATAAAGCGGCTAAATTGAGTTGGGGAGAGTATCCAAATGAGTTTCCTATCGACAACGTAGATTTCCCTCAATTCTTTATTGGGATGCAAACTGAAAAAATCGATCGAATGATAAAGGCAAACAGTCAAGCTGATCCTGAGCTTATTCAACTTGGCTTGGAAATCGATAAATTATGTGATGGGATAAGTTGGCAAGAACAATAATTACCTTGGCGTAATTACCGTATTCTTCTCCTTGGCAATCGCTGCTTTTTCTGTATCCACTTTTTTCTTCATCATTAAAAGCTTGGTCATATCATCTTCTGGAGAAGCTTGCTTTAATCGCTTGAGCACCTCAATCTCTAAAAGTTTGATTCGCCAATAGCGCAACCAAAAAAACTCTGTATCAATATCGTCTTTAAAAATATGCTCTTTCGTATTGGTGTGCATTTTTTTCTTCGCCCAGCCATCAGAAAGTGCTGTGTCGTATTTATTGTAATTGCCTAATAGCAGCGTGATCGCCAGATTGCTTAACTCTTCATCCGTATGGTTGATAAAGAAATTGCTAAAGCGTTCCTCATTGGTTTTATCGTCAATTTTTCTAGCCAGTTCGACTATTCGCAGATGCAGGTCATTTTCAATGGGCACTTCATTTAATTTATCCAAAATATATTCGGCAGTGAGCAAATCCTCTTTGTATGGTTTTCCGCCATACTCGAGAAGTGTGCGAATAACATCTCGTTCGAATTTCTCGATATGAATACCTGCTTCAATGTAATCTTGATCGTGTTGAATCAAGTCGTCAATCATTGATTGCTCTTTGATTTGTCTTTCTTCTTGAATGCGTTCTTCTTTGCGCTGTTTACTGAGAATATCCTTACGCTTTTTATTCGATTCGTTTAAAAGAACTTGCTCTTCTACTCCAAGAAGATTGGCACTCTCTTTTAAATATATCGAACGTTTAATTGCATCCGGAATTTTCGAGATACTTTCAAGTATGTCGGTGACCAAAGCGGCCTTTTTAACCGGGTCATTTTTCGCATCTTCGAGTAAAAGTTGAAGCTTAAAAAGAATAAAGTCTTGCTTATTTGCACTAACGAATTTATCGAAGCCATCCAGACCTTGTTCCCGAACAAAGGAGTCCGGGTCATGATTTTCAGGCAGAAGCACCACTTTTACGTTCAGGCCAATTTCCAAAATAATATCTATACCGCGCAATGCTGCTTTAATTCCTGCTGCATCTCCATCGTATAGCACGGTTATGTTCTCCGAGTAACGTTTAATTAGCCTCACTTGATCAGTGGTTAGTGAGGTGCCACTGGACGATACCACATGTTCGATGCCTGCTTGATGAAGGGATATTACATCAGTATATCCCTCAACCATGTAACATTCATCCATTTTTCGAATGGCATTTTTTGCGTAAAAAATACCATAAAGCACTTTACTCTTATCGTAAATATCTGAGTCGGGTGTATTAATATATTTTGGTGCCTTGACATTATTCTTTAAAATTCTTCCACCAAAACCCAACACTTTTCCTGATATGCCATGGATGGGAAACATCACTCGTTCACGAAAGAAATCCAACTTGGTATTTTCCTTCTTTGAACTTAATCCTGCATTCTGCAGCATTTCCAGTTGATAGCCTTTTGCTAATGCCGCCTCAGTAAGTGCACTGTAGGAGTCTAAAGCAAAACCGAGCTGAAATTTTTTAATGATGGTATCTGAAAATCCTCTCTCCTTGAAATAACTCAGCGCAATGGCTTTACCCTCCTCTGTCTCAAACATGTTCTGAACAAAAAAATCCTTCGCAAACTCATTAACGATGTACAAGCCCTCTCGTTTGGATTGCTGCTCAATAAGTTCAGGACTTTGGATAGTTTCTTCAATCGGTATGTTGTATTTCTGAGCCAAATACTTTAGTGCCTCTACATAACTAAAATGCTCGTGCTCCATAACAAACTTGACACTATCGCCAGCCTTGCCGCATCCGAAACACTTATAGATTTGCTTAGCTGGGGAAATTACAAATGAAGGTGTTTTTTCATGGTGAAAGGGGCAATTAGCTTTGTAGTTGCTTCCTGCCTTTCGCATACTGATGAAGTCGCCAAGCACATCAATAATGTCTGCTTCGTCATTAATTTTAGCTATGGTTTCTTTGCTTATCATTTGAAAACTAAAAATACAGAATTTGAAGCTTATTTTACGAATGCAATCTTCGTAACAACTTTTTCTGTCGCATCACGATTGGCACTGAACACATAATACACTCCAGTATTGGCCCGACGACCCGTGTAGTCGTTGCCATCCCAAATGTATTTTCCACCTAGTGCTGTACCTTCATCTATCAATACGCCATGCGTGTCAGTGATTTTAACATATGCATTTTCCACTAATCCCGTAATGGAAATAAAGCCCGTGTAATCTGGTCGAACAGGGTTTGGATACGCTATAATGTTATCAAAGTTTTCTGATCCTTCCGTGGCATCACTAAAATAAGAGATCATTCCTTGGTCCGTTAGGATGAATACCTCTCCACTCGATTTATTGACTTTTATATCATAAATAATATTGCTCGGCAGTGGACTATTGTCTGTATTAAACCGCTGAATTTCCTCTTTTCCATCTTCACTTAACAACCAAACACCCGCACTTGTACCTATCCATTTTCGATTAGCACCATCTACTTCAATAACAGCAACTGCATCCGTTTCAAAAAGGTATTCTGTAAACTGATCAAGGGTGTTGGTTATGCGGTCTGAGACACGACAAGGCGAAGAGGGATCTAATATGTCTTCGGGACAGGTGAATAAGGCAATGCCTTCATCTGTGCCTATCCAAATCTGACCGTTTTTGTCTTCTGCAATAGTATTGACATTATTGTTTGGAAGGTTTCCTTGCCCACTATTTGTACTCAGATTAACTTGCTGAGAGCCGCTTGCACTCATATTTTCGCCTTCCTTGTATACCGTAAGCCCTTGATTACGGAGAGCTATCCATTTTTGATCGTAGCTATCAATAAACAGGTTGTTGAATTTTGAGTTATCATTCCCTAAGAAGAATTCGAACCAATTGTTATCCAGATCTTTCGCGAGCAGAGCAGAAGTAGTTTGCGGATTGAGCACCCATAATGTGCCTTCACTGTCGACGCCAACTCCTGAAGTTATTTGAAAAAAGTCATTACCTATGGCTGAATCGATCGGGCTATTCGTAGCATTGAAAATTTCCACCGTGTTAAAATCGTAGGAAAGTAAACCCTTAAACATTCCAATATATACTTTCCCGTCATAGGGGTTATAGCACAAGCGATTCAGGTCTTGACTGGGTTGATCCTGACCAATACTGGAGTAGATGTTTTGGTTAAACCAAGTGTTATCTTCAAAGACATAAAAACCTCCTTCTACATTACCATTTCCATCCAGATTACGATTAAATCCTCCGGAAGTAATAATCATTTTATCATCTACAGATAAAGCCTTAAACCCATCGTTTGTGAAAGGGCTTGTTGATGGACCAATGTATTCACGCCCTTGAAACAACCCGAACTTTACATCGCCGAAATAATTGTTGTTTTGGTAGCGTATAGCGAAGCTAGGGTCAATTAAAAAGCTTATGTCTAAAGAATCTACACTATCATTTTGATAGGTCCAAGCACTTAAATCATCACTGACGTAATTGAGTGTTTCGCTTGCAATAAGCTTCGAAAAATTTCTACCCGCGGCAGCTTCAATTAAGTTCCAGTTTTGTCCCTCACGTTTGTAAAGTCCATTGGACAAAGCAAACAAGGTGTCGTTATAACTTTCAATCGATGAAATCAATCCCAAGTTCGAGAAATTGTGGTCCCAAGATGAAAAGTCGAGTAGGTTTTGACCTTCTAAGGGTGCGCGCTTAAGACCTTCTGCGGTCAATGCGTATAAGGTGTCCTGGCTGATTGTGCAATCAAACACGGTGGTTTGATTACCCGTAGCTCCGATCACATAGGTATTATCGACTTCTTCATTGGCTAAGTCAAGAACCACTACTCCGAAATCGGTGCTTAAGTAGGCAAATCCATCAAAAGAAAAAATAGCATTAATTGTTTTTGATCCTGCGGTTAATTTATTCTTGATGTCTGGCAGGTTGATTATCGTATTCCCCTTAATCAGGTCTATATTGCTGCTCGTGTAAGCGACAATAAAAGTGTTTGACGTTTCGTCATAAGATACTGCACTAACCCCAAAGTCGCTTAGGCCTTTCGCCTTATCGAGGGTTTGAATACTTCCGTCTTCTCGATCGAAAAACAAAACAGATTTTTCGTTAGCGGCCAAAATTTTGTTATCGCCGAAGGCAACATGTTGAGCATTTCGATAGTTGATATGCAATCGCCATTCTCCAATACTTTGTGCGCTGAGCGCGGGGAGGGTGAAAATCAATACAGTAAATACAAATAGCGATCTTTTCATTTAGCACAAATGTAAACACAAATTCATCTTTTAAACGCAATTGAAAGCCCTATATTTCATATAGTATAGTGAATCTTCTTACTTTTGCCGAACGAAAAGAAAACAGCCAATTCACATGAAGCAAAAAAATGCGGACAGTAAAAAACGCTATCCTGAATTCGATGGTCTAAATCTTCCTCAAGTGGATGAGAATATAATGGATTTTTGGACTAAAAATGCTACGTTCATACAATCCATAGAAACCAAGGATAGCAAAAAACCTTTTGTGTTTTATGAAGGTCCCCCTTCAGCAAATGGTATGCCCGGCATTCATCATGTGATAGGTCGAACGGTTAAAGATATTTTTTGTCGATATAAATCCATGCAAGGATTTCAAGTAAAACGCAAGGGTGGATGGGATACCCATGGTTTGCCTGTTGAACTGAAAGTCGAAAAAGAGCTTGGAATCACCAAAGAAGATATTGGCGAAAAAATTTCTATTGAAGAGTATAACAAACAGTGCCGTAAAACGGTATTGGAATTTAAAAATGTATGGGACGACCTCACGAAAAAGATGGGGTATTGGGTGGATCTAGATAATCCTTACGTCACTTTTGATAACGATTATATAGAATCAGTTTGGTGGGCTTTAAGCGAACTGTACAACAAGAATTTATTATACAAAGGTTACACTATTCAACCGTTTTCTCCTGCTGCAGGAACAGGTTTAAGCACCCACGAGCTTAATCAACCGGGAGCTTACCGTGATGTTACGGATACCAGTGCGGTCGCGCAGTTTAAAGTTTTAGTGAACGAAGATGCTAAAAAAGTTTTTGGCGATCTTGTGGATAATACTTTTTTCCTTGCTTGGACCACCACACCCTGGACATTGCCATCGAACACTGCATTAGCTGTAGGTAAGAAGATTGAATATGTATTGGTTAAAACCTTCAATCCCTATACTTTTTTGCCTGTAAACGTGGTAGTAGCGAAAGCCTTGCTCTCAAAATGGTTTAAAGATGAAAATAACGATGGTGATTTTGGTGCCTTTGAAGCGGGGAGCAAAAATATTCCTTGGTCAATTATGGCAGGTTTTACAGGGGCGGATTTGGAAGGCCTGCGATATGAACAGTTATTAGATTACCAACAACCCGATAACGGTGACGCATTTCGTGTTATTCCAGGTGATTTTGTGAGTACCGAGGATGGTACGGGTATCGTGCATATTGCGCCAAGTTTTGGTGCTGATGATATGCAAGTGGCCAAGGCGGCAGGTATCGGTTCCCTTACGTTAGTTGACAATCAAGGGAAGTTCATTGAAGGGGTAGGCGAGTTCTCGGGTCGTTATGTTAAGGACTACAAAGAAGAGGAAAACTATCGTTCTGTCGATATTGACATTTCAATCAAATTGAAAGAAGCCAATAAGGCTTTTAACGTACAAAAGTATGTGCACAACTACCCGCATTGTTGGCGAACCGATAAGCCTATCTTATACTATCCTTTAGATAGCTGGTTTATCCGAACGACAGAGGTGAAAGAGCAATTGATTGCTAACAATAATCAGATAAACTGGAAACCTGAAAGCACCGGGAAAGGGAGATTTGGTAACTGGCTGGAAAATTTACAAGACTGGAATTTGTCGCGTTCTCGGTTTTGGGGTATTCCTTTGCCAATCTGGCGAACAGAAGATGGTGAAGAAAGTATTTGCATCGGTTCTGTTGCGCAATTGAAAGAAGAAATGCAAAAAGCCAATCAACAATTAGGCATACAGAATGAGGATATAAGTGATTTACATAAACCCTATATTGACCGAGTTACTTTAGTTTCACCCTCAGGTAAGCCGATGAAAAGAGAAGCAGATGTTATCGATGTTTGGTTTGATTCAGGGAGTATGCCTTTTGCTCAACAGCATTTCCCATTCGAAAATATAGAAGAGTTTGAAGCAAATTTTCCAGCAGATTTTATTGCTGAGGGCGTTGATCAAACCAGAGGTTGGTTCTTTACTCTTCACGCTATCTCCACTATGTTGTTTGGTAAACCTGCATACAAGAATGTCATTGCCAACGGATTAGTATTAGATGGGGAAGGACAAAAAATGTCAAAGCGTTTGGGTAATGTAGTTGATCCGTTTGAAACGCTTTCAACTTACGGAGCTGACGCAACAAGGTGGTATATTATTTCGAATTCTCAGCCATGGGATAATTTAAAATTCAGTGTACAAGGTATAGAAGAAGTCAGAAGGAAATTATTCGGCACTTTGTACAACACCTATTCCTTTTTTGCGCTTTACGCTAATATTGACGGCTTTGCCTATGAAGAGCAAGAAATCCCGGTGAAGGATCGCCAGGAAATAGATCAATGGATTTTGTCGGTATTGAATAGCTTGGTTAAGAACGTGGAAGAAGCCTTCGATAATTATGAACCCACCCAAGCTGCTCGTTTGATTCAAGAGTTTGTAGATGACAATTTGAGTAATTGGTATGTTCGATTAAATCGTCGTCGTTTTTGGAAGGGAGACTATTCCCAAGACAAAGTAATGGCGTACCAAACCTTGTATACTTGTTTAGAAACTTTAAGCAAGCTTATGGCGCCAATTGCACCTTTTTACAGTGATTTTATGTTTGGTAATTTAAATCAGGTTAGTGGCAAAGAAGCATACGAGTCAGTGCACTTAGTTGATTTTCCTCAGGTAGATGAAAATTTGATCGATGCGGATTTGGAAGAACGCATGGGTATGGCCCAAAATATCTCATCCATGGTGCTCTCGTTGCGGAAGAAAGAGAAAATTAAAGTGCGTCAACCGCTGGATAAAATTATCATTCCCGTAATCAAAGAAGGTTTGCAAGCTAAGATTGAGAAGGTGGAGGATTACATTCTCAATGAAATCAATGTGAAACAGATTGAATACCTAAGTGATACTTCGGGTATAATCTCCAAGACCATCAAACCTAATTTTAAAACTTTGGGTCCAAAGTTTGGTAAGCATATGAAAGCAATTAGTGCAGCGGTTTCAAGTTTTGGTGCAAATGAGATTGCAATAATCGAATCAGAAAGGGCTTATACCTTGGATATAGCAGGGGAAATTTTAAATCTTGAAGCGGAAGATTTTATTATTCAATCGGACGATATTGAAGGTTGGTTAGTTGCTAGTGATAAAGGTCTCACGGTTGCCTTGGATATTCAGTTAAGCGAAGAGTTGGAAGCAGAGGGAAATGCTCGAGAATTTGTCAATAAGGTACAGAATCTGAGAAAGGACAATGATTTTGAAGTTACAGATAAAATTTTGGTTAAATTGTTGATGAATGAGGAATTTAATCCTGCAATAGAGAAATTTAAAAATTATATTTGTACGGAAGTGTTAGCCACAGACATTGAGTTGGTGAAGGACCTAGAGGAGGCAACTCCCATTGAAGTAAACGAGATACAACTTAAGGTGGCGCTTTTAAAAGTATAGTGTTATGGCAGCAAATGAAAAAACAAGATATTCCGATTCGGAATTACGAGAGTTCAGGGAATTGATCGAAGGCAAGCTTGGAGAAGCTAGAGCGGATTTGAAAGATTATCAAGACCAGATTTTAAAGAAAAACTCGGGTTCTTCAGACACGGATTACAAATTCAATGGTTTAGAAGATAGCTCCTTACTTGCTGAGCGAGAATATTTGAATCAGCAAGCCTCGCGTCAGGCAAAGTTTATCAGTCATCTAGAGAAAGCATTGATCAGAATCGAGAATCAGACCTACGGTATTTGTCGTGAAACGGGAAAATTGATTGCCAAAGAACGCCTGAGAATTGTTCCGCACGCTACTTTAAGTATTGAAGCTAAAAAGTCCCAAAAAGGTTAGTCTTGAATAGTCGAACTGCGCTGGTTGTAGCGATAACATGTATTACCTTGCTCTTAGACCAAGTTTCTAAAATACTGGTCAAAACTTCCATGGTTATTGGAGAAGAAATTAAGGTTTTCGGCTCGTGGTTTAAGTTACACTTTGTCGAAAATAAAGGTATGGCCATGGGGATTTCCTGGGGAGGAGAAATAGGAAAATACAGCCTGACATTGTTCCGCATCATTGCCATTGGAATTATTATTTATTATATCTACACCTTGATTCGCGAGAAAGCCTCTAAGGGGCTGATAACCGTGATGGCATTGATCCTTGCTGGTGCCACAGGCAATGTAATCGACAGTTTGTTTTATGGTTTAATCTTTAGTGATAGTACGCATCATGTGGCAAGTTTTGTCCCTTTCGGAACGGGATATAAAAGTTTCATGCAAGGCAGTGTTGTGGATATGCTTTCGTTTCAATTGTTTACCATGCCTGAGTGGATTCCTTTATACGGAGGGCAAAAGTTTTTCCCTTTTATTTTCAATATAGCTGATGCGGCTATATCCATCGGTATTGTGCTAATTATTATTTTCCAAAAGCGGTTTTTTGAATCACAATTGACTGGAAATCGGACTGAAGACTAGTCGATAGTGCTTCCCATAAATTGGGTGTGATTTTGTATATTTCGTCATTAAGCCTTTAGGGCGGAAACTAGTCTTTCTCAAACGTCATTTAAATATCTATTCATGAAGAAGAGTTTATTCATTCTGTTTGTAAGTCTTATAGTTAGTGCTCACGCGCAAGAAGAGATTGTGGTAACGATGAAAAACAAGTCCTTTTCGATTGGCGAAGTACCTGCCTTTGTGAGCTTTATTCCTGAGGCAAATTATGCCCAGGTTGTCAAAGCGTGGGAGAAATATCTTGAGCAGGGAACGAAAGAGAAGGTGTCATTTGAAAATGGGGAGTATGTTATTCTTTCAAAAGCGTATGAAAAAGTAAGTTCTACGCCATTAAATATCTACGCCTACCTTAAAGAGTATGAAAGAGAACTATTACTTGTTTGTGCGATCCAAATGAATGGTGAATTTATCTCCAAAGAGATGGATGAGGAGATTTATATTCCAGCTAAAAAGTATGTTCGCGATTTCGCCGTGGAATCATACAAAAACGCGGTGTCGGACAAAATTAAAGAAGAAGAGAAAGTACTGAAAAAATTGGAGAGTGACAAAAATCAGTTGACCTTACAAAAAGAGAACATCTTGTCCTCAATTAATCAGTACGAGAGGAATACTATTACCAAGCAGGATGATATTACCTTGAATAAGCTGGATCTATCGAATAAAGTGATTCAAATTCAAGCGCAGAAAGAGTTGATTCTGCAATTAGCCAACGCAGGCGAAGAGGCACAAGAGGAGGCTGAAAAAGTGCTGAAGGATATGGAAAAAGATTTCAAGAAGTTGCAAAAAGCTAATGAGAACCTACATCAAGACATAGCTTACAATGAAAGTCAAATTCGTTTAGAAGAATCGAGCAAGAAAGGTATAGAGAGCCAATTGAAATTTCTTCAATTGGATATTGATGATCAGGAATACAAATTGAGAAAGCTACAGCAAAAGCTGGACGATATTCAATAGCATCCAGCTTTGGCTCCTAGGCTTATCCATTCATGCTGATAAGGAATTCCTCATTAGATTCAGTTCCTCGCATGTTTTTCAAAATAAAATTCATCGATTCATCTGGTGTCATATCACCCAGGTGATTTCTTAAAATTAGCATACGCTTATATACATCTTCGGCTAATAATAAATCCTCGCGACGGGTACTTGAAGAAACTAAATCGATAGCTGGATAAACACGCTTGTTTGCCAATCGACGGTCAAGTTGCAACTCCATGTTGCCTGTTCCTTTGAATTCTTCGAAAATTACTTCATCCATTTTAGATCCTGTATCTACCAATGCTGTGGCAAGGATGGTTAAGGAACCGCCATTTTCGATTTTTCTTGCTGCTCCAAAGAATTTTTTCGGTTTATGTAGGGCATTCGCCTCTACACCACCTGAAAGTACTTTACCTGAGGCTGGAGCAACGGTGTTGTATGCACGAGCCAAACGCGTGATAGAATCTAACAGAATAACTACATCATGTCCACATTCAACCAATCGTTTCGCTTTTTGAAGAGCCATGTTGCTCACTTTTACATGTCGGTCTGGTGTTTCATCGAAGGTGGAGGAAAGCACTTCCGCCTTTACACTTCGTTCCATATCTGTAACCTCTTCAGGTCGCTCATCAATTAACAGAATCATTAAATAAGCTTCTGGGTGGTTTTCTGCAATGGCATTTGCGACATCTTTTAAGATAGTAGTTTTACCTGTTTTAGGCTGTGCTACAATCATTCCACGTTGTCCTTTACCAATAGGTGTAAATAAATCAATTACTCGCGTGGAATAATTGTTCGGAGAACCCGTAGATAATTTGAAGCGCTCATTAGGGAAAAGAGGGGTTAAGTAGTCGAAAGGAACGCGATCTCTTACTTCCTCTGGACTTTTTCCATTAATCGTATCGACTTTCAAAAGAGCAAAATATTTTTCGCCATCTTTCGGTGGCCTTACTGTTCCTTTGCATGTATCTCCAGTTTTTAACCCAAACAATTTGATTTGCGATGGAGAAACATAAACGTCGTCAGGAGAAGACAAATAGTTGTAATCGGAAGAGCGAAGGAAGCCATATCCTTCTGGCATCATTTCCAATACCCCTTCTGCTGCGATAACCCCATCTATCTCAACGTTAAAAGCAGGTGTTGGTTTTTTGTGTTGTTGTTCTTTGCGTTGTCGATCATTTTGGTCGTTGGATTTGTCTTGTCTAGGCTGTTTTTCTCGGATGTCCTTATTTATCTTTTCGCCAGTCTTGTTTTCCTGAGGCTTGTTAGCTTCATTTTTCGGAGCACTTTCGGAAACCTCAGTATTAACATCTGTTGGTTTTGAGCTAAGATTCGATTTTTCTGCTGTCTTTCTCGGCCGTTTTTGTCGCTTCGGTTTATCTTCTTCAGCTTCCTTGTTATTGTCTTCGGGCGTGGCTGAAGGTTTAATTTCTTTAACGGCATTTGGATTAACAGCCTGTGCATCTAAAATAGCTAAAACCAAATCTTGCTTGTTCAGTTTGTTGCTATTTTTCACATTTAGCTTGTCAGCCATTTCTTTCAATTCAGGAACGAGCATTTCGTTCAGCTGTGAAAAATCGTACATAAGTTTTGATAATTTTAATCGTAAATTCTTGCGAAAAAATAGGTTGAATTTCTTTTGAACTGCTAGAGCTAGCGTATGACATTTTGCTTGTCACTACAATGTTACGCAAAGTTTTCCGAATTCATACATTATTTATTGAAATAAGTTCAACTCACTGCTTTTTTTGAAGGGGCATTGGCTATTTTTGTGTAAAATTAGAATAGCATGCTGGATGTTAACTACTTAAGAGAAAATTATGATGTGGCCCTTGCAGGCTTGGAAAAGCGTCATTTGGAAGGTGGAAGAGAAATGTTGAATAAAGCCATTGAGCTCGATGATACGCGTAAACGCTTGCAAACTGAGCTTGATGAACAACTTGCAAAGTCGAATATGCTCTCAAAACAAATTGGGGAGTTATTCAAGACAGGTGAAAGAGCGGAGGCAGAAAAGTTGCGTGCCGAAACTGTGGAACTAAAAACTACCATCAAATCCTTGCAAGATGACCAACAATCTAACTTGTTGGAGCTGGAGGACCATTTATTACAGATTCCCAATATCCCTCATTTCAGTGTTCGAGGAGGTAAAACGCCGGAGGATAATGAGATAATAAGAAAGTGGGGAGAGTTTCCAGTCCTTGCTGAAGATAATGAATTGCCACATTGGGAGCTCGCCAAGAAGTATAATATTTTTGATTTGGAGTTAGGGGTTAAATTGACAGGCGGTGGATTTCCTGTATATACAGGAAAAGGCGCTCAGCTTCAGCGAGGGATGATTAACTTTTTTCTTAGTCAGGCAATAAATGCCGGATATAAAGAAGTGATTCCACCTTTAATGGTTAATGAGGCTAGTGCGCGTGCCACAGGTCAGCTGCCCGACAAGGAGGGCCAAATGTATGAGATGAAAGAAGATCCTTATTTCTTGATTCCTACTGCAGAAGTTCCGATAACGAATATTTATCGTGATGAAGTGGTGAACGAAGAAGACTTACCCGTAAAAATGGTTGGATATACCCCTTGTTTTCGCAGAGAAGCCGGATCGTATGGAGCGCATGTACGTGGCCTGAATCGTTTGCATCAATTTGATAAGGTAGAGATTGTTCAGGTAGCTCACCCCGATAAGAGCTATGAAGTTTTAGAAGAGATGCTTAGTCATGTGGAATCTTTGGTTCAAGCACTGGGCTTGCCTTATCGAGTGCTGCGCTTGTGTGGTGGAGATATGGGTTTTACGTCAAGTTTGACATACGATATAGAAGTGTACAGTGCCGCTCAAAAAAGGTGGTTGGAGGTGAGTAGTGTATCAAATTTTGAAACCTTTCAGGCCAATCGCTTAAAACTGCGAATTAAAGATAAGGATGGGAAACGAAGCATGGCACATACGCTGAACGGCAGTGCCCTTGCCTTGCCGCGTATTTTAGCGGCCATGATTGAAAACAATCAAACGCCAGAGGGAATACTTATTCCAGAGGCTATCCAAGCTTTTGTAGGGTTCGAAGTCTTGCATTAAAAGCTTTTTTCTTTCTGAATAAAAAGTTAAATTTTTTGGTTCTCTCGGGAACTTATTATTTTCTTTTGTGTTATTGATAGTATTACTATTACTTTTGTAAGTATACGTATTGATATTGTATGAATCACTTGCTACAAAATTTACATATTCAGCTAAACGAAAAGATTTATCTGAAAAATCCATCATCTTCTGATCTCGGCAATCGCATTGTGTCAGAATCGGTATTAATGATCGATGAGCTGGGTCTTGAGCAGTTTAACTTTAAGAAGTTAGCTACTCGTTTGAATACAACAGAAAGTTCTATATATCGATACTTTGACAACAAGCATAAATTATTGATTTATCATGTTTCCTGGTTCTGGACTTGGATGGAGTATCGTCTGGTGTTCTCAACAGCCAATGTGCACGACCCCTATGAAAAACTTCGTTTGGCCCTGGAAAACGTTGCTTCTCCCATTGAAGGATTTGAAAAGGTAGCGGGAATTAATATGCATGCACTTGAACGCATAATTGTAAATGAATCGTCAAAAGCGTTTTTGACTAAAGAAGTTGAACAGGAAAATAAAGATGGTTTTTTCCGAGCATATAAAGCTTTTTGTCATCGCATTGAAGGAATTATCAAACAAATTGATCCTACTTATCCTTATGCTAATGCGTTGGTTTCAACTACGGTAGATGGAATTCAAATGCAAAAGTTTTATGCAGAGCATTTGCCAGCATTAACGGATTTTACGCATATAGAGGAAAAAATACCACAAATGTTTTATCGCTTAATTATTCAATCACTCGCTTCCTAAATAACTAAATATGAATCCATTGTCACCTTTGAAACGATTTATGGGCTTGCTGCGGTCAGAAGGAGAGTCAGTAAAGCGTATATACATCTTTGCTTTGTTTAATGGCTTAGTGGCTTTATCCCTGCCCTTAGGTATTCAGTCCATTATATCATTTATCCAAACTGGGCAAATTACGGCTAGTTGGATTGTTCTTGTTTTGATTGTAGTTGGCGGAGTTGTGCTCGCGGGTTGGTTGCAAGTGTTACAGCTTAAAACTTCGGAGAAAATTCAACAGCGTATTTATGCCAAATCTGCCTTGGAGCTGGCCCATCGTTTACCGAAAATCAAGTCGGAAGAAATGTATCGTTTCTTTGCGCCCGAATTGGCAAACAGGTTTTTTGATACACTAACTATTCAAAAAGGCTTATCAAAAATCTTGATTGATTTTACTTCGGCAGTGATGCAAATTGCGTTTGGTCTACTTTTATTATCTTTTTACCATCCTTTTTTCATTCTACTTGGATTACTGGTAACTTTCGTCTTGTTTCTCATTATTCGAGTAACCTTTAACGAAGGTCTAGAAACAAGTATCGAGGAGTCTAAAATCAAGTATCAAACGGCTCACTGGCTTGAGGAGGTAGCCCGTTCGGTTTTTTCATTTAAATTGAGTGGAAATTCCGATTTTCATACGGATAAGGCAGACGAACTGTCTGCTAAGTATATCGAGGCCCGCAAAGCGCACTTTGGAGTACTGCTTAAGCAATATTGGGGTATGATCGGCTTTAAAGCGATACTGGCCATGTCCTTGCTCCTTATCGGCGGATTTTTAGTTATCAATCAAAACATGAATATTGGTCAATTCGTTGCAGCGGAAATTGTCATTCTCTTGGTGTTAAATTCTGTAGAAAAATTGATTTTGAGTGCAGAAACAATCTATGACGTGCTAACGGCTTTTGATAAAATCGGTGTTATTACCGACCTAGAGCTTGAATCAAAAAGCAATGATTTAACTGGATTTGTCTGCAAAGATAAAGGTATAGAGGTAGAGTTAAACCACGTTAGTTTTAGTTATCCGGGTAGAAGCCTGGAAGTGCTTAAAGATGTGCATCTGACTGTTCGGGCAGGGCAGAAGGTGTGTATTGTAGGGGCAAATGCTTCCGGTAAGGCAAGCCTCTTGAATATCATTAGCACATTATATGCTCCGACGAAGGGGATTGTTAAGTTTCATGGTTATCATTGCGTTGACCTGGATTTGCATGAAATACGAAGCCACATAGGCTCTTATCTGGAGAGTGAAGACTTATTTGAAGCAACACTATACGAAAATATTTCGCTCATGAGAAAGACAGTGAGTACCGAAGATGTAATTGATGCCATCAATCATGTTAAACTCAATGAATTTGTAAATATCGATTCTGAAGGCTTACATAAATTAATTAAACCGACAGGGAAAACTTTATCCAAGAGTGTAGTTCAAAAAATCCTTCTCGCTCGAAGTATTGTTTGTAAACCAAAAGTATTAGTAATTGGGAATAACTTAAATAATCTTTCTCCGCAAGATAAGCATGACGTTATTGATTACCTGTGTTCGTCTACGCACGAATGGACCTTGTTCTTCTCAACAAACGACCCATACGTTGCTGCCAAGTGCGATCGAGTTATTGTTCTTGAAAAAGGAGAGGTGCTTGCGGATGGCAAATTCAAAGATTTAATTGTTAATCCAACCATTAAAAATATTCTTGATGCTTAATATTTCAGAAAATCATATCGGAAAAGATTTTAGGGATAGGAAGTTTCAATCCTTGGAATTGCTTGAACACAAAAAAACCAATACCTTGTTATATAAGGCATCGTTAATTGCTCTTGCGATATTAATTTTGATAGGTCTTTTACCTTGGACGCAGAATATCAATGCAAGAGGGCAAGTTACGGCCTTGAATCCCGAGGAACGTCCGCAAACTATTCACTCTATAATTCCAGGTAGAATAGAAAATTGGATGGTGGTTGAAGGCCAGTATGTTAAACAAGGAGATACTGTGGCATTACTTTCGGAAATTAAAGAAGACTACTTCGACCCCAATCTCGTTGAGAACGTGGAGAACCAGATTAAGGCGAAAGAGTTATCTGTTAAATCCTACATGGATAAAGTAAATGCCTTAGACAATCAAATTGACGCCTTGATTAAAAATCAATTGCTTAAACAAGAGCAAGCACGCAACAAAATTCAACAGGCTCAATTGAAAATAATTTCGGATAGCATAGATTTAGAAGCAGTAAAAACAGATTTGCAGATTGCATCTGATCAGCTAGGTCGTATGGAAACTTTGTTCGATGAGGGACTCAAATCTTTAACCGATGTAGAGGCTAAGCGTTTGAAATTTCAAGAGAGTTTTGCCAAAAAGATATCTCAGGAGAATAAGTTGCTAACCAGTCGAAACGAACTGATTAATGCCAAAGTTGAACTCAATAATATCGACAATGAGTTTGCTGATAAAATTGCCAAAGCTGAAAGTGATAAATATGCGTCACTATCTGCTATGTATGATTCCGAAACCCAAGTTACTAAGTTGCAAAATCAATTTGTAAACTATTCTATTCGTTCAGGAATGTATTATATACTTGCCCCACAAGATGGCTACATTACGCGCGCATTTGTAACTGGTGTTGGAGAAAATATTAAGGAAGGTCAGCCGCTGATGAGTATCATGCCGGCCAATCCGCAACTCGCGGTAGAAGTCTATGTGAAGCCTATGGATTTACCTTTATTGGTCAAAGGGCAACGGGTGCGAGTACAATTTGATGGTTGGCCTGCACTAGTTTTTAGCGGATGGGAGGGTGCAAGTTTTGGTACTTTTGGTGCGGTAGTGGTTGCCATTGATAATTTTACTTCTGAAAATAACAGGTATCGAATTTTGGTGTCTCCCGATCCTGAAGATATTCCGTGGCCTGAAGCTATTCGTGTTGGGGCAGGGGCTAACACAATGATTCTATTGAATGATGTACCTATTGCCTATGAAGTATGGCGGCAAATCAATGGATTCCCACCAAATTTTTACGAGGGAAATCAGGCAAATGCGAAAAGTATGGATAAAAAAGACAAGGAATGAATGCTCGCTTTGCATATCTTATTGTAGCAATATTTTCATTGCACTTCTCATTTGGACAAACCGTGGTTACGGAAGAGGAGTTTATTGCTGCTGTGATTCAATATCACCCCATTGCTCTTCAAGCAGATTTACGTCAAGCAATTGGCAATGCAAAACTTTTAAAAGCCAAAGGTTGGTTTGACCCAAAACTAACTACGGACTTTAATCAAAAGTCATTTGATGATAAGAATTATTTTCAAATGCTCGATGGTTCGCTTAAAGTACCAACATGGATTGGGGCAGATCTCAAGTTGGGTTATAGTTGGAATAATGGTGTTTTTCTTAATCCTGAAAATAATTTACCCAGCAATGGTTTGCTAAGTGCCGGAATAGAATTACCTGTTTTACGCGGGCTAATCATGGATAAGCGAAGAGCAGATCTTCAGCAAGGGAAGAATTATGCACAAATGGGACAGTTGGAAAGACAGCAGTTACTGAACGAATTGGTCTTTGAAGCCAGTAAAGCCTATTGGCAATGGTTCGAGGCGAATCGGAATTTTACGATATCTGCTGAGGGAGTGATTTTAGCCGAAGCCACTCTTGAATTCACTCGGGTTAGTAGCCGACTTGGCGATAAGCCTTATATCGATACCTTGGAAGCTTTAATACAGGTGCAAAATAGACAAGTAGATAAGGCCCTAGATAGCCTCGAGCTTATGAATAGTAGGCTTTGGGCCTCTTCTTTCCTTTGGTTGGATGATTTGACTCCTGCACTTATTGCCGAAGATGCCGTGCCGATGTCTTTTGAGCGTAATGATAAAGCTATCCAGGAATTTCTTGATGAAATGGCTGCTAAAGAAGATTCTTTACTGATAAATAATCCCAAGTTGCGCTGGTATGATTACAAATTAAGTAATCTCAATATTGATCGAAAGTTGGCAAAAGAGCAACTAAAACCCGTGCTGAATGTCGGGTATAATTTCTTGAATCAGCCTTTAGAGGAAACTGTCTTTGATCGCTTTAATATTTCCAACTACAAGTGGAATGTTAACTTATCAGTTCCTTTATTTCTAAGAAAGGAGAGAGGGAATTTTAAAGCAGTTAAGGCTGAGTTTGAAGCAGCAAGTGCAGACTTTTCAAATTTGCAATTGCAGCAAGAGAACAAGGTGAAAGCCATTAACAATAAAATTAGCGTCTACCTGCAGCAGTTAGATTTAGTGAGTAAGAATATTATCGATAACCGTACCTTGGTTCAGGCCGAAAAAAGGAAGTTCAATATCGGAGAAAGCAGCGTATTTCTGGTCAATTATCGGGAGATAAGCTTGCTGAAAGTATTACAAAAAGAAACTTCTCTTCAAGCTAAATTGAAACTTGCTTTGGCGGAATTGGAAATGGCTATTGGATGGTAGCTAAAAAAGTTCGTCTATGGCAGCAGCTAATTCCCGGTCTTTGGCTGTAATCGTATTGCCAGCATCGTGGGTGGTAAGACGAATCTCAACTTCATTATATACATTACTCCACCAGGGATGGTGATTTTGTTTTTCAGCAAGTATAGCTACTCTTGTCATAAAGCCGAAAGCCTCAGAGAAATCTGAAAATTTAAATTTCTTTACTAATTCGTTGTTTTCTTCAGTCCACATCTTGTAATGTTTAGCTTATTATTGGTGAGACCAATCAAATTGATCTAAATCACCCAAACAAGCTTTTAATAGGTCGATAGATAATCTGATATCCTCCTTGTGGCTCATTTCAATCACTTGATGAATATGTCGGGTGGGGATAGAAATGGCTCCCGCAATAGTTCCATGTTTGGCCATCCTTTGCATACCTGCGGTATCAGTTCCACCTGCAGTAAGGATTTCTGCTTGCCATTTAATTTTATGCTTGTCTGCGGTTTCTTTCATATATCTCACCATGCGCGTATCACAAACGGTTGAACCATCCATAATTTTGATTGCTGTTCCTTTGCCCATTTCAGTAATTTGCTCGTGAGCTTGGGCACCTGGAACGTCAAACGCAATCGTGGTATCTAAGCCAAAACTAAAATCAGGCTCAATGTGATGCCCTGCAACCATTGCTCCGCGAATACCGATTTCTTCCTGAACCGTAAAAACTCCGTAAACATCATAAGGTACATCTAAGTCTTTTAGTTCTCTCAAGGCTTCCAGTAATATAAAAACGGATACCCGATTATCTAATGATTTCGCATTAACGCAATTCCCCATTTCAATCAGCTCGCGTTGTCTGGTAATGGGGGTACCTACTTCGATGTATTTTTCTACTTCGTCCTTTGGCATGCCTAGATCAATGAAGAAGTCGGTGGTTTTCAATGATTTTCCGCGCTCTTCGGGCGACATCACATGGATAGGTTTAGAACCCATTACACCCACTAAGTCTTTTTTACCGTGAATGATAACACGTTGAGCAGTTAAGGTTTTCGGATCAAAGCCTCCAAGGGTGTGGAAGCGAACAAACCCTTTATCATCAATATGGGTTACGATAAAACCAATTTCATCTAAATGGGCTGCAACCATAGCTCGCTTTGAGCTGTCTTTCCCCTTTTTTACGGCAATTAAATTACCCATGGCATCAATGCCTACCTCATCAACCAATGGACTAACTTCGTTTTTTATAAATGTTCTAATTCGATTTTCAAATCCAGGAGCTCCTGCGGTCTCTGTAATGGTGGCTAATAGATCAACGTTTATCATAACTTTAGACTTCTATAGTAAATTGTATCAGTAAAAAGAAGTGCATGAGCACTTCGCAAATATTTAGAGAGAAGGGTCAGATTAATCTTTAGATTCAACGGCAGCTGGTTGGGGTTCGATTGCTGTTGCTTTAATCTCAGGTGACTCCGTTTTGTTTAGCATACTTCCCTGCATGCGGCTCTTCATCTGCTGAACTTTGTCCAGTTGGATCTTGTCGGTATTAAAGTTTTGAATCGATTTAGTGTTTGTCTTCAATTCTTCTTTATTTCCCACATCCTGCTTTTGTATGGTATTATTTTCTTGTGTAGCGTTCATTTCTTGAGCGCTGCAAATGCCAACAATTAAAATTAAGCTCAAACTCAGTAATGATTTTTTCATATAATTTTTATTTAAGATGGAATGGTTCCGATAACGGTAACTCCGCCTTTAACTTTATCTTTTAACTGGGTGCTGATTTGCGTATTTAGAGGTAGAAACAAATCGACTCTCGAACCGAATTTGATAAAACCAAACTCATCGCACTGGGCAACCTCTTCACCTTCCTTCAAGTAATTAACAATTCTCCGCGCAAGTTTTCCAGCAATTTGACGTACAAGCACCTCCATTTTTTCATTGCCAAGCACTACAGTGTATCGTTCATTCTTGGTTGACGATTTTGGGTGCCAGGCTACTAAATATTTCCCAGGATGATACTGAGTATATTTAACTTCTCCCGCGATCGGATTGCGGTTTACATGCACATTAGTCGGCGACATAAAAATAGATACCTGTATGCGCTTGTCTTTAAAATATTCGGGTTCTTCAACTTCTTCAATAACCACTACTTTGCCATCAGCGGGAGCAATAATTTGATCGTTGTGCACTTGAAAAATCCGGAATGGGATTCTGAAAAAAGCAACCACAAAACCGAAAAATATTAGGGAAACCACGCCAAAAAAAATCCGAATAGAATTTGTGGATTGCATGAAGTTTGTCGCTACATTCAGTGCAAGAAGAATGGCTGCCGTTACAAGAATAATTTTGTATCCCTCTTTATGAATGTTGTACTTGTTGTTTATTCTCATGTTCTTCCGTCGTGCGGTGTAAAAGTAACAATAAAATGCAAGAAATGTTCCTCCTAATTAGGTAAAACAAATAATGTAAAAAGCGATAAAAGGGATAACAAAAATGAAGGCGTCAAAGCGATCAAGAAATCCGCCATGACCAGGAAGTATATTGCTGGTATCTTTGATTCCTAAACTGCGTTTGATTAAAGATTCAACCAAGTCGCCTGTGGCAGAAAAATAAGCAATCAGCCAGGAGATAATAGCCCATTCTAAAGAACTTAATGCTTCAAAAACATAGCCTAAGCCAAAGCCTAATGCTGTAAGAACGAGCAATCCTCCAATCGACCCTTCCCAGGTTTTATTCGGTGAGATGCGCTTGAACAATGGTCGACTTCCGAATTGACTTCCAATAATATATGCAGCGCTATCATACACCCAAACGAGAATTAATATTCCCAATAGTATGCCTGGCGCATAAACGCCATTCTTATAAACGATGAAATTGAGCAGGGAGAAAGGAAATCCGATGTAAATAAAAGCACTAAAATTAAGACCTAGATTAATGAGAGGCTTTTCGGATTTGGAATACAATTCCATAATGAATAAGCTAAACATCATAACGGGTAAGATGCTCAAGAATTTAATACTGAGCTTGTCGGTCATGGAAGCTGCAGTAATCAAAAATGCTAGAACATTAGTGGCAATTAACCAAACCCTATACAGCATGGCGTGCTTCTTAGGTTCATCCCTCAATTCTTGGGTGATATCGAAGAACTCATTGGTGCAAAATGCAGTAACTAAAGCAATCAAAATGATGTATCCCCATTGGAAGACAGATGCGCCAATCATGATGGCCACGAAAATTAATCCCGTAACAGCTCTTGTTATAAAGGTGTTCATGACTTACTCGCAGCTAGTTTTGGTTTGTGTGTGAAGTATATATAAGCCGAATGCAAATATAACTAATCCGATGATAGATAACCACACGGGTGGGTTAGACTCTAAATCAATCTGGCTAAGCTGGTGCTTATTACTTAAGGTTAGGACTACAATCATTCCATTGTTAAGTAGGTGCATATACATGCTAAGCCACAGGTTTTTTGTGCGATAATAGACATAACCCAATAGTGCTCCCATGAAAAGCAATGGCAGTAGATAATAAAATTGAAAGTGCATCATGGCAAAGAGAAGGGTGGAAAGGAAGATGACGTGAAAAGCAGATATTCTTAGATCGCGAAGTAGCCCCATGAGTAGTCCACGAAAGTATAATTCCTCTGCTAATGCTGGAGAAATAGCCATGGTCAGAAAAACGACCAAAAACTCTACACCACCCTCAAAATTTAGAAAAAATGCTTGGGTCTGTGAGGTAGAATCTTGCAGTTGTTGGAATTTATTGGCAAAGTTTTTTCCAACGGGAATCAAGGCATTCAATTCCATCAGATAGTTTAAGAAAAAGTTTGCACTCACAATCAGAACTGTTGCAAGAACCAGATGAGATGCCTTAGGGCGAACCTTTAAGTTGAAAAAAGCAAACACATTACCACGGTATAAATAGGCGATTAGCAAAGCGGGAATAACGAGCATGATAACTACAGATGCGAGTTGGGCCATACTTAACTCAAGTAGGCTTTGCTCACCAATAATTTGTGTTGAATCTAATGTTGGATTCATCATCGTGACGCCAAAAATGGCAAGTATAGGAGCTACAGACCAAACGAAGATGAGCATCGGTCGCTTGGCTAAAAACCCTTTGAATGAATTTGGTTTATCGCTTGACATAGAAGATCAAAAGTAAGCAATTCTGTGTTTATTAGCGATCTTCTTTATACGTACCGGAGTTCACTCATTCACTTAGTTGATGTATCTTTGTGCCATGGTTAAAATTGACCAAATAGAATTAGGTGAGTTTCCGTTGTTGCTCGCTCCTATGGAGGATGTGAGTGATCCACCTTTTCGTGCCTTATGTAAAGAGAATGGCGCAGATTTGATGTTTACCGAATTTATCTCCACGGAAGGATTAATCAGGGATGCGGATAAGAGTGTACAGAAATTAGATATTTATGAAGATGAGCGGCCGATAGGTATTCAGATTTTTGGCTCAGTATTAGAGTCCATGATGATGTCGGCACGAATTGTAGAAGAAGCTAAACCTGAATTGTTGGATATTAATTTTGGTTGTCCAGTTAAAAAGGTAGTATGCAAAATGGCTGGAGCTGGAATTCTTCAGGATATTCCTCGAATGGTTGAGCTAACGGATGCTGTGGTAAAGTCGACCAATTTGCCGGTTACGGTTAAAACCAGGTTGGGCTGGGATAACAACTCAATTAAAATTCAGGAAGTTGCCGAACGTCTGCAGGATGTTGGTATTCAGGCTTTAAGTATTCACGGCCGTACCAGAAAACAAATGTACAAAGGCGAAGCAGATTGGACAGAGATTGGCAAGATAAAGGAGAATCCACGAATTCACATTCCTATATTTGGCAATGGTGATATTGATTCCCCTGAGAAATGTGTGGAATATAAAAAGAGATATGGTGTTGATGGCGTCATGATTGGTCGTGCAGCTATAGGATACCCATGGATATTCAGGGAAATAAAGCATTTCATAAAAACAGGAGAGCATCTTCCGCCACCGACTGTAGATGAACGGGTAGATACTGCTCTAAAGCATCTGAAAACCTCCATAGCATGGAAAGGGGATGTGCTAGGCGTGCTAGAAACCAGAAGGCATTACGGAAGTTATTTTAGGGGGTTTAGGGATATTAAACAGTATCGACAAATATTGGTTGACACCATGGACCATAACGAGTTGTTTGACACCTTAGAAACTATCAGAGAGCGATATAAATATGAATACGTTCCGGAATAAAAAAAACATCGCTAAATGGGTTGATTTTTGGAACTAAAAAAATATCTGAAAAATCAAAAATTTTTTTTCGAATATGTTAACAAAGTGTTAGTTTTTTGTAATCCACAGGCCTAATACTTGAGTTTATTGGAAAGCAGACATTTTCACTTTTGAATGTTGAAAACCACCCTTTCATTTTTCTTTTTTTCATTCTACATTTGATTCACTGACAACAGAAAATCGTTGTTCACAAGAGGTCTTAACAGGTAATTTATTAGGCGAATTTTTCGTAAGGTGTTGTGTCTGCAATAGTTGTGAAAATTACCTCAAGTTAGATTCAAATTAAAAACGAGAAGTGAACTGTTCGCTTCGTGATTAAAACATATTTTTTGTCGTATACGGGGAACGACAGGTGAGGAATTGTTTACCCCGAAAAAAAATGAAATTGATCTATGAGCAATCAAAACATCGAACCAATCTTACAAGAAAACAACGAAAGATTCGTGCTATTTCCAATTCAGCACGATAAAATCTGGGAAATGTACAAACAAGCAGAAGCAAGTTTCTGGACGGCAGAGGAAATTGACTTGGCACCTGATATGAAAGATTGGGAAGGTTTGAATCCTGATGAACGTCATTTCATTAGTCATGTTCTAGCATTCTTTGCCGCAAGTGATGGTATAGTAAATGAGAATTTGGTCATCAATTTCATGCAAGATGTTACCATCCCTGAGGCAAGATGTTTCTATGGTTTTCAAATTGCAATAGAAAATATTCATGCAGAGACATACAGCTTGTTAATCGATACCTACATCAAGGATGAGAGCGAAAAAACGAAAATGTTCCACGCTATTGACACCATACCTTGTGTAAAGAAAAAAGCGGACTGGGCATTGCGTTGGATAGATGAAGCACCTTCTTTTGCTCACCGATTGATTGCCTTCGCAGCTGTTGAAGGGATTTTCTTCTCAGGAAGTTTTTGCTCTATCTTTTGGTTGAAAAAGCGTGGTTTAATGCCAGGCTTGTCCTTTTCTAATGAGCTAATTTCCAGAGATGAAGGCTTACACTGTGATTTTGCCTGCTTAATTTACTCTATGTTGCAAGATAAGCTAAGCAAGAAAGAAGTAGAATCAATCATTACAGATGCCGTAGAGTACGAAAAAGAGTTTGTAAGCGATGCCTTGCCGGTTTCTCTAATAGGAATGAACGCGGAAATGATGTGTCAGTACATCGAGTTTGTGGCTGATCGTTTACTTGTGGCTCTGGGTTATGATAAAGTCTACAATGCTACGAATCCCTTCCCATGGATGGAGATGATTTCGCTACAAGGGAAAACAAACTTCTTTGAAAAGCGTGTGGCAGAGTACCAGAAAGCAGGTGTTACCGCGGGCAAAGAAGATCACACATTCTCAATAGACGAGGATTTCTAATAAAACAAACCGAATAAATAATTTACCAAAACCACCTTTAAAGTTAAGACCAAATGTATGTAATCAAGAGAAACGGGAGAAAAGAAGCTGTAATGTTCGATAAAATTACAGCCAGGATTAATAAACTTTCCTACGGCCTAGACAACAAGTATGTGCAGCCCATTGATATTGCTAAAAAGGTAATCCAAGGGATGTTTGATGGAGTTACTACTACCGAGCTTGACAACCTTGCCGCAGAAACTGCAGCGTCGATGACAACCGTTCATCCTGACTATGCCATTCTTGCTGCACGAATCGCCGTTTCTAACTTACATAAGAATACAAAAAAGACTTTCTCAGAGGTGGTGGAAGACTTACATAAGTATATCGATCCCAAAACAGATGAACCTGCTCCCTTGGTAGCAGATGATGTATATGAAATCATTATGAAGAATGCAGACAAATTAGATTCTGCCATTATTCATTCAAGAGATTTTCACTACGATTTTTTCGGTTTTAAAACATTAGAAAGAGCATACCTGTTAAAATTGAATGGCCAAATTGCTGAGCGACCTCAGCATATGTTGATGAGGGTGTCCGTGGGAATTCACAAGGAAGATATCAAGTCGGCGATTGAAACATATAATTTGATGTCTCAAAAATGGTTTACTCATGCAACGCCTACCTTGTTTAACTCCGGCACACCGAAACCACAGATGTCATCGTGCTTCTTGCTAACGATGAAGGATGATAGTATTCCAGGTATTTTTGAAACTCTACGTCAGTGTGCGGAAATCTCAAAATCAGCCGGAGGAATCGGTTTGAGCATTCACAACGTGCGAGCGAACGGAAGTTATATCAAAGGAACGAATGGAACATCAAATGGTATTATTCCGATGCTTCGTGTATTTAATGATACAGCTCGTTATGTAGATCAAGGTGGTGGAAAGAGAAAAGGGGCTTTTGCGGTTTATTTGGAACCTTGGCATTCAGATGTTTTTGAATTCCTCGATTTAAAGAAAAATCACGGAAAAGAAGAGAATCGTGCAAGGGATCTATTCTACGCTTTGTGGATTCCAGACTTGTTTATGCAACGGGTGTTGGAAGATGGAGATTGGAGTTTATTCTGTCCAAACGAAGCGCCAGGATTAGCCGATACACACAGCGAAGAGTTTGAGGCGCTATACAAGAAGTATGAAGAAGAAGGTAGAGCACGTAAAACAGTAAAAGCACAAAAATTATGGTTTGCTATCTGTGAATCACAAATTGAAACTGGTACGCCATATATCTTATACAAAGATGCCGCGAACAAGAAATCTAATCAGCAAAATTTAGGTACTATTAAGTCGTCTAACTTGTGTACGGAGATTATTGAATATACGGCTCCGGATGAAGTGGCTGTATGTAACCTAGCTTCTTTGGCCTTAAATAAGTATGTGGGTAAGGATGGAAAATATGATTTCGATAGGCTCTATGAGGTAACATACCAGGTAACTAAGAACTTGAATAAGATTATTGACAATAATTACTATCCAGTACCAGAGGCCGAAAAATCTAATCTTCGTCATCGACCAATTGGCCTAGGTGTACAAGGATTGGCTGATGCTTTTATGTTGCTTCGTCTTCCTTTCGAAAGTGAAGAGGCAAGAATGTTAAACAAAAACATTTTTGAAACGATTTATTTCGCGGCAATGACAGCTTCAAAAGACCTGGCAAAGAAAGATGGAGCATACGAAACGTTCAAAGGTTCACCTTTGAGTGAAGGAAAATTCCAGTTTGATCTTTGGGGAGTGAAGCCAAGCGGAATGTGGGATTGGGATAAGTTGCGAAAGGAGATTAAAAAACATGGTGTGCGAAATAGTTTACTAGTAGCACCTATGCCAACAGCATCCACTTCGCAAATCTTAGGAAACAACGAATGCTTCGAGCCATATACAAGCAATATCTACTCGAGAAGAGTACTTTCAGGGGAGTTTGTTATTGTGAATAAACACCTATTGAAAGATTTAATTGATAGAGGCTTGTGGAATGAGGATATGAAGTATAAACTGATAGCAAGAAATGGTTCGGTTCAAGATATCCCGGAAATACCACAAGATCTTAAAGACTTGTACAAAACGGCTTGGGAGATTTCACAAAAAGCAATTATCGAAATGAGTGCCGACCGAGGAGCTTTCATTTGTCAATCGCAGAGTTTGAATATTTTCATGGAGAATGCAAACTTCAAGAAGCTTTCTTCAATGCACTTCTATGCATGGAAAGCCGGTTTGAAAACAGGAACTTACTATTTACGAACTAAAGCGGCACGAGATGCCATAAAGTTCACTGTGGATAGTCAATACCTCAAAGGCGATAAGATTGATGAGGATAAAATTGCAGCGGCTGTTTGTTCTCTAGATAATCCAGACGCCTGTGAAATGTGTTCAGGTTGATCCAGATATAATTACTAGCTACTAAAACGTGCGAAAGCCATCAATCAAATTTGATGGCTTTCGTATTTTATATGGCTTTGAACAGCATATACACCTTACTTCCTTATATAGCAGTATGCTGCACAAGCTCTGCTAATCTTACACCCGTTGGATTGGAAAAGTCATACAATGAGGTCCTCCTCTAGCTCTAGAAAGTTCAGTACTTGGAATGGCGATAATCGTTTTCTCTACTTTTTCCGGAAGAATATTTTCTTTAAGGAATTCCTCAGCCTGAACTACCCGATAACCTGCATTTTTAAGTGCAACGGCGGTATGGAAATTCCGGTCGTAAGCGATGGCAACCCCATCTTTTACGGCCACTAAATTACAACCATCTGTCCATTGCTCTCTAGCTGCAAAAGTTTCATCACCATTACCACAAAGTATAAATTCCATATTTGGATTAAAGTCAATAAAGAAATCTTTCAAAGTGGAATATTCTTGTTTTGATCCGTCTTTATGATATTTCGTTACTTTAATGATGTCTGAAGTTAAGGTATCTTCATAAATAACATATTCATGCTTACTGATTTGCGTAAACAAGGTATCAATATGCATAGATGAACGATCTTTTGCAATTACAATTCTGACTAAATTGTCAATCACATTTTTTGCAAAGAGTTCTTCCTTTAAGCTTTCAAAGGCTTCAGGTGTCGATCGTTCACTACAGCCAACCAACAAGTGATGCTGGTCTAACATCATGACATCACCGCCTTCCAAAGTACAGTCATCACCTTTTTTAGTCATGTCGATGATTTTGGCATCATTGTTTGCTTGAAATGAGGCAAAAATAGGGTGATAATAAATGATGTATCGAGTTAAGATGGATTCCCGAGTTCTCGCTTTTTTTGAAGCATGACAAATCACAATGTGGTCATTCACGACAACACCTATATCTCGTGTAAATACGTAATTGGGCAATGGCGGGAGAATGGACTCCTCTGTCGCGCTGAGAATTCCTGTAAACAAGGTATAGGCTAATTCATCTGTAGAAAGCGTTTTCAAGGCGTCAATCACAACATCATCCAAATTTTCCAAGTCGGCAATGTAATCAATCAACTTGAGTTTCGATTGATCAGGGTTTTCCATTAACACCTCTTTAAGCATTTGAAAAGTGTCAATCACGCCTTCGTTTCCAAGGAAATGTTTTAAGACATTCGTAAACAGTTTATGCTCCTCACGCATCAAAGGAAGAAAAACGATGTCATCGTATAAGAACTTTAATGCGTTTTTAGGGGTAATCACCTCTATGCCGTCATCCGGATAATGGACAACAACTTTTTTTAACGTGCTAATCTCATGCTGTACCTTCATTAGTTTGGTTTGAAAGGTTAAGTAACGAATTACAAATATACGACTAATTTAAGCCAAACAGTTCTGAGGTATGCGTTCTAGTCTCTTATATGTGGGAAAGTATATCACGCATCATCTCCTCGTAAAAACCGGAAGCGCTTGCGGGCTTCAACGAGTAAAACACTATCACTGTAGTCGGTAATAATCAATTTGTAATATGCCATCGCTTGCTCAGGGAGCTTGAGGTAGTTTTGATAAATATCACCCAGCAGAAAAAGTGCGTTATCCGCTAAGATATCTTCACCATAGGATTCGGTAATTAGTTTTAACTTGTCAATAGCTTCTTCGAACTGTTTATTCTCTATCAGAATATTAGCTTGCTTGAGGTATATATCATCGGTGAGTGCATGTCCTGGATAAGCAGTCAATAGTTCGTCAAGTTTGGTCAAGGCTTGCTCATCTTTATTTTGGATATGCAATAAATCAGCAGCAGCAAACAACTGCATTGTACTTGTGATAGAGTCCAAACCAAGATTATCTAAAATGAAGACGGATAGTTCTAAGGCATTATTTGCAATCAACTCCGTGGTTGCTCCTTTTAAGATACTTAACTGAGCTTGTGCCCATTCAAACTCGCCTTTGTAGTATGATAACTTAGCATTTCGAAACCTGGCATCTTCGCCGAGAGGACTATCTTTTTCCGCTTTATCAACCTGGGCGTAAAGCAAGGTTGCCTCCCAAACGTCACCGTAAAGAACATAGTAGTCGCCCAGTACTAGCTTTAGTTCGTTTTTTATTTTACTTTTTAGCCCTGGCAAGGCTATCGCTTCCTCCATGAGTTGAATTGCGGTATTAATATTATGAAGATAATAGGCTTCAAGAGCTGCCAACGCTTCAATGGATCGAACAGTTTCAGCGGTTTTCCCATATTGATTCAAAAAGATGGTATACTCTTCTTTTAATGTCAATAGATCATTTGCACTGTAATTAAGGTTTTGCGTTATCTTTTGTTTACGAGCATCTATGGCGCCAGATTGAGCTAACTGATAAAAACGATTTTCATCTCCTTTGGTCTGAATATATTCATAGGCATCGATAGCGGCATCAAACTGCTTTTGCTCGACTGCATTTGTAGCCAAATCGATGATTCTCCAGCCATCCTCTTTGTTTCGTTTATCCAATGCTTTCGCTTGAATTAGGGCTTGTTCAAAATCTTCTTGGTGGGTGTAGAGCCAAATAAGAAGCTCATTAAATCCTATGTTGTTTGAGTTTTTTTGAACCAAGGCATACAATTGAATTTCTAGTTCTTCTTGAATACTGTCTTTATCGATGTAGTTGGCCAATAGGCTTTGCACAGAATTTTTATACCACGGATTATCAACGATGAGTTGTAAGTACGCTGATACCGCCTCTTTTGCTTTATTTTCCTGTAAATACACGTTTCCGAGCTCGAATCCGAACAAGGTTTTATCTTTTAGTATTTCCCTTCCTTTCAGGTAAGATGCTGCTGCATAATCCATTTGGCGAATACTAATAAATTTAGATGCAGTATTTCGGATTTTATTTTCATCAGGACTGAGTTGCTTTAGTACTTCATCAAAAATCTCTTGTGCCGTTTTCGAATCATTATTTTGAGAGTATATATATCCCCAATCAACTTGATAACTGAGTTCGTCTTTAAACTTTTTTATCTGCTTTTTGACTAATTTCTCGGCGTCATCGTATGCGTTCAAGCGTAAGTATGAATTATACAGCGAAGTGTAGTAATAGGTGTTTCCGGGATTTTCTTTCCATAGCTCTTCGAAAAGAGCAGCGGCTTTTACATAGTCACCTGTTTGGTAATATTGCTTTGCTAGAGCCTGTGTTTTATCAGGCTGCGCAAAAGAAGAAAAAGCCAGGATACTAAATAAGAGAAATAGATAAGTTTTCAATCGCATAAGTATTACAGTACTAAATTATCACTTTGCAAGAACAAACTCGTATTAGAACGAATGAGAAACTGTGAAATTATTCTAAAATGTTACTGTTGAGAAATAAAAAGCCCCATCGCAAGAGGGATGGGGCTTAAACAATTATTTCAAAATCTTACCCTATCTTAAAGTTGATTGGGATGATGTATTGTACAGGAACCGCTTTGCCACGTTGTTTACCTGGAGTAAACTTTGGCATCGTTTTCACCAATTTCAGTGCTGCATTGTCTAATAAGCTATCAGCACCTTTTGCAATCGTAACATCGATTACTTCACCCTTTGGATTCACTACAAATCGAACGAAGACCTTACCCTCAATGTCATTTTCCAAGGCCATTGGCGGATATACGATGTTTTTAGCAATGAACTTCTGAATCTCGGTGTTTGTGCAAGTGGTAGCTTCGTTTCCAGATAAGTTTTCGCATCCCTTGAACTTCGGCATATCTTCAACGATGGTGAAGATTTCTTGCTCAACAACCACTTCTTCTTCTATAATGTCAGGAACTTCAATAATTTCATCTTCTTCGATTTCGATGTCCTCGATTTCTGGCTCATCTTCCAATATCTCGTCATCTTCAACCACTTGGATTTCTGGTGGAGGTGGAGGTGGTGGTGGCGGCTTCACTTGCTCCGTTTGCGGCGCTTCAATTTCTAATTCGTCATCAATGGCTTCCATCACGAACTCTTCGACTTGTTGAGGCTTATCTCTCCAGGTTAAAGCGTAGATAGACGAAGAAAAGGCAACGATCGCACCAAAGGCCAAAAGCACTGTTCTTACCTTGGATAAATCCGCTTCAGCATATTTTTTTACGAATACCGATTTCGACTCTTCCGAACCTTGGTATTTAGATACGATTTGGTCGGTGTTTTTTCCTCCAGAAAGCAGATAATGCGAGATGGCGTAACCCGCTACACTGAGACCAACTACAATCAATAGTAATATTCCCGCTAGTTGTAACATTGTGTTTAAAATTGTGTGGTTAAAGATATTTATTTACTACAATATAAGCAAATATCGTCCCTGTTCCATTTGCGAATATATCAAAAACATCAAACATTCTACTCGATGTAAAATAATATTGCGAACATTCGACAATAAATCCATATAAAAATGACATTAGGCATGCTAAACCTATTGCATTGGCTAACTTTTGATTAAAAAAACCTTTGTGGATAAAGTAAGCCAAAATAGCATACATGCTGAAGTGAACCAGCTTATCTGCTTGTATCATTGGTGCCTCAGGCAATTCTACCTTGGGCAATAACGAGACATACATAATGCCAATTAAAAGAACAATCGCAAAACTTGCATATATAGGATGAATTTTAACGTTGAATTCCATAAATCTAGTACAATAAAAAAATAGCATTATTATTTGAGCGCATGTTTACTACCTTTACTTGGTATTCAATCAAAAAGTAAAAATAGGCGAAAGATGGCGAAAATCGGATTGTTTTTTGGTTCATTTAACCCCATTCACATTGGACACCTTTTTATAGCCAATCATATAGCAGATCACGGATCAGTAGACGAAGTATGGTTTGTAGTTTCACCTCAAAATCCCTTTAAGAAAGCGAAGAACTTATTGCCCGAGTATAATCGCCTCCACTTGGTAAATCTCGCTATCGATGATAACCCAAAACTAAGGGCAAAGGATGTAGAGTTTCACTTGCCTCGACCTTCATACACGATTGATACCTTGGTCTATCTTGAAGAAAAATACCCTTCTTTTGAGTTTTCTTTAATTATTGGAGGAGATAATCTACCTACTTTACATAAATGGAAAAATGGGGACATACTCTTGGATAAGTACACCATTTATGTATATCAACGACCAGGAACAACGATAAGCCAGGTGTTTAATCGAAAAAATATCAAGTTAATGGATTGCCCACAAGTTTATTTATCTGCTTCATATATTCGCCAGCAAATAAAGCTAGGGAAAAGTATAAAGTATCTGGTGCCTGATGCTGTAGAACAATATATTCTGGATTCGGGTTGGTATAAATGAAACTCAAAGGGCTAATCTAGGGTTTATCGTATGACAAAAAGTTTCATTAAAATCCACTCTTACCAGTACAAAACAAAGAAATATGATGAAAATTGGTATTGTTTGCTACCCAACATACGGCGGTAGTGGGGTTGTTGCCACCGAATTGGGGAAAGCACTTGCCAAGGAAGGTCATATGGTACATTTTATCACTTATATGCGTCCGCCGAGGCTCGATGTTTTTCAACCCAACGTTTTTTTTCATGAAGTGAGTTTTCAAAACTATGCCCTTTTCGAATACCCCCCGTACGAAACGGCATTAGCTTCGAACTTGGTGGATATTGTTAAGTATCAAAAGTTGGATTTATTGCATGTTCATTATGCTATTCCGCATGCCTCTGCAGCTTTTATAGCGAAGCAAATTTTAAAAGAGCAAGGGATACATATACCTGTTATTACGACTCTTCATGGTACAGATATAACGCTAGTAGGTAAAGCGCCAGCGTATCGAAGTGTAGTGGCTTTCTCAATCAATCAGTCCGACGGCATTACTGCTGTATCAGAAAGTTTGAAGAAAGACACCTTTACCAATTTCGATATTCAAAAGGATATAACGGTTATTCCCAATTTTATCGATTTTACCCGATTTACTAAATTAGACAAGGAGCATTTTAAAAAGGCAATTGCACCGAATAACGAGAAAGTCTTAATTCACACCTCAAACTTCAGAAAGGTAAAACGGGTAGAGGATACTATCAAAATTTTCAAACGAGTGCGTGAAAAAGTAAATAGTAAGCTTTTATTGGTTGGCGATGGACCGGAAAGGGCTGTTGTTGAAGAGTTGGCAAGATTACTAGCTGTTGAAAAAGATGTTATATTTTTAGGTAAGCAAGATGCAGTAGAGGAGTTACTTGCTATTGCCGATCTCTACTTAATGCCTTCAGAAAGTGAAAGTTTTGGACTTGCCGCACTTGAAGCTATGGCTTGCGAAGTGCCGGTTATCTCCAGTAATACCGGCGGGATTCCAGAAATTAATATTGAAGGCGTTACAGGGTTCTTGAGTGAGGTGGGCCATGTAGAAGAAATGGCTGAAAATGCCATTAAGATTTTAGTTGATGAACAAAACTTGTCCAAATTCAAGTCTAATGCGCTCAATCAAGCTAAACGCTTTGATATTCAAAAGGTCTTGCCTCAATATGAGAGTTACTATGAGGAGGTTTTAGCTCGTCTTAATCAATCGATTTAATTTATCTTAATTGTTCAATTTCGTCACCTTTGATTAAAAAGATTGATGAGGCGTTTGCCTCGTTTTTATCATTCTGCTTGTATTCGACGATATAATCCACCCGATCCTTAATAATGGCTGATACATCTTCAAATTTCGGAGCACTGGGCTCTCCGCTGAGATTAGCTGAGGTAGATATAATTGGGAAGCCTAACTCAGCGATCAGTCGATTGCAAAATTCTTCTTTTACAATTCGAATGGCAACACTTCCGTTAGCAGCCATAGCCAAAGGGGCCAAATTTTTACCGCTTGGATAAATAATGCTAGTTGGTCGGCTTGCTTTATGAAGTAAGTCTATGGCAAGCTTTGGAATTTCATTGACATAATTCGCCAGCATAGTTTCGTCACTTACCAAAACAATCATGCTTTTGTTTTCAGGACGGTGTTTAATGTCGAATACGCGAGCAAGTGCCCGATTATCTCTTGCATCGGCACTTAGACCCCATATTGTATCTGTAGGACATAAGATAACTCCCCCATTTAAAATGCTTGTTTTGGCTAGTGCTATGTCGTTAGGAGGAATCATAAATCTTCGTAAATAGCGAGTACTTCCCTTGCAAATTTTTCTTTTGAAAACATCAAGGATCGCTGATGTGCTTTCCTAACCAAATCTTCCGGATATTGTTCCAAGAAGCTCAATATTTTGCTGCTTATACTATTCACATTATTGGGGTTAATCAATGCATCTTTTTGTTGAATAATTTCCTCCATACTTGTGTTTATTGAGGTAATAACCGGTATTTGACTTGCCATGGCTTCGAGCACAGGAATTCCAAAACCTTCAACAAAAGAAGGATAAATAAAGATTTCTGCGCCTTGATAGATCGCTGGAAGGTCAGCTGTTGATGCTTGGTCGATTATTTGTACTTCAACCTTTTTATCTAGAGCCAAAGCCAATAGTTCATCCAAATAGTGCGTCCCTTGCCCAACCAAAACAATCGGAAGTCTTTTTTTAAAGTCTATTTGAGCCATTGCCTCAACAATAGACTTTTGATTTTTTCTTCCTTGAATTGTTCCGACACTTAACACATACTGGTCAGGTAATTGATACTTGGTTTTTGTTTTTCCAATATACGCTTTGTCTAACTGCTGGTAAAATGAACTGTCACAACACTGATAAACAACCTCTATTTTGCTTTCAGGGATCTTTAACAATTCGATGATATCCCTTTTTGTAGCCATGGAAGTGGCAATAATTTTTGTACTCATCTGGGCTGCGCGTAAACTTTTAAACCAGAAAACTTGACGATCTAACCAAGAGTAATCTTTTGGGTATCGCACAAAACATAAGTCGTGGATATCTACAATGGTCTTAATATCCATTTTTTCTATTCCCCATGGCAACTCATTACTCAAGCCATGATATATGTCAAGATTTAATGCTTGCAAACTATTTTTAATACTGAATGTTCGCCAGTAATAACTTGAAAATCCCTTTTTTTCAAGGAAATTGAAGTTGTTTGGCAATGTCTTGTAGTCGACTAATTTATCACTCAAAGAAGGAGCAAAAAGGGTATATTGATTCTTCGAAGGAAGTTGAGATAGGCCAGCTATCAGGTTTCGCCCGTAAACACCTAAGCCCGTTGGATTAGAAAAGATTCGTTTGGCATCTATACCAATTCTCATTGATTAAGTTTGTTGAGGTGTTTGTATTTCCAATACGTCTCCTTGGCACTTATCAAGGCAATTTGAAAACCAAGCCTGCCGTCCAAAAATCCTTTATAAAGTATATAATCCATAAAAAAACGAAAAACTGGATTAGCATATCGTTTCACCACACTTGATTTTTTTCCTTGCTGGTATAATTTCTCAGCACCGATTTGAGCGTAATGGCTTGCCTTTTTTAAGTGCATTTCTCTACTGTTCATTGAATAGTGAAGGATACAATTTTTTAAAGATACAATTTCAGCATCGCCAATAGTTAAACCTTCATGGACGCCATCCCTGTTCCAAGATACTTTGGATCGTTGAAAGAGCCTCACGTGCCGTTCGTTTCGCCATCTACCATGTCGTATAACTTTTCCGCAATAATAATTGGTAAATGGAATGCTGTATAATTTATCCTCCTCCAAGTGTAAATGCTTGAGTTCTTCTACGAGTTGATCGCTTAAAACTTCGTCAGAATCTATAGATAATATCCAATCATTTGCTGCCTGATCATTGCCGAAGTTTTTTTGAGCACCATAGCCAAGCCAGTCTTGCATGAATACGCTGGTTTGATATTGCTGGGCTATTGATAGAGTTCGGTCGCTACTCCCACTATCCACAAGTATAATGTCATCACTGACCTTTTTTACCTGTTTTAATACCTCTTCCAACTTGCGTTCGGCATTGTAGGTGATTATAACCACAGAAAGTTTATTCATCTTTTGATTCATTTAAAAGCAATGAGCTAAAGATTAAATAAAAAGACATGCCTATTTGCGACTCCATCGTATTTTCTACAAGGCAGGAAGCCATGACAATAACATTGAGAAAAATAAATATTGGATATTCTTTCAAGCTAACTAGCAATACGGGTGCTATAAAAAGTGAAAGAATGAATAGTATTCCCATAACACCCATTTCAACTCCTGAATAGAGAAATTGATTGTGGGGCACCTTTTGGTTGTGTTCTTCAACCTGCGGGTAATGTGCTTGATAAAATGTTTTACTCGCTGCTTCAACTTGCCCTATACCATATCCGCTCAGTGCTTTTTCTTTTATCAAATCTTTTGCTACGAGCAAGGATCGCCAGCGTCGGCCATCCGAATTGTGACCAATATCTCCAGTTTGAATCTGTTGGAGGTCATATCGCATGTATGATATCTTGTTTTGTAAACTCGGCAGAGAGAAATAGGCAATAGCCAAAATAAAGAATAGTAAAATTGTTCCAATAGGAATAATCCACCATTTGCCGTAAATGAAGGTCAAATAAACAACCAATACTCCTATGCTTAGATAGAAGCATAGGATGCCGCTCCTCACACTTAAAATATGAAGTAAAATAATTAAGAATAACCCAGTGATACTAAAAAAAGTCCGATCCCATGGACTAATATGCGTATTGTTGCGAATGGCAAAATACAAGCTGCTTGCCCCGCCGAAAGCAAGCATCAAGCTGTAACGAATATGATTGAGGGGTGTAGGAATGTTTTTTGCTAGTCTTAATTGTTCGTTATAGAACTCATAATGCAGTAGGTAATTACCTAAAACAATTAGGCCGCTAACAGATAGAATTAAAACAAAATAAGCGAGCACAATTTGAATCAATTGGGTATCAAGCTTTTTTATGGCAGCCACGGATACAGGAATCACTAACCATGGCAATCTGTAATACAATTGATTTAAGCCAGTTGTAAAGTCTGGCGATAAGAAAAGAAAAAGTATAGTGCCAGTAAAAATTAAAGCTGGAACTAAAGCGGCTATTTTTTTTGATGAGAAAAAATGCCATTCATGCTCTTTGTAGGAAAGCAGTAGGTTAACTGCAAGTAAACCAGTACTAATGCTAATAAGAGCTCGGGAGGATACTAAACCTAAGATTACGAGCATCACAAGCAAAATTGTTCGGTTAGAATAATATTTCAAACTGACAATATGTCTCATTCTTTGGTTTGGTGTATTTTTTGAACGTTGGATATTACATTATATTTAAAGCGGTGAGTAAAGATAAATTAACGAAGCTAGAAAAAGATAAAATTTTTAATGGGGAACTCATTCCTCAAGCTGATGCTTTGTATAATTTTGCTTACTCATTGGTTTTTGAGGAAGCACGAGCGCAGGACTTGGTGCAAGAGGCTTACTTGAAAGCCTACCGTTTTATTCATTCTTTTGAACCGGGAAGTAATGCGAAAGCTTGGCTTTTTCAAATCTTGAAAAATGCCTTCATCAATGAATACCGCAAGAAAAGTAGGCAACCGCAAAAAGTTGATTTTGAAGATTTTAAGGATAAAAATCAGCTAGAAAAACAATCTATTAGCATTGATATTGAACAAGATGTATATACACATATGATTGGTGACGAAATTACTTCAGCACTCAATAGTCTGCCAGTAGATTTCAGGGTGGCAATCATTTTGTCAGATATTGAAGGGTTTACTTATGAAGAGATTGCCAAGATTACAGATATTCCAATCGGTACAGTTCGGTCGAGGTTGTTTCGTGCAAGAAACTTAATGAAAGAGCAATTGCGGGAATACGCTAAAGAGAAAGGGTTTAAAGAGTTGAGGTGAAATTAGGATTGGAACTCTTTTCGCATTAGTGAGGTTTTTTTAATAAATTAACAGTTGTAGCAAATCAAATGAGGAAAAGTCATAATTGCAAAGACGTAGTTTCGCAGTTCAATTTAATGTTGGATGGCGAGTTAAATCCCAAAGAGGAGCAAAACATGATGTGTGAGCTACAACGTTGTATGCACTGTCTGCAAGAGTATAATTTGGAGGAGAAGTATCGAAAGTTTATTCAGGAACGGGTTCAAAAGAAGTCCTGTCCTTCTTCTTTTCTTTCTAGCTTAAAGAATAAATTTGAACAATCAAAAGATATAGATTAGTCTGCATTTGCAAAGTATAATTTTTCAATTTTATCAATTGGTCCTTGGCAAAAAATAGCATGACAATCTACGCATGCAGAAATCACTAAGTTGAATTTCTCAACTTGCTCAATTTTCTTTTCTACTCCCAGTAATTCTTCTACGCTGGCCAGGTATTGGTCTGCCCTTTCAATAAATACTTCGTTTCGAACAGCGGGGTCGGTTGCTTCAACCGTATATATCCCATAGTAATCTTCAGGAAAGGTGGCTTGAAAATTTTCATTTTCAATCGCGCCTTTCCAACTCAAAGCATCTCCATGCATTTTTAACATGAATAAGGCAAGTGGAGTTGGCTCATACATTATGGATTGCTCTTGCTTCTTAGGCTGTTGTTGATTACAAGCCGCAACGATTATAAAGAAAGTAATTCCTAAAATAACTTGGATTTTTTTCATACTTACTCTATTACTACTCCTTTAGCCATAAATGTATACGAAACTTCTGGCTCAGTAATCGCTGCAATCACCTCATCGCTTTCTCCTGCATCAAAGGCATAATGCTTCAATTCTTCTACGGTCATTACTTCTTTGTAGGCCCAACCTTCAATAGTGGCTATTCTCCCATCGGCATTCAACGGGACAAAAAATCCATAGTCTTTAAAACGAACAAAGATTTCATCATCCGCTCCAATAGGCATGCTCATCCAACATCCTTTTTTCTGGCAAACTTCTTTGATTTCTCCTGTCATTTTCATTTCAATTGAGTCACCTGCTGTAAAGTGGTCGAAAAAAGCTGTTGAAGCTATTGACCCATCCAGATCAATGGGCTCGCCAAAGTATTCAAGACTCGAATCGGTCGCTGAGTCTCCTGCGGCTGTTTGTTTACATGATGAAAACATAAGAAGACTGACAAGAAACAAAAGTAGATTTTTCATAGGTTTTTAATTTCATACAAAATTATGAGAATTGGAACGATTATAAACTTTTAAAGCTGATTAATCGTTTATCTTTGGCATAATTAACATGAAAACAAATATTATATGAAAGCTTTATTTACTTTTTTGACAATAATTTTTCTTGTTGGATTGTCTGCCCAAAGCATCAATCTCGAAGCAAGTAAAATGGAATGGACGGGTAAAAAAATTACAGGTCAACATAATGGAACGATTCAAATAGCCGAGGCGAATTTTGGATATGAAGACGGACAGTTGGTTAGTGGAACAATTGTAATCGACATGACATCTATTAGCTGTTCGGATTTAAGTGGTGAAAAGGCAGAAAGTCTTGTTGGTCATTTGAAAAGCGCTGACTTTTTTGATGTGGTAGGTTTCCCGGAAGCAGAGTTATCCTTCAACTCGGTTAACCAAGTGGAAGGTAATTCTTACCAACTATCAGGCGAGCTAACAATTAAAGGAATTACCGAAGCTATTTCTTTTTATGCGAATATTGGTGAGAAAGAAGCAACAACAACCTTGAAGATAGATCGAAGTAAATATGATGTTCGTTACGGTTCAACTTCATTTTTTGATGGCCTTGGCGATAAAGCGATTGATAATATTTTTGAAATCAAGGCGAAGCTAGTTTTTCAATAGGTGATGAAGGACCTTTTGAAGACCGTAATAATTCAAAACGGTAATTTTATCGCGGAAATACTTCCTAATTACGGTGCCGCTGTCAATGCCTATAAATATAACGAACAAAATTTCATAGACGGCTATGCGAGTTTGCAGGAGATAACTCAACAACAATATAAAGGCGTCATTTTGGCGCCTTTTCCCAATCGCCTGGCAGCCGCTCAATACAATTTTGAAAATAATACTTACACTTTACCGATTAATCGAGAAAAGGAAAATTTAGCTTTGCATGGCTTAATATACAATGAGCCTTTTGAAATCATCCAACAAGTAGATAATGAGTTGACGCTGTATTATTTGTATGACGCGAACGAAGCAGGCTATCCGTTTAAATTTTCCCTGACCATCAATTACATTTTACACAAATCGGGTCGTTTGGAGATTCAGTCTTACATTGAGAACCTCGGCTCATCAATGCCTTTTGGCTTAGGTTGGCACCCCTATTTTCAGCTGGATGTGAATGTGGATGAACTTGAACTCGCTTTTCCGCCAAGTGATTGGGTAATCTTGGACGAGCAAAAAATTCCAACAGGTAATTTAGATCCTTATGAGATTGACGGTGACTTTCTTATTATGAAAAATCAACACTTTGATGATTGCTTTGCCCTGCGTAAAGGTCAGGTCAATCAATTCAAAGTGCGAAGCAAGCAGTTTGATTTAATCATTCAAAGCCCCTCACTTGCGGATTTCGCCTATTTTCAGATTTATACTCCGCCAAGTAGAACGAGTATCGCCGTTGAGCCTATGACCTGTGCGCCAAATGCTTTTAATAATGGTATGGGTCTTAAGGTCTTGGGGCCAAATGAAAAACGTCGATTCACTTATTCCATTCAGGCGTTAAGAAGATAAATGAAAAGGCACAAACTGTGCTTGGGGAGATATTCGATATTCGTGAGTTTCATGAAGTTGTGCTAACCAATGGCTCTGTCTCGCTCGATATTTTAGAAGAACTAGTGGATTCTTGGGTTGAAGAAAAACAAAGAGACTAAACACTTGTTGGAAAGGGCAGGTCAAAAAGTTTTGAGGCAACAAATGTCAAGTAAAATGGTTTAGAATGTGTTTAAGCAAAAATAAGTTTGCTAATTAAATAATAGCTCCCTATCTTTGCACTCCGTTAAAAAATGCAATTCTCCCGTCTTTCGGGAATAAAATTTTAAGAAGATGAAAAGAACATTTCAACCGTCAAGAAGAAAGCGTAAGAATAAACATGGTTTCCGTGAGCGTATGAGTACGAAAAACGGTAGAAAAGTTATTGCTCGAAGAAGAGCGAAAGGCAGAAAAAAATTAACTGTTTCTGACGAAAGAAGACTTAAATAACAAGAAAATAGCTTTTACCTTCAGTCGTCTTGAACGGCTTAAAAGCAAAGAAATGTTGGCTTCTCTTTTCAATAAGGGAAGCCATTTTGTTTCATCACCCCTGCATATTCGTTATCTAAGTATCGAGGGTATCACCTCAAGTCCATTAAAAGTTGCATTCAGCGTTCCGAAGAAGCGTTTCAAAAATGCCACAGATAGGAATCGAATAAAACGACAACTTCGTGAAGTTTATCGCCTGAATAAACACCACCTTGAACCGAATTTAATTCAATCAAACACCTGTGTTCATTGTTTAATCATTTATACCTCTAACGAACATCCTACCTTCAAGCAATTGGAGCAAGCTTTCTCTAAGCTGATTGATTACTTCAATTCTCGCTTATAAAGCGGGTGTCACAGTTTTGTAAGTTCTTGCATAAGTGCTTGAGCCATTTCAAGGATGTCATCAAATATTCACGTATTTTTGCAGGAACATTTTTAATATTTCTCATGAATAGAATAATCATAATCCTAGTTCTTTTTGGTCAGTTTGTGTTTGCTCAAAACGAACTCCAGGATCAGTTAAGCGCTCATGTTCACTTTTTGAGTGACGATCGACTGGAAGGAAGAGCTACAGGAAGTGATGGGGAACGAATGGCATTGGAATATATATCCTCTTATTTCCAAGAATATGGCCTTGAGTCGAAAGGAGAAGAAGGCTTTGTGCAAAAATTTGATTTTACCTTAGGGAAAAAAGCGGGTATCTCCAATGCTTTGAAAATCAATGATGAGCAAATAGAAATCATTGCGCAGTACTTTCCTTTAATATATTCGGGCAATGGTACCGTGAATGCAATAGTGGAAGATGTAGGATATGGTATACATGCTCCCGGATTGTATGATGATTTTGCCTCAAAAAAAGTGTTGGATGGCAAAGTTTTTGCGATTAACGTGTCATCTCCAGACGGCATACACCCTCATTCAAAGTATGCAGATTATACCGATTACCAAACCAGAATCAAAACCGCAGAAGCTTTCGGTGCATCAGCTGTAATCTTCTATAATCAGGATGAAAACCTGGATGATCCAGCATTTGATTTGTCAATGAATGTAAAATCTTTCAATATACCTGTTGTCTTCCTTAAAGAACGCCAGATTAAAACCGGCGATGAGATAAAGTTGAACGTTGATTTGAAGCAACAAAATAGAACAGGACATAACGTAATTGCTTATATCAATAATGGCGCTGAGCATACAGTCGTTTTAGGGGCTCATTATGATCATTTAGGTTGGGGTGAAAGTGGAGGTTCTTTGCATCGTGGCGATCGTGCAATTCATAATGGAGCGGACGATAACGCGAGTGGAGTGTCTTTAATGCTTGAATTGGCCAAGGCGATAAAGGAGAATAATCTTGCGAATAATAATTACTTGTTTATTGCTTTTTCCGGAGAGGAATTAGGACTATATGGTTCGAAATCATTTGTAAAATCGGCTACGATTGATACAGCCCGAATCAATTATATGTTGAATTTTGACATGGTTGGTCGCCTAGATGAGGAAAGCACCATTGCGATTAATGGTGTGGGAACTTCGCCCCTATTTGCGGAAAAAGTAACAGCAACAAAAGCCGGTAATTTAAAAATAAAAACTACAGAATCTGGGATGGGGCCATCTGATCACGCTTCTTTTTATTTAGCGAATAAGCCTGTTTTGCATTTTTATACCGGGAATAACCCTAATTATCACAAACCATCCGATGACCCACACTTGATAAATTATTCAGGAATGGTTCAAATATTCGATTACACTTTTGCCCTACTAAGTGATTTAGATGATGAAGGCAAGTTTGAATTCACTAAAACAAAGGATAGTGACAATAAAAATGCACCGAGATTTTCTGTCACTTTAGGTGTTGTTCCTGACTATATGTTCGACGGCGAAGGAATGCGTATTGATGGGGTGACAGAAGGCAAGCCTGCCCACGCTGCGGGCCTTCTACCAGGCGATGTCGTTAAGCAATTGGGCGATATTGAGATCACTGATATGATGGCTTATATGACGGCACTTAGTAAGTTTAAAGCTGGTGATAAAACCCTTGTCAAAGTGGAGCGAGATAAAGTAATTCTGGTATTTCCAATTCAGTTCTAATGGCGAAGTTGCTTTTTATCGATACATCTTCTAAGAATTGTTCTGCATTGATAGCCGATGATGGACAGGTTATAGCGGAGCGTTTTGAAGCAAATACAAGATCACATGCTCAATTGTTGCCTGTATTTATTGATGAGCTCTTTCAGCAAACAAAGCTTGAGCGATCCGAGTTATCTGCTCTTGTAGTTTCTGCTGGTCCAGGATCGTATACAGGGGTCCGGATTGGCATGTCAGTAGCGAAGGGCATGTGTTATACCCTTGATTTGCCACTCATAGCCTTGGATTCACTTAGTTCTATGGCTGAGGCGATGATTGATAAAACTACTGAAAATGATGCCGTGTGTATCGCTACTATGGACTCTCGTAAAGGTGAAATATACTATGCCGCAATGGATGATAAAGGGCAGATCTTGAGTCCGTCTCAACCTGCAGTGGTCAAAGATTTGACCTGGGATAAATGGATAGGTAAAAAAGTTTTTATCGCTGGAAATACCAAGGACAAATTGCAAGATAGTCCCTGCTCACTTATATTAACTCGTTTACCAATTGATTATTCCGCAAAAAACTATATTAAAAGTGCTTTTGAGCGCTTTGAAAAAGGCATATTCGATGATGTCGTTTATAAAGAACCTAATTATCTCAAACCTTTTCAATAAAGTGTTGTTCTGTTGTTAGCTAAACAAACTAACTAACCATGGGATATAGCACAAAAAAAATAGCGGATATAGCACTAAAAGACGGTAAAGATGAAATTCTTATTAAAGGTGGTGTACTCCAAAATGCGGCTTTAGCAGTAAGAGCCATCAATCATCCGCTTAGAAAAAAAGTGATTGATCTATTGGAGCAAAACGGAGAGATGGTGGTTACGGATATCTATGTGAAGCTGAGGACGGAACAATCAGTTGCTTCGCAACACCTAGCGATCTTAAGAAATTCCGGATTCGTAAATACAAGAAGAGAAGGGAAATTTATTCATTACGGTTTGAATAAAGACAGATTCAAAAATTCGGCTAAGCTCATTGAACAGCTGGCCTAGCCGTAATGCATAGATTAATGCAAATATGGAGTGCGATATTTGCAAAATCTTGTAAAACGTACCACTAATTCACTTCTTGTGAGTGCCGAGTTAAAAGAATTCATTAATTTTACAAACATATTTTAAGCTAATGGCAGATAAATTATTTGTAAGTACCAAAGATGAATCACCCAAGCTATTCGAGAATCCCTTTATCGATTTTTTCTCTAGAGTACCATTCTATGTGCCCTTATTTATTTTTATTCCGGTAGTAGGATATTATTCCTACTTGTCATTTGTAGAAAAACAGTTAGGTGTTTGGGAGTTTGCTGCTTCATTTGTTGTGGGAGTGATTGTTTGGACTTTAATGGAATACCTTATCCATCGCTTTATTTTTCACGGTCATCCGAAAGCAGAATGGGCAAAAAAAATTCACTATACTTTTCATGGGATACATCACGATTATCCGCAAGATTCCCTTCGACTTGTTATGCCACCTGCGGTGAGTATTCCCTTGGCGATTGCATTCTACTGGATTTTTCATTGGCCTATGAATTTCTTCGGATTTCTAGATTTCCATTATGCTTATTTCGCTGGATTTGTAGGGGCCTACTTAATATATGATATGATGCATTACGCCTCTCATCATGTTCCTATGAAAGGTAAATACCTGAAAATGGTTAAAGATCACCATATGAAACATCACTACAAAAGTCCCGATGAAGGATTTGGATTTACTTCCAAGGTCTGGGACAGGGTGTTCGATACAGATTTTAAAGAAGATTAACCTTTTTCCGTAAACTTCTTTGTGAAGTGAATGGTTTGTATGCTTATGAAACCATTGTTTATAACAGCCATACTTAGTATAGTGAGTTTAAGTTTTGCTCAAACGAATTTATCCACTTCATACATTCTAGGAAATTCAGAAGATTCTGTCTTTCAAGATCTCAGTGATTTTCAGAAAAAAGTGATGTGCGGTGGGGCAACAGAAAAACCCTTTACAGGTAAATATCTCTACAACAAAGCCGAGGGGATTTATTATTGTGCCGCTTGCGAAAACCCTTTATTTACCTCAACAACTAAGTTCGATAGTGGTAGCGGTTGGCCTAGTTTTTTTGATCAAATTGATAGAAATGCCATCTCCAAAAGGGAAGACAATAGCTATGGCATGAAACGTATTGAAATTCTATGTGCGAAGTGTAAGGGACACCTGGGTCATGTATTTGAAGATGGCCCTGAGCCAACAGGTTTGCGATATTGTGTAAACTCTGCATCTTTACTTTTTATACCAAAAGAGAAAAAGTAAAAATGAGTTCTTATCAGCATGTTATTTTTGACTTCGACGGCACGCTATTCGACTCCCGAATCGGCATAGTAAATAGTGTTAAATATGCTTTGGATGAGATGAAAATATCCCATCCATCCGAAGAAGTGCTTACTTCCTTTATTGGCCCACCTCTGCATTATTCTTTTCAAAAACACTTTGGCCTATCTCAAAAAGATACGGAGCATGCTGTTCTTAAGTTACGTGAGCACTACAGCGATGAAGGACACCTGCAGTCAAAACCGTATGAAGGCTTATTTGAAATAGTAAAAGAACTTTTTAAGCAGAATAGAAAGGTCGGTATCGCTACAGCTAAGCCTACAGTGTATACCAAACACATATTGGATAATAATCAATGGACCAGTTATTTTCATTGTGTTTATGGGAGTGATCTCAAAGGTGAGTTGTTCCCCAAAGAAAAAACTATTGCACAAGTTTTAAAGGATTTTCGACATCCTGATCCGGATACTTGTGTCATGATTGGTGATACTATTTACGATATAAAAGGAGCTCATCAACAAGGTATTCCTTCTATTGCTGTTGATTACGGGTATGGAAAAACACAGGATTTAAAAGATGCGCGACCCAAACATTTTGTTGAAAATGTTGAACAACTCCGGGAGTTAATTTTATAGTATGTAAATTTTCTATACGAATGCTTGCCATACTGTATCTTTCGGTACTGGAGCTGTAATGCTGATATCTTCTTTACTTACCGGATGGATAAATGCAATGTGCCGGGCATGAAGATGGATGGATTTATCTTCGTTTGGTCGCTCGAAACCATATTTAGTATCGCCTTTTATTGGACAACCAATCGAACTTAGTTGGACCCGAATCTGATGATGGCGCCCTGTCGAGGGTTTTACTTCAAGTAAGTAATAAGTTTTACTTTTTCCAATGAGGCTATAATTTAATTCACATTTAAGCCCCTGATTAAAGGCTTGGTCTTTGGCAAATGACTTATTCTTGGCTTGATTTTTTTTCAGGTAATGCGTCAGCTTGGCATTTTTTTCCGGTGGAGGGTTCTTTACCACGGCCCAATAAGTTTTTTGAATAAGCTTGTCTTTAAACATTTGGTTTAACCGCGTAAGCGCTTTACTGGTCCGAGCAAATAACAAAATACCTGAAGTTGGTCGATCTAATCGATGAGGAATACCGATAAAAACAGCACCGGGTTTATCATATTTGTTTTTCACATAGGCTTTTACGAGTTCCACAATAGGCTCGTCTCCTGTTTTATCGCCCTGGGCAAGTGCTCCACTTGGTTTGTTGATGGCAATGATATGATTGTCTTCGTAAAGAATATCAAGCTTCATGGAATCGGTTAATGTTTACTTCGTCATACAGCGCTTCATTGTATTCCATATGATGAATTAAGTGTTGCGCAAAAAATGGACTTAAAGATAGCCCTTTTGTTCCCATGCCATTAAACACATACATATTTCGGTGCTTGGGGTGTTCTCCCAATAAAGGACGCCGGTCTTTAACCGTCGGACGAATACCGACTTTATGATCAATGATTTTAAATGTACATTGGACGCTCTCTTGAAATGCCTCCAAGATGTAATCTTTTTTCGCTTTTGTTGGGCTTTGTTCAAATGAACTCCAATCGTATGTTGCACCTACATAATAAGTGTCCTTTCCCATTGGACTGATGTTAATTTTGCTGCTAATGACTTGATGAATTTTTAAGTCCTCCGATTCAATAATAAGCGCTTCTCCTTTGGCAAAACGAATCGGTAAATAGTTGAAAAATGGATTAAAACGCATAAGATACCCCTCCGCAAAAACTACTTTAGTGGCTTTAATGTCTTTGTATTCGAAAAAGCCCTTGCGAATAAATAAGTCCTCGTGCTTAAATGTTTCCTGTCGCACTTTAGCATTGTCTTGTATGTATCTGCCAAGGGCGTCTAACAGGCTATTTATATTAATTTGAAGCACTGGAGCAATTTTTGCCTGACCTACTCCAGGATAGATGTTCTCGGCGCTGAATGTTTGGTATGCCCCCAAATATGGGGCGTATGCATCTTCATTGCTCCTGCTGTGAAAGTCATTCAGTTGCTCTTTACTGTGAATAATTTTGAGTATTTGGGAAGATCGAAAAAAATCATCGTTCAAGCTAATGTTGAGTTTTTCGTAATATGTTTGAGCAAAAGGAAGTAAGTCATCAATTTTCCATGATTTGACGAATCGTCTTCCCGTAACCGGATTAATTAATCCAGTAGCTTGTCGCGAAGCAGTATTCCCGTTGTCCAGGTCGACAACACCAATCCGTTTTTGTTTTTGAATAAGTTGATGAGCAAGAATACTTCCGGCTAAACCTTGCCCAACAATTAGATAGTCTAACGTTTCCATTATCGAAAATGCTCAAGATTTGGTCTATTATCTTGGGGCTCTTCTTCTTCGTAGTTGTTCTGCGCTATTATCCGATTAAGCTGCTGAAACACGTAATAAGCACTTCCCAAGGCGAGGAGTAATGCAGGGATAACAGCATATACAATATTTTCAAATCCAAAATAATTTAACACGACTAGACCAACTAGCAATTCTGAGCTAACAAAAAGTAAGATTAATCGCAGGACCCAAAACCATGGACTCTGGCCATTTCTGATAGCTTTTTTATAAATTTTTGTTGCCAAATATATGAGTATAAATACATCCATAATCACAGTTTGCTAATTCTTCGATTCTCATTTGGAAAAGGTGTAAGTGCAATAATTGGCTTGACCAGAGTTGTTTATCTGCACTTGAAATTGTAATTGCTCAAATCCTCCTGTATTAAAATAGTTGCCTTCTCCAACCACCGACAAGGCCGATCCCCCCAAGTTTTGCTGGGGTATCCTAAAATAGGATCCTTCACAGTCCACATATGCCTTCATGGTTAGCCCGCTATTAATAAAATTCACAAAATCTAATTCATTTTCAGCACCATTTCCTGGGTTTACCGTGGCGAATGTATAGCCGAACCCAAAACCTTGCTGACAAAACTCGCTGACCTGATAGTTTCCTACAAAATTCGATAAATCGTAGGACGTGCAGTTTTGTGGCGGTAATTGATCGCAATGGTTAAAAAGACTTAGGCCAAACACACCTAAAATACTAATGATGGAAGAGTGAATTGATTTTCTCATATATAATATTTGTACTAAAGTAAAAAGTAAATAGTTGACATTCATTACTATGTTCACCATATGCAAAACTACGGAAGAAAGTTCGCATCCTTCCTAGTTAGCCTGGTTTTTCCTTTAAATTTGAACTTAGGTCATGAGTAGGTAAAACGCATCGAATTGTGAATTATAGCTTATATTGTGCCTACAAATTCTTCCGTAATACTGACAGTTCGGGGGAATAGAATGTATTAAACCTGAAGCAAATTGTTTGGATGAAAATTGATGACTTACACAAGCTATTTTTAAGTTGCAACGGGGTTTGCACCGACACCCGCACATTGACGAATAATCAATTGTTTTTTGCATTGAAAGGGGGAAACTTTAATGGAAACGCTTATGCAAAACAAGCGATAGAAAAGGGAGCTTCTTACGCTATTATTGATGAAGCAGAGTATGAGGTAAAAGATCGAACCATATTGGTAGATAATGTGCTTGCTTGCCTTCAGGAACTAGCTAAATTTCATCGTTTATACCTAAAAACGCCAATCATTGCCGTAACAGGAAGTAATGGTAAGACGACAACAAAGGAGTTGTTGCATAGGGTCTTGTTAAGTAAATATAACTGTTATGCTACGAAAGGCAATTTGAATAATCATATTGGTGTGCCATTATCATTACTCGATTTGACGGAGGAACATGAAATGGCCGTAATTGAGATGGGGGCCAATCATCAAGGTGAGATAGCCTCTTATTGTACTTATGCCTTGCCCGATTATGGTTTGATTACGAATGTAGGAAAAGCCCATTTGGAAGGTTTTGGGGGTATTGAAGGGGTTATTAAGGGCAAAACGGAGTTGTATCGATTTCTTGCTGAAAAGGATGGTCTCGTTTTTTATAATGCAGATGACGAAGTCTTGACTGAAAAAAGTAAAGTTCTCGACAAACGATTTGGCTATGGGCAGTCTGCCAACGCCTCTTTTAACTACCAAGTGAAAGAAGCGGGCGAATTCGTAACAATTCAAATTGAAGATGTATGGGTTCAAAGTCAATTGATTGGTTCTTATAATGCAGTGAATCTTGCCTCTGCGGCTGCCATTGGTCAATATTTTGATGTGCCCATTGCTTCTATTAAATACGCTCTGGAGAATTATCAGTCAACAAACAACCGATCACAATTAGTCACTTACGGTAAGAATCAAGTCATATTGGATGCGTATAATGCTAACCCTACAAGTATGCGAGCTGCGCTCGATGATTTTTTCAAGCATCCAGCCAAAAAGAAAGGCGTTTTTTTAGGAGATATGTATGAAGTAGGATCTTCCAGCGACGAAGAACATCAATTGCTAGTTGAAGATTTGAGTAAGGCAGATTTAGACTTCTATGTATTAGTCGGCGACCAATTTAATAAGCAAAAAAACGGTCAAGGTTTGTTCTTTAGGACTACTGATCAAGCAAGACAGTGGTTCCAACTGCGCCATTTTGAGGAATACCTTATTCTAGTTAAGGGATCCCGGGCTATGCATATGGAGGATATTCTTAAACCTTTATAAAGAAAAAGGACAAGTTTTACCTTGCCCTTCCTATTTTGGTTTTATGCTTTGTTTTATTCTCTAATACGTTTAATACTGCACCCTTTAGCAGGTGTCTCTTTTAAGCTAATCTCCTTACCCATGCCTAACTCATTTAGCGCATTTTGTAAATATCTTTCAGTAACCGCATTAGCATCTTTGCTATTATCATCAATAGAACCGCTGTAAACCAACTGGTTTTGCCCGTCAAACAAGAAAATGTGCGGAGTTGTTTTTGCGCCGAAGACATTCGCCAATTTGGAATTCTCATCAAGCAAATAAGGCATGAAATAATTCATTTCTTGTGCATGCTCAACCATCATATCAAATGAATCATCACCTTCTCTCTTCGCTTCGTTCGAATTGATTAGCGCAGTACCAATACCATAACGCTTAGCTAATCCTGCCACATCGTCGTATCTATCTTCCCACTGTATCACAAATGGGCAAGTATTACACGAAAAAATAACTAAGGTGCCATTATCTTGTTTCACATCATTCAAAGTCATCGATGACTGGTCTACATTGAGCATTGAATAATCCATCATCGGCATTTCAGCACCTATAGCTAAGCTAGGGTATTTCTCTCCCTCATCGGTTCTTAAAGTAAAAGCTGATAAAATGAGTAATGAAGCTGACAACAGCAGTAAACTTATCTTTTTCATATTTGTTGTTTTTAGATTAACAATTTAAAAAATGATTTTGTTTGCACTCTATGGATATACACCAGAGCCAAATAATCGAATGTAAAATACGCATATTGCATGACAAAAGTCCTTATTTTGCAGCAGGATATGGGAGTTAAGGAAAGTTTAACAAAATTACAGAGTCGTTTATCTGGTGATTTATTCACTGACCATATGATGCGTGTAATGTACGCAACGGATGCCTCGGTCTATAGGGAGCTACCATTAGCTGTAGCCCTACCCAAAACTATTCAGGATATTCAGTACCTAATCCAATTTGCATCCGAACACCAACTGACTTTAATTCCCCGAGCAGCAGGGACCTCCTTAGCCGGGCAATGTGTCGGAAGTGGTATCGTGGTTGATGTGTCGAAGTATTTTACAAAAATCACAGGTTTTAACAAAGAAGAAGGCTGGGTTCGCGTTCAACCCGGCGTGATTCGGGATGAGTTAAATCTTTTTTTAAAAGAACATGGGGTCTTTTTTGGTCCTGAAACATCAACGGCAAATCGTGCAATGATTGGTGGGATGGTTGGCAACAATTCAACGGGGACAAATTCAATAAAGTATGGAAATACGCGAGATCATGTTTTAGAATTAGAAGTTCTCTTGAGCGATGGCAGCTTGGTAAATATTGGGCCTACTGCATTAGAAGATCTTGAAAATATTCAAAAAGAAGATTCTTTACTTGCCAGGATTTACACTGATCTAATCACAGCGTTAAACAATTCTGAGGTTCAAGAAGAGATACGCAAGGAGTTTCCACATCCATCTATTCACCGCAGAAATACGGGGTATGCTGTGGACGAGCTCCTAAAGTCCGAAGTATTCGGCATCGACAGGGAACCGTTTAATCTCTGTAAACTACTGGCGGGTTCTGAAGGTACTTTGGCCTTCATCACATCAATAAAACTGAATGTAATTCCTTTACCTCCAGCTTCGGAGGTTCTCCTCTGTCCGCACTTTGAATCAGTTCATGAAGCCTTGCTCGCGGTGCAGCAAGTTATGGCAATTGAGCCCTATGCTTGTGAATTGATGGATAAGTTGATTATGGACTGTACAAAAGAAAATCTCGAGTACAAAAAGTATCGTTATTTTCTCTCTGGAGATCCTGGAGCATTGCTGATGATTTCAGTACGAGCGGATAATGAAAATGATTTAAAAGTACAAATTGAAAATGCCATTCAATTGCTACAAGACAAAACGGCAATGTATGATTGTCCTGTGATTTATCCGCCAAAAATAGCTGATGTTTGGAAGCTGAGAAAGGCGGGTTTGGGACTATTGGCCAATATTCCTGGCGATAGCAAAGCGGTGGCTGTTATTGAGGATACGGCTGTTCATATTGACGATTTAGCTGATTATATAAAGGAGTTTACAGCTATGATGGCAAAGCATGGTCAAAAGGCGGTGTATTATGCTCATGCGGGAGCGGGAGAATTACACCTTAGACCTATTCTTGACCTGAAAAAATTGAATGATGTAAAACTATTTCAGGAAATTGCCTGGGATACCGCTCGCTTGGTGAAGAAGTATAATGGTTCTTTGAGCGGCGAACATGGCGATGGACGCGTGCGTGCAAGTTTTATTCCTTATATGTTAGGAGAGAAAAATTATGCATTGCTCAAAAAACTAAAACAAACATTTGATCCTAAAGGTGTTTTCAACAAAGGCAAAATCATCGATGCACCTGCAATTGATCAGGATTTACGCTATGAGTTAGACAAAGAAGAGCCTCAATTGGAGACCCTACTCAATTTTAAAGCAGAAGGCGGAATTTTGCGATTAGCAGAAAAATGTAATGGTTCCGGCGATTGCCGCAAAACCCATTTGAGCGGCGGAACGATGTGTCCGAGTTACATGGCTACAAAAAATGAAAAAGATACGACGCGAGCGAGAGCAAATATTCTGAGGGAAATTTTAACACAATCCAATAATGACCGTGAACGTTGGTCATCCAAAGAAGTTAAAGATGCCTTGGATTTATGCTTGAGTTGTAAGGCCTGTAAAAGCGAATGTCCAAGTAATGTGGATATGGCAAGTTTAAAGGCTGAATTCACCTATCAATATCACAAAATTGAGGGTACGCCATTTCGAGCTAAACTATTTGGACATGTTGAGCGACTAAACAGGCTTGGATCGTTATTTCCTCAATTCAGTAATTGGGTCAATAGCACTGGATTGATGAAAAGTTTAATGGGGCTTGCAGAGCAAAGAGAAGCTCCTGCACTAGCGAATCAAAGTTTGCGTAAGTGGTTCAATTCTCGACACAAAGAATCTAATGATTCTGTGCAAAAAATATATTTATTTTTTGATGAGTTCACGAATTACTACGATGTAGAAGTGGGGAAGGCGGCCATTTTGATGCTCGAAGCCATAGGCTATCAGGTAGTTGAAGCACCAATAAGAGATAGTGGAAGAGCGTTTCTATCGAAAGGTATGTTAGCCGAAGCAAAGCACTTAGCTAAGAAGAATGTACGCGCATTGTTCCCCTTGATTAGTGAGGAAACGCCTTTAATTGGTATAGAGCCCAGTGCAATTCTCTCTTTCCGAGATGAATATCTTCGCTTAATTGATGATCCGGCATTTAAAGAATCTCGGTTAGTGAAGCACGCATACACTATAGAGGAATTTTTGGTAAAAGAGTTTGAAGCTGGAAAGTTTGGTTCAGCGCTCTTTACCTCTTCACACAAACAAGTGGTTTTACACGGACATTGTCATCAGAAAGCGCTCAGCGAGGTGAGTTATTCCGCAAAATTAATGTCGATTCCGCAAAACTATCATGTAGAAACATTAAATACGGGTTGTTGTGGGATGGCGGGCAGTTTCGGTTATGAAAAAGAACATTATGATGTTTCTATGCAGGTGGGTGAGCTCGTGCTTTTCCCATCGGTTCGTCAATGTGAATTTCAAACTATTGTAGCCGCTCCGGGCACCAGTTGTAGGCATCAAATTTTTGATGGAACCAAGAGAAAAGCTCAGCATCCGATTGAAGTTTTGTACAATGCGTTAACTACCAAAAAGCTTAATGATTGGGAGGAGGAATACTAAGTTCTATCTGGAAGGTATTAAGTAGTCTTCTTTTTAATTTATATTTATACTATGAAAAATCGGATATTATATTGTTTACTCGCACTTCATTCCTTGGCTTTAGCTCAAGTTCCTAACCTTGGATTAAGAGTTAATACAGATGGTGCTACGGAAGCTTATACATTGTTTTCTCCGGAAAAGGCAACTAGCGTTTGTCTTGTTGATGCTTGTGGGGAGTTAGTGAATGAATGGACCTTTGGAGAAAATCCTGGATTGACTGTTTACCTTTTAGATAATGGTAATCTTCTACGAGCAGGAAAAGATACTATTCAGATTCGCACCTGGGAAAATGATCCGGTATGGTCTTTTGCTATAAATTCCCAATTGGGTATAAATCAGCATCATGATATTGAGCTGTTGCCGAATGGTAACATTTTGTGTATCATCACAGATTGGCATTCAAGCGAGGATATGCATAATTTAGGTAAGGATACGGTTAATCTTCCTGGCCGAACTAAGTTGGATAAGATAGTAGAGTTAAGCCCCATAGGGCTTGACAGTGCAGAAGTAGTTTGGGAATGGCGGTTTGTCGATCATCTTGTTCAGGATTTTGATAGCACAAAACCTGGCTATGGTGTGATAGCAAACAATCCTCATCGCCTAGATATTAATTATCCTACGGCCTTTGGAGATGATTTAACTCATGTGAATAGTATTGATTATAATCCTTTTTTGGATCAAATTATTTTATCAGCGAGAAGTTTAGATGAGGTACTAATCATAGATCATAGTACTACTACACAAGAAGCTGCAAGCTCTTCAGGAGGCAGCTCTAATAAAGGAGGAGATTTTTTATGGCGATGGGGCAATCCATTGGTTTATGATCAAGGTACGCTGAGTGATCAGAAACTACGCATTCAACATGATGCTAAATGGGTACCGGAAGGCTATGCTGATGCCGGAATGATATCGGTATTCAATAATGGAGGGGACTCTTTGGGATCTAATGAAAGTTCAATTGTACTTATTGACCCAATAATTATTAATGGTACTTATGAAATGCAGCAGAATCGATTTTTACCTTTAGATTTTGAATGGTCTTGGAAAGGGGATGTACTTGGCGAAACTGTTTATGAAGGCAAGAAATCTGGAGCCCATATGCTACCCAATGGAAATGTGGTATTTAGTGAGACTTCCAAAGGACAAATTTCGGAGATTTCTCGAGTTAATAATGAAATACTTTGGGTATATAAAAATCCCTTAGGAAGTGTGATATACAATCAGGAAGATACCATTCAGAATTCGAATAATTCAATTTTCCGAGGGGAACGATATATGCCGAATCATCCTGGTTTGGTAGGAGAAGATTTATCGCCGGTGGCTATATTGGAAGACACCAATGCTCTTAGTACTTTTTGCAAAGCTTATACAGCTACCTCCCTGCGAAATAGTGAAGTGTTGGATGTTTATTTTCAGCAACCCCTTTTAGATAATCAATTGAGATTTACACAACACGTTAATGACTTAAATATTGCGCTCTTCGACCTCATGGGAAGGTTGGTAATGGATATTCATAAATTTAACGGTAAAGTGGTTTACTTGGATTTATCCCCCGGAATTTATATTGTTAAGTTTGGGCAAGGGGTACGAGAGAACTCAAGTAAAATAATCATTCCTTAAAGCTCCTCATTCCTTACTTTAACCGTTCCCTTAATGTTGTAAATAACGTAATTGGTGAAATTTTCATCCGCTTCGAATCCTGTGCCGTAAATAATTTCATCGTCTGTAAATATTTTCACGAAGCCATCTGATCGGATTTTTTTATCTAGTTTGTTCCAGGTAAGACTTTCGGTATTTAGCTTTTCACCCTTTTGATTTAAGATTACTACATCACCTTCAACGGATAAGTCATCACTATTGTCTGACATTGTTCCCGAATTAGCAGATAGTTCACTATCTAATTCTCCTTCCTCATCGTAAACATAAAGTTCGAGTCCATCTGGGAAAGCGGTATACGGTATGTCGGGGGGGAGTAAATTATATCGCACAGCAGTTGGTGCAATAATTTTAATGGTAGGAATAGCATTTTCCGTAAACAGTATTTCTACTTCTTTGCCTTTTTCTACATTAAGGAACTCCTCACTGATTTCTTCTACCTCTTCTATTTTATTGCTGCAGCTATAAAGACAAAGAAGTACTAAAGTAAAAAAAACAATCCGTTTCCACTTGCGTGAAAACGGATTATAAATTTTGTATGCAGCAAAGTTCATGCTTAATCTGCGGTTCTTACTGTAGTGGTAACACCCATCCAACATCCAATTTGGTAAGATGATCCCACGCTAATATCAGGCCGTAAGAAAACATCAGATTTTGAAGGCATATACTGATAGTACTTATTGATTAGGTTTTGCGCTTCAGTAGCACAACTAGGGTCAATATTCTTTGCTTTATTCCACATATCAATTGCAGCCCAAACAACTACTTGGCTGTCCCATCCAGTTCCAGGTCCACATTTAGGACCACTCGCCGCGTACAACCTACCAATCAATATGAAAGGATCGCCCCATCCTGGTTTCAGATCAGCCGCTTTATTGGCGTAAGATCGAGCAGAGCTAAAGTCCCCTTTTGCTTGATAGAACTGGGCAATAGTAAGCAAATTTTGTGCTTTTGCTTCGCTGTCTGTTTCTGTTTCATTCGCTTCTTGCATGTACTGAATGGCTGTCGAATAATTCCCGTTAGAACTTGCTCGTTTCGCTAAGAAGGTAGCAAGTGCAGCGTTTGGCTGTTGCTGGTAAACTTTTTCAGCTACTTCGAAGAAAATAGGATCGTCATACAATTTAGCCGCTTTAAGCATTTTGTATACTTTAACTTGGGTGGCTAAATTATCTGGGCTTTCATTATATTTTTTCGTTGCCAACGCACTGATTGTTTCTGGATCAAGGTATCCGTATTTATCCATGTATTCAAAACACTTATCGGCAGCTCCTTTATATTTACCCGCATCATTCCCAGCTGCCATGTTATGGTCAGCGATTTCATTGATTTGGTCAAAAATATCAAACACAGCTTCTTCATCAATAACCTTGGCTGTTTTATGAGCTTTTATCGCCATAATCATCCATGGGGCAAGGAAGGCTGGACTGATATTCATTGAACTATTGCCCTCTTCTGTGTTAAAAAGATCTACTGTTCGATTGAATAAACCGAAAACATACTCTTCATTCCCTTTATTTCGCTTGCTGTACCATGCAAATGCCTTACGCATGGTTAAGTCAGCTGTTTCACCAAAACAACTTAGACGAATATCGTAAACGGCCAACATGGAATCGATATAGGCTTCTTTTACCGCTTCATCTGTTGCCATATCAGCAAAAGCTTCATAAATGTCATAGCCATCTAAATGCGGTGTTTCTCGTGCACTTGGAGCATTTAGATAGATATATTTCCATCCTTTATAGGCATCCTTGTAGTATTTTACTTTGGTAGGCAAATCAGTTTGATTGTCACCTTGTTTTTTGAACTCCCGGTATAAAGAATAATTTTGAATCGATTTCAAACTGTCTGGTCCCCATTGTGGTGAACCACAATTTTCTGCAATGGCATCAGCCACAGATTGAACGCGTTCTATATCGTTTTGAGCAAAGGCTTGTGCCGTTGCAAGAAGCGCAAAGCTCATTATTAGTTGTTTAATCGTATTCATAATATTCAATTTTAGTCAAATTTTCGTTTTATAAACCATCGATCACTTAGCGAATAAGCCAAGGTTACTTTATAGTAGTTTTCTTTCAGGTCTGTATCACTTACTACACCTATTCTACCAATTTCTACACTTAAGTTTAATCGACTGTATGAACGATAGTTGCCCGAAGTTTTTCCGAACGGTAAACCAAATCCAAATGTTGTGCCAAACTCTGGCACACTATTGCCATTCGCTGTGGTACGAGACTTTCCAAAGTGAGCTCCTAAACGATAACTCACATTGCTGCCATATTTTTTCCCCTTGTAGTTAGGTAGAATTTCACCACCAACTTTAACATGCCATTCATTAGCAAGTGTTAGGTCATTTAATGGACTAGTGAAATTTTTCCAGTTTTCGTAATGGAAGTCTACACCGGCAGTCCATTTTGTATCTGTTCCAAAACTAACACCTGCACCAAAGTATGCTGGTAAAACCGTCTGGGTTTTTACGCCATAGAATCCACCACTGGCTGAATCGATAGCAACTTCTTCATTAGTGAAGGCACTGGTAAAGCTGGAGTTGGTATATTTTGAAGAGAAACTTCGAATTTTGAATGAGGGGGCTCCGTAGGCGCCTAAGGTCATGTAAACATTTTCTCTATCCTTATTTTCGTTCTCAAGTTTGTTGATTTTAACTCGGTATTGGACACCAAAGTTGAAACTTAGGTCTTGAATTCTCAAAGTACTATGCTTTTCTGTATTGATATTGTTCAATGAATCAGCAAAGAGAATATTGTCCGTTTCATCCACTTCGCCAAATAGGAAATCTGTGTTAAATCCAAAACTGAAATTTTTAACTTCAACCGCATTGCCAAAATATAACTTGTAGGTAGATCCTGTACCTCTTTCTTGGAAGTTGTAATCGACTCCATTCTCATTTATTGCGGAGTTATAAGTATAGTTTTTGAACGTGTAGGGTAGAAGGCCAAAGGACATTCCCCATCTATTTGGAATTACTGGAAATGCCATGGCTATGTGATTAATGCCTCCATTGGCTGCATCCGTGATTCGGGCACTATCTGAAATTACGTTGCCATTTAAATGAAGACCAATATCAAAGGTGGTAAATGCAATAGCGCTGTATGATGCCGGATTAAGGTAATTGATGTCGCGTGGGCTTCTGTAAGCCGCAGATATTCCCCCCATTCCTTTGTTGGCAGCAAAAATAGGACTATGTACGTTACCTAAGCCAAATTGACTTTGCGGAGAGAAGGTTTGACTCCAAGAGAAATTTTGGAGAAAACTAATCCCCAGCAGTATTAAAATTGATAAAATCCTAGCTGACATGATCGATTAATATTCGGTTTAAGCCAATGGCTTGTAAATTAGGTTGCGCAAATATCTTATTTTTCGCATGGAATTCAAATAAATCCATGTCGCCACCAGTAAGAATTACTGTTAAATCATTGTAAATGCTCTCAAAACGTTGGATTAAACCATTTATTTCAGCTTGTGTTGCATGGATTATACCACTTGCCATGCTTTCCTCTGTGCTCTTTCCGATCAGTGGAGGATTTTTAAGAGCTTTCATATCTATTAATGGCAAATTGGCGGTTTGGGTATGCATAGCTTTTCTTCGCATGTGTATGCCTGGGGCAATAATCCCACCTTCGTAAACGGCCTTATTATTCAAGATATCCATTGTAATACAAGTCCCCAAACTGATAATCAGGGAATTTGATTCTGGGTAAGTTTCTAATGCGCCAACAGCTAAGGCTATCCTATCGGTGCCAAGGGTGTGGGGTGTGCGGTAATTAAGTTTTATTGGCAGCGTACTTTGATGAGAAAACCTCAATAAATTATACTTTTCAAAATAAGCAGGCGTATCGGCAGATGATGAGATGATACCGTAATCAAATTGGTTTTGCTCGAGGCAATCCTCAATCAATTCATTTTCATCGTTTCTGAAATGAACAGCGCGATTTAAGGTCTTGCTATCAAAAAAGTAAATTTTTGTTTTGGTGTTTCCTCTGTCTATAATGCAATTCATATAAGGGCTTTACTTTTTAATCCCATTTTCAAAAGCAATAACATAAGCATATTTATGACCATTTCGTTTCACATCGAGGCAAAAACTGTTGGCTTGCTTCAAGTCTTTAAAATGTCCAATCAGGTAATGGAAGTAGTCATCTTCAAAATAAGTTTCGTAACCTTTTAAATGCTTATAATACTGCGTGTCAATTGGAATTTCTCTTCGTAAACTTAGAAATTGAATTTTATAGATAATACCTTCTTCTATTGCTGGTGCACTTATAATTTCTTCTTCCTCCTCTTCTAAGAATCCGCCCAAGGCAAGTAGTAGGTGATTGCTTGTGCCAAGGATAAATTCTCTACTTTCATTCAGTGGCCGCTTTGTGACAGTTAACACTTCGGCAACATCGTCAATTATAGCATCCGATAATTCATATTCTACTTCTTTTATCTCGCCGCTGAATTTTCGTCTGACCAATTCCGAGGCGCCACTCATCCATTGTTTTTCCGTCGTGGAAAGGGGCGGTGTTAAGTTGTTTTTTTCTACTTGTGAAACTGGCATTATTGCATATTTAGCTTGACCGCCATTGTCGTACATACCGCTGAAAGTCGGTATGTAGCCTACATCTTTGACAAAAGTTACTCCGCTTTCTTTGTCTTTTTCAATGATTAGTTCCAAAATACAAGCACTGTTTTGAAGTGGAGAGTCCTTGTCACTGACAAAATCTCCAAGCGAATAGGCTACAATTGAACTGCTGGAATGGCCATTAATCATCTCGTCATTATGCTCTACATCCTGCACCACATGAGGATTAGAGCCAACCACTATATTCGCCCCTGATTGAAAAAAAACTTTTGCTAAATTCTGCTGTCTTTTATTCGGGGAAGATTCTAATTCATCGCCCCAATTCATGTATACAATGATAAAATCGGCACCGCGATTTTTTGCTAACTGGAAATCTCGTTCTATGAGTTCTTCTTTTAGCCCATTGACCAGTGGAGATAATTCGGGATAATAGGGAATACCATCAATATAATTGAAAAAGGCCACTTTGATGCCATGTTTTTCAACGATTAAGGGATTTCGCTGATACCGGTCTTTTTCGTTTTCAAATGAACCGATCTGCCATACGCCTATCGTATCTAAATAAGCTTTGTTCGCCTTCCAGTCATTTAACTCGTGATGCAGTGCACTTCGATTGGCATTCGTTAGTAGATTAAACCCTGCATATTTCAGCGCTTCTCCATAAGAAGACGGAATGGTTTTCATCCCCGATTCTAAAAAGTCCTCATCCGTTCCAAAAGAGTTGTCCAGGTTACCTACAACGATATCGGCTAAATTGAGCACAGGTCGAATGTAATGGAAAATATAGTGGAAGTCGTACACCTTTCTACTCGGTAAGTATGAAGCTTCCAAAATTTTATCATCAATACTTAAATCGCCAACAAGCATTATTTTTAAAAAATTACTTGTGTCATTATCCAAGTACTGCAATTGTGCATGCAAGGAAGCACTAGTCAATAGTATGAAGCTTGTCAGCCATATCTTTAATCTCATCGGATAAATAAGTTTGTATGTTATTTGTTTCATTAAGTGCTCCATATATCATTCCTTTAGCTACATCTTCCGCCTCAATTGCCCTGTATTTTTTAAGACCACCTTGTAGGAGAAAATCAAAACGCGGAAAGATGGAGATCGCAAAGTTCTCTCCCCATCTTTTTTCCTGCCGATTTCCTAAAAGTAACGAAGGCTGATAAATAGACAGGTATTTGAAATCTAATTTTTTTAAATCATTCTCAAGTTCTCCTTTTACTCTGCTGTAAAAAATCAGTGATTGCGCATCAGAACCCAATGAGGTGATTATATGAAATGAGTTAGAGTTATCTTTTTTCAATGCCTTTGCGAGTTTTAGCGGATATTCCCAGTCCACTTTTTTAAACGCTGCTTGAGAACCTGCTTTTTTGATGGTTGTTCCGAGGCAACAAAAAGCTAAATCTGTTTTTGGTAGCTTGTTGTAGGCTAAGTCATCATTAAAATCAAAGACTAGCTCGACTAGTTTTTTATGCTTTTTATTTGATGCCTTTCTTACCAGGCTGAATACTTGACCGAAGCTTTCATTGGCTAGAAGAAGTTCTAATAGATGGCCACCGACTAATCCACTGGCACCAACTATCAAAGCGGTTTTATTCATGAGGTACTTGCTTAATAAGTTATAAAGATAAACACATAACTTTGTTGTATGGATTTTTGGCAAGTTTTGCTCCTCGTTGTGGTTGGTTTTTTGGCGGGCATTATTAACACCATGGCCGGAGGGGGTTCCTTACTGACTATGCCACTCTTAATCTTTTTGGGTTTAGATTCTACTATGGCAAATGGCACAAACCGCATTGCCATACTTTTCCAAAACGCTACGGCGATAGGCGGGTACAGGAGTAAAAAGCAGTTTGCTGGCAAGTTTGGTTTTATATTGGGGGTTGCTGCTTTGCTCGGTGCAATTATAGGATCGAAAATTGCTCTGGAAATTTCTGATGGGGTCTTCAATAAAATTCTTGCCGTTGTGATGATTCTTGTTGTTGTAATGACAGCAATAAATCCATCCTTGAAATTGAAGGATGGGCAAAAACTTGTTCATCGTATGGGCCTAAAACACAAGGTTTTTGCGGTGTTTGCGCTGTTCTTGACCGGAATTTATGGCGGATTTATTCAGGCGGGTACAGGATTATTCATTATGGCTGCTTTAAGTTTTATTAATAGATATTCACTGTTGGAAGCAAATGTGGCCAAAGCTACAATCATGCTTGTATACACCTTGTCGGCTATAGTAGTTTTTGCACTAGATGGACAGATCAATTTGTTTTATGGACTTTCTTTGGCGTTTAGTATGTCAATAGGTGCATGGTGGGCTAGTCGTTGGTCTACTGCCGGTGGACAAAAATACATCAAATGGTTTATGCTTGTTGCAGTGACGGCCATGGCGATAAGCCTGTGGATCAAATCATAATATCTAATTTTCTGAAGGTTAAAATTTTATGTAAGCTTTCAGGCTGGGTTTCAGTTTGTTGGGTTAAGCTAGAAGATCTCTTCGAAAAATGAAGGTTCTTCGAAAGAATCGTTGAGTATCTCGTATATATTGTGGTGATAAGCGGAATACTCAGGGAGGTTGTTGTGGCCACCACCCTTAATTCTAATCAGATTGCTGCGGAAATTTAGCTGACTCAACTTCAGGGCGTGACGGTATGGAATGAGCTTGTCGCTTGTGCCATGAATAATAAAAATTGGACATTTTACATTTTGGATATACTGATAAGTTAGAATATGATAGTTTAGAATTGATGCTATGGGCAAGAAAGGGAGAAAAATTTTCGCTAGGTGATACATGCTGTAATATGGAGAATCTAAAATAAGTTTATTCGGATGGTTGCTCGCAGCCAAACTTGCAGCAAAGCCCGACCCGATGCTTCTACCGTAAAGTACTATTTCACTTTCTGCGTAATGATTTTTCAGATAGTTATAGGCAATTTGCGTATCCAGTTCGATATTGCGTTCTGATCTCCTTCCAGTGGATTTCCCAAAGCCTCGATAATCGATTACGAAAAAATCAAAACCCTTGCTGAGAAAATCTCGGGCGTATTTACCCCATCCTTTTATACTTCTGGTATTGCCTTTAAAATAAAAAACTACTCCTTTGCTTTTCGGTAGTTGAAAGTGCAGGCCATTGATTAGATGACCATCTTCTGTATCAAGAAAAAATTCATAGTGAGGATAAGCAAATTGATACTTAAAATCCTTATCGAGTTTTTCTGGATGAAACAGAAAAAATTCTTGGGTGTAATACGCAACAAGACAAATTGCGAGATACACGATAGCTACAACTCCAATCCATTCTAAAATGGTCATGCAGCAATATATGTATAATTTGAAAAAGTCGGGCTAGTCAAAGCCTAAAAATCGAATTCAAGCGTATCGCCTGGTTTGTATTTTTCGCTACTCTTGTTTTTCGATTCATCGGTTTCTGCCTTATCGGATGAAGCTTGTTGAGGGGTGTTTGTTTTCTCTGTTTTAGGAATTTCTTCTTTTAGGGGTTCAGAATTAGCTTGGTGTTCATTGTCTTCATCAATTATTTGCTCTTCGGATTCGATAAGCTTAATTTTCCCAGTTACACGGTAAGCACTTAGTTTATTCCCTAGAGCTTTCCATCCCTTCACATCAATGAATGCACTGATATCTATCTGTTCTTCTACTTTATCTTTCGACTTTCCTTTAATTACAGTGAAACTAGCTGAAGGTTTTTCATTTGTCGTAACTACGGCGATATGAGATTTTTTATGGTCACTGATGAAATGAAATTTTTGACCTTCAGTCTTGGTTTCTATTAAGAAGCGTTTGACATAATACTCATTAGATTCTCCATCATAATAAATACATGAAATAGGTTTGTCTTCTGCATGTTTTTCAAGCAAAAGAATGTTTGACATTTCGTAACGATTGCTTAGTTCAAAACTGCTAATTTCATACGAACCATTTTTGTATACAATGAGTATTTGATCGCCTGTATTGAAGCTTCCGAGGTATTCTCCGCGCTCATCTTTGTTTAAACGACCAACGGATTTATCAATCCAAATATCTACTCCGCCTAAGGTTGAAGCACCGATAGTTTTTTGTTCTACTTTGCGAATCGGATATTTGGTTAAGACATTGCCTGCTGAATCTCTTCCTTTGATGGCTAATTCACCGAAATCGTATTCAAACTGTTTTTGTCTTGCTTTCGAAGTAGTACTTAAGTGAACAGAAACAACTTCTTCCTCACTGTTAGGGTGCGCTTGGAAATAAACGACTTTAGCCTTGTCTGTTTTCGTGAGTTGATATTCTCTATCTCTTGTTATCGACTTTACAGCAAATCGTTTGACATAGTTTTTGCCATCGGGCAAATTGGCGTATATCAAATGATAAATCGTGCGTTCATCGCCTTTTTTCCATACTGCAACATGAAGAATGTTTTTACCTACAAACTTTTTGTCTTCAATTTTGGAGACCATCATTACGCCATCTTTACGGAAAATAACAATGTCGTCAATGTCACTGCAATCACAGACGAATTCCTCTTTTTTCAAACCCGAACCTATGAATCCCTCTTCCCGATTTACATAGAGTTTGGTGTTATTGGCTGCAACCTCACTTATCTCAATATTTTCGAAGTTCCGTATTTCGGTTTTTCTCTCTTGTCCTTTCCCATACTTGTCCAATAAATTTTCAAAGTAGGCTATCGCAAAGTCGGTAAGGTGTGCTAAATGATGAGCCACTTCCTCCAATTCACTTTCAAGATTTTTAATGTACTCTTCTGCCTTGAAGGAGTCGTATTTTGAAATTCTTTTGATTTTTATCTCGGTCAATTTCACCACATCCTCATCAGTAATATCCCGAATAAGTTCAACAACACCTTCATTATTGTTCGGTTTTGATGGGGTCGAAATATACTGGTAGAGTCCTTTGTAGATATTGGTCACCACATCTTCCCATGTTTCTGCCTCTTCAATATCTCGGTAAATTCTGTTCTCGATAAAGATTTTTTCCAAAGAGGACATATGCCATTTCTCATTGAGGTGGGCTTGCTTAATTTCGAGTTCTCTTCTTAATAAGTCCTTAGTGTTTTCAGTAGAAATTTGAAGTATATCTTCTACGCTTAAGAAGTGCGGCTTATCATCAATAATAACACAGGCGTTTGGTGATATACTTTGTTCACATTGGGTGAATGCATAGAGCGCATCAATAGTAACGTCCGGGGAAACTCCGGATTGAAGTTCTATTTCAATCTCAACGTCTTTTGCTGTATTATCAACTATTTTTTTAATCTTAATTTTCCCTTTATCCCCAGCCTTAATAATTGAATCAATCAAAGACGAGGTAGTTGTGCTAAAAGGGATTTCGGTTATTTTTAAGGTTTTCTTGTCTGAGACCTCAATTTTTGCACGAACCTTAACTTTCCCGCCACGCTCACCGCCGTTATAGTCGTCTACGTCAATATAGCCTCCTGTATCGAAATCTGGATAAATTTTCACCCGTTTCCCTTTCAGTATTTTGATGGAAGCTTGGATGAGTTCATTGAAATTATGTGGAAGAATTTTCGTTGACAAGCCAACGGCTATACCTTCAACACCTTGGGCTAGCAGCAAAGGGAACTTGGCCGGAAGGGCTATCGGCTCATTCTTTCTTCCATCATAAGATAGTTGCCACTCAGTTGTCTCTTTATTGAAAAGAACGTCTAAAGCAAATTTGGTTAATCTTGCTTCAATATAACGCGGAGCAGCTGCACTATCGCCAGTTCGAACATCTCCCCAGTTTCCCTGGCAATCAATTAAAAGGTTTTTTTGGCCTAGTTTAACGAGTGCATCACCAATAGCGGCATCTCCATGTGGGTGATATTGCATCGTTTGACCAATGATGTTGGCCACTTTATGAAAACGACCATCGTCCATTTCTTTCATGGCATGAAGAATACGACGTTGAACCGGTTTCATTCCATCATTGATTAATGGCACTGCACGTTCGAGTATTACATAACTCGCGTAATCTAAGAACCAATCTTGGTACATGCCATCTACCTTAATGATTTGGTTCGATTGCGTATTGTTGTCGTTTTCGTTCTGCTCGTTCATTGAATCTGCCATACTAAATTGTTCCAGTTTTGGACTGAATCCTGCATATAAGCAGGCGATAGCTACAAAGATAGCATCTAAACAGACGCTTAAAAAGCAATTATATCCACATTTGAACTAGAATAACTGCATCAATTGCACCGATAAGTACACATTTATTTGTTGAGTAAGGCTTTGATTTGATCTGTGGCAGCTTTCGTTTTTACTTTAGTTATGACATCGATAATATTATTGTCTTCGTCAATCAAAAACGTTGTGCGATGGGTCCCGTCGTATTCCCTACCCATAAATTTTTTCTTTCCCCAAACCCCATAGGCTTGGTGCACCTTTAGGTCTGTATCTGCAATCAGCGGGAAAGGTAAATTATACTTGGCAATAAATTTTGTATGCGATTTTTCATCCTGACTACTTACACCGACAACGTCAAATCCCAGGTCTTTTAGTTCCGCATAATTATCTCTGAAGTCGCAGGCATTCGCCGTGCACCCTGGTGTGTCATCTTTCGGATAGAAATATAATATTTTCTTGCCTGAGAACTGAGACAAGCTAATTAAATTTCCGTCTTGATCCTTGGCTTCAAACATCGGGGCCTTATCTCCTTTACCTAAATTCATATGTGTAGTTTTATAAACCTTTAACTGAAAGAAATAGATCTTTGTTCGCTAAATAGTAGATTTCTTATCGTACTTAAGCAAATTCCTTAAATTTACTCTATGAAAATAATTGAGCTTACCCGATTTTTGGAAGAGTTAGCACCAACATATCTTCAAGAAGAATATGATAATTCAGGATTGATTGTAGGAGATGAGCAAAAAGATTTGACCAAAGCGCTCGTTTGTTTAGATGTTACCGAAGAGGTGATAGATGAAGCTATTGGCAAAGGCGCTAACCTGGTAATAGCCCATCACCCCATTGTGTTTCGTGGATTAAAACGTATTACGGGTAAAAGTTATGTAGAACGTATAATTATTAAGTCCATTCAGCATGATATCGCCATTTATGCTATTCATACCAACTTAGATAATGTACTCGGCGGTGTTAATGCTAAAATTGGAGAAAAACTTGGGGCGATGAATTGTCAGATACTTGCTCCCAAGGGTGAAACTTTGTTCAAGTTAATCACTTTTGTCCCTTTGTCAGCACAAAAGCAAGTTTTGGAAGCGCTTTTTGACGCTGGTGCAGGTCGGATTGGAAATTATCATGAAGCTAGTTTTCGAAATGAGGGATTGGGAACATTTAAAGCCAATGATTTGGCGAATCCCACTATAGGTTCGAAAGGCGTACAAGAAGAAGTGCAGGAGTTTAAGCTTGAAGTCTTGGTCGAAAAACATTTGGCGAATAAAGTTTTACGTGCATTAAGAAAGGCCCATCCTTATGAAGAGGTCGCTTACGATCTTATTCCTTTAGCTAATCTAAATCAAGAGCGTGGATCGGGCATGGTTGGTGACCTGGCTGAGCCAATGAAAACAATTGATTTCTTCAAGCAATTACAGTCTATGTTTGATGTGCCCGTCGTGCGCCATACGCCCATTTGCAAGCATGAGATTCAACGTGTCGCTTGGTGTGGAGGAGCGGGAAGCTTTTTGTTGCCCCACGCGAAAGCAGCAGGAGCGGATGTTTTTATTACGGGAGATTTTAAATACCATGAATTTTTTGATGCTGAAAATCAACTGATTATAGCAGATATTGGCCACTATGAAAGCGAACAATTTACTTCAGAATTATTAATAGACAAATTGAATAAAAAATTTCGTAATTTTGCATTCCTTTTGACGGAAATAAACACAAATCCAGTAAACTATTTTATTTAAGCGTTATGGCGAAAAAAGAACTTACAGCTGCTGAAAAGATGCAAGCTTTGTATAAACTGCAAACAATCGATACGCAAATCGATAAAATTCAAACTTTAAAGGGCGAACTTCCGATGGAAGTTGAAGATTTAGAGGATGACTTAGCAGGTTTGAATACTCGAATTGCTAAAATTGAAGCTGAAATTAGCGAAGTAGAAGAGGAATTGTCTGGAAGAGAGATCTCTATCAAAAAGTCTAACGAGTTGATTGCGAAGTACGAAAAGCAGATGGACAATGTTAAAAATAGCCGAGAGTTTGATGCATTGACCAAAGAGGTTGGTATGCAGAAATTAGAAATTCAACTTGCTGAAAAGAAAATCCGTCAGGCGAAAGAAAACTTGGAGAGTAAAAAAGTTTATCTAGACGAAAGCAAAGATAAAGTTGACGGAATTCAAGAGCAATTGAAAGAAAAGCAGGAAGAATTGGAGCGCATTACAAAAGAAACGGATGCTGAAGAGAAATCGCTCGTGAAAGAATCGGAGAAAGCGAGAGGCCAAGTGGAGGATGCTTTGTTAAAAGCTTATGACCGTATTAGAAAGGCTTATAGAGATGGTTTAGCCGTGGTAAGTGTTGAGAGAGATTCATGCGGTGGTTGTCATGCAACTATTCCACCACAGGTTCAGATTGACATTGATGATCAAAAGAAAATGATTATCTGCGAGCATTGTGGACGTATTCTTGTGCCGGATTATGAAGCGGTTAAGCAGGAATAATTGCCCTTAAACTTATATAAAATAGCCCTTTTTGAGGGCTATTTTTATTTGTAGGCTATTCATTTCAAAGCTTAATTGTGGTGTTGTTCACGCGCAATGGACATTAAAAATTAAACCTATCGCTCGTGGCTAAATGAAAAGCCAAGCCGTTTACTGGTTTTGTGTGTGATAGTCCCGTTCTGTTGAATGCGTTCTCCAACAGTTATTTCCCGGACATCCTGATACTTTGGCACCCACAGATCATAATCAATGGAAAAAATCATGGCTCTTTCTAAAACATGTGCGAGGAAGTCTTTGGTCATAACTAGATTATCGAAATCTTTAAATAAAAAGCCCAACTGATCTTCACCTTCAATGAAAAAGTGACCTTCCATATTGATAAAGATCCGAGCTACCATGTAGCCGGAATCGCCATAGCGTGAGTACTTAAATGAATCGGCCAAGAAGTTATATACCTCTATCATACCACAATACTTTCTTCTCTCGTCTTGAAGAACATATGGTGAACGATGGATAAAAAAATCATCAGGGAAATTAAATATGTTACTGTGCATATTGAAAACTAAAATGTCTCCAGCAAACTTTAATTCAGCTTCAAATTTCCCATTCTCTTTATATTCTACATCAAACAAATCTTCTTTACATAAATCGTTTAGCTGCTGTGCATGTGATTCGATAAGCTCTTTAAGTTCTTCAAAGACCTGCAAAGTTTTCTGATAAACCTCCTGCTTTAAGTTTCCCTTACCTTTTAAGTGTGTAGCTATCTGCTCGATATTACTTTTCTCCATAATTCTCTTTTCTACTTAACTAAGCGAGATAAAGATTAGTTTAATTCTAGTTAATACGCCTTTGCAAAAATTACGCGATACTTAGCCTCCTTTCCAGAATACATACACGGACCAGTCACTTCTTTTTCATCAAGAGGGATACATCGTATGGTCGCACCCGTTTCTTCTTTAATACTTTCTTCAGTTTCACTGGATCCATCCCAATTAGCTAATATGAAACCTCCCTCATTTTCCAAAACTGTCTTAAACTCCTCGTAACTGCCCACACTTCTGGTATTATCTTCTTGATGTTTAAGGGCTTTGTTCATCATGTTTTCACCTATCTCGTTTAACAGATCCTGGATAGTTTGAGCTATACCCTCTCTTGAAAGAGTCTTCTTTTCTTTCGTGTCTCTTCTAGCTACTTCAACTGTTCCATTTTCTAGATCTCGGGGTCCAATTACAATTCGGGTTGGATAACCTTTCAATTCATATTCTGCAAATTTAAAACCTGGGCGCTTGGTTTCGTCATCATCTATTGCTACTCGAATACCTAAACCACGCAGTTCATCAGCCATCGTCTTCGCCAGATTCATCAATTGCTCATTAATTTCAGGTTTGTTTTTGAGAAAAAATGGAATAATGACCGTTTGATAAGGTGCTAATTTAGGCGGTAGTACAAGTCCTTCGTCATCACTATGGGTCATGATTAATGCGCCCATTAAGCGTGTTGATACGCCCCACGAACTAGCCCAAACATATTCCTCTTGTCCATCTTTATCTGCGAATTTCACATCAAAAGCTTTGGCAAAATTTTGTCCCAAGAAATGGCTTGTTCCCGCTTGCAAAGCTTTTCCGTCTTGCATCATCGCTTCAATACAATAGGTTTCTAAGGCACCAGCAAAACGTTCATTAGGAGTCTTGATTCCTTTAATAACAGGCATTGCCATGATATTTTCGGCAAACTCCGCATACACGCCTAACATTTTTTCCGATTCTTCAATGGCTTCTTGACGTGTTGCATGTGCGGTATGCCCCTCTTGCCATAAAAATTCCGCTGTTCTTAAAAACAAGCGGGTTCTGATTTCCCATCGTACTACATTGGCCCATTGGTTAACTAAAATGGGTAAGTCGCGATATGATTGAATCCAATTGCGGTAGGTATTCCAAATAATGGTTTCCGAAGTAGGTCTAACCACCAACTCCTCTTCCAGTTTAGCTTCAGGGTCTACAATAACCCCTTGCCCGTCTGGAGAATTTTTTAGCCGGTAATGAGTCACCACCGCACACTCTTTGGCAAATCCTTCAACGTGCGCTGCCTCCTTGCTTAAGTAACTTTTTGGAATAAATAAAGGGAAATAGGCATTCACGTGTCCAGTCTCTTTAAATCTTTTATCCAAGGCTTCTTTCATAAGTTCCCATATAGCAAAGCCATAGGGTTTTATAACCATACAACCTCTTACATCGCTGTGCTCAGCTAAGCCGGATTTTAAAACCAGTTCATTGTACCATTGAGAATAATCATCTTCTCGTTTTGTTAAACCTTTACTCATCGGAATTTATTTGGTATGCGATTTGTTATATTTAGGATAGCAAAAGTAAATAATTTAAAAGTTTTGCTTCATTAACTCGTATAAAATAAAGTGCCATGAATAATTTGTTTAATATTTTTTTCGCTTTCACCTTAAGTTGGCTGTTAATTTTTAATGTTCAAGCTCAGTTTGATGATGTGTATTATGATCCATCAGATGATTGGAGCAGTTCAGGATCGTACAGCGATTATGATTATAACGGTGAAGCCGATTATACGGAGAGCTACTATGATGAAGATGGGAACACCTATGTGACCAACAATTATTACAATGAATATTATGACGAAGATTATGAGTATTCAAAACGATTGAGAAGATTTTATGAGCCAACATGGGGTGTAAACTATTATGATTATTGGTACACCGATTTTTACTCTTACAATACTTTTTACAATCCTTATTTGATGTTTGGAAATAATTGGGGTTGGAACAACTGGGGTTGGAATCGTCCTGTTGTGTCTGTGAGCATTTTCTATGGCAATTACGGATGGAATCCATGGGGATACAACAATTGGGGCTTTAATAATTGGTACGGATATAATAACTGGGGCTGGAATGCATGGGGTTATTATAACAATCCTTGGGGTTGGAACAACTGGTATGGATATAATAACTGGGGCTGGAATTCAGCTTGGGCTTGGAATAATTCGTGGAATAATCCTTGGGGAAGACCCAATTGGGGTATTGCTAATCCTTGGTGTGGCGGTTATGGTTACTATGGTCAGGTATGGCGAAATAGTGATGTATATTATGGGCCTCGAACTATGGCAGTGAATACGAACAATACTGGCACTGGATCCACCACGGTGAAGCAACCGACCTTGGGGGGGAGACCTGAAAATACAGCGACAATTAATAACGGAGTAATAAAAGCACCTGACAATGGTCAAGTGAAATCGCCTGCTTTCGATTACTCAGGTAAAACACCTTCACCAACCTTGAGTGGCGCTGATGTGAAATCGCCAAACAACAGCAATATTGTGATGCCAAACAATGTTTCTACGAAGTCGCCTAGTACGGGTAATGTTACGACGCCTAATAATGGTTCGGTAAAATCCCCAAACAATTCGAATGTAATCATATATCCAGCGTCGAATACATCAGGTATTCAAACACCGAACTCTAATGCGGTAAAGAATCCTTCCAAAACGGGAGGGAATATTACTGCTCCTAGTTCAGGAAATGTACAATACAATGGGGGTAGTAATGTGGTGAAGACGCCAACAAATTCGGGTAAGAATTCATCCAAGCAATTTGACTATTACAATGTGCCAAGTAATTCGGGGAATGCTATTTCACCTAATTCGGGGGGAGTTAAAACTCCAGGCAGTGGACAAATCAATAAGCCGAGCAATAACAATATTTATCAGTCGCCTAGTAATTCAAATTACCAAAAACCAAATAACAATTATAAAGCGCCTACCAATAATTACCAAAAGCCAAGTAATTACGCTGCTCCAAGCAACAATAATTACAGTAAGCCAAGTAACAGCGGATTTAAAAGTCCGAGTAGCGGAGGAAGTGTAAGTTCACCTAGTTCAAGTCCTTCCAAAACGGGGGGAGGATCATCTTACAAGAAAAAATAACTGTTTGGGATGAATAGACTCTGGTCGATTATTGTAACTGCTGTATTTACCTTTTTTGGTCAAGCTTATGCTCAAAGTTATGAGGCAGATATCCTAAGGTTTTCATCGAACAATTATAGTGGTTCAGCGCGTTTCATAGGCGTAGGTGGAGCGTTTTCTAGTGTGGGTGCTGATATGTCGAATTTTTCATTCAATCCTGCGGGGGTTGGGATGTATCGAAGTTCTGTTGCTCAATTCTCGTTTGGAGTAAATCATGTCAACGCTTCGTCAGTCTACTTGAGGGAAACAAATGAGGACTTTAAACTGAACGCCACTATCCCGAGTTTGGGGATGGTTTTTGCTAGTAAAAAAGCGGGCAATAATGGATTGTTTCGAGGAACTTCGATTGGTTTCGCTTTTAACCGCTTGGCGGATTATAATTCATCTGAAAAGATTGATGGATTCAATACCACGCCGCGTTCTTCACTTTCTTGGGTTTGGGCAAATGAGATGTCTGAAGTGTACAATGGACAATTTACTGATATGACCTCAGTAGATCAAGTTTCATTTAATACTTATTCGGGGTTTTATGGCTACCTGGCAAACTTCGATTCTTCTGTTTTGGATTATACGAGTCCTGTATTGGATTCTGTCCAACAAACGCGCTACATAGATTCTCGAGGGGGAAAAAATGAAATGGCTCTTGCAGTGGGGACAAATTACCTTGATAAACTCTACTTGGGAGCAACACTAGGAATACCTCTGTTGAACTATCAAAGTGAATCCCGTTTTATCGAACGTGATGGTGCAAGCACTGATATCAATACGTTTTTTAATGAATTTGAATTAAAGCAAGATTACAGAACGGAGGGCTTGGGTTTCAATTTTAAAATGGGGGTAATTTATCGAGCTGCTCCCTGGCTGAGGTTGGGTGGTTCATTCCAAACTCCTGAACGAATTAGCTTAACCGAAAGATATTCGTCTGAATTGAATAGTGAGATGGATTTTGGCGATTATGACATCTCATCGGGTGAAGGCATTTTTCAGTATAGAATTCGCTTGCCTTGGCAGGCCAATTTAGGTCTAAGCTTCTTTTTTAAGAATAAAGGCTTTCTTTCTATGGACTATGGTGTGGTAGGCTATAATTCAATGAGGTATACTTTTGAAAATGATTATAGAGAAATTTCAGATGCTATAAATGCAGGATTAGGAGCGAAGTATAAACTTGGTCACCAGCTTAGAATAGGGATTGAGGGGCTGATTAAGCAATTTAGATTGCGTGCAGGATATAATTACTCGGATAGCCCATTGAAAGAAGAATTTCGTGTGGATGGTTTTGCTTATACTCGCCATACGATATCCGGAGGTTTTGGAATGTTATTCGATCGAGTAGCTATCGATTTTGCCTATCAGTATAACGTAAATAAGCAATTTGAGCAGCCTTATGTCCTCAGTACTGTTGAGGTTTCGGGTATTGAGCGCAGTCAAATTCAAGGCTTAGGTGTGGTGTCTCTGTCCTATAAATTGAGGTAGACATTTGCGGTCAATCATTTTTATTTATCTTACTTTTGAACGGTGCTAAATTTTCGAATCCTTTGTTTGAATTTGTTTTTCTGCTGTGTGCTGCAGCTTAGCGCTCAATCATATTATGATTTTAACGAATCGTGTGTGATTGCCTACAACGATATCATAGCGTTGAGATTTGATAAGGGTAGACTTGCTTTAGATTCTATACAGCAGCTTGAACCCAATAATCTCATTCCAGTGCTTCTTCGCAATTATATTGACTTCTTAGAAGTATATACGGAAGGGTCAGAAGAAATTTATGAGAGTAAGAAGAAGCGTTTCGATCAAAATTTAGATGATTTAAAAAAAGGAGATAAAGATTCACCTTATTATCTCTATGCGCAAGCCGAGGTGCACACACAATCAGCGGTTCTGCATATCAAGTTTGGGGAGTATCTAGCTACAATTTTCGATGTAAAAAAAGCGCTTAAGAAACTTGAAAATAATCAAGACAGTTTCCCAGAATTTGTCCCTAACAAAAAAAGTTTGGGGATGCTCTACACCATACTTGGCAGTATTCCACAGCAATATCAAAACACCCTAGAGTTTATTGGTTTACATGGAGAAGTAAGTAAAGGCTTGGGATTATTAGGCGAAGCGGTTAATGATCATTCACACCCCTTTCAACATGAAGCAACCACCATTCAAGCTTTTATGCTGCTACACATTCAAAATGACCCCAAAACAGCCTGGGAGGTTTTGAGGAAGAATTCCTTTAACGCTAAAACCAACTTAATGGATGCCTTTGCCTTTGGGCATATAGGAATCCATGGCTCCCATTGTGATGAAGGTATTCAAGCGTTACTTGATGCTCCACGCTCTCCGGAATATTCGTCTTTTCCTTTGATTTCGTTTTTATTGGGCATTGGAAAAACATACAGGCAAGATGGAGATGCCAATAAGTATTTTCAGCAATTCATTGATAGGAACAAGGGTGAAGATTATGTGAAATCAGCTTGGCACAAGATGGCATGGAATGAGTTGATTCGTGGAAACCATTCAAAGTATGACAGCTATATGCAAAAAGTGTCTTCATCAGGTAGAGCGGTTATAGATACGGATAAGCAGGCTGAAAAGGAGTTGGAGTCAACTATTCCTAATCCTATTTTGCTCAAAGCTCGCTTGATGACTGACGGCAATTATTTAACAAAAGCCCAAAACCTGCTCGCGGATTATCATGTGAATAGTTTTAAAAACAAGTATGAGAAAACTGAATATTTTTATCGCTTAGCTCGAATATTTGACAAGAAAGGCGAGGTAAAAAAGGCAATTCAATATTATGAGATTACTATTGCCAATGGCCGTTCTGTTCCATTTTACTATGCGGCAAATGCAGCCTATTTGTTGGGTTTCTTATATGAAGAAGCTGGAAACTTGACTGAGGCAACAAAAAACTATACCTTGTGTTTAGACCTTGATGGTCACGAGTACGAGAATAGTATTCATCAGAAAGCAGAAGCGGCTTTAAATCGCTTAAAGTATTAAGTATGCAAGAAAACATTTCAATCCAAGCGTTCAATACTTTCGGAATAGACGTAAAAGCTCGTTACTACTTTTCACTAAAAACTTTAACTCAGTTAGAAGAATTAGCAAGCTTACCTGCCATTCATTCTTCTCGATTGGTTCTAGGTGGTGGAAGCAATGTCTTGTTTACAAAGGATTTTAATGGTATTGTCATTCATAATCAGCTGAGAGGCATCGAAGTGGTGAAAGAGGACGATGATACGATTTGGGTAAGAGCTGCTGCTGGTGTGAACTGGCATAGCTTTGTGCTGCATTGTATAGAAAACAATTGGTGTGGGATAGAAAATTTATCGCTGATACCCGGCAAGGTAGGTGCATCACCCATGCAGAATATTGGTGCCTATGGCGTGGAGATTAAAGATGTTTTTCACGAATTAGAGGCATGGAATATTCAAAAGGAACAGGTGGATACTTTTGATAGAGAAGATTGTCAATTTGGTTATCGAGAAAGTGTTTTTAAGCATGATCTCAAAAATCAATACCTTATTCTTTCTGTTACTTTTCGCTTAAGTAAAAGGCCTAATGTCAATGTCAGTTATGGGGCAATAGAGGAGGTATTGAATACAATGGGTGTGGAGAATCCTGGTATAAAGGAGGTGAGCAATGCCATCATTGCCATACGTCAATCTAAACTTCCTGATCCTGCTGAAATTGGAAATGCGGGTAGTTTTTTCAAGAATCCAGTAGTTTCTGACAACCTCGCTTCACAACTAATATCGCGTTATCCTCACATGCCAAGTTATAAAGTATCAAAAAGTGAAGTCAAGATTCCTGCGGGTTGGTTAATCGAACAAGCTGGTTGGAAAGGCAAACGGTTTAACAATTATGGTGTTCATGAAAAGCAAGCGCTAGTTCTAGTGAACTATGGCGGTGCAAAGGGCCAAGAAATCGTCGATTTATCGCATGAGATTCAGCGGGATGTGCAGGAGAAATTTGGAATTATAATTAATCCAGAAGTTAACTTTATATAGCTTCAGTGTGTGTTTTTTTATCCCATTCCCACGCACTTTGCATCATTTCGTGTAAACTTTTAGCAGCTTCCCACTTGAGTAATTCCTTGGCTTTACGATTGTCCGCATAAATGGCGATAACATCACCTTCTCTTCGGGGTCCAAAGGAATAATTTAATTTAAGACTATTGGCTTCTTGAAAGGCCTTTACCAGTTCTAACACGCTTACGCCATTTCCTGAACCTAAATTAAAAACCTCACAAAGTGAATCTTCTTTTTGTTGACTTAACCATTTAAAGGCCAAGGTGTGGGCGTGGGCAATATCACAAACATGAATGTAATCCCTTACACAAGTTCCGTCGGACGTTGGATAATCATTTCCGGCGATTACAAATTCTTCGTACTTACCTCGAAGCGTGGCTGTCAATCGAGGAAAAATGTTTGGAGCACTTTTTTTCGCTTGTTCTCCAATCAATCCGCTAGGATGTGCCCCTACAGGATTGAAATATCTTAACAGCGTTGCTTTTGATTGATGGGCTTTAACGAAATCTTGTATTATCTGTTCCCCGATTACTTTTGTTTGGGCATATGGACTTTCCGCTTCTGCTAGAGGGCATTGCTCATCAACTGGGAGAAGCTTAGCATTCCCATACACAGAGCATGAGGAAGAGAAAACAAATTGTTTAACCTTAAACTCTTTGCAACAGGTAAGAATGTTTAATAAACTGTTTAAATTATTCTGATAATATTTCAGGGGTTGCCTTACGGACTCGTCAACGTACTTAAAAGCTGCAAAATGGATAACCCCGTCAATCTTTCCTTCTTTTTCGAAAACTTGCTTGGTAGATTCGAGATTGCACAAGTCAATGGGGTAGTTTTTAAATGCTCGTTGGCTCATCGAACTTAGCGCGTCTTGAACACTTTCATGTGAATTCGAAAAGTTATCAATAGAAACCACCTCGAATCCTTCTTCTATCAAGTCGATTACTGTATGAGAGCCGATGTAACCACATCCGCCTGTTACGAGTATTTTCATTATTTACCGTAGAATATAGTTCCCTGATCTAAAATTCGCTTAACCCCTTCTTCCACAGGAACAAGTTCACGACCCAATAGTTTACGCATTTTACCGATGTCCGGTTTACGTTTTTTCATGTCGCCCTCTTTTAAAGCAGGAAGGTGAACTAGTTTAGAATGAGAACCTGTTACTTTTAGAATTATTTCAGCTAACTGCAGGATGGTTATCTCATGATCATTTCCAATATTCACTGTGTCATTAATGTAATGACCGTGTTCGAAACTACTTAAACACGCGTCGATATTATCATCAATAAAACAGAAAGTACGTGATTGTTGTCCGTCGCCATAAATGGTAATATCTTCATTCGCTTTAGCCGCAGCAATGAATTTGCTCATAACGAAATCGGTACTTTGTTTTGGGCCATAGGTGTTAAAGAAACGAAAGATGGTATAATCCAAATCAAATTCTTGTTTATAGCTTCTTAAGAAAGATTCGCCTACATTTTTTACCACTGCATAGGGGAGTCGGCTATTTAACGGAGTGGTCGCCTCGTTTTGTGGGTGTTCAATAGGCTCACCATAAACCTCTGAGGACGAAGCAAAAAATACCCTTTTCACATTGGTGTTTTTGCACAAATCCAGAATATTTTTTATTCCCATGATATCTTCAAGAACCATTTTGGGATTATCTAGGGTTCGTTGAACCCCAACTACTGCTGCGTAGTGAAACACGTAATCAAATTTGAATGCGAGCATCACCGAACTAATGTCTTGAAAATTATTGCAATCCGCTTTAATGAACCGGAAAGAATCAGTTTTAAGGTCTTGTAGTCTGCGAACATCACCTGTCAATAAATTATCGACTATAACCACTTTGTGATTGGTTGTGTTAATTAATCGTTCTGCTAAGCTACTTCCAATAAAGCCAGCACCACCGGTGATTAAGATTTTTGCCATTTTATTTGATTAAGTTCATCAAGTATTCACCATAACCACTTTTCAATAAGGGTTTAGCCAATGCTTCTAGTTGTTTTTTGTTAATAAATCCTTGTCTATATGCTTCTTCTTCAATACAGCCAATTTTCAAACCTTGTCTTTGCTCAATTACCTGAACAAATTGAGAGGCTTGCATCAGGGAATTGAATGTCCCTGTATCCAGCCATGCTGTTCCTCGATCGAGAATACCGACACTCAGTTTATTTCTTTTCAGGTATTCTTTGTTTACATCCGTGATTTCATATTCGCCTCGCGCACTTGGTTGTATATTTTTAGCTATTTCTACTACATCATTATCGTAGAAATACAAGCCTGGCACTGCATAATTTGATTTTGGTTTCTGGGGTTTTTCTTCAATGGAGATGGCTTTAAGCTCACCATCAAATTCAACTACACCATATCTTTCTGGATCGCTAACATGGTAGGCATAGATAACACCCCCATCGGGATTATTGTTACTCTGAAGTAAATTTCTGAGGCCTGTACCATAGAATATATTATCACCAAGAATCAAAGCGCATTTATCTTTACCAATAAACTCTTCACCGATAACGAATGCTTGAGCTAGTCCATTGGGCTCATGCTGAATTGCATAACTGAATTTACAGCCAAATTTTTCTCCATCGCCGAGTAATTTTTCAAAATTGGGTAGGTCGTGCGGTGTAGAGATTATAAGGATTTCATTAATCCCGGCTTGCATTAGTGTGGTAAGTGGATAATAAATCATGGGCTTATCATAAATCGGCATGATTTGTTTGCTGATTGCATAGGTTATTGGATACAATCTGGTGCCCGATCCACCTGCTAAAATTATTCCTTTCATAAGCAGAACAAATATACTACTTTGCGTGTACTATGTAAAGCATTATGAAAAGTAGTACGTTTACAAGCTATATTTTTAACTTTACGCCAATTTTAAAGTTACACCATATTTTCTGATTTGAACCAACACGTTAAACCATATCACAAACAAGGCGAGGGGAAAAAGCAAGAGGTTGAACAAATGTTTGACAACATTGCTCATCGTTATGACTTTTTGAACCATCTGCTTTCAGCAGGTATAGATAAGCTTTGGAGAAAGCGTGCTATAAAATTTATCCAACCTTATAAGCCTCATCGCATGATGGATATGGCAACGGGAACAGGTGATTTTGCTATTGATGCGGCAAATTTATTAGAGGTCAAGGAGATTGTTGCCTTGGACTTAAGCGAAGAAATGCTGGCTGTCGGAAGATCTAAAGTAAATACGAAGAAGTATCAACATATTGAGTTTGTAAAAGGGGATAGTGAGCATATGGTTTATCAAGACAATTCTTTCGATGCTATGACTGCGGGTTTTGGTGTTAGAAATTTTGAGAACCTTGAAAAGGGATTAAGTGAAATGTTTCGTGTATTGAAACCGGGTGCTCCACTAGTTATTTTGGAAGTTTCACAACCTGAAAATAACTTGCTCAAAGCATTATTCAGCATATACTTTAAGGGAATCTTACCCTTGATAGGAAGACTTTTTAGTAAGGATCATCGAGCTTACACCTACCTGCCAGAGTCAGTAGAAGCTTTTCCCAAAGGTCAGGATTTTGTAGATATTCTCAAAAAAGTTGGGTTTACAAACGCTAAATTTAAGCCGCTTACGTTAGGTATATGCGCGATGTACACATGCGAAAAGTAATTATCCTCATATTAAGTTTGTTTTTGGTCATTGGCGTAAAAGCACAAATGAATTATCTCGAAAAAGGGAATAAGTTAATTTATTTTGGAATTGCTATTGGAGTGAACTACGGGGATTACAAGGCAGTTAGACGTCCAAAACTCGATGCACTGCAGACGGATAGTGTTAAATTGGTTAGTTCAAAGTTTGGTCCGGGCTTTGACCTAGGTATAATTGGTAATCTACAGTTTCATAAATATTGGGATTTGCGTTTAGTACCAACCTTAAGTTTTTCTGATAAATCGCTTGAATTTACGGATCAAGATGATGAGGTGGTTAGAAAAACCGTGTCGTCTATTTATCTCAGCATGCCTTTGTATTTGCGGTACAAGTCTAAACCGATAAAAGATTTTAGATTTTTTGTTTTGGGAGGGATGCGGTATAACTATGATTTGAATTCTAATTCGAACGAGCGAAATACAGAGTCGCAAATTTTGGTAAACAAACACGACTTAGGCGTTGAAATGGGCTTTGGGTTTCAAATATTTTTTCCAAGTTTTGTCTTATCTCCAGAGTTGAAAGTATATCACAGTGTTAGTAATATTAAGCGTCCAAATGAAGGTTTGATATATTCGAGAGCCATTGACAAGATGTTTTCACGAATCTTCACGCTTACGATTAACTTGGAGGGATAATGCCCGCTGTTAAACAACTTAATACTTCATCGTATCGTTTGTTAGTTTGGCGAATTGAGGAAGATGTATCTTTTTTTTCCCAATCTATTACCCTTAATACACAAGAAGCGAATGAGTATAGTCAGATTTCATATGAAAAAAGGCGACTCGAATGGATGGCGGCGAGGTACGTTCAACGTCAGCTTTGTGATGATAGTTTAGTCAAGGATGAGTGGGGCAAACCCCATTTAGAATCTCAAGAGGGTTTTGTTTCAATAGCCCATTGTAATGGCTATGCTGCTGCCATTTTTTCCACGCAATCACCTGTTGGTATCGACATAGAACCCATTCACGATAAAGTTCATCGGATTGCGCAGAAGTTTCTTAGTGAAATGGAATTCAACAATATGGATGCTCTTCGCATGACTGAGCATTTAATCACTTCTTGGGGTATTAAAGAAGCCGTATATAAGTGGTATGGCAAAAAAGCGCTAAGCTTTCAACGGAATATTCAGATCCAACCATTTTCTCTGGATTCCAAGCATGCTGAAGTACTTTTTGTTCTTGATAATCAGCGGATAAGCAAGCAGGTGGATTTTGAAAATTTGGGAGATATCATCTTAGCATTTATGTGATTTCTGTGACTTTTGTCTATTGGCAATAGAGTTAATCTTCGTAACTTTGAATAGTGAAAAAGATTTTCGCTTATATGATGATAGTCTTGATTACCGCAACTAGTTTGCAGCAATTGAGTATACTGAGTATGTATTGGTTGACCCAGGATTATATTACTGAGAAGTTTTGTGTCAACAAGGATAAGCCGGAACTTCAATGTAATGGTAAGTGCCATATGAAAGACATGGTAGCTGAGAATACTGAAAAAGAGAGTAAGACGATGTCGCATGTAGAAAATATTCTGCCTGTATTTTATACCGAGTTGTGTGTGGATTTACCTGCACCTTTGCTCTTGCAAACGTTTACTTTAAAGTTGGGAGATGTTTACCTCAGCGACGCTTATTTCGACCGCACCTTTCAGCCCCCGGAGTTTCTTGTCTGATAAAGTAATACAGATTTAAACGAAACAATTTTAATCCCTAAAGGGTAATTTTAATAAGAAACTTATAACAATGAAAAAATTATTTATCGTGGTAATTGGTATCGCCCTAGTGAGCCTAAGTGCCTGTAAAGAAGAAGCAGGTGAAGGTGTTTTAAACATGAAGTATGCAACCATCATTAATGATGAAAATTTGGAGCTAAACAAAGTATATGATTTGGATGGTGATTCAGTGTATTTCACATTAATTAATTACTACATTTCGGATGTGGAAATAATGGACAAAGATGGAAATTCAGCAATCGAGGTTAAAGATGTAACTTTAATTGACCTTTCCGATCCTTCGACTTTTGAGTTTAACTACACCTTGGAGGCTGATGCATATAAAAATCCAAGTTTTACGGTTGGTTTAACAGATGATCGAAATGCTACGGATCCAAGTTCATATGCCAGTGATCATCCAATGAGTTTGAATCGCAGCATGTATTGGTTGATGTCTCAGGCTTACATTTATTTTAAAGTGGAAGGGTTTAGAATCAACAATGGTGTGGATGAACCACTAGTTTACCATGTGGGCATGAACGGTTTTGCACAAACTAAGTTGAAAGAACGAGCATTTTCTATAAACAAGGATAATACAACTACTATTGTAACTACCTTTGATATGAATGATTTATTCGTCAACATCGATTTCGATACTGAGCCAGAAACGCATACGATGAACAATATGCCTTTGGCTATGAAAATGATGAACAACTTTGTGAATGCACTAAGTGTTGACTAATTGTGAGACAAGTATTTAAAGGCATATCTTTTGTTTGTATCCTTCTTGTGCTGGGCTTGAGTGGATGCAAGGAAGATGTGCCTTTTAATGAAGATTATGATGAAACGGCCTATCCGTTTCCTGATATTTATCGTTTTCCAGATATAGATGTTCCAAGTGATAATCCACTCACTATAGCTAAGGTGGATTTAGGGCGTAAGTTATTTTACGAAACCTTGATTTCTAAAAGTCAGACCATGAGTTGTGGCACATGCCATAACTTAGGTAGTGCACTGACAGACAATGGCTTGCCCTTCTCGACGAACGATATTGGGGGAATTACTACGCGAAATGCAACGCCTTTATTCAATTTAGCTTGGACAGACAAAGGCTTCTTTTGGGATGGTCGTGTGATGACGTTGGAAGACGCAGTTGAAGATGCTATCGTTAATGAGCAGCATCCTGAATGGGAAACTACCCTGAATGGCATTAAAGCGGATGAAGAATACGCGTTTGCTTTCCGCGAGGCGTTTAAAAACGCTGCCGTTGATGAGACCAATGTAATTAAGGCAATTTCGTCGTTTATACGAACTATTATTTCTAGTGACAGTAAGTACGACAAGAGTTTACGAGGACAGGCTACTTTAACAGCCCTAGAGCAAGAAGGTTTTGATTTGGTTTTTACTACAGAACGAGGAGATTGTTTTCATTGTCATGGAGTATATCCATTTATGACAGATAACGATTTTCACGATAATGGTTTGCAGGATGCTAGTACTATTGGACAGTATACTGATTTAGGCTTGGGTGGTGCGAATGGAGTAAATACTGATATCGGAAAAATGAAAGCTCCGCCATTAAGAAACCTATCGTATACGGCGCCTTACATGCATGACGGACGATTTGCAACACTGGATGAGGTTATTGATTTTTACAGTGAAGGCTTGCATGTAACTCCAAACATAGATCCATTGATGAAGCAAGCGCTTCAAGGGGGTGTGCAGTTGACTCCTCAAGAAAAAGCCGCTTTAAAAGCTTTCTTGTTAACTTTGGATGACCATGCTTTCATAAACAACGACGACTACAAAAGTCCATTTTGATTCATCTACTTTCTTTTCTTTAGGATGATTTGAGTTGTCACCAAGAAAAGTATAATTTTAAGGCAAACGCAGATTGGCTGCGTTTGCCTTTTTCATATTTGCAATTAAAAAACTTATGCATAAAACCACAGCTAGCTACATCGAAGCATACAATAAGTTAAATGCTGCTCAAAAAAAAGCGGTTGAAAAAATAGAGGGCCCAGTGCTCGTAGTTGCAGGTCCTGGAACAGGGAAGACTCAAATTCTTGCTGCGCGAATCGGAAACATCTTAGATAGCGGAGTTGCATTTGCGGAAAATATACTCTGCTTAACGTATACCGATGCGGGCGTTACGGCTATGCGTAAGCGACTTGTGACCTTTATAGGTCCGGAGGCTTACAAGGTGAACATACATACCTTTCATAGTTTTTGTAACAAGGTAATTCAAGACAATCTGGATCATTTTGGTATGGGTGAGTTAGAACCGATTTCAGAAATTGAGGAATTTGAATTGCTCGAAAAGCTCATCGATTCTTTTCCAAAAGACAGTGTCTTAAAAAGATGGAGCGGTAATATATATTTTGACACAACGCGCCTAAAGGCTTTGTTCTCCATCATGAAAAAAGAACATATCAGTGCAAAGGATATTGAAGAAGGGGTGGAGTGGTATCTAGAAAATATTTATCCTGAAAAGAGCGGAGTTATTGCTGGCAAGAAGGTGACGCTCGCTGATGGTACTGTGTTTAATAAAGGGGACATAAGAACAGACAAAATTGAAGAGGAAAGAGAATCTTTTCGGGCCACTATTGAGGCAGCAAAATATTTGGATACTTATCAAAAAATGAAGCGCGCAGCTGGGCGATATGATTTTGATGATATGATATTATCTGTTTTGGAAGCATTTGAAACTGATGAATGGATATTGAGTCGCTATCAAGAACAGTTTCAATACTTTTTAGTGGATGAGTATCAAGATACCAATGGCGCTCAAAATGCTATTTTGAAGTTGTTGTACAGTTACTGGGATAATCCGAATGTCTTTGTAGTTGGCGATGACGATCAGAGTATTTATCGTTTTCAGGGAGCGAGTGTTCAAAATATAATTGACTTTTATAGAGATACAATTGCTCCGTTAAGCCCCCAAGAACAGCTAGAAAGGGTTATTGTCTTGAAGCAAAATTATCGATCCACTCGTGCGATTTTAGATTTGTCGGCGGCTAGTATCAATCAGAATAAGGAGCGTTTAGTTAATCAAATTTCTCAGCTGAAGTTGGATAAAACGCTCGACGCTGCAGCAGATTTTGCGAAAAATAGTAGGGTTGTTCCCCGTATCAATGTGTATCCCAATTTTTCACATGAAGTAGCGGATATAGCTAATCAGATAGTCAAGTTAAAAGATCAAGGAGTTCCTCTCAGTGAGATAGGCGTATTATATGCAAAACATAAATATTCTGAAGAGCTTTTTCAATGTTTGAATCAAATGCATGTTCCCGTGAAAACAACGCGAGCGGTTAATGTGTTAGAGGAAAAGTTGACTCTGCATCTCTTAAGTGTGCTACGATATATTCATGATGAACATCAAATCCCACACAGTAGGGAAGATATTTTGTTCGACATGATGAATTACCCTTATTTTAAAATCAAGCCCATACAATCAGCGAGACTTAGTTTTGAATTGAGAGAAAGTCGGTATACCAAGCCTAAAACCACCTGGAGAGAAGCTCTTGGTGATATCCAAAAGATTTTTGATGAAGAAAGTATGCTTGAAATTCATCGATTAGCAGCCTTGACAGATAAGTGGCAAAAGGATTTACAGGAGAAGCCTGTTCAGTTGTTGTTTCAAACGATTCTCGATGACTTAAATATCATTGAATACATTCAACGACAAGATAAAAAGGTGTGGTTACTTCAGGAGTTAAAAACACTTTTTGATTACATCAAAGAAGAAAATCATCGGAATCCAACCATGACTTTAGGTGATCTGCTTGTAGGGATTGATCGGATGAATCAATATGGCATTGCTTTACCATTCGTGAAATCTGCCTATACTGAAGAAGCGGTTCAACTCACTACCATTCACGGTTCGAAAGGCTTGGAGTATAAATATGTGTTTTTGATTGCATCTACCGAATCATCTTGGGAGAAGGCTCGTCCATTTACGAATAAATACAAATTACCAGAAGGCCTGATTGCTAAACCTAGTGATGAGGAAAATAAAGAGGATCTCCGTCGCTTGTTCTTTGTGGCTTTAACAAGGGCCAAGGAGTTTCTTTACATTTCATATGCAGAGAAAGATCCTAAGGGCAAAGATTTAATGCAATCTAAGTTTGTTGAGGAGATTAGTGGGGTGGAACAGATAGAAAAGCATTCGATTAAATTGTCTGATGAAGAGATATTTAAATACAATGTGCTTCAGTTGATGCAGGAAAAAATTCGGCCAGATTTGATTGAGGAAGGAATGCTTAAGAAGCGATTGGAAAATTATTCGATGAGCGTAACGCATTTAAATAATTACCTCAAATGCCCGCTGAAGTTTTATTATCACAACTTTATTCAAATTCCACAAGCGAAGAATAACGCGATGGCTTTTGGCAGCGCTGTGCATGATACTTTAGAATTGCTGTTTAAGGAGATGAAATTAAGAGGCGAATTTCCGAGTGTTGAAGAGTTTGTAGACTTCGGTCAAAAGCACTTGTATAGGCAGCAAGACAGCTTTACCAAGAAGGAATACGAGCAAAGAAAATCGTATATCGATAAATTCTTTCCCGCGTACTACACACACTATGTTGGTCAATGGAATAAGGAGAACTTGCTCGAGTTTAAAGTAAATGGAGTATACAAGGATATCAATATAAATGGAAAGATTGATAAACTTGAGTTTGAAAATAAAGATGTAGTCATTGTTGATTACAAAACAGGAAATTTTGACACGAAGAAATTGCCGATGCTCCGAGGCCCTAAAGATCCGAGTAAGCTTAAGGAGGATTCATCACATGAAGATTTGCATGGCGGAGATTATTGGAGGCAGGCTGTGTTTTACAAAATACTCATTCATCACAGTATTGACCCCACCCATAAGGATTGGCATTTGATTCGAACCGAATTTGATTTTGTTGAGCCAGATCGATCCAAGGGTTTGTTTCACAAATTGAAAGTGGTAATTGGTCCTCAAGATCAAGAAATCGTTCAAAAACAAATCGCTGAAACTTACCAGAAAATTCAACAACTGGATTTTACAGGCTGTGGCAAAGAAGATTGTGTTTGGTGTCAGGGTGAATTGGAAAATGCTGAAGAAGAAGTGCAGTAGGGTGTTACTTAGGTTGGTTTTTATTAAGCTCATCCCATAGACTGGCATTGGATATGCTTGCATGAAGTTTGAATGATTTGCGATGCAATTGGCAAGGTCCAAATGCAGCTATTGCAGCCCGATGTGCCTTCGTGGCGTAGGCCATATTCTTGTCCCATTGGTAATCAGGGAATTTTTGGTGAGCTTGCAACATGAATTCATCTCGGTGTGTTTTAGCTAGTATACTAGCGGCAGCTATAGAGGCATATTTGCTATCCCCTTTAACAATCGTCAAGTGTGGTTTGTCTTGATACTTGTAAAATTTGTTGCCATCTACCAATATGAGTTCAAATGGGTATTTTAGTTTATCTAGGGCTTTGTGCATGGCAAGAATAGATGCCTTTAAGATATTGATTTCATCAATTGTGTTGTTATCTACGAAAGCAACTCCCCAAGCAAGCGCTTCTTTTTCAATAACTGTGCGAAGTGCATCTCTTTGCGATTTATTTAATTGCTTAGAATCATTTAAAAAGGGGTGGGAGAAATCTTTAGCTAAAATTACTGCAGCGGCAACTACAGGTCCTGCCAAGCAGCCTCGACCGGCCTCATCGCATCCAACCTCTATTCTATCTTCTGCATAAAAGGGTGCAATCATGTGCATCATTTTGTGTACAATCTATGCAAACATACTCACTCAATGTTTACTAAAATACTTTAATCATTCAAGATCTCCATTGAGTTTCTCTTACCTTTGATTGAAGCAGAGCCATTCGTGGCTATAAAACCAAATTTACTTGAGTAAATTAAAGCGCTTAGCTGGACAGACTGCCATTTACGGAGTAAGTACTATACTTGTCCGTTCTTTGAATTGGCTGATTAATCCCTTCCACACTTATGTTTTTGGGGAAAATCAAAGCGATTTAGGTATTGTTGTGGAGTTGTATGCTTATGTGGCTTTTATCAATGTTCTTCTCATGTATGGAATGGAAACGGCTTTTTTTCGTTTTGCTTCCAAAGAAAAGGAACATGCCAACCGGGTATTTTCTACGAGCTTATTGTCTTTACTGCTTACCAGTGCCATTTTTTTTGTTATAATTGCCTTTTCTTCTCAGCGGATTGCTGCCTTGCTTCAATATCCTCATTTGAGTCACATTGTATTGATGTTGGGAGCGATAATAAGTTTCGATACGCTTGCGAATATCCCGTTTGCCAAACTGCGATTAGAAAACAAACCAATGACTTATGTCCGCATTAAGTTGTTGAACGTCGTCATCACTGTAGGTTTAAACGTCTTTTTACTAACACCAATTCTGATGGGGCGTCCAGAGATGTTTGGTTTTAAAATCCAACAAGAACATGCCTTGACCTATGTCTTTATGGCAAATCTCCTTGCTAGCTTTGTAACCCTGTTAGTTTTTGTTCCAGATTTATTCAGGACTAAGTTTGAGTTTTGTACGAATACCTGGCAAAAAATGATGCGTTATGCATTACCCCTAGTGATTGTGGGATTAGCGGGAATCGTGAATGAAACCATTGATCGAATTTTATTGAAATATTTGCTTCCTCAGGAGTCCTTAGCGGAAAGAAATGCGATTGTTGGTATTTATGGTTCAGTGTACAAACTTGCCATTTTTATGAGTTTGGTCGTGCAAGCTTATCGCATGGGAGCAGAACCATTCTTTTTTAGTCAGTCGAAAGATAAAGATGCCTTGGGAACTGTGGCTAAAGCGATGACCCTCTTTGTAGTACTTGGTATGCTAATTTTCCTGGGAGTAAGTTTAAACTTGGATTGGATTATTCTGGTCCTTCACGAGAGTTACCGAGTGGGAAAGAATATTGTTCCTATACTTTTGATGGCTTATCTATTCTTAGGTATATTTTATAATTTATCTGTTTGGTATAAGTTGCGAGATAAGACGCATTATGCCATGTTCATTTCTATTGCAGGAGCACTTGTAACCATCCTTATTAATGTGGTATTTATTCCTAAATATGGTTATTGGGCGAGCGCATGGGCTACTTTGGCGAGTTATTTTACAATGACTTTGATTTCATGGCAATGGGGGAAACGTTATTACGCGGTGCCGTATGACCTTGTTCGTATAATGGAATACTTTATTTTAGGACTAGGTTTGTATGGTCTTGCTTGGTATGTTGAATGGTCAAACCAAATTTGGAAGCTATTGTTTAACAATATGCTTGTATTAATATTCTTTGCCTATGCGGTAAAACGAGATATACTATCGCTTTGGAAGGAAAGATAAGCTAATCCCATATATTTGCAATCGGTAAAAACGAGAATATGAAAATAATTATCCCAATGGCAGGTTGGGGCTCTAGATTACGACCTCACACCCTTACGATTCCTAAACCTATGGTTCCTATTGCAGGTAAACCTATTGTGCAGCGGCTGGTAGAAGGTCTAGTTCAAGCGGTAGATGAAAAAATTGAAGAAATAAATTTTGTTATTCGCGAAGAGTTTGGGCAGGCTACAGAAGAAAAATTGAAAGAAGTTGCTAGAGATTTGAATACGAAGGCTATTATTTCATATCAAGATAGTCCAGAAGGTACGGCTCATGCCATTTATTGTGCCAAGGAGAGTCTAAATGGTCCTGTAATTGTGGCGTTTGCAGATACACTATTTCGAACGGACTTTAAAATTGATAGTGAGAAAGATGGAGTGATATGGGTAAATAAAGTAGAAGATCCGAAAGCCTTTGGTGTAGTAAAAGTAAATGATGATAATGTCATAGCCGATTTCGTTGAAAAACCACAAGAATTTGTATCCGACTTGGCCATTATCGGAATTTACTATTTCAAAGACGGAGAAGCCTTAAAGGAAGAGATTGAATATTTACTTGATAACAAGCTCAGAGAAAAAGGAGAATATCAGTTAACTGATGCACTTGAAAATTTAAAGCGCAAAGGTGCAAAATTTGTTCCTGGAGAAGTTATTGAGTGGCTGGATTGCGGGAACAAAGCTGCCTGTATTTATACCAATGAGCGCGTTCTGGAAAATGCTCAGGGCAAAGAGCAACTTCAATTTTCTAAGGAATTTAAAAATACTCGCATTATTGAGCCATGTTTTATTGGTGAAGATGTTGTATTGGAAAATGTTATTCTTGGTCCACACGTATCGGTTGGCAAGGGTTCTGTGATAAAGAATAGTATTGTTAAAAATTCTATAATTCAAACAGAAACCAGTATAAATGGCGTTATATTAGACAAAGCGATGCTTGGTAATAAGGTAGAGCTAAGTCTGAAGCCTAGGGATTATAGCCTAGGTGATTATACAACGGTTAACGATGACTAAACTTAAATACATTATTCTTTTATTCTGCATGTTGCAGGTGGCTTCTTTATTTTCCCAAAAAAAGAACAAAAAGAAAGAAAGTAATCCAACAAAAGAACAGGTAGTAAGCTTTGATGAAGCGACGATTATTAAGGCTGAAAGACTTTTTTTCGAGGGGCAGCAGGCCAAGTTGATTGGCGATTTGGATGAGGCCTATGAAAAATTCCTTGCTGCTTCCAAATTCTATACACACTTAGATGCTGCTTTCTATGAGTTAGCCCAATTAAAACAGCTAGCTAATGATTTCGAAGGAGCAGAGAACAGTATGTTAAAGGCTTTGGAGGTTTCACCTGAGAATGTTTGGTATTTGCGATATTTAGGTGATTTAAAAGCCTCGCAGTTTAAGTATGGTGAGGCTGCCGAGGTTTACCATGATTTGCGTATTGCTTACCCTCAAGAATATGATTATTATTTTCAGGAAGCCTACTATTTAATTATGCTAAATGAGCTCAAGGCTGCGATAGAGGTTTATGATGAAGTAGAGGCAGCTATTGGCGTTCAGGCAGATGCCTCGCTGCAAAAACACAAGATTTATATTCGTTTAAATAAAATCGACGAGGCACTTGAAGAACTAACAAAATTAATCAATGCCTATCCAGACGAAATGGATTTTCGAGTGGAATTGGCGGATTTTTATTTAATCAATGGCCAGAATGAAGAAGCGGTGATAGTCCTTGAAACCATTCTGAGTATAGAGGAAAGTAATGTTTATGCACTTACTTCGCTTGCAGATTACTATCGAACTATAGGCGAAAGTGAGAAAGCCCTCGAATATTCGGAGAAAGCGTTTGCCAATCCTGATATTCCCGTAGATGCAAAGATCTCTGTTTTGTACAATTACATTAAGTATTTTGAGCAACGTAAAGACCAGATTTTAGACGCTTATCTTTTATCGAATATTTTAGTTAAAACTCACCCAAAAGAAGCTAAAGCGTATGCAATTGCTGCAGATTTGCGTTATTTGAATAATGAAGCGGAAAAAGCCTTGCCTTTTTATTATCAGTCGCTTGAGCTCCAACACGATATTTTTACGGTTTGGCAACAAGTGTTTTTTATAAATTCAGATTTGGCGCAATACGATGATTTAGTGAAAAACACGGATCAAGCTAAAGAGTATTTTCCTAATCAAGCGCTAGTGTATTTTTTCAATGGTTTGGGCCATCAACAATTAAAGCATTATTCTGACGCTGAAAAAGCTTATCAAAGGGCCATAAAAATGTCCGCGGATAACAAAGAATTGAAAGCTCAATTGTATTCAAATCTTGGTGATGTATATAACGATTTAAGCTTGTTTAGTGAAAGCGACCAATATTTTGATAAAGCTTTAGCGATTAATCCTGAAAATGCCTATGTGCTGAACAACTATAGCTATTATTTATCCTTGCGTGGAGATAAGTTGGAAAAAGCGGCTCAAATGAGTTTGCTTTCGAACAAATTGGAACCGGGCAACAGTTCTTTTTTAGATACTTATGCTTGGGTTCTTTTTAAGTCAGGTGAATATGAAGAAGCAAAAGAATGGCAGTTGAAAGCGATAGATGCAGCGAAAAACCCGAGTGCTACGCTTTTGGAACACTTGGGAGATATACTTTTCAAGCTGGGGTTAAAAGATGAGGCATTGAATAAATGGAAAGAAGCTGCGGAGAAGAATGGAGGCAGCGAGAAGTTGACTAAAAAAATAGCAGATAAAACGTTTTATGAATAAGTTGCTTTCCTTCATTATCCTTTGGGTTTTTATTTCTGCTTGCACTGGAGTAAAAAATACATCTACCGCTATTGGCGTTAAGATGACAAGCAAGCAGTTGTTTAAACAAATGGACGCCGCCAACTTCGAATTTGATTTTCTGCAAGCGAAAGCCAAGGTAAAGTTTGATGACGGGGAGATCAATCAAAGTTTTACAGCCTTGATTCGTATTGAACATAATAAGACAATTTGGATGTCTTTAACTGGCCCTTTTGGAATTGAAGGTGCTCGTGTTCTGATGTCCCCTGACAGAATTCTGGTAATCGATAGATTGAACGACATGTATTATGATGAACCATTCGATTTCATAAATAATTATTTGCCTTTTCCAGCAGATTTTTCCTTTATGCAAAATTTGATTTTGGGGAATGTGTTTCATTCAAGTACAATCAAAGAGAAACTTGAACTAGTGGATAATGCCTATATCATCAGAGATGCTTTTGATGGTATTGAAGCAGAGTATGAAGTTTCACCAAGCTTTAGATATCGTGCGGTTCAGATAAATCAACAAGCATTTGAGCGGGATGTCAAATTAACTTTTGACGATTATCGTTTTGTAGAAGATGAGTTGTTTGCGATGTTTCGACAATTGCATTTCAAACAAGCGCCTCAAGATGTGCAAATAGAAATGAATTTCACCAAGGTTCGGAAAGAAACAGTGCTAGACTTCCCATTTTCGGTGCCTAATAAAATGAAGAATTAAAATTTGAGACTTTCAAATCAAATCATACGCGGCTTGTTTCCAGTGCTCCTACTCTGTGCCACACTTAGCTTTCTTGCTGTGCCAGTTTTTGGGCAAAGTAATAAGAAGCAAGAGCTTCAAAATCAGTACAAAAAACTTCAAGAGGATATTAAAAATATTGAGGCGCTGATTACTTCTACGCAAACGGAAAAGAGTAATTCTTTGATTCAGTTAAAATCAATTAATTCTAAAATTGAGACCCGTCAACGGTTAATCAATAATATATACAGTCAGCTTAAAGTGATTGATGAGAATATTCTGAGTAAGCAAGCAGTTATTACTTCATTGGAATTGGATATAGCGCGCTTAAAAGAAGACTATGCTAATATGGTGCTGAGTGCTTACAAGAATAAGTTTAATTCGACAAGTGCCTTGAGTTTTCTTTTTGCCTCTGAAAGTTTCAATCAAGCTATTCAACGATTTACTTATATGCGGAGCTATGGTAAAACTAGAGAAAACCAGGCGGAGTTGATTGAGCAGACCATTGCGGATTTAAATGATAAAATTAGTAAGCTTGAAGAAGAGAAGGCAGAGAAAGAAGCTTTTTTGGCTGAAGAAAAAATGCAGCGAAAGGCATTGGAAGAAGAAAAATTGGCCAAGAACCAGCTAATCGCCAAACTGCAGGATGATGAAGACAAGCTAAAGCAGCAGGTAGATGAGAAAAACAAAGCAGCTCAAGCGTTGAATAGTCAGATTCAGAAGATTATTGAAGAAGAGATAAAACTTGCCAAGGAGAAGGCTGCTAAGGCCGCTGCAGCAAAAGGGGAGAAAGTTGCTGAAGGTTTGGCTTTAACTCCCGAGGAGAAGCAGTTGTCAAAAGATTTTATCTACAATATGGGTAAACTTCCCTGGCCAGTGAGTAAGGGCTTTATTATAAGTAAGTTTGGAAAGCATGAACATGAGTCCGTGAAAAATGTGTTCACCAATAATAATGGTGTGGATATTAAGACTGAAGAAAATTCAGCAGTACGTGCGGTGTTTAACGGGACGGTAGTTAATTCGTTTTTCTTACCATCTACGCAAAACTCGGTCATTGTCAAGCATGGCGAATACTACTCTGTGTATTCAAATTTAAAAACGGTAGAAGTTCTACCAGGTCAGAAATTAGATACCAAGCAAATCATTGGCGTGGCATACACGGACAATGACTTAACGAAGGTGCACTTAGAAATTTGGAAGGGAATGGAAAAGACCAATCCAGAACTTTGGTTGGCCAAGTAAGTGGTTTCAACAAATTCGGTTTATTTTCCCTTTTCTAAGTAAATCCTTGTAATTTTATGTGCTAAAATCATTTCAATTATGAATGCTATGTTATTGTGGACACCGGGTGTAGGAGAGATTGTTGTTATTGCTTTGGTTGTTTTGTTGCTTTTCGGTGGTAAAAAGATTCCAGAGTTAATGAAAGGTTTAGGAAGTGGTGTGCGTGAGTTTAATTCTGCCAAGAATTCGATAAAGAACGAAATCGAAGAAGGCATGAAAGAGCCGAAGAATACAAGTTCTACTGAGGCTGAAAAAGCAGAGTAAAGGCTGTTGAATGAAAAATTACAACAAACTTGTTGATATACAAGTAGATCTTGCGGACGGAAAGCTCTCTTGCGTCTCGCTTGTTCAATCCTATTTAGCCAACATCCAACACAATCAAGATTTAAACGCCTTTTTGGAGGTGTTTGCGGATGAGGCACTGGCTAGAGCGGTAGAACTGGATAAAAAATCAGGTGCTAAAGGTAAACTGTATGGCTTGGTGATTGCCATCAAGGATAATATTTGTTACCAAGGACATAAAGTAAGTGCCTCCTCCAAGATGTTGGAGAATTTTGAGTCTTTGTATTCGTCAACGGCGGTTGAACGCCTATTGGCGGAAGATGCCATTATCATTGGCCGATTGAATTGTGATGAGTTTGCGATGGGCGGATCAAATGAAAATTCAGCCTATGGTCCAGTGCTTAATCAAAGAGACAAAACTCGAGTTTCTGGAGGGTCTTCTGGGGGAAGCGCGGTAGCTGTTCAAGCCAATTTATGTCAGGCCTCTTTGGGTTCGGATACGGGTGGATCTATTCGTCAGCCAGCCTCCTTTTGTGGAGTTGTGGGCATGAAGCCTACTTATGGCAGAGTATCTCGTCACGGCTTAATAGCATTTGGTTCTTCTTTTGATCAGATTGGACCTTTTGCAAAAAGTGTTGAGGATGCTCAGTTGATTTTGGAAGTCATTAATGGTCAGGATGAATATGATGCAACGGCTATTCAGAATCGAGTAGCGAGCTTTGAAATAAAAGAGCCACGCAAGTATTGCATTGCGTATTTTCAGGATATCATTGATAGTCCTGGATTGAATGCTGAAGTAAGAGATGCCTTCCTGCACTTGATTGAACGGTTGAGGGCTCTAGGTCATCAAGTGGTGCCTAAGACTTTTCCATATTTGGACTATGTTGTTCCTGCCTATTACGTTTTAACTACCGCGGAAGCTTCTTCTAATCTATCTCGTTATGATGGCGTGCATTATGGATATCGCTCGCCATCTGCTAAGAATATGGACCAGGTGTATAAGCAATCGCGTACGGAAGGTTTTGGGACAGAGGTAAAAAACAGAATCATGCTTGGAACTTTTGTGTTAAGCGCTGGATACTACGATGCCTATTATTCCAAAGCGCAAAAAGTACGTCGTATTTTGAGTGAGGCAGTGAATGAGGTATATAATAGTTGTGATTTCATTTTATCGCCTACTACACCATCAACGGCTTTTAAACTCGGATCGAAAACATCAGACCCCATTGAGATGTATTTGGAAGATATCTACACGGTTTTGGCCAATCTTGTTGGAAATCCTGCTATTTCGCTTCCATTATATGAATCTAAAGAGGGCTTACCCGTCGGTATGCAGTTGATGACGAAAAATCAACACGAAGCAGATTTATTTGCTTTGAGTAAAGAGTTGATGACTGAGTAGTGTCAGTTTACCGTCATAAGGATGTAGATGAATACTTCAATTGCTTTGTTTAGCGTAGAATATAAAAACCAAAAACTACACATGATGAGATATTCCTTGCTGTTCATATTTTTATTAAGCTTATCATTATTCGGTTGCCGTTCAGGTAATCAATCTGGAGAAGGTCCAATATCAAGCATATTGCCTTCTTCTACAGGAGCTGCGGATGAGGTAATGTTTGTTATTCCCGATCAATTAAATACGGATGATACCAAGAGTATCATTAACCAATCTTTTAATAAGTTGTATCGTATTCTCCCAAAGGAAGAGAGTATTTTTACAATTAGTAAAGTTGATTTCAGTGCTGTTAACAGTTTGATGTATCGGTTTCGAAATATTGTTTTAATAGCAAATACCAGTGAAAATGGTGAGCTATTAGCGATGGCTAAAGATATTTTATCGCCTGAACAGTTTGCTGCTTTGGAGAGCGGAGATCAATCAACGTTTCTATTGAAAAATATATGGAGCAAACCGCAAAATGTTATTTTTATTTTCGGCTCTAGTAATGAAATCTTGAAAGAAAATATTGCTTCTAGTGCTCCGACAATAATCGAGCGTATACAAGAAACTGATCTAGTAGCACACAAAAAGATTGCCTATCTCAATGGAGTGAATGCAAAGCTTAAGGAACAATTGAAAACTTATTACAATATCGAATGGGATTTGCCCACCGATTATAAAATGGCGGAGAATGAAGGAAGTTTCATCTCCTTCAGAAAGGATGTCCCAAAGGGAATGATTTTTATTTATTTCGATGTTATTGAGTATAGTGGTGCGTTACCTGACGCGAATTATGGTATTACTTTGCGCAATGAACGAGGAAAATATGTGAGCAGCAATGTAGCAAACAGTTATATGTCGACAGACAGCACTTTGGGTTTTATTGAAACCCGAACGGAGCGTGATCGGATTATTACCTATGAAACGAGTGGACTTTGGCGTATGGAAAATGATTTTATGGGTGGCCCTTTTATCAATCAGTATATTATTGACAATGCCAATAATCGGGTGGTTCTGCTTGATGGTTTTATGTTTGCTCCGGGAGAGGACAAGAAGAAGCGATATATGCGACAAATAGAGGGTATTTTTAGCACCCTCAATGTTCTTTAATTAGAGGGAATTACGCGCTAACTGGACTAATTAAAAAAGGGTGAATCATCGATTCACCCTTTTTTTGTATGTTATTATTAGCTTAAATTAAAAGGTAGGACAGAATCTGTCGTAGGAAATTTTTCCGGGCTCTTCTTGGTTGTGAATATAAATCACGCTTACCTCCAACGCGCCAACTGATTTACTCGCTCCTCTAAATCCTGAGGTATTGAAATCATAGCTTACGCCCAAACGGGTGTTTGAAACCTCACCGCCAATGGTCACAACGGCTGCATCATTTTGAAAGCCATCTATGCCGCCTACGACACGTGTCCAAACTCCTGCGAATCCTTTAAAATTGTCAGAGAATTCATATTCAAATCCTGAACCCAAATTAATTTGTTGCGCTTGGGTTTGTAACATGTATAAGAAAGTAGGCAAGATTTTAAAGTACTTTCCTGTACGAATAGACAAACCTCCGTGGGCCGTATAGCGCATATCAATTTCATTTTCCTCTGACTGCTGATTTAGAAAGTTTTCACCCGGAGTAGTTAAGTGGTTAGCAGCGAATCCAAAGTAGTAACTGATATTATCCGTTGCTCGAGATGAAAATAAAGCACCGGCATTTAAATCGAAGTAGCCGAAATTACCTTGGTTAAAGTTTGATTCTCCATTATCAAGGAATGGATTGAATGCATTGAGTGTTCCGTCAAACTGCTGCTCAAACAATAAGTCATACTCGAAAATCCTCTTTTGGATATAACCAGCTTGAAATCCTAAGGATAGACGACTTTTCCCATAACGATCGACAGCTTGGTGATAAGCAATTGAACCCATAACTGCGTAGGTAGCTAAGGAACCATTTCCTGCCTCATCTGCGTAAAACATGGCACCGACCCCTAAACCATTATCACGCAATTTTCTTCTTAACAAGGATGCATCAAATGATCCTTGATAGGTATTGTAAGGGGCGATAGAGTTGTTGGTAGGAAGCGTAAACCACTGTCCACGATAATTAGCAGCAACCCTAAAATCACCATTAATTAATCCAGTCATTGCAGGATTGAGCGTTAGGGGAGAAGCGTAGTACTGAGAAAAATGAATGTCTTGGCCTTGAATATATCCAATCAATGTAAGTGAAAGGATAAATAAAAATAGTCTTGTTTTCATAACATCTTGGTATTATTATGCTAAAGCACGAATTTAGTTAGTTTATTTCATGTTATCTCTTAAATATACGAAGGAATTTCGGCAAAAGATTCACTTTAACCTGATAAAAATTCACCTTGTTCGCACCAAATCCTCTGTAAAAATTCGCGACTCCAGGTATCATCGAACCTTCAAAATCAAAAAATTTATATTGATTCGAGTTAGTAGAAATTAAATGGTCAATCAAGTAAGCCATAGCCCCAGCTTGGTTTCCATTCTCACTACTAGTGGGCAATAAGTTAATCAAACGTTGCGGATGATTAAGGAGGAAGTTAGCGGCTAATAGTTCGCCCGCCTGGTTTTGAACACCTATGATAAAACCCATATTATAGTGTATGGCTTTGTACACCAATCGCAGAATCATATAATAATGTTTGTCTTTGAAGTCTTTGATTTTGGTTGCGGTATGTTTGCGATAGAAATCAGCAAACATTTCAGGACTGAGTTGCTTGTTTACATATAAGCCGGCCTTTTCAGCTTTTTTTATCTTTCTAAGGACATTGCCTGAATAGCGCTTTTGTATTTTTTCATGCTTATCATTTAGGTCGAGTAAAAAATTGTGTCTTTCGGTCACTTCTCCAAATTGGGGCGCGAAATTACTCTCATTCAAAGCCATATCCATGTACTTAATTTCTTTTGGAATAGCGGCAAAAAAGGCATCCATAGTTTCTTGACTCAAAGGGGCTTCTGCATATACTCCTAGCTGTTGCGTGAAAAAGGGCTGATAATTGTATTGAATTCCAAATTTTTTACCGATTACTACTGGCATGACAATCTTGTAGTTTCCAACTACAAGTCCGAACCATTCTTCACACACATTATCTAAAAACCAAGTATATGCATAAGGTGGGGCACCAAGTGCAAAATGAACACATCCGTTCCATCGTTTATCATCAATCTCCTCTCTGCGTTCTAATTTTATCTGCATAACTGGAGTTAAAATTACTACTTTGCTTTATTTTTACGCCAAAATCAAACAATATGAAAAAGGAAATAATCAATACAAGCCAAGCTCCTGCTCCGATTGGACCATACAATCAAGCAACAAGGGCAAATAATATGTTGTTCATTAGCGGTCAAATTCCTGCAGATCCTGAAACAGGTGAATTACTTATGAGCTCAATTGAGGAAGAAACGCATAGAGTTATGAAAAACTTGAAGGCTATTTTGGAAGCGGCTGGTTTGGGATTCGAGAATGTGTTGAAGACATCCATTTTCATCTCAGATATGGATAATTTTAGCCGAATAAATGAAGTGTATGGTTCTTATTTTTCTGGAGAATATCCAGCGAGGGAGACGGTTCAAGTAGCCCGTTTACCCAAAGATGTTAATGTCGAAATCTCGGCTATTGCAGCATACTGATAGGGCGTTAAAAAAGTTTAAATAGCTAAGGCAGTATTTCAAAAGGATACTGCCTTTTTTAATTTTGCGGATAATGTTTCAATGGGCACATAGTAATCACTTGTGGGCGATGGGTTTGTTACTCGTGCTGGTAATCATGTTTATTATTTATCTGGCGCGAAGAAAAGCGGTCATAAATAAGCTAGGTAAGCCAATCCTGATCAATAAACTAAGTCATTCTTTGAATATACAAAGGCACTACGTTAAAGCGGTTTTATGGTTTATCGCTTTTTTCTCTTTAGTTATCGCCTGGGCCAATCCTTTGTTAGGAACTAAATTTGAAAAGGTAAAACGAGAGGGCATTGATGTTATCTTTGCGATTGACGTTTCGAAATCAATGAATGCTGAGGATATCACGCCCAGCAGAATGCTGAAGGCCAAGCAAATTGTATCCAATGTTATCGATGGAATGAGCAATGATCGAATAGGTTTAATCGTATTTGCTGGCAACGCCTATTTGCAAATGCCTGTAACAGTAGATTATTCTGGAGCCCGAATGTATTTGAAAACGATAAATACCGATATGGTTCCCCGACAAGGAACGGCTATCAGTGAAGCCATAGATTTAGCTCTTAAATCCTTTGACACGGAATCTCAAGGGTTTAAAACTTTGGTTGTTCTTTCCGATGGTGAATCTCATGACGGAGATGCAGAAGCTATGGCAGAACGAGCAAGAGAAGAAGGTGTAGTTATACATGCGATAGGTGTGGGTACTGAGCAAGCAGCTCGGATTCCGATAGATAAGCAAGGCAACTATAAAAAAGACAATCAGGGTGAATTTGTGACCACAAAGTTAAATGAAGAGATGTTGCAACAAATTGCTAAAATTGGTGGCGGTAAATATTTAAATGCTGCTTCTCCTGATATTTATGAAGATGTATTACTGGTGCTAAGTGCACAAGAAGGTCGAATGATAGATGAGAAAGTGTATACCAGCTTCAAAAATCATTTCCCGATTTTTTTGATTATTGCCTTGGTAGCCTTGTTACTTGAATTTTTAATTCGTGAACGCAAGCTGAATTGGCTTAATTGGTAATATGAAGAAGTTTCTTTTACATATCATTTGTCTTTTTTTCATCATTGAGGGTTTAGACGCACAAACCACATATCAATGGATAGAAAAAGGGAATAAGTTAGTCAAGAAGGAAGCATTTGATGATGCAGAAGTTGCCTACCGAAAAGCAATTGAGCAAGATGGTAATTTACCTGTTGCGGAATATAATGTAGGCGTAGCCAAATATGGGCAAGGCAACCATGATAAAGCCATTGAACGTTTTCTAAAAGCTACTGATAAGTTTGAGTCGCCGGAGGATAAAGCTCATGCCTTTCACAATTTGGGTAATAGTTTTTTGAGTAAGCAATCGTATGAAGAGAGCATAGAAGCGTACAAGGAAGCGTTAAAATTAGTGCCTGGAGATATGGATACCAAATACAATTTGGCCTATGCTCAAGCGATGTTGAGAAAGGAGCAAGAGCAAGAGAAACAGCAAGAACAGCAGCAGGAGAACCAAGAGCAGGAGGAGCAAGAAGAGAATCAAGATCAGAGTCAAGAAGAAGAGCAGCAAAAGGATCAGAATAATAAGCAAGAGGAAGAGCAGCAAAGTGAAGATGGTGAGGAGCAGAATCAGGATCAAGACCAAGGAGGTGAAGAAGATCAAGGGGGAAAAAAGGAGCAGGATAGGCCATCGCAACTCACGAAAGAACAGGCTGAACAGCTATTGAAAATGCTGGAGAATGAAGAGGGTAAATTGCAAGAAAAATTAGATGAACCTGAGGGTGAAGCGGTGAAAATTATTATTGAGAAGGACTGGTAATGAAAAGCTTAAAGAGCATATTGTTTATTGTATTTTCTTTATTTGCTGCATTGGTTAGTGCTCAAGCCAAGTTCTATGCTCAAGGGGCAAGTAATTCATACGTGGGGGCAGATTACAAAGTAGTTTTTGTTATCGAGAACGCGGATGCGTCGAACTTTAAAGCTCCAAATTTTGATGATTTTCAGGTCTTAAGTGGTCCAAATCAAAGCAAAAGTTATCAGAACTTCAACGGAAATGTTAGCCGTTCATTGAGTATATATTATTACTTAAGGCCTAAAGAAGAGGGTGTTTTCACTATAGGTAAAGCATCGGTCAAGATCAATGAGGAGACATGGTATACGGATGAAATAATCGTAGAAGTTGGGCCAGCAAAGCAACAAAGTGCTCAGCAAAACAATTCCGGTGGTGGACAAAACCAAGCGTTTGAACCCAGAAATTCCGAGGAATGGAAAAAGCAAGCGAAGGAAAATATTTTTATTCGGCTGTATACCGATAATACCACACCTTATGTAGGTGAGCAGGTTTTTGTTTATGCTAAGCTATATCAACGAATTAATAGCTACGGATCTCAGGTTACGGAAATGCCGGATTTCGAGGGGTTCTGGAAACAGGATATTGAGTTAAAGGATAATACGCCTCAATATGAGGAGTATCAGGGCAAGCAATACCAAACTATGCTGATTGGAAAATATGCCTTATTCCCTTTGAAGGAAGGAAAGAAAGTCATCGATCCGATTAAAATGAATACCTTGCTTTTAGTTTCGGTACCTAAGGTAGTTAGTTATTGGGGTATGCAGATACAAACCATGGAGCATGAACAGTTTGAATATAACTATGCTAGTAATGAATTGCTCCTAGATGTTCAGCCTTTACCTCAGGAAAACAAACCGCTGGATTTTATCGGTGCGGTGGGTGAGTTTGAACTAGAAACACTTGTAGATTCTTTAGAATTGCAAGTGGGGAACCCTTTACATTTTACTACTACAATTCGAGGCGTAGGTAATATAATGGCCATTCAGGAACCAGTTATTGACTTTCCTCGACAGCTCGAGGTATATGACCCAGAAACAAAGGAACAGATTTCCAAGCAATCTAATCGAGTTAACGGGTCCAAGACCTATAATTATATTTTGGTTCCCACCAAACCAGGCAACTACACCATTCCAGGAGTAAGCTTTTCATATTTCGATGTAAACAAGGAAGATTATATAAGCTTACTTTCAGATCCTATTGAGATTAAGGTCAATGGCGATGTTTTGGAGATAGCAGAAAATGAATTAGATGAGGAAGTTGAGGGGGAAATGCAAAAAGAATTTGACTTATTTGATATTTACAAAACATCCATGTTTACTGATGTTGAATTGAATTTTTATGATTCGTGGCGTTATCCTCTCAGTCTAGCTTCTCCTTTCGTAGCTTACTTTCTTTTCTTGTTTGGTGCGCGACTAAAAGAAGAGTTTAAGCCAGATACCATAACCATAAAGTATAATCGCGCTTCAAAAGAGGCGGTAAAGCGACTCAAGCAAGCTAAGATTTATTTGGATCAGCAAAATCAGCAAGCATTTTACAATGAGGTTTTTGATGCCTTTAATGGGTATGTGAGTGATAAGTTGAATATCAATCAAGCAGAATTGAGCAAGGAATTTGTTTTGGAAAAGTTTTCCGAGAAAAATGTTTCGGCAGCATTAGTTGAGCAATTTGAACAAGTGTTGCGCAATGCGGAGGAAGCTTTATATAGTCCGCAGTCATTTGGGAAAATGCAAGAAGATTATCTAACAGCTATTGATTGGATTGTAAAGATTGAACATGAGATATCTTAAGTTGCTGATTCTTATCTCTCTACTGCTTTGTTCTTCTTCAAGTTTTGCCAATCAAATCTTGTTTGATCAGGCGAATGGTGCTTTTGAAAATGAAGACTATGAGGAAGCCCTAAGTCTATACAAGCAGCTGGAAACTTACCACCCTAATCAATATGAATTACATTTTAATTTGGGAAATACCTACTACCACTTAGATAGTTTAGCTCTCAGTATTCTCCATTTTGAAAAAACACTCAAGTACGATCCAGGCAATGAGCGAGCATTGCATAATTTGCAGTTATGTTATCTGAAGAGCGATTATTCGATTGAACCCTTGCCGAAAGTCTTTTTTACTGTTTGGTGGGAGAAATATTTGGCTTATTTTTCTCTGGATTCTTGGTTGAAACTTACCATTTCAACTTTATGGTTTAGTATCCTTTTATTCTTTGTTAATTATTTTAAAAACAATCATACGCTTAAAATTTTTGCCTATTCATCTTTATTAGTTGGTTTTGCCTTAATTTTTACTACCTCAAGAAAATCCAAGGTACTTGATAGTCAAACACATGCAATCGTGGTGATGTCAGCTTTACCTCTTCAAGAGGGGCCCAATGCGGACAGCAAGGAAACCCTCGTGCTTCATGAAGGAATGAAAGTTCAATTGCTTGATTCCGTAGATAACTGGATTAAAGTTAAAATCGATGAAGATACGGACGGATGGGTTAATCGGGATGGTCTGGTTACCATCTAAGCCTCCACAGATAGATGCCGTGGTTTGTAGTTAGCAGCTAAATCTGCAATTTCTTTGATATGTTCTGGTGTAGTACCGCAACATCCGCCAACTACATTCAGTAAGTTTTCTTCGAGAAAAACTTTTATTTGCGCAGCCATCGCTTCAGGGCTCTCATCATATTGGCCAAATTCATTCGGCAAACCGGCATTGGGATGAGCGCTTACACAAAACGGCGCATTCTTCGCCAGAATTTGCAGATAAGGGCGAAGTTGTTTCGCCCCCAACGCGCAGTTTAGGCCGATACTAAATAGTGGTGCATGTTCAACAGAAATTAAAAAAGCCTCAGTTGTTTGTCCACTAAGCGTCCTACCGCTGGCATCGGTAATAGTTCCCGAAACCATAATTGGAAGCAGAATATCATTTTCATAATAATATTCTTGAATGGCGAACAAGGCAGCTTTCGCATTTAAGGTGTCGAAAACGGTTTCGACCAAAAGAATATCCACACCGCCGTCAATCAATCCTTTTACTTGAAATTTATAGGCGTCTTTTAGTTCATCGAAACTTACCGCACGAAACCCGGGATTATTCACATCGGGCGATAATGAAGCCGTCCGGTTGGTCGGACCAACACTTCCTGCCACAAATTTATTTTCAAACTCAGCAGCCACTTCTTTGGCAATTTTTGCTGATTGATAATTAATCTGATATACATCATCAGCGTTCAGCCCGTAATCATCTTGAGCGATGGTAGTTCCACTAAAGGTGTTGGTTTCCACTATATCTGCTCCAGCCTCAAAATACTGTCGATGAATAGCCTTGATTATCTCCGGCCGCGTAATGGAGAGCAAATCATTATTCCCCTTTAATGGTTGCTGGTGATTTTTAAAACGTTCCCCACGAAAATCCTCTTCTTCAAGTGGATGTCGCTGAATCATGGTGCCCATGGCCCCATCCAAAATGAGGATCTTATTTTGAGCTATTTTATGGAAATTAGTCGGCATAGAATTTCGCAGGTGAAAATACCTAAAAAACTGAAATTTAGTTCCTTTGCGCTGTACATTTGTAGGTATGAAAGTTACTGATTTAATTAATCAATCCGACGAAACACTTTTTTCCATTGAAGTGTTGCCACCGATGAAGGGCAAAAATATTGGTGACTTGTATAAAGTTTTAGACCCCCTCATGGAGTTTAATCCTCCCTTTGTGGATGTGACCTATCACCGGGAAGAAATCACTTATCGTAAAAATCCTGATGGTACCATGACGCAGATTCCTGTTCGTAAGAGACCGGGGACCGTGGGGATATGTGCTGCGATTATGAACAAATATAAAGTGGAAGCAGTCCCGCATTTGATTTGTGGTGGTTTCACTAAAGAGGAAACGGAAGATGCTTTATTCTCTCTGTACTATTTGGGTATAGAGAATATACTGATAATTAAAGGGGATGAGATTGGCAAATCAGAATATCATATCGAAGATCGGGTTAATCGTAATATTTACGCAGTAGATTTAGTCGATCAGGTGTACAATATGAATCAAGGTCGTTTCCTACATGAAGAGACGATATCTGATTTTCATACCAACTTTTGTTCCGGAGTAGCGGGTTACCCTGAAAAACATTTTCAAGCACCCAACTTGAATAGTGATTTAAAGTATTTGAAGGCCAAGGTTGATGCTGGAGCAGATTACATTGTAACGCAAATGTTTTTTGACAATGAAAAGTTTTTTGCTTTCGTAGACAAGTGTCGCGATTTTGGTATCCATGTACCCATTATTCCGGGGATCAAGCCTATTGCCACAAAGAACCATCTCAATGTTCTTCCAAGTATGTTTCATATTGACATTCCCGAAGCCTTGCAAAAAGAAGTAGAAAAGTGCAAGGATAACAACGCGGTGAAGCAGGTAGGTGTTGAGTGGGCAATAGAGCAAAGCAAAGCGCTCAAAAAGGCCAATGTTCCTTGTATTCACTACTACACAATGAGTAGGAGTGAAAATACCGTGGCTATAGCTCGCGAAGTATTTTAATTTTTCCGGTGCTTTAAGGCTTCTCTTTTGCTCAGATTGGAAAGTGAATGCCCCTCTACAAAATCGTAAACGGCCTCTTTATTAGTGTAAGCATATTGCCGGAGTGCCCATCCAATAGCTTTTTGAATGAAGAATTCTTTACTATGTGATAAGCTTTTGCACAAGGTAAAGAGTATATCCTGATCTGTATCTTTTTTGTATCTGAGTTGAAAAAGTAGCGTTGATCGTTGCAGCCAAATGTTATCGCTTTGTATAAAGTCTTTGAGGCAAGGATCTCGTAATTCTGGATAGTTTTGTAAAAATTTACCCAAAATATTTGGTGCAATTCCATCCACTGTATCCCACCATGAGCGAGTAAGAATTATCTCCCGAATCCATTGAAGATCTTCAGGTTGGCTATATTTTTTTTGAACCCTAAGTGCTAGATCTATTGCGGCATAGTTCATTTCGCGCTTGGGGTGATTCATTAAGTCTAGTATGATTTTTATGGCTAATTGTTGAGGAGGAATACCATTTGATTTAAGTATTTCACGAAACAACTCTTTTCGTTTTGGCGAACGGACACCATAAAAGTCAAAGTGTCCTTTCATGTACTTTATCATTGGCATTCGATCGCTGGCTACAGCGGCTTTTTCAAAGGCATTGGTAAGGTCATGAATTAAATGCATTAGTTGTATTTTTGTTTCATGCTTTTGTCCACTAAAGGTATTGTTTTTAAAACGATTAAATTTCAGGAAACCAGTCTGATTGTAAAAATTTTTACAGCCTCACATGGTGTGCAAACTTTTATGGTAAAGGGTGTAAGAAGTACTAAAGCCAATGGTAAAGCGGGTGTTTTTCAACCGGGGATGTTGTTAGATATAGTGATGAGTTATCAGGAGAGTAAGCAATTTAATCACCTGAGAGAATACCGTTCTTTGCTTGTTTATTCTACTGTGATGGATGATGTGCGCAAATCGAGTGTTTTAATGTTCTTGATCGAAGTATTAGAGCAGTGTATTGAGGAAAATAGTGAAGATGATCGTTTGTATGCGTTTATAGAACAATCATTAATCAATTTTGATCAACACCCTTTTGATCCTGATTTTCATGTACATTTCTTGTTGGAGTTTATGAAGCATCTCGGTATTTACCCAAGAGGACGGCAGTCGAGTGCTCTACCTTATTTTAATATCAAGGAAGGAGAGTTTACTGATCGTTTACTTAGTAAGGAATTTATCTGTTCTGTGGAGGCTTCAAGTCTTTTGAATAGTGTGTTAACTAATCAACCACCTCCGCTTAAGCGCGTTGACCGTCAACAACTAACTCACCTCATTTTAGACTATTTTGGATTTCATATTGAAAAATATCGAGGAGCAAAAAGTCTGTCTATTTTGGAAACCGTTCTTTCCTAGCATTGTATACATTATTACTCACTTCACAATACGCATTGGAAACGATTATTTAACAATCGACATATTCTTTACTTCACTCGCTTATTTTAGCGCTTTAAAGCTTGGTATCAAATCAAGATGAACGTATAGACATGCTCAAAATTGGCGTACTAGGTGCGGGACATTTAGGAAAAATTCACATGAAGCTCATTAAGGAAATAGAGGCCTTGGAGCTAATAGGATTCTACGACCCCCAAGATAAAAATGCATCTAAAGCTGAGGAGAAACTTGGCGTAAAACGATACACTGACCTTGAAGAGCTCATTCATGCATGTGACGCAGTTGATATTGTAACTTCGACCATTTCACATTATGAGTGTGCCCGTTTAGCTTTAAAAAATTCTAAGCATATCTTCATTGAGAAGCCCATGACATCTTCCTTGGAAGAGGCATTCAGTTTGGTTGAATTAATAAAAGAGGCAGGGGTGAAGGCACAAATTGGCCATGTTGAGCGGTTTAATCCAGCTTTCCTGGCTGTAAAGGATTATCCTTTCGATCCAATGTTTATTGAATCACACCGATTGGCACAATTTAATCCTCGGGGTACAGATGTTTCGGTTATTCATGATTTAATGATACATGACATCGATATCATCCTAAAGTTGGTTAACACGAATGTGAAAAACATACATGCTAGCGGGGTACCGATAATCAGTGATTCTCCGGATATCGCGAATGCGCGTTTAGAGTTTGACAATGGCTGTGTAGCGAATGTTACTGCGAGTCGATTATCGATAAAAAATATGCGAAAAACGAGGGTTTTTCAGCGAGACTCCTATGTGAGTATTGATTTTTTAGAAAAGAAGACAGAAATCTTTCGCTTGTATAATGAACAACCCAGCGATTTTAACACCTTTGAATTGGATTTAGGCGAGGATAAAGCTAAAAAGTACATTCATTTTGATACTCCTGAGATTGTTCCTGTGAATTCCATAAAAATGGAATTGGAAGAATTTGCTTTGAGTATTTATCACAATACAGAACCACCGGTGAGTGCCCTGGATGGATTGCGAGCTATGGAGGTTGCGTATGGCGTGCTTGATAAAATTCAGCGACTGAATATTATTTAATTATTTTTGTCGTTCAATTAGTCAAGTGTTTATTATGCGGTCACATTGGATCAGCTTAGTTATTATTTTTTTACTCATACTTTCGGCGTGTGCAGATGGGCCTAATGATGGCATCCCTGCATATATCCAGATTGATTCTGTTTCAGTGAATGCGAAAGCAGGTCAAGGTTCATCCTCCCATGCGATTAATACCCTTTGGATAGAAAGTGAGGGGGAAAATATTGGCCCTTTTGAAATGCCTGTATTGGCACCGGCTTTAGTTAGTGGCAATCGAGAATTGATTTTGAATGCGGGAGTTTTTGTTAGAGGCGATTTTTTCAATCGCGAAATTTATCCAGCTTACCAACCGTATAAGGTAAACCTTGATTTTGTTCCGGGACAAACCCGGCTTATCAATCCGACTTTTGATTATTATGACGAAACAGCTTTTCCTTTGATTGAAGATTTCGAGAGCGGCAATGCTTTTGGTGGGCTTGACAGAACGGATGTCAATGACCCCAATAATATAGAAGGTAAAGCGCTATGGATTTTTGTGGATGAGGCTACCCCTTTGGTAAAAGGAGTTACAAGTTCACCGGTTAGTATCCCACCCTTACGTCGGGTATACATTGAAATGGATTACAAAGCGGATACTGATTTTGCTATAGGGATCGAAGGTTTGCAAAATGGAAGTATTTCTCAGGATGGTTATATCGATCGATTTTTTGCTTCTGAAGATTGGACCAAAATTTACTATGAAATTTCTGGTATTATAAACGCCATTGATGCAGATAATTATAATTTTTATATTGAAGTTCTCAAGCTAAGCAACGTTCCAGAATCCAATGTATATATCGATAATTTCAAAATTGTCGTCATTTGATGATGGATAAAAGCAATCATAGCACGACGATCTTTAAGTTTTTAGATTGGTTATCTGCTTTAGTCGCTTGGCTAATTTTCTTCATTTTTCGTAAAACCTACGTAGACAATTACCGTTTTGAGTGGTCAGAGGTGGCGAGTGATAAGAATTTTATTTTAGGTATCACCTTGCTACCTTTAATATGGATTTTATGGTATGGTTTTACAGGGCAATACCATAAAGCTTATCGTCAATCGCGTTTGAAAATGGTTTTTCGATCCTTTTGGCAGGCCTTGTTGGGCGTATTAGCTATTTTTTTTATTCTGCTTCTCGATGATAAGGTGGCAAGTTATAAGAATTACTACGCTACTTTTTCTTTTCTTCTCATCACGCATTTTATTTTAACGGTTAGTCTTCGGGTTGTCCTCCTTACAATTATTAAGGATAAAATGGCAAGAGGGGAGGTTTTAATTAATGCCTTAATTGTTGGGAGTTCGTTTAAGGCGCATCAGTTCTTTGAAGAGTTTAAATCCAACCCTTTGGTATATGGTTATGATATAAAGGGCTTGGTTTCCCTGAACGGAACGATCAAACAACTGGATGACGAACTGCCTATATTGGGTACTATGGATGATCTAGAGATGATTTGTAATGAGCTGGATATTGAGGATGTGATTATTGCCGTCGAACAAAAAGAACATACCTATATCAATCGCATAATCATTAGTTTGTCACTGCAAAAGGTGTTTATAAGAATCATCCCCGACTTGTACGATATTTTAGCTGGTTCAGTAAGTATGAGTGAAGTGGTAGGTGCCCCGTTGATTGATATTTATCCTGATGCTATGCAGCCATGGCAGCAAAATATGAAACGGGTATTAGATATATTGATTTCTCTAGTCGCATTGGTGCTGTTGACTCCTGTTTTTTTACTATTAACATTAATTATTAAGTTGCATGACGGAGGTAAAATCTTGTATTTACAGGAGCGAGTGGGGAAAGGAGGTTTACCATTTCAGTTGTATAAGTTCCGATCGATGAATGAAAATGCGGAGCCCAATGGTCCTGCGTTATCCTCAGACAATGATCTGCGAATTACCCCAATTGGCAAGTGGATGCGTAAATGGCGAGTGGATGAATTGCCACAGTTTTGGAATGTGGTAAAAGGAGAGATGAGCTTGATCGGCCCTAGACCAGAAAGACATTTTTTTATTCAGGAAATGAGTAAAATTGCTCCTCAGGTTAAACATCTACAACGCGTAAAACCAGGAATAACATCTTTAGGTATGGTCAAATATGGATATGCCCAAAATGTAGATGAAATGATTGACCGCTTGAAGTACGATATCATCTACATTGAAAAGCGCTCTTTGGGCTTGGATTTTAAAATTTTCCTATATACCATAGTTACCCTTATCAAAGGAAGGGGGAAGTAGCAACTTACTCTAAGAGTTTGATTAGTTTTTCGTACTTCTGCAAGTTGGTTTTACTTAGTGCTGATTCACTTACTTTTTGTTTTTCTTTAGCTGAGAGTCTTAGGCTCATACTTACGTGTTTTTCGTTTTCTGCAGGTTCATATTCAAAGCGAACTACTTCAATTTTGTTGTCTAAAACATCATCAATTCCTTCAAGCATGTAGTCTTGTGTATAATCTTGAAAGGTAGTAATGTTACCACTCAAGCTGCCTAAGAAAGAGCTTAGTTTAGAAGCAAAGGACTTGTATTCGAACTCTTCGACCGGATTATCCTTAAGCGAGCCGCGAATTTGCACAATAACCACGCCACTCGTATTTCTTTTTATCCAGTCTTGGAAAACATGGGTAAATCGGATGGCATTTTCCATTCCGAAGTTGTCTCTTATCCCAGCATCGAAAACATCTATTTTGGGATTACTTGGTAGCGATACATTGGGAAGTATCATAGGGTAGGTAGCATTCATTCGCAGGGCGCTAATCATGCGTAGGTTATAAGGGTTGTTATTTTTGAAAAATGCACCAAAATCAATGGCATCAATTTCGTACATTTCATCTTTCTCAGGGTTGTCCTGTGAATAACCGTGCATCATATAGGATACGGGTTGAGGGCTAATAACAAATTTCCTCAAATCATTGACGTTGGAAGCACTGAGGAACATCATTGGGATTTTAGCTTCTTTTTCAAACACTTTATACGCAGCAATTGGTTTATCAAGCGCACCATCCGTGTAAGTGTTTAACGCAAGCTCGAAGGCAGTTCCCCTGTCAAAAGGATATTTTTTATCTTCATATTTGTATTTTCTGAAGCCAAAGAAAATATCATTTGAAACAATGGTTGTGGTCATCTTATTAATTAAATCGCCACTAATATTATTGACGAATTCTTCGCTATATAATCTGTTTTCAATTCCCAATAAATTTCGGAGATACAATTCTCGGTAATAGGCAAGACCCAGCATGCCACCTGATGCTCCAGACATCATGATTGTCCGTTTCATAAACTCTCCTTGACTCAAACTATCTATGGTTTGCACAACCTTCATTGTGAAGGCTGCTGATCGACTCCCCCCTCCAGAAGCTAAGACGATAAACAGCTTCGGTTTGTGGTAATACGATTTACCTTCAATATTCTTTTTCTTCCAGGCGTTTAAAATTTCAATAGTATTCTGTTTGTCAGCCTCTACTTTTTCTGGCGTTGATATAGCATCTAACTCAGCGAGTGAATAGATTTGTTTTTCGGAATAATCCAAGCCATAGGCTTGACTATCGGTTTGAACCCACTTGAATTGAGAAAACATATTGAGCAAAACAAAGAGCAATATGAGTACAAAAGATCCCCATCGACCACTCCAATAGTAAACAAGTCCCGATAAGGAAATGATTAATCCAAAAAATAGAAAAATGGTACCCGCAGCGGGAATTTCAAAAAGTGGTTTATCAACTAAAAAACCCAAGCCAATTAAAATGGCAGTATTTACAAAAATTATAATAAAGGCATTTAAATGATGTTGAAAAAATACCCTTTTGAGGATGTTTTCATGATAATGCGTTACACTACGAATATGTCGCAAACGGAATTTCCTGCTTAAATAGTAATCCACTCTGTCGGCTTTTCCCTCACCGGCTAAATGTTCCCAGTGATCGCTTTGCGCTGTATGTTGGTCTTCCTGCCCGAGGTATTCATGAACATTTTTGTTAGTGAATAGAAAGTAGGCTGATACGATGAGTAAAACAAAGATAAATCCTGAGAGCAGACCAAGTATCATCCAAAAAATCTGGATATTTTCCTTTCCCATCTCCTGTGATTGGTACATAATAACTTCATATAGGTAGAAGATCAGAAAAGAAAATGGTATTAGGCTATTGTTGAAAGTAAACATGGCGAAAGGCCACTTTAGGCTAGCCATGAAAGGATATCGATAACTGTAGAGCAAATAGCTGACCAGGTTCCAGGTAATGTAAAATGCCCCAAGACAAACACCCACAAGTTGAAAGCTAAAATAGCCTACTACGCCGATGTATTCCGGATTAAGAAACAAGATAGGAACACCATAGTTGTCTCCAATCTTCCCAAGAATGATAAGTAAAATGACTAGCCAACTGAGAATCAAAACAAAGTTTTCCTTTATGTGATTCAGAACAAGGCGGAATGGGAAAAAATAGAAAAGACTAATTAACCGCTCTAGCATAGTTCTATAAAGTTAGGAAGATTTCAACTTATATGGACTTAATTTTGAAAGGCAACCGCTCCAATGTCTCTCGGAGAATTGTGCAGATTGCAGTAGTAATCATCCAACAAACTATTTGCTTTCCCAGTACCTATGCACGGTGAATTCGATCCAAGACTGAAAGTTAAATTGCCGGAATTGTCAAACAATGGAGGTGAATCGGTTATACAGTTTACGAATGTTGTGGTATCTGTATTCAGGTTGGTCCGAATAAGGCAATGCTCAAACAGGTAATTAAAATTGGCAGCGTTCTCATTATTTAGTAACAATTCATCCGATTTTCCTCCATAGATAATGCAGTTGATGAAATTTGCTTGGCTGAGGTCGCCATAGCTGCCTTGAATCCCATTACTGGCAAAATTGGAAAGCACAAGGGCTTCGTTCTGTCCAGTTCCTGAAAAAGTACAATGCTCAAAAGAATAACTTCCACCCATAGCTAAAGTGGCTAAACTTGCGTTTGCTTCGTTGAAAATACAATTGGAGGCTGTGACTTGACTATTTAAACAAAACAGGTTACTATTCGAACTGTAAAGTATTTTTACCTTGTCCATGTTGATTATGGGTTGGTTGCTTACAGAAAAATCAGTAAAATCATCGAATACCCACCTGCCAGCGATGCCATAGGTGGCATTTTTTATGCAAACGTTGTTGAATGATCCCGTAGCACCATTTCGTAGAATAACGCCCAGCCACATCCCCGGCGTGGTTTCAAATTCAACACCATTAGGCAGGTCTTCTACGCGGTCGGTTTGCAAAACTACGGAGTCTGGACATCCGGGTGCTCCAATGATTACGGGGCCGTCGCTAAAAATTGCGCTGCCTTGATTGAAATATACTTGACAACCGGGTTCAATGGTTAATGAACCAAAGGCCTCAATGCCCACACCAGGGAAGTTTCCTGTGCGAACGACCACATGGGGCTTGTCATTTTGCCATACCGAATCCCCTTCAATAATTTCTCCAAAATGAAAATGAGCATTTTGTCCCCAAGCACGTAAATAAGAACTTTGTTGAGTGCCGTTATACACGTATTGAATTTCATCAAGGACCACAAAAGGGTTGTTTTGATTGTTGGGGTCGATTGTAGCTTCAGCAAAAATATATACATAATCTTGAGGAGGAATTTCAACATCAGTTACAGACCGTCCAGATATTCCATCTACATTAATTCTAAATTGAGTGCCGTTGAGTCCTACTAATCGAATTTCATCAATCTTAATTGCTTCTTTGAGCGGGTTTTCTACCCGAAAGTAACGGGTTACAGATCCAACAGTTGTGAACACTGTATCGAAAGTGAGGGTGTCCGCAGAAAAAGTTAAAACCTGACCTTGACCATCGTAAAAACGATCTTTTTTGCACGAACTAAATAGGATAACAGCGAGTAAAACTAAGATTATCGGGGAATTCTTCACAGCAAACAAATGTACTTTGAAAAACTGAATAATCGCAGATTTATTGTGCCTTTGCTGCTAGATTTTACAGGCCATTGTAAATATATGAACATTAGCTCGGCAAGATTTTATAATACTTGATGCACATGCTTCAAGTGTTGCCCCTGTAGTGAGTACATCATCGACTAGCAGGATTTCTTTTCCTTCGAGCAGGGAAGAATCATTGATGCGAAAAGCTTGTCTTACGTTTTCCCACCTTGAAGATCTGTTCATTTGTGTCTGAGATGACTGAAAACTTATTCGCGATAGCGCTTTCGGGTAAAATGGGATACCCATTGATTGGCTCAAGGAAATGCAGAATTGATGGCATTGATTGTAGCCTCTTTGTTTGAGTCTTTTTTTATGCAAGGGTATACATAGAATCGCATTGATGCTTGACTCTTTCCATATGTTTCGATACTTTTTTGCAGTCTCTTCTGCCAAGAATTCGCCTACATCTTCTCTGTTTGGTATTTTAATCCATAAATCAGTCTTTCGGATTTTGAAAGTTTTTCCATGAAAAGCAAGCTATAGGTAGATTGAGTGGTCACGCGACCCCAAAACTTTTTATCCAGTGGGTTGCTTGCCAGTAAGTGAAAATTAGTAAAAGGCAATGATAATGTGCAGGGTATACAAAGTAAACGCTCGTGTTTACTTAGGCTTCGGGCACATGTCAGACAAATGGCTGGATAGATTAAGTGGATTACCGCGTAGGCTAGTGTTTGTAGAGAATGTTGCATTACAGAGAGGGAAAGTAAGCCTTAATACTCAGGTATGCTTGATGTTTGATTGAAAGCCTGAAATAAATGAACAATTTGATTCAATTGATGAGGGGCTAGGCAATAGCAGATAGAAGAAAGACCTTAAAGCCTTGTAAAATTCGACTTGCCCCAAGTTTTTAGGACAATATTTTGTATCTTTGTCGTTCTGTTTTTAAAGGTTAAAAAACCTCAACAAAAAGAACCCAATATTATATGAGTAAGAAAAGAGTATTAATCATCACGCAAGAGATGAAGCCTTACATCGACTTAACCGATATTTCGAGTATTGTTTCAGGATTGCCAACTAAACTACAAGAGCAAAATTTAGAAATTCGTGTATTGATGCCTCGATTTGGTGTTATTAACGAACGGAGACATCGACTGCATGAGGTGGTTAGATTGAGTGGAATCAATGTGGTGGTTAATGACGAGGATTATCCTTTAATCATTAAAGTTGCTTCACTACCTGGTGCGCGTCTGCAGGTATATTTCTTGGACAACGATGATTATTTCAAACGGAAAGAAATGTTTCACGATAAAAAAGGAAACAACTTTGAGGATAATGTTGAGCGTATGATGTTCTTCTCGCTTGGAGCAATTGACATCGTCCGCAAGTTTGGTTGGGCTCCAGATGTGATACATTGCCACGGTTGGATGACAAGTCTTGTACCATTATTGTTAAAAACGCAATATCAATCGGAGCCGATTTTTGATGGAAGCAAGGTTCTTTATTCTGCTTATCAGGAGGAAAGTTTTGAAGGTCCGATAACTGCAGATTTTCATTCATTTGTAAAAGAGAACACGGATATTCCGGAGGATATGCTTAAAGCTTTCGGGAGTGGGGCTGAAAACGAATTGAATGTAGGAGGAATGCGTTACGCTGATGCTATTACCATAGGAAGCGAAGAGGTGGAAGATGTAATTCAAGGGGAGTTTGATTCGCTGGATGTACCTAAGCTAGCCTACAATAATGATAAGGATATTTTGATAGAGTATGCACAATTTGTTAAAAATCTTACCGATACACCAGTTGAATAGGATTGCTTTTGCCCTTTTAATTTTTTTGTTTGCCTGCGAAAAGGAACCAGGGCTTCCAGGTAATGGGGCAAACGATAATTTGGAACTTATTGATACCCTGAGTTTTCGTTCATATACTATTTTGGATGATGCAAAAGATGCTTTGAATGAGACAGATGTCGCTTTAGGTCGATTGGAGGATCCTCGTTTTGGAGAGAGCATCGCTTCTTTTTATATGCAGTTGCGACTTGGAATTCTGGATTTTGAAACAGGAGCAAACCCGGTATTGGATTCAGCTATACTGGTGCTAACCGTAGAAGATATTTATGGTCCACTAGAGAATCCTATCGATTGGGAGGTTTATCGACTCACAGAATCGCTCACAACCAGCGAGGTATATAAAAGCGATGAAGAATTGAGTACAGATATGACGCTTATTGGTGGTCAAAATGCCTTTGTTTACAATGAGGAGCAAACACTTCGTATTCCATTGACCCAATCATTTGGAGAAGAGTTACTCAATTTATTCGGCTCAACTGAAACAGAAAATAACGATAATTTTCTGGCCTACTTGAATGGCCTGTATGTAACCCTTAATCCAAATTCGGGCGGGGATGGATTGTTTGACTTGGATATAAGTAATGATAACACACAATTGGAATTGCATTTTAGCAGTGATAATCCTGATGATAGTTTATATGTTTTTACTACAGGTATTCAAGCACTGACTGTTAACAGGTATCAACACGACCGAGTAGGAAGTGAATTGGAAACAGCAATTAATGACCTGACGAATGATGACGAAATTTTATTAATTGGCGGTTTAACGCTGTCTAAAGGAGTTATTGAATTACCCGATTTGAGTTTTTTAAGTGGGAATATTATCAATCAGGCTCGACTCTCTTTTTATCAAGCGGACTACGGAGATGCCTCAAACACCGACTATGACAATCCAGATTTTTTATTCTTGACTGGTAAAATTGCCAATGATAGCTCACAATACTTCTTATCGGATTATTCAACGAGCGAGCCAACGGCCTATGGTGGCACACCTGAGTTGATTGACCTGAATGGTAATCCAACTATCCAATACGCTTACAATCTTCCTAGATTTATTCAGCGTTATGTCAACGGTGATACGGAAATTAGCAGTTTAAATATTGAAGTACTTAATTTTAACAATGGGAATAGGGTGAAATTAGGTGGCGGAATAAGCCCTGATTTCCCTATAACTCTAGAAATACTTTACAGCAAACCCTAAATTAATTGTATGTGTGGAATTGTTGCATACATCGGTCACAGAGATGCATTTGATATTATTGTAAAAGGCCTTAAGCGTTTAGAATATAGAGGCTATGATAGCGCTGGGGTTGCCTTAATGAATGGTGACCTAAGGGTGTACAAAAGTCAAGGAAAAGTTTCTGATTTAGAAGCAATTAGTGAGGGAAAAGACAGAAGCGGTTCTACGGGAATGGGTCACACCCGATGGGCTACTCATGGCGCTCCAAACAATGAAAATGCACATCCACATGTAAGTCAATCAGGAGACATATCAATAATTCATAATGGAATTATTGAGAACTACGCTACGCTTAAAGAAGGTTTGATTCAGAGAGGCCACAATTTCAGTAGTGATACGGATACTGAAGTTTTGGTTCATCTAGTTGAAGATATCATGGATCATTCCAAACTCAGTTTTGCAGATGCCGTTCGTTCTGCTTTAAAGCAAGTTATTGGAGCTTATGCGATTGTGATTTTGAGTAAAAACCATCCGGAACACCTTATTGCGGCTCGTAAAGGAAGTCCATTGGTTATTGGTATAGGTGATGGAAGAGGAGAATATTTCTTTGCATCTGACGCTACCCCAATCGTAGAATATACCAAAAAAGTTATTTATCTGAAGGACGGAGAGATTGCCATAGTTGAGAATCAAGAAATGATTATTAAGACTATTGAAAATGTGGTACAAACTCCTTATATCCAAGAATTGGAAATGAATCTTGAGCAATTAGAAAAAGGGGGATATCCTCATTTTATGCTCAAGGAAATATACGAACAACCTAAGTCAATTTTTGATAGTTACAGAGGGCGTTTTGATTCAGCCACAGGTGAATTCCATATGCGAAGTATTGAAGAGTTTGGCACTAAACTTAAGGATATTAAGCGATTGATTTTGGTAGGCTGCGGTACGTCATGGCACGCGGGATTAGTTGCTGAGTATTTATTTGAAGATTTTGCTCGTTTACCTGTAGAAGTTGAGTATGCTTCGGAGTTTAGATATAGAAACCCTGTACTTTATTCGGATGATTTAGTATTGGCAATTTCTCAAAGTGGAGAAACGGCAGATACATTAGCAGCAATGGATTTAGCAAAACGTAAAAGTGCCACTGTTTTTGGCGTTTGTAATGTGGTGGGAAGTAGCATACCGAGGTTAAGTGATGCCGGCGCATACACGCATGCAGGACCAGAAATTGGTGTTGCTTCTACAAAAGCCTTTACCTCTCAGGTAACCGTGTTAACATTGTTAGCCTTAGGAATAGCTAAGTTAAGAGGTGCTATGTCAATTGACAAGATAGCAGGAGTAATGCAGGAGTTAGAGCAAATTCCAGAAAAGATTGAGAAGGCGCTTGCATTAAACGATGAGATTGTCAAGCTGTCTGAAAAGTATAAGGATTCAAGAAATTTCTTGTATTTAGGAAGAGGGTATAATTTCCCTGTGGCCTTGGAAGGTGCGCTTAAGTTGAAAGAGATATCATACATTCACGCAGAGGGATATCCGGCTGCTGAAATGAAGCATGGCCCTATTGCTTTGATTGATGAGAACATGCCTGTTGTAGTAGTGGCTACGAATAGCGAACACTATGAAAAAGTGGTAAGTAATATTCAAGAAGTAAAAGCAAGAAAGGGTGTGGTTATTGCGCTGGTTTCAGAAGGAAATAGGTCGTTAGATAGGTTGGTAGATCATGTATTGGAGGTCCCAGAGACCATTGAACCTTTAAGCCCTTTGGTAAATACCATTCCTTTACAACTTTTAAGTTATCACATTGCAGTTATGAGAGATTGTAATGTGGATCAACCGAGAAATTTGGCGAAGTCGGTTACGGTCGAGTAAGTTCTGGTGGGTGAGAGGGTTGTTCATTCTTCTCTTCCCCCCTCTGATAATTTGTAAATCCATGAGATATTGTAAGAATAGGCAAGAGAAAGGATAATGTGCAGGATAAAAGAAATATAGGTATGGCACAAAACAATGATTGTCTATTCTGTAACAAGTCCGAATTCATTTTAGAGAATGAATATTGGAGGTGTATATACGATAATTATCCAGTTTCGAAAGGACATACTTTAATTATTCCGAAACGACATTTTAACGACTACTTCCTGTCAACAGAAACTGAACGAATTTATTTTGATAGTATCCTTTTCAAGTTAAAGGAACATCTGGATAAAGAATACACACCAGATGGATATAATGTAGGATTTAACGTTAATCAAGAAGGTGGTCAAACCATTTTTCATTGTCACGTCCATGTAATTCCACGCTATAGAGGTGATGTTAAGAACCCAAGGGGTGGAGTCCGTGGTGTAATACCATCCAGACAGAACTACTAATGGAAAAGTATATAGAAGATTGGTTTTATGTTATTAAGAATTGTAGTGTAGAGAACACTTACAAAATGGGATGGAGTAAATCGATTGTTGAATGTTGTCTAGAGAATCCTAATTGGAATCTGATTTCATTTGATAGGATATCTGAAAAAATGTTCAAATATTATTGGAATCAGACAATCTTTTTTGATTTACAACAGTCTCCAAACCCCATTAAACCTCCTAAATTCATCACCTATGTCAAAGACCAAATTGAATCCTACAAAAAACAATTTGGGAATAAACCAGAATTATATGATAGGATATGTCATCAATTGAATATTAATTTCAAACACCTCAGTTCCATTCTGAAACAGGACGTATCACATCGATTTCTTAAAGTAAGTGGAGAAAACTTTAATTTATATGAGTTGAATCAAAAGGATAGAACCGTAACGGTTTACCACCCAGACAAACTGAAAGAATACTCTGATATTTTATTTTATTCTATCAATTACAGATGGAGTCAAATATTGGAAAACTTCAATTCATCACCGAGAATATCTCAAAAGGTCAGAGTGGTCGACTTTTCAGAAAGTAAGGACTTGAAAAGAAAACCACTTTCAAAATTCAAATGGTATTTAGACTTAATCAGTGCGAAATGTTTTATCTGTGGAAAGGAACTGAATGGTGATATTTCAATCGACCATGTTATTCCTTGGAGTTATATGTATTCGGATGATCTGTGGAACTTAGTTTACGTCCACAAAGGATGTAATTCATCAAAATCGAATGTTCTCCCAACTGAAACCACTATCAAGAATCTTAAGGAAAGGAATTTGTTACTTCGGGAAATTCTAAGGAAGAACAGTGTAAAGGATAAACACTTTAGTGAACTTGAATTATCAATAGAAAAAGATTTTCCCATGAAATTCTGGATTGGTTTTAAAGGTTGAGCTATTCTTGCTAAACATTTTTGAAAAATTTACGTATTTTAAGTAAAATAGAATTCACAGCTAAGTGAATTTCAACAAAAAAATAGCGATTATTTGAACTAACTTCTACTCTAACCAATTCTATGACTTTCGATCCATCCGCTGTTAATTTAACGATGCTTTATGCTCGCGCCTATAATCTGCGTTGGGCTGAGTTGCCTAGAGGAGTTATTCCGCTAACTGCAGCTGATCCAGATTTTTCTATCGCGCCAGCGGTTAAAAATGCTCTTCAGTCCTATATTGATGGGGGGTATTTGAGCTATGGTCCCGCGGAAGGATTTAAAGAATTTAAAGAAGCGGTGGCAAATAACTATCAACTAAAAAATCAGGTTTCTTATTCGCCGGAAAATATTTTGCCAGTAGATAGTGCTGCTTTTGGTATTTATTTAGTTTGTCAGGCATTGCTTGAGCCTGGTGATGAGGTTATTGTTTTTAATCCTGTCGATTTTCTTTTTAAATACGCTGTTGAACAAGTGGGCGGTTTAGCTATTCCCTTTGATACGCCACAGTCGGAGTTAAGGATCGATTTTTCTGGTTTATCTGCCTTAATTACCCCAAAGACGAAAATGATTTGCCTGTGCAATCCATTGAATCCTACGGGAAAGGTTTTTACCCAAGAGGAATTAGAAGACTTATCAAAAATTGCAGCGGAACATGATTTGTATATCATGTCGGATGAGATATGGAGTGATATTGTTTTTGCTCCCCATCGATTTTGCGCTTTTTCTTCGATAGAACGGACCTATGCTAAAACGATTACAGTAACGGGGTATAGCAAGTCATATGGTCTTGCTGGATTGCGAATTGGTAGTATTTTATGTCCTGATGACACCATTTATCAGAAAATATTTTTAAAATCTTTGCATCAATCTACGGTACATGGTGTAAATGTCTTGGGGCAGGTAGCTGCTACTGCTGCGCTCAATGATGGCCAGGCATGGTTGGGTGGTTTTTTGCAACATCTGCACAAAATGCGCGACCTGGCAATCCAGGAGCTTAATGAAATGCCAGGCATATCTTGCTCTTCGCCACAAGGCTGTTATCTGGTTTTTCCTAATATTGAAAATACGCCCTATACAGCTGAAGAACTTCACCGTGTTCTGTTGGAAGAAGCTAAGGTTGCAGTTGTTCCTGGGATGCCGAAGTGGTTTGGCGCAGGAGCCCAAGGACATATTCGATTAAGTTTTGCTACTTCAGAGGAGATATTATCGGAGGGCTTGAGTAGAATAAAAAGGTTTTTAACGAAATGAGGATAGTAATATTCGGAGCAGGTATAGCCGGTTTGGCTGCGGGTATTAGGCTTAAGCGCCTTGGCCATTCAGTGCACGTGTATGAACAAGCCCCTCAGATGAATGACCAAGGGAATGCCTTCTTGATGCATGATGATGGCCTAGATATTTTAAGTGATTTAGGCGATGAAGCAAGATTTGACCAAATGGGTGAAAATATTACGCACTTCAAGCTGAATGCGCATGAGGGTGAAGAAGTTAAGTCAATACGTTTAAGGCCTTGGAGATGTTTTAAACGAAATCAAGTTATTCGTTACTTGTATGATGCCTTTGGAGAAGATCATATTACTCACAATGCATCATTTGAAAAGTTTGAATGGAAGGATGGTTTAGCCAAAACTGCTTTTCTTTCCAATGGTCAAAAGATAGAAGCGGATTTTTTTATCGGCGCGGATGGAATTCACTCGAAGGTTCGAGAAAATGCCGTTTTTCAAGTCGAGTTCTCACCGGTGTTTACTTACGAACTTCTTGGATTTATACAAAACCCAGAGTTGTACAAACAACTGAATACGAAATTTATAAAGTATCAACATCGCACCAAGAGTATTGCTTGTGGCGTGTTGCCTGCTGCTAAAAATGAACTTATCACGGTATTACAGTTCGATCCAGCATTGATTAGGCAGGCCGATATTGATGATACAGACCATGCAAAGATTTCTTCCTTTTTGCTACAAGGTTTTCCGAAGGAATTGCAAGATCTTATGTCTCATCAGACATTTGATCAAACCTACATATGGAAGACCCGCGATTTCGATCTCATCCCATGTTTTCATAATAAAAATGTGGTTGTGATTGGCGATGCAGCGCATGTAGCGCTCCCATTTTCAAGTTCTGGTACAACCAATGCCTTACTGGATGCAGAGAGTTTAGCTCATTTGGTTTTTAGTAATGAGAAAATTACATCCACTCCGGCTAAAATGGAGAGGGCCTTAAAAGAATTTTATCGGAAGCGATCGAAAGAAGTTGATCACCAAATTCGGTTCGGTCGAGAGTTGAAGGACAAATTCTTAATGCCAAGTAAGCATCCCTTAGAGAATCAGCGTGTCCCTTTGGTTTTCAGACAACCGGATAAAGAAGTGCGTCCACCAAAACACAGATATTTACGCGTATTGTATTTTACTGATCCTATTTGTTCGACATGTTGGGCCATACAGCCTCAGTTGAGAAAACTAGAGTTGGAGTTTGGTAATCAAATTCAGATACAGCATCGCATGGGAGGACTTCTTCCACATTGGAAAGGGTATAATCGCTTTGGGATAAGTCAGCCATTGGATGTAGCTGAACATTGGGATGAAGTCGAAGCTTGGTCGGGTATGCCAATGAACGGTGACATTTGGCGCCATAATCCTTTACCTTCCTCTTATCCACCTTCGATTGCGTTTAAAGCTGCCCAAATACAGAGCGCTAAAAAAGCAATTATCTTTCTGAGAAGGATTCGTGAAGTTTTGTTTGTTGGACAACAGAATATACTAAATATTCGTGTTTTGTATGATTTAGCCTTGCAATCAGGGCTAGATGCTGCACAATTTTTACGTGATCTACCTGATTTGGCCAGCGAACGATTTAATGATGACTTGGACTTAAAAGATTCTTACGAAGTGAAAATTCTTCCTACCATGATATTCGAGAATCACATCGGGGAAGTTAGAAGGATTGAAGGATATAAAGAATACGATAAATATGTGCAAGTCATTCGCGAGCTAAACCCTAATCTAAAAGTCAACGCGTACTCTACAAGTGGAAGAGAGTTGTTTGATCGCTTTCCCAGTATGAGTTTGAAAGAGTTTATGTACCTAAGTAATCAAACTGAGGAGGATGCGCTGAATGAATTAAAGGAACTTCAACAACACGAGGCAATTGAGTTTTGGGAAACTCCAAGAATGAAGTTGTACCTCAGTACGCTGAAACTTCAACAAGGATTTGTTTAGTCAAATCGTTGGGCCTTCGTATCAAATTGATGAAGTTTTTAGCCAGAGGCTTGTATAATTATGTCCTTTTTAAAAGCGTTCGAAGTGGCTAAAAAAGAAGTTTCCTTCGATTGCCGCATTTTCGTTACTATCACTGCCGTGAACTGCATTGCGACCTATGTTTTCAGCAAAACGCTTACGAATAGTCCCTTCTTCAGCCTCCGCGGGGTTGGTCGCACCGATTATTTTTCTGAAATCAGTTACGGCATTCTCTTTCTCTAAAATCGCAGCATAGATTGGTCCTTCTGTCATGAAATCAACCAATTCTCCAAAAAATGGACGCTCGGCGTGAACAGCATAGAAAGCTTGTGCTTGTTCTACAGTTAGCTGGGTGTATTTCAAAGCAATCACTTTGAAGCCACTTTGCAAAATTTGATCAAGAATAGCACCAGCATGTCCATTAGCTGTTGCATCGGGTTTAATCATTGTGAAGGTTCTATTTGACATCGTAATTTTTTTTGTGATAATTTTCAAATCTCGCGCAAAGGTAAGCTTATTAAATTCATTTTAACAGATTAAATTTAACTTTGTCCTATGAATAATGAAATGCCAGCCATACGCAAACGTTTGAAGGATGCTAAACAAGTTATCATAACTACACACCTCAGTCCGGATGGCGACGCGATAGGTAGTTCTCTCGGGCTGCATCACTTCTTAGCCCAAGAAGGTATTCCTTCTAAAGTTATTGTGCCCAATGCCTTTCCGAAGTTCTTGCAATGGCTAAAAGGGAGCGATGAAATTTGTGTTTTTGAAGAGGATAAGGAACGAGCACAGCAATTATTCGAATCTGCTGATGTGGTTTTTTGTTTGGATTATAACGAAACTAAGCGCACGGGTTATATGCAGGAAGATATAGATAAGTCTGCGGCGTGTAAAGTGCTTATTGATCACCATATCGGGAATCCGACTTGGCCAGATATCAATCTTTCTGTGGTAGGAGCGAGCTCAACGTGCGAATTGGTTTATGATTTCGCAGAGGCGTACAGTAATGGTGAATTGCCTTTAAATCAAGATTTAGCTTACGCTTTGTATACGGGATTATTAACCGATACGGGCAATTTTCAGTTTTCTGCCACAACACCCAAGGTGCATATGCAGGCGGCTCGACTTATAGAAGCTGGGGTTCAACCCGATCTGGTGCATAACCATATTAACAACAGCTTTGATGAGTTGCGCTTGCAGTTTTTTGGATTTTGTGTTTCAGAACGGATGAAGATATTGAAAGGTCGAGGGATTGCGTACATGGCACTGAGCAGAGAGGATATACTACAATTTAATATTCAGACCGGTGGAACAGAGGGCTTGGTTAATGAACCGATGAAGATTGCTAATATTGATGTGTCTATATTGCTGAAAGAAGATGAGGGAAAAGTGAAGCTAAGTTTTCGGTCGAAACGAGATATTGATATCAGTGTATTTGCCCGTGAGTTTTTTCAAGGAGGTGGTCACCGCAATGCAGCTGGTGGGGTTTCCTTCGCTTCATTAGCAGAGACGGAAGAAGAATTAGTCAAACGACTAAAAGATTTTAACATTAGTTAAAATCTAGGGATTTCCAATGCCCGGCATTTTGCTATCTTTGCGACTTATTATTTATTACAAAAAAGAAAAATGAAAAAAATACAACACTTTATTACGATAACTGTATTAGTTAGTTTTTTACTAATGGCTTGTGACCGATCGTCTACTGCAATGGGTGGCGAAGTATCCCTTACAACTATGGAGGATAGTTTAGCTTATGCCTTGGGTGTGAGCATTGGTGAAAACTTGAAACAATCTGGATTTGACGAGCTCAACACAGCGGCAATGAATCAGGCATTGCAAGATGTCTATAGCGATGATAGTACGCGTATGTCGGTAGAAGATGCTACGATGATAATTAATGATTTCATGATGGCTAAAACGGAAGCTGAGGCTGCAGGAGCCAAGCAAGCCGGTCAAGATTTTCTTGCTGAGAATGCGAAACGTGAGGGAGTAGTTACGACTGCTAGCGGTTTGCAATACGAGGTAATTACAGAGGGGACAGGTGCCTCTCCGAGTGCAACAGACCAGGTGACGGTGCACTATCACGGTACTTTGATTGATGGAACTGTTTTTGATAGTTCTGTCGACAGAGGGCAGCCAGCTACTTTCCCTTTGAATGGTGTTATTCCTGGATGGACGGAAGGTTTGCAATATATGAAGGAAGGGGGTAAAATGAAGTTGTTTATTCCTTCTGATTTAGCATACGGAGACCAAGGTGCAGGAGAGCTTATTGGTCCGGGAGCCACGCTTATTTTTGAAGTGGAGTTGATTCAAGTTGGTCAGTAACACGTTTATTGGTAAAAGATTATTAATATGAACGGTTTAAAATTTTTAATTCTAAGTTTAGCTTTAGTCGTTGCATTTGGGTGCAATGCAGGAGGCAATAAAAAAGACGGTAAAATGTTTGCAGAAATAACTACTACACAAGGTATCATTAAGGTTCAATTGTTTTACAAAGAAGCACCAATGACGGTGGCTAATTTTGTTGCTTTGGCTGAAGGTGAAATGAAAAATGACGCGAAAGAATTAGGTGTTCCTTATTACGATGGATTGAAATGGCATCGCGTAATCAGCAAAGCCCAAGGAAGCGGCCAAGATTTTATGATTCAAGGTGGCGACCCTTTGGGTAATGGAATGGGTGGTCCTGGATATCAGTTTCCCGATGAAATTGTAGATAGCTTAAAGCATGATGTTCCAGGTGTTTTATCTATGGCGAATGCGGGTCCAGGCACTAATGGCAGCCAGTTTTTTATCACCATCGTTCCTACACCGTGGTTGGATGGAAAACATACGGTTTTCGGTAAAGTTGTGGAAGGCCATGATATCGTGAATAAAACCCGTCAAGGCGATACGATTGAGTCGGTTAAGATTATTCGAGAAGGTAAAGATGCTGAGAAATTCAATGCACCAGAAGTTTTTGAGCAGCAGCTTGAAGCATTGAAGCAGGCTGAATTGGACAAGGAAAAGGCGGAGAAAGCGGTATTGGAACAGTTCATTAAAGACCACTATCCGGAAGCGCAACAAACTGCCTCTGGTTTGTATTATGTGCACACTGTTGAAGGTACAGGTACTCAGCCAACCGCAGCCAATCAAGTGGAAGTACATTATGAAGGTAGATTCATGGATGGCAATGTTTTCGATAGTTCAATAGCACGTGGCCAAACGATTACCTTTGGCTTGGGTCAGGTGATTAAAGGCTGGACAGAAGGACTACAGTTAATGAAAGAAGGTGGTAAAACTACCTTAATTATTCCTTACCCATTGGCTTATGGTGCTGCGGGACGACCGCCGCAAATTCCTGCGAAATCAACTTTGATTTTCGATATAGAATTAATAAAAGTAAAGTAATAAAAAGAGCGCTCAATGAGCGCTCTTTTTTTGTCTCAATCGTCTGGTTCTAAAAACCTGTTAAGCCTTGAACAAAAAAGCGATTTCTTTGTAACTTTAGAGGCATGGAAGCTTACGCTCAGGCATTGAATATTGCAATTCCTTTTTTCACGCTTTTGATTGTGATTGAGATCTTGTATGGTGTATACAAAAAGCAGGTTACCGCCAATCTACCTGATACGATTTCCAGTCTGAGTAGTGGGATTACGAATATTACGAAAGATGTGCTGGGCTTAATCATTGCGGTTGTATCTTATCAGTGGGTAGAAGAGAACTATGCTTTTTTTGATTTTGGCGTAAGTTGGTGGATGTTCCCTTTAGTTTTTGTATTGAAAGATTTCGCGGGATATTGGATTCATCGCTTCGAACATATGGTCAATTATTTTTGGAACAGACACATGATTCATCATAGTAGTGAAGAATATAATTTGGCTTGTGCATTAAGACAGTCCATTTCAGAAATTTTTAGTTTTTCTATACTCTTTATGTTTCCTTTGGCGCTCCTTGGTGTTCCAACCGCTGTATTCGCTATTGTAGCTCCGATTCATTTGTTTGCTCAGTTTTGGTATCATACCAGACTAATTGGTAAACTGGGTGTTCTAGAGAAGTTTATGGTTACACCTTCGCATCACAGAGTGCATCACGCCATTAATGATAGGTATATTGACAAGAATTTTGCTCAAATTTTTATCATTTGGGATAAATGGTTTGGTACCTTTCAAGAGGAGTTAGAGGATGTGCCACCGGTTTATGGTGTGAAGAAAGCTGTTGCTACCTGGAATCCCATCTTAATCAATTTTCAACATGCTGGAAGGGTTTGGCTGGATTTCTTTCGCACTAAAAGTTGGAAGGACAAGGTAAGAATTTGGTTTATGCCAACAGGCTGGAGACCCGAAGATGTCAAAGAGCGATATCCAATAGCAATTTTTGAAGATCCATATAAGCAAGTCAAGTACATGTCTCCGATGAAGATATGGGTGAAAGTTTGGAGCAGTACACAGTTGGTTTTTACCTTGATCGCGGCCATTTTTTTATTTAATAACATTGGCTTGATTGGTTTCCCAAATGCTTTTTTTGTGGGCGCTTTTGTTTTCCTTTCAGTTTTTAGTTACACTGCGGTAATGGATGGCAAAGCGTATGGCGGAATAATCGAAATAGTAAAAGCTTTGGTGGCTGTTCTGGGTATATATTGGCTTACTCAAAGCAACATTTTTTCGTCAACTTGGATATTTCTATTGAATATCATTGTCGTTTATCACTTGGTTTGCATTCCGCTTGCAGTGATATTTTTAGTACAGCAGAAGCGTACATTACGCTTAGCGGTTTAATTGACTTTTACCAGATAGTAATTCTTTTTCCCCCGTTGAGCTAAGATGTAGCCATTCGATAAAACGTCATCTTGGGAAACAGTTTTCTCCGCGCTTACTTTTGTTTTATTGATGCTGAGTGAATTTTCTTTTATTGCTCTGCGTGCTTCACCATTGCTCGTTAAAATAGCTGTATGTTCAGCAAAGAAAGCGACTAGGTCGACGCCATTTTGAAGAAGATTTGCGTTCAATTCAAAGCTTGGAACACCATCAAATACTTCCTCCATATCTTGAGCGCTCAGCTTGTTTAAGTCATCTATGCTTGGTTTCCCGAATAGTATGTTAGATGCAATCTGCGCATTTTCCAGCACTTCGGCATTGTGCACCATGGTAGTTACTGACTCTGCCAGTGCTTTTTGCAATATCCTTAAGTGAGGAGCTTCGCGATGCTCATGAATCAACTGATCAACTTCCTCTTTGGTTTTGAAGGTAAATTTTTTAATGTAAGATTCTGCATCTTCATCTGAGGTATTGAGCCAGAATTGGTAGAATTTATAAGGGGAGGTTTTGTCTGCATCTAACCAAACATTCCCACCTTCGCTCTTGCCGAATTTAGAACCATCCGCTTTGGTAATCAAAGGGCAGGTTAAAGCAAATGCTTTATTCTCCCCATCGTTCATGCGACGAATCAATTCAGTTCCTGTAGTAATATTTCCCCATTGATCACTACCGCCCATTTGTAATAGGCAATTGTAGTGCTTGTGCAAATAATAGAAGTCGTAGCCCTGAATGAGTTGGTAGGTAAACTCAGTAAAAGACATACCACCCCCTTCTTCGCCTAGCCGCTTTTTTACCGAATCCTTAGCCATCATGTAGTTGACGGTAATCCGTTTACCCACATCTCGTGCGAAATCGATAAAAGTAAAATCTTTCATCCAGTCGTAATTATTGACTAATAAGGGCGCATTGGCATCTTGGCTATCAAAATCGAGGAAGCGGGATAAGACTGTTTTAATGCCTTCCACATTGCGTTGTAGTGTAGCTTCATCCAATAAATTTCGTTCATCTGACTTACCCGAAGGATCCCCTATCATGCCCGTAGCCCCGCCCACTAAAGCAATGGCCTGGTGACCGTGATTACGCAAGTGCATTAAAAGGATGATTGGCACAAGGCTGCCAATATGAAGACTATCTGAAGTTGGGTCGAAGCCGATATAAGTTGGTGTTGATTCTTTACTTAATTGTTCTTCGGTCCCTGGCATCATGTCGTGGATTAGACCTCGCCATTTTAACTCTTCAATAATGTTCTTCATAATTGTACTTCTGAGCAACAAAGCTAGTAATTTCAGTTTTGAATTTGGAATGATTAAAAAATAGAATTTCAGCTTTCAAGCTAAAGCTTATTCCTTATTTCCTGCCTCCCCTCTCAGCATAGGTACAAAGGCAAACTGCTCGAAAACTTCTTTTTGCAATGTTTGTTCATCAACTTTGGTTAAGCGAAGCATATCTTGCTTGCCTTCTTTGTTGTTGAGCGGGATAATGAGCCTACCACCGATACGCAATTGTTTGATTAAGGCTTCAGGAACTTCTGGCGCAGCAGCGGTAATCACAATTTTCTCGTAAGGAGCAAAAGCAGGTTTTCCCTTAAACCCATCTCCGTAGTAGAATTTAATTTGTTTGTAGCCTAATGCCTTCATAAAAGGGGCTGTTTTGTCATAAAGTGCTTTTTGTCGCTCGATGGTATATAAGTCTGCACCGAGTTCAGCTAGAACAGCCGCCTGATAACCACTTCCGGTCCCAATTTCTAAAATTTTATCTCCTGGTTGCACTTCCAATAGCTGACTTTGAAATGCTACAGTATAAGGATGGGAAATAGTTTGTCCCGCACCAATGGGGAAGGCTTTGTTTTCGTAGGCGTGACTATGTAAAGCCGTGTCGGGGATAAATAGGTGGCGCTCAATTTTATCAATAGCAGCAAGAACCTTTTGGTCGGTAATTCCTTTTTGTTCTAAAAGGGATACAAGCTCTTTTCTTTTTCTTACATATTTGAAGTCCTTCACAGCACGAAAATAAGCAATTATTCTGCTGGAGTAAATTCGGTTTGTTAATATTTATTCTGCTTAATTTGATAAAGCAAATCTTTCCTTGGAGTTATATGCATAGCCTCAGTTTTTTATACCTTTGTCTAATAAAAGAAAAATATAGAGATGGCGGATAAAATCAAGTTTGGAACAGATGGATGGCGAGCAATCATAGCAGATACCTATACCGTAAGTAATGTTAGACGGATTGCTAAAGCTACAGCTGATTGGGTGAAGACAAAAAGTGATACACCATCTATTGTTTTAGGTTATGATTGTCGTTTTGGTGGATATCTATTTGCGGAAACAGTCATCGATGTGATGGCTGCTGAAGGGGTTAAGGTTTATTTCGATAAGCACTTTGTATCTACCCCAATGATATCACTTGCTGCCAATAAATTGCAAAGCACGGCAGGTGTTATCTTAACCGCTAGCCATAACCCACCGAGCTATAATGGCTATAAACTCAAGTCAAATTTCGGAGGGCCAACAATTCCCGAAGAAATACAAGCGGTGGAAGATTTGATTGAAGTAAGCTATGACTGCCCGAAACAAGATTGGAATGTACTTGAATCGAAGGGGCTGCTTGAATTGATGAATTTTGAAGACATGTATTACGATCACGTCGTAGCGCATTTTGATATGGAGGCTATTCGCCAATCGAAATTCACCTTGGCCTATGATGCTATGTATGGTGCTGGTCAAGATATTCTGCCGCGCTTATTGCCTAACGCGGCTACTTTGCACTGCGATTACAACCCGGGTTTTAAAGGTCAAGCGCCTGAGCCCATTCATAAAAATCTCGGTGAATTCTCGGAATTGATCAAGAATGATGCGAATCTTTCGATAGGATTAGCTAATGATGGGGATGCCGACCGCATAGGTTTGTACAACAGCAAGGGTGAGTTTATTGACGCCCATCATATCTTGTTGTTGCTCATCCATATTCTGTATAAATACAAGCAAATGACAGGCAAGGTGGTTATCGCATTTTCTGTTTCACCAAAAATTAAAAAGATGTGTGCGGCCTATGGATTGGAATGCCAGGTGACGCCTATAGGCTTCAAGCATATAGCCAAAATTATGATAGAAGATGATGTGCTTGTGGGTGGAGAAGAGAGTGGTGGTATAGCTGTAAAAGGACATATCCCAGAGCGCGACGGAATTTGGGACGGACTAGTCATTCTAGAACATATGGCTAAAACAGGAACTTCGCTTGAAGAATTGATTGCGGAAGTTTATGATGTGGTAGGACCATTTTCGTATAATAGAAATGATCTACATTTGAAAGAATCTAAAAAACAAGAGATTATTGCCAACTGTAAAGCAAATGCGTATAAAGCTTTTGGTGATTTTGAAATTCAAGAAGTTGAAACAATTGATGGTTTCAAATACCACTTGGGTAATGATCGTAATGTGATGATTCGTCCTTCAGGCACAGAACCTGTATTGCGTGTTTATGCCGAGGCTGAAACGCCTGAAATGGTGGAGCGCATTTTGGCTCAAACAAAAACTGTTTTACTTGCCTGATTACTCGCGTTGCTTACTATCGATAGTAATGGTTACGGGCCCATCATTGATTAAAGCTACTTTCATATCTGCCCCGAATTCGCCGGTTTGAATCGGCTTGCCCAATTTTGACTCCAAAGTCTCAATGGTTTTTTGATACAGGGGCACAGCTTTATCCGGTTTGGCTGCGCGAATAAAACTGGGTCTATTTCCTTTTTTGGTGGAAGCGTGTAAAGTGAATTGACTAATTAACAGCAAATCACCCCGAATATCAGTTATGGAAAGATTCATTTTGCCCTCATCGTCATTAAAGATGCGTAGCTGGGTTATTTTTTGAACGATCCATTGGATGTCTTCAAACGTATCATTTTCTTCGAACCCGACTAAGACCATCAGTCCTAAACCGATGCTTCCAGCTACTTTTTGCTTAATGGCAACCTGGGCTTCACTTACCCGTTGAATTACAACCTTCATTTATTCAATAAATTTATGAAATTTAACTACAGGGAAACCTAAAATTCCTCGGTTTATCTTGGTTTCTATAAAGCTGTATTTATACAAGGGTGGTGCAGCCTTTAGTTGATAAAGATGTACGCAGACATCAGGCCTGTTGGGATGAAGGATATAGCAAGCACCATCATTTAAGTAAATATTCTCCTTAATGGATGATTTCGCATGAAAAATTTCAGAAGAGATAAAGTAGTTTATACCCAACAAGAGGGCAACTAGAACAGGAGTAGCCGTAGTTGTGATGAATAGGTTGGCATAGTTATACCTTATACCTTTTATTCTTTTGATATATACATGATAAAAGATAAAACTACTTAGTAGTGATGCCAAGCACAAGCCCCCAAAATCATTCAGGCTAATACATGTTTTTAAGAGAAAAAACAGATTTAAACCCAGCGATCCAAAGAACAAACTGGGGTAAAGTGTGGCATGATTACTTCCGTCAGGATTTTTGTAAATCTTCACTAAAACGCTCGATTAACGCCTACAACCCATCGAAACGCTATATTGTTTTCCCCCGCAGGCGCCGTACTTAAGAAGAATGGTACATCAAAGCGCAAGGTCAGTGGCTTAACATCATAGAGTTTAAACCATTGTTTAATTGTAATACTCGCACCAACACCAAGGTCTGCCCGTAAGGTAGACCACTCAGTTTTGTTATTCGAGTTAACAAAATTGATGGCACCCATATCTGCAAAAACGTAGGAGTCAAAGTCGAACATCCTTCTGAGCTTTGGTAGTTTTTTGATTTTAATAATCCCGTCAAATTCTATTTCGGTGCTTACACTAAAACCACTATTCCCTCTATATGCTAGCACTGGTGTGCCCGAATCGTCTTGTTCTACTGCGAAGTATCCACTATACCCTCTGAGATTTAATCCTCCGCCATAGTGAAAGTGATTCGTCTTATTGCCGTATTCACCAATCCAGTCGTTGGGGAGGAAGCCAGAGGAACGCAGGTATTTATTTTCGACCATGGCTTCGCCGTTGGCTCCAGCTAGATACACCGAAGATTCAATAGGGGTGTTCTTTGTTCCAGCACGACCATAGAATCGAGTTAACCAATTGAATCGCCATAATTTGATTTTTTCGGTATACTCCATTTCAACGAATTGGTAATTGACATCTTGCGTCACGGATGTTCGAGCTAGTAAACTAAACTCTCCCGAGTAATTTCCTTTCGGATGGGATACAGAATAGTTCAATCCAAAATTTAGTGAAGCATTATGTTGAGCGATATTCCATTCATTCGGATAAATCAAATAGTTTCTGTCATTCACTTCATTGCGCTCCATGCTCTTGAAGCCTAATGAAACAGCTAAATCATCTTTGAAAGTCTTTTTTAATTCCACTTCACGCAAATACAAGCCATCCAAGAAGCGAGATTGAAACATAATATCGGTATTCGGAAGGATTAAATCCAAAGGAGTCTCGTACCAAAAGTTGTAATTAAAGCGGTCGTTGGTATAGTATTTATTTTCATTTGTATTGATAGCTTGGCTTGGTAAATTCCCTTGAAACAAACGGGTATTATACCAGGCCGTTAAACTAAAATTATGTTTTTTTCGCATATAGCTACCGTTCAGGTGCCAGCCCGCTTTGAATCCATCGTAGGCATTCCACCAAATATCCGGTCGGTAGTAAATGTGATATTTTTTCCAATCGGGATAATTCCATACATGACTATCAAATGCCCATGTTACGTTGTGCTTCAAGCGATTATCGAAAATATTGGCATCTGCTAGCCGCTCGCTAGGGTCAATAACTACATCTTTAATTTTTACTTTCTCTCCTTCATAGGCTTCAGGAAGTGTAAATTTGGCGGTATACGCTGGGTTCACCTTATCCCAACCTGTCCATTTTGGCAGGGTGGTCGCCGGAGTTTGTTTTTCAAAATACTGGTTAGGGATATAAAAATCAAAAGTGCGTCCTTCTTTATCTTTTACTTGGAAATCCAGCGGCATTTGCATACGACCCTTTCGTTTGAAGGTGATTTCAAAAGTATTTTCTTCTTTTTTATCTCGCTTAATTTTTCCAATCGCATAATCAATGGTTTTATTGGTTTCCAGCCATTGATCAAAGAACCAGTTTAAATCAGCATGCGTATACTCAATGATGCTCTGCCGAAAATCTTCTGGATAAGGATGGGCAAAACTCCATTTTTTGAAATAGTACTGCATAGCTTTTAGAAACAGTTCATCTCCGAGAAGATATTGCAAGTTGTATAACATGGCAGCCGTTTTGTAATAAACGTGGCCGTAGCCGCCGCCATGGCGAATTGCGCCGTGAAAACCATCACTGTGGGTGTTCAGTTGGGGGTCATTTCCCAGCACCGCATCACGCATATATCCGTAGTAAACCTCATCCTCTTTAACCTCTCTTGGTTCGCGGAATTTGTTGATGTATTTTGAAGAGGAAGGATTGGTAACAGTATAAATCCCGTCAATTCTTTCTTGAGCCCAGCTCGTTAAAAACTGTGTAAAACCTTCATCCATAAATGCGCGGTAGGTTTCATTGTTGTTCATCATACCATAGAACCAATTATGCCCTATTTCGTGTGCTAACAATCCACGGTAGCTTGGATCTCTGCCACCGTCTAAAGTAAGCATAGGGTACTCCATTCCATCGCGTGCATCTGCAACGATCATTTTATGGTAGCCATACATGCCGATGTCTTCGGAGTATACCTGAATAACCTTAGCGGCATAGTCCGCTGCATTTTGCCAACCTGAAGCATGCGGTTCTTGTACAAAGGAGTATGTTTTTATACTATTTGTTTGTCCTGCTGGGATATATTCAGCTTCGCCAATACGGTAATGGGGATTCGCGGTAAAGGCAAAATCGTGCACATTTTCCGCATAGAAATGCCATTCTTTCCGCACACCTTCTTCATAGGGTGTAATAACACTTGGTCTTTCACCCCAGGGTTTATTCGCGAAGTTTTTTATGTCTAATTGCTCTCTTAAATCGGCTGGTAATACTTCGTGCTCATTTTGCAATTTACCTGTGGCGGCCACTACATAATCATTGGCGAAATTGAGGGTAACATCGAAGGTTCCAAAATCACCATAGAATTCTCGACCGAGATGTTGGTCTGTGGTCCATCCGAATTTTTTATCGTAAGCTGCAATGCGCGGATACCAATGACAGCCATTGTATTGTTTTCTGCCATAGCTGTAAAAATATTGCATCCTACGACGCATGGATCCACTGTCATAGTAGGTTTTGAAATCAATGTAAAAGTTGTGTTTGGTGTTAGGAAGAATCGGTTCATTGAGATGAACAATCAGTATGGTATTGTCCAAGGTAGTTTTCACTTCTTCCCCGTTCAAGCTAATATAATCGATTGTTGTTCCTAATCCTTGTTCTTCATATTTGCCAAATTTGGCTACTTGCTCATTATTATGGTAAAGATTGTCGTAATAAGAACCTGGCTGAAAGGCATTTTGGTAGAGATGAAAGTATACGACATTTAGGGTATCTGGTGAATTATTCCAGTAGCTTAATTCTTCTCGACCGCTTATAATATCTGTTTTCTCGTCGATGGTTGCATGTATCTTATAATACACATCTTGTTGCCAATAATCGCTATGCGGCTTTTTATTTCCCCAGTAATACGGGTTGTCCTCGTGTTGGAAGGTATTTGGAGGAGCGATAGGATTATAGGCTTGCGCGAAGCTGATTTGTACAAAAAGACAAATAGAAATAAGTGTATAGAAAAATTTCATAGCTAAAATTTGACTGTAAAAATATGAATAATTTGCTTGTCCTTGCAGATGGAATGGTGCACTTCTACGATCGCTTTAAAAGTTCAAATACTCAAAATATCCAGGGAGTGAATCATTGCGGTCAAAAGTGCTACTCAAGCTGATAAATATTGATGAGCGGTATGGCTATGTTTGAATGGTGAATGAAGCATTTTACTATCTTGCATTGAGCATGATTCCCGGACTAGGGGCTATCCAATCCAAGAAGTTGGTAGCCTACTGCGGCGGTGTAGAAGCTGTTTTCAGCCAAAACAAACGGGCTTTGCTTAAAATTCCGGGTATTGGCAAGCACTTGGCTGAGCAACTTATCCATCACCAGGTTTTTGGTGAAGCAGAAAGAGAAATCAGGTATTGTGAAGAGCGTTCTATTCAGTTACTGGCCTATTCCGACACTGATTTTCCTCGTCGATTAAAACAGTGCGTGGATAGCCCTTTGGTTTTGTTTGTGGAGGGTGAGCTGGATCTTAATCCACCGCTCGCTATTGCCATTGTTGGCACGCGAAGAAGCACAAATAATGGGAAACAATTTATCTATAAGCTTTTAGAGGAGCTTTCAAGATTTAAGCTTCAAATTATAAGTGGAATGGCATTGGGCATAGATGCCCATGCTCATCGAGCTTCGCTGTTAAATGGATTACCCACAGTAGGTGTGGTGGCTCATCCATTACACATGCTTTATCCATCCAGTCATAGAAAACTTCGCCATGCAATGCTTGAAAAACATAGTGGTTTAGTTAGTGAATATCCAAGTTCGTGCAAATTGCTGCCTGGTAATTTTCCTATGCGCAATCGCATCGTTGCCGGAATGAGTGATGCGACCATAGTGGTTGAAAGTGGAGAAAAAGGTGGGGCATTGATTACGGCTGATTTGGCCAATTCGTATAATCGAGATGTTTTTGCGGTTCCGGGTAGATGGATTGATACGTATTCAAATGGCTGCAATCATTTAATAAAAACGCATCAAGCTCAGTTGGTGGAATCTGCTTCAGATTTGATTCACTACATGGGTTGGGAAACACAGGAAGAGAAAAAATCAAGTATTCAGCGAGTACTTGCTTTTGACTTAGATCCTGAAGAACAAGTACTGGTCGATTTAATTAAAGATGAGGATAGTATGGCTGTGGATATGCTCCGTTTGAAATCTGGATTTTCTGCAGGAAAGTTGGCGAGTACCTTGTTGCAGCTAGAATTGAATGGCGTTATTCAGGTATTGCCGGGCGATCGATATACCCTTAACTAAAACGGCTATTTGACACTAGCTTTTGATGAAAATCTATGAATGCCTGAAATACATCTTTTGGCGCTTCAAGTTGGGGGTAGTGTCCAATATTTTGCAGTAGGATAACATCTGGATTAGGGATAACTTGCTCAAAGTGTCTTGCCATATGTTTCCCTGAAATAGGGTCAAATGCGCCATTGATTAATCGAAGGGGTACTTTCGTTTCTTGAAGAGCCGCCAGCCACCTATTTTCGTTTTCTACTCGATCTCGCATATAGTGAATAAGCAAATGGAATACTTGCATGCCCTCCTTATGATTCATTAGCCACCATAATTGTTCGAGTTCCGTATTTGATGCTTGTGTCTGTGGTCCAAAAATTTTACGAAACGTGGATTGAAACATCTTGAATGAATACAAACGGGCGATGTATTTCCCCAGAGGGGTCATTAATGCCTTTTGAACAAGTCTTGGCTTGTGGATTACAGGAAACAAGCCTCCATTGAGTAAACAACAAGATCGAATATGCAGATTCACTTTACCCTCAAGTTGACGGGCAAGGATTTCATTCGCAACCGTATCTCCTTTGTCATGAGCCAATATGTGAAAATCTTTGATGCCTAAATGTTCGATTAAGGCCAACGCATAGTCTGCTTGTTGGTGTATGCTGTAATTAAAAAATTTAGGTTTATCTGAGAAACCATATCCCAGCATATCGAAGTAAAGTACTTCAAAACTTTCTTCCAGTTCTTGACTCATTTTATGCCAATCCCAAGAGGATGTTGGGAATCCGTGAAAAACTACCAATAACTCACCTTTGCCGCGCTTTCGGTAAAATATTTTATTGTTTTGATAACTAAAATAATTACCACTAGCTTCCCATTCTTTTAATATCATGCAGACAAGTTAAAAATTAGTTAAATATTAAGGGAATTACTTTACATCTTCTTAAGATAATTTTTTATTTTTAGTCACCTTTTAAAAACCACAGCTATGCGAAATTATGTCCTTTTATCGCTTCTATTACAATTACTTATTTGGAATCAATTGTTTGCGCAATGTGAAGTGACGGCCACGGCTTTACCATCAGATATTACCTGTGGAACATGTGTTACACTGACCGCCTTTGGCGAGGGGCAGGGGAACTCTGTATTTACCGAGGATTTTAATTCTGGTGCACCAACCGGATGGCAGTCTACTGCACAAGCGACTTATTCCAATCCCTGTGATCCTTCGGGAGTAGATGGTACACCCCACTTATGGATGGGAGATGCAACGGGTGTTCCTCGTCAAATGACCACTACAA
>Ga0209137_1000021_pt1 | contig 176327 bp, 168 predicted proteins | sample SaaInl5LU_22_DNA_FD_184642 | JGI IMG/M metagenome (GOLD analysis project Ga0209137, IMG submission 184642) | Marine microbial communities from expanding oxygen minimum zones in the Saanich Inlet - ESP_105LU_22_DNA (SPAdes) (version 2) | ecosystem: Environmental > Aquatic > Marine > Intertidal...
AGGTATTGCTGTAGGTGCCAACAGTCTTAACCTTTTACTTCTTAATGAATATGCAGAGGACTCGATACGTGGCGAAAGTGCTCTTACCATCACACCTGACAGCCAGACTAACGACAATGTACAAAATGGCTTGACGAAAGACTACGTATTCTCCTACAGTATGGGATGGTCAGATTACGTAGCTACTATAATTCCAAACTACAGTGGAGGTAAAAACTACAACCCAGAAGATCCACCTTCTCAGACTGCAAATTTATACTACGGTCAGATAGGCAGCACTTCAGGTCCTAAATACTTGGGGGTGACTATGTTTATTTTAATGCTATTAGGCCTAGTGATGGTAAAAGGGCCGCTAAAATGGTGGATAGTTTCTGTCATACTTCTGACCATAGTCCTATCTATGGGTGGTAATCATTTTGTCGGGATTAATACCTTCATGTATGAACATTTCCCACTCTATAACAAGTTTAGAGCTCCCAGTATGATGATTGTGCTTATTCAAATTAGTATGGGTTTACTAGCCATGTTAGGACTCGAAGAATTTTTTAAGAATCATGCAAATTTATCGAGCTTCAAAAAACCATTAATAATAGCAAGTTCTGCAGGCATAGCTATCATAATTTTAGCTGGCTTTACAGGGACTATGTTTAACGACTTCAATACCGTTCCCATTAAAAATGAAAGTGGTCGTGTAGTATATGATCGAGACACAGAACAAGCAAAAAGGGTATTACAAAAAAGGAATCCTACTCCATCTGAAATTAATAGTTACTTGGACTATTTCAGTGCAGAACGTATTAAACCAATGGAAAAAGATGCAAAAATCAGCTTGTTTTTTACTCTAGCCATTCTAGCTCTTGTTTGGTTAGCATTTTACAAAAAGATGGACACTAAATACGTAGTACTGTTAATTGGCATATTGGTGTTAGCAGACCTATGGTTCGTAGGGAAGCGTCAACTAAATGATAAACATTTCAAAAAAGCCAGCTATTCACCCCAACCTTTCGAACCCTATGCCGCTGACTTAGAAATAAAAAGAGACCAAAGTTATTATAGGGTATTAGATGTTACTGAGAGTACACTAAACAGTAATAGATGTGCAAACTTCCATAAATCAATAGGTGGATACAGTGCTGCTAAAATCAGGCGATATCAAGATCTTTGGGACTGGTATTTGATAGACGATTTACAAAAGAGTAAGGTAGATAATAATCCAATTCTCAATATGCTCAATATGAAGTACTTCATATATCCCAATCAGCAGCAGCAAGGCGGGCAACCTATGTACGGCCAAAATGCCAATGCACTGGGCAATGCGTGGATAGTCCCTAATATACGTATAGTAGCTAATGCAGACAGTGCAATTCTTGCTCTTGGTCAATTAGATACCCGCACCAATGGTGTGGTAGAACAAGAATTTGCTGGCCGAGTAAGTAAAAATAATGCCGTAGATAGTAATGCAACCATCACTTTTGACAAGTATCACCCCGAGCAGATGGAATACACTTACGCTAGCTCTCAGGAAAGCAATGTCGTATTCTCAGAAGTGTTTTATGACAAGGGATGGAATGCATACATAGACAATGAGCTTGTGGACCATTATAGAGTAAACTATATCTTACGTGGGCTCAGAGTGCCCGCAGGCAAGCATAAGATTGTTTTCAAATTTGAACCAAAGACCTACGAGCTAGGAAGTACCTTATCTTTATCTTTTGGTGCAATTATTTATTTACTCATTGCTCTCTCATTAGGTCTCTGGATAAAAAGCGAATTCTTTAACTCAAAAGAAGTTCAGTAAAAATGCAATTTGGAGATGTGCCTGGACTGGCCAAGTTAAAAACCAAGCTCGCTACGAGTGTGAACAAGGGAAAGCTACCTCACGCGTTGTTACTACTTGGTAATGAAGGCAGTGGTAAGCTTGCTCTGGCTTATGCTCTTACTTCATATATATACTGCACCAATAGGCAAAATGACGATTCGTGCGGGGAGTGTAGCAGTTGCCGAAAAATAGGCAGCCACACCCACCCTGATGTGCATTACACCATACCTCTCACCAATAACAGCACAAGTGCCAAAAAACCAATAAGTACTGATTTCATAACGCAATGGCGAGAGTTTAATAAGGATCATACTTTTTTTAACACTGCCGATTGGGTATCCGTCATAGCCAAAGACGAAAACAAGCAACCCAATATATACCGTGAGGAAACACGAAGCATACTCTCCAAACTCTCGTTAAAACCATACGAAGGCGAAGCAAAAACACTCATCATTTGGATGCCGGAGTATCTGAAAACAGAGAGTAATGCCCTGCTCAAAATCATAGAAGAACCACCTCAAAAAACATATTTCATACTCGTAGCGGAAGATAGCGACGAACTACTGACTACCATTACCAGCAGAACACAACTGGTAAAGGTGCCCACCTATACCGAAGAAGAAACGGAGGCCTACCTCAAAGAAAAATACAACCTGGAAAGCACCAAGGCTGAACAACTAAGCTACTTAGCCGAGGGTAATTTTCGCAAAGCTATCAGCCTAGTAGAAAGCGTAGAAGATAATTACAGTGCCTTATTCAGAGAGTGGATGGTGGCGTGCTATACCAATAACCTAGCCAAGGCTTATGAAATAGGTGAATCACTTCACAAGAGCGGCCGCACACAAACCCAACTTTTCTTGACCAATGGACTGGCTATTTTAAGACAAAGTCTGCTCCAAAAAATGGTAGATAACTATCAAATAAAAGCAGAGAAGGAGCAACAAGATTTTATCAAAAAATTTAGCACCACGCTAAATGCAGCGTGCATAGAAAAAAGTTACGAGCAAATAAATGAGGTGATTTACCAGATAAAACGAAACTCCAATGGTAAGATGACGCTTTTTCACTTGAGTCTAAACCTAAGATACAACTTCGTACGTAAATGATTAGCAACAATATAGAAAAGATATTAATCCTCGCCCCTCATACAGATGATGGCGAATTTGGCTGCGGAGCAAGTATATACAAGTGGACACAAGAAGGCAAGCAGGTATACTATGCTACGTTCTCTGCCTGCAAGCAATCCGTTCTTCCTCAATTTCCTGAGGACATACTCATCACCGAGGTAAAAGCAGCTACTCAAGTGCTGGGTGTGAGACCTGAGAATTTGATTTTGTATGATTATGAAGTAAGAACCTTCAACTATCATCGACAAGAAATATTAGACGATCTCATAAAACTAAGGGAGAAGATACAGCCCGATTTGGTCGTTATGCCATCGCTTAATGACATACACCAAGACCACAAAACCATCGCCGAAGAAGGTGTGAGAGCTTTTAAGTTTTATAGTATTTTAAGCTACGAGATGCCTTGGAATAACTTGGTTTTTAATACCACGTGTTTTAATACACTTACAAAGGGACAGGTAGAGCAAAAAATTACGGCACTTAAAAAGTATCAGTCACAAGCACACCGTCCGTATAGCAATCCTGAATTTATCAAGGGACTAGCACTCAGCAGAGGCATACAAGTAAACGCACCTTTTGCAGAAGTTTTTGAAGTAGTACGTTGGAAACTATAAATCGTATACTCATCACTGGCGGAGGAGCTCCCGGTGCTCCTGGTATTATAAAAGCCATAAAATCAGCCCATCCTGATGTGATCATATACGCGTGTGACGCCCAACCTCATACCGCAGGCAAGCTTTTAGCTCACCGATATTTTACAGTGCCATTGGGTGCAGATCCCACTTTTGCAGACAGGCTCCTAGCTCAATGCAAAAAGGAGCAAATACAAGCCATACTGCCCATCACCACGCGTGAACTAGAACCACTCAGCCGATCTAAGGATACATTTGCCAAAGCAGGAATTCGCGTAATAGTAAGCGACTTACACGACCTTACTATAGCCAACGATAAAGGGAAGCTCTATCAGCACCTGAGCGATAACGGCATTGCGGTACCGCAATTTGGAGTGGCGACTAATTACGATGAATTTCTTGCGATACAAAAGAGGCTTAAAACCACTGAATCCAAATACATTGTAAAACCATGTAGAGCCAACGGAAGCAGAGGTTTTAGGATAGTGGATAGCAGCATAAGCAAGCACGATCTCCTTTTTAACCACAAACCAAACAGTACGTACATTACTGAAAATGAGCTTAGTGAAATACTCCAAGAGTCATTTCCGCCACTACTCGTTTCTGAATATTTACCCGGCCAAGAATACACCGTAGATTGCCTAGTGAATAAGGGCACACCACTACTCATAATACCACGTAGCAGAGACAAAATGAATGCCGGCATCAGCGTAGCTGGGCATATAGAAAATCATACCGAAATCATAGCTTATTGCACTCAAATACTTGCCACATTAAACCTGCATGGCCCAATAGGCATTCAGGTAAAAATGAGTACAAAAGGACAACCCCTGGTGGTAGAAATAAATCCAAGGATACAAGGAACCACCGTAGCCTTACAAGGAGCTGGTGTCAATGTTCCTTCGTTATGTCTATCTCCTGATTTCAATGTAGCAAAATTGAACGATTACCCGATAAAATGGGGCACCCAATTTGTTCGTCATTACGAAGAGCTATATTTCTAAGTCATTTCATTTTTTTTGAGATATATTTGACCGATGTATGCAATTAACCTAGCGGTCACCCGCTAAGGCACAATAAGCAAGCATACATGTGCGGTTTGAAACGAACACCTAAACCGCCATAACAAACTGATAAACAAGTCCTTCGGGCAATAAATATATGGGATGCGGAAGTTGCGGAAATAATAATGGGAGCCACAGCCCTGGATGTGGAAATAACGGCAGCTGCTCTACGGGGAGTTGCAATAAATTGAATGTGTACAATTGGCTTACTGATGTGGTGCTGCCAGAAGACTATGAGCCTTTTAACATCGTAGAAATTCGTTTCAAAGGAAGTAAGAAACAGTTTTATCGCAATGTAAATCACCTTGAATTATTCACAGGTGATAAGGTGATTGTAGACTCGGACATAGGGTACGATGTGGGGGAAGTATCGCTAGCAGGTGAGCTGGTAAAACTACACCTCAAAAAATATGGTGTAGACGAAAATAACTCAGAGATGCGTACCATACGAAGCATTGCAGCTGAGGAACAAATACAGAAATACGACCACTTCAAAAGCTTAGAACAAAAAACACTAGAGGAAGCTCGAACTATCGCCCTGCAGCTTCGCTTAAAAATGAAAATAAGCGACATTGAGTTTCAAGGGGATGGTAAAAAAGTGACATTTTATTACACTGCAGAAGGTCGTGTAGACTTCAGAGAATTGATACGCCGATACGCTTCATCATTCAAGAGCCGCATACAGATGCTACAAGTAAGCTACCGTGAAGAAGCTTCACGACTAGGCGGCATAGGAACTTGCGGAAGAGAACTGTGCTGTAGTACCTGGCTTACCGATTACAAGGTAGTGAGCATGGGGGCTCCTAAGACGCAGAACTTGAGTATCAATATGCTCAAACTAAGTGGACAATGCGGCAGACTAAAATGCTGTTTAAACTATGAGCTAGAAACCTACCACGAAGCATTAAAAGAATTCCCAAATGAGAAGGTGAAACTTAAGACAGAATCAGGACTCGCTAGTCTACGAAAGATTGACATTCTGAAAGGGACTGCTTGGTACTGCTACGAAAAAAGCTTTGACTGGATACCACTCGACTTAAAACGTGTAAACGAGATTATCGCCTTAAACAAAAAAGGCAAAACACCTCCAACGCTAAGCGATACCGCTCTGGGTGCAGAAGTGGCCTTCAAAACATTGGAGTACAAAGATGACCTACTAGGAGATACTGACCTTACCCGTATGGATGATAAAAATCGCAGAGGTGGAAACAGAAATAAAGGTAAGGGGGGAAAGCCAAGAAACGATAGAAATCGCAACCAGCCTAAAGGCAAAGGAGGCAAACTAAGAAACGACCGTAACAGAACAGACAAGCCGAAAGGTGATAAACCGCAGAGCGATAAACCCAGAGGTGAACGCACGGGTAATCCACGTAAGAAAACGAGCAATCGCAAACCTAACCCAAACAGAAAACCACAAGGAGATAAAAAAGGGCCATCTCCTGAGAATATAGGATAAGTATGCAAGAACGGCACTCTAACAGAAAGCGGTACTTTTATGAGCAAGGGCTAACTACTGAGAAACATGTAATTCCCTACATATCAGACCTTATCACCATAACCCCAGAAACATCCGTACTAGAAATAGGATGTGGCGAGGCAGGAAATCTCAAGCCATTTTTGGACATGGGATGCAAACGTGTAGTGGGTATTGACATTTCTGAAGGGCGCATAGAAAACGGCAAAAAATTCTTTGCTGACCATCCTAATGTAGCAAACCTTGAACTGATAGCGGAAGACATATATGACACGGTATCGCCCGAAGAGTTTGATGTCATTATCAGTAGAGACGTAATAGAGCATATCCCCAACCAAGAAGTATTCATGAGAAGGTGTCGCGATTTTATGAAACCCAATGGCATTTACTTCATAGGTTTCCCACCGTGGCATAATCCTTTTGGAGGTCATCAGCAGCTATTAGAGCATACGTTTTTCTCTAAGCTGCCGTACTTTCATATTTTACCGCGAGGTATCTATAAGGGTTTTCTTAAGCTCATCGGCGAATCTGACGTCAAAATAAAAGGAATGCTCGAAATATATGATACACGTATTACCATAGATCGCCTAAATAAAATCTTGAAAAAGAACGACTACTCCGTCCTGAAGAAGACGATGTGGCTTTTTAACCCGAACTACGAAACTAAGTTTGGGCTAAAACCACGCAGGCAGATAGGTTTACTCTCAGGCATCCCATTTTTACGAAATTTCTTCGTCACGGCTGCTTACTATGCTGTAAGAGCAAATAAATAATAGTTATAGACTATTGTTTGACAAAACCTAGATTTGAAACTGGTTGTACAACTTATAAAGTAATTACCCTTCCAGATTCACACGATTACGAATGGATCGTGCTAAGGTCATTTCGTCGGCGTACTCTAGCTCTCCTCCAACGGATATCCCCTTACTTAGAGTACTTACTTTTAGGTTGAGCTCACGGAGTTTTTTGGCAATGTAGTATTCCGTGGTATCCCCTTCTAAGGTTGAACTCAGGGCTATGATTGCTTCTTTGATAGTGCCTTGTTCTACCCGAGCCAAGAGTTGCGGTATTTTGATATCACTAGGCCCTATGCCGTCTACAGGCGATATTAAGCCCCCTAGCACGTGAAAATGCCCATTATACTGCCCCGTATTCTCTATAGCTATTACATCTTGAAAATCCTTTACAACACAAACCACACTCTCATCCTTACTTGGCGAGTTACATACATTGCATAACTCGGCATCACTTATATTAAAACATTGCCTACAAAACTTTATCTCAGTTCGCATATTTATGAGAGCCTGACTAAGGTCTATGGTGTCGCCTTCTGATTTTTTGAGTAAATGTAGAGCCATACGCAGAGCACTCTTATGCCCCACTCCCGGAAATTTGGAGAGTTGCTCAACGGCCTTATTGATAAGATTGGACGACGTACTCATATGATTCTGAAGCAAATGTAAATACTGACATTAAGAATACAACATATATTGCTAGGATGTGTTTAACTTGCACTTATCAATTTGGAATACACAGATAAAATAGTAGTAAACGCAGCACCACGATACGAACCCGCTCACAAAGTACGTGGAGCTCGCCACGTATTTAGCTATACCGTTACCGTGACCAATAATGGTTATGAGACGGTGCAGTTGCTCCGTAGGCATTGGTTTATCACTGATGGCATATTTGCGGAGCGGGAGGTAGAAGGTGAAGGCGTAATAGGGCAGCAACCTACCTTAGAACCTGGCGAAAGCTTTGACTACCAATCATGGTGTCCCGTATCCGAAGATTATGGCAGTATGAGAGGTTACTTTACCTTTCAAGAACTGAGAACAAGAAAAATGGTGCAAGCAGAAATAGAAACATTCTTACTCATGCCAGAAGAGGCGTTAAACTAAAGAATAAATAATACCTATAGCTCCTACGACAAAACAGTAGTAGGCAAAATAAGACAATTTACTTTTTTTCACTATCGCTATCATCCACTGGCAGGCTATTATGCCCGAAACTAATGCTGCAACAAAACCTACAGCAAACGGCATAGCCAAATCATCTGAGAGCACTAACTTTCCATCCAGCACATCTTTTGCCATTTTGCCAATGATGAGTGGCACGACCATCAGAAATGAGAAACGAGCAGCCTGGGATCTATCTATATTGAGAAGTATAGATGTAGAAATAGTAGCACCTGATCTGGATATACCTGGTAATATGGCTATGGCCTGAGCAATGCCAATGAGTAGTGATTTCCCTACTGTTAGTTTTTTAGTGCCCGGGCGTGTAGTTTTTTCTGCAAATAGAAGCAATGCTCCTGTGAGTAGCAACATCACACATACCAATAATACTTGCCCTTCGAATAGTTGTTCTAATACTTCATCAAAAAAAAGACCAACTATAACCGCTGGCACCATAGATACAATTACAAAAAGAGTGAATTGCTTTTGCTCTTTGTCATTCTTAGAAAATAACCCTTTCAGGATAGCAACGATGTCTTTTCTAAATACAAGTATGGTAGCCAATGCCGTGGCCGCATGTAGCACTACACTTAGTAGCTCCTCTTGCTCTTTTAGACTGGCAGTACCTAGTATGGCCTGCCCAAGCTCTATATGCCCGCTGCTACTAACAGGCAAAAACTCCGTAAGTCCCTGAATAATACCAAGAACTATAGATTCCCAAATTGACATTACTGGTCCTTAGGTTTTTTCATTATGGCGAATATCTCTATCGCAAATCCAAGCACCACTACCACTGGAGCGAGCTTAGTCTTTCTGAAATCGTATATATCTTCGTTGCCATACATCAATGCAAAACCAATTATAACTACTAAGAGGCCAATGAGCATCCACATATAGTTGTCTTTGGTAAATACAAACTGATTTTTTGCGGGGGTATTACTATCTGATTTTTTAGTGCTTGACATCTTATTTTATTTCAATATTGGTTGCATTTTCAGAACAAGTCTTTAAGACAAATCTGTTTTTGTATAGTGGACAAAAATAACATCTAATTGTAATGCACCCAATTTTGAGTGAATAGTTGGCAAAAGTGCCTGTTTGCTAAACGATGGGTTGATGACTTTAGTTGCTTTACAATGTGAAAAATGCTGCTCTACCTCATTTATTTTTAACGAAGTTGTTTAAACCTAAGGGCTAAACTCAACTTTTAAAAGAGTTTGTATTAGAGCTAAAATAACTGCAAAGTAAAGGTGCTCATCCTAGTCAAATCGGAACAGGGGTGTGAAAAGTCATAAAGGAGCTGTAGTGAAAATTAATGACAGGGTGTTAGGAATGCTTAAGTTGTGTAATGTGCAATCTAAAGAAACAATAATAGTTAGCCGAGCTATCAACACACTGCGTGAAGAATGGTCTGCCAATATTCACATGATAACATCAGACAATGGTCGATAGTTTTCAGGACTCGCCTAGCTGAACAATCAGGCATTCCATTTTTCTTTGTCATTCCATATCATAGCTGGTACCTGGGATCAAATGAAAATTCATAAGGACTAATAAGCCAATTTATCCCTAAGAAAACCGACTTTGAAACCATAATCGATGAATGTCAAACGCTTAGAAATCAAGCTAAATGAAAGGCCAAGAAAACGCCACAATTACGAAGCCCCTATATTTGGGAAGAATCAATTATTATTCAATCAAAAAGTTGCGTTTGTAGCTGGAATCCTAGCAGGTTCTTTTAGTTATTATATAGATAATTTGCTCATTTTTTTTCTTTTCCAGCAGAATGGAGCTATTGCTATGTAACTTAATGTTCAAACCTTCGCACCAAATGACAAATCCCCTGCATCCCCAAGACCTGGCACGATATACCCATTAGAATCTAAATCTTGGTCTACCACACCTATCCACAAGTCTGCATCGGGTATGTTGCTAGTAACGTAGTCTACCCCTTGCTGACTACCAATTACACTTACCAAGTACACCTTAGTGGGTTTACCTTTGTGCATAAAAGCCTCATAGGTCTGCACCAAACTTTGGCCAGTGGCGAGCATCGGATCACATATAATGAGTATACGGTCGTTGATGTCTGGCGTGGCGACATATTCCAGCACAATTTCAAAAGCGGTGTGGTCCGTTTCGTCGTGTTTTCGGTACGCAGATATATAGGCTAGGTCCGCTTGGTCAAACATATCGTTGAGGCCGCGTTGGAGTGGAAGTCCTGCTCTCAGTATGGTTGCGATAATAGGCTGTTCACGCATTTTTTTCACTTGAGCTACACCCAACGGTGTAGTAATAAAATGCAGTTCAGATTGCATCTCTTTACTAATTTCATAAGCGATGATTTGCCCAATGCGTTCTATGTTTTTACGAAAACGAGCTCTGTCTTGTTGTATGTCTTTGTCTCGCAGCTCACGAAGAAATTCATTGACTAGCGAAAACTCTTTAGAAAGTATATGTACCACCCTTCGAAAATAATTCATTTTAGGGCAATGGGTTTAAGCAGGGGAGATTCTGCATTTCAATTGAATCGCTCATTTGCAGGCGTTCATGTTTTTCTTCTATATATTGTTATCTTTGACTTTGAAAATTTTATCTGATGCAGACTTTACGAATAATTGTTTTACTACTCTGCTTTCCGGCACATCAATATGCTTATTGCCAATCACAGTATTGGCCTTATGGAGATAAGGCTGCTATTAATATTAGCTCTAATGGTGCTGTAGTCTCATCTAGTAGTAATATAACGACAGGAGAAGGGTGTTCCTCTATTCAAGATGAGACGGGTGAAGTGCTCTTTTATACTAATGGGGCAAATGTTTATAGTGGTTCGGGAGTTTTAATAAACACAGGGGGTCCGTTGTTTGAAGCAGCTTTTAATCCTTCTTCTAGTACTCAGGGTTCTGCAATCCTACCTCTAGGAGACTGCAAAAGATTTTTAATATTAGCAACCCCAGGAGTAGAGGGTACTACTGGAAGCTCAAGTACCGTAAAAGGTATTGGAGTGGCCTTTGTGGAGATAGACGAAAATGATGTCATTACCATAAATTCTAGCACATCTACCAGGGTTTTGACCGAGTTTACTTTTTGCGAAAAATTAGCCATATATGAAAATCAAGGAGAGTATTGGATTGTGGCTAAAGAGTTACTTCCTGGGGGGAATACATATTTTAAGTGGAACCTAACCGCGGATATACTAGACAACATTAAATCGGTGTCAGATGCAATGAGTTTTTTTAATACGTCATCGCAATCTCAGAGTGTGGGGAGATTGTATACCAATGGCTGGTCATTAAATGCAAACTCACGTTATTATCAAGCCCAAGGTCAGATGAAATTTAGTCTAGATGGCACAAAATTAGGACACGTATTCCCCGCCGATCGTGTAGTTGAATTATTTGATTTTAATCCTGTTACGGGTATGTTGACTAATTCACGGACGTTTTATACAGGAGCGGTAAATTTATACGGTTTTGAATTTTCCTCATCGGGTAATTCATTTTTTGTGACTGAACATTATAAAGGTACGAGTGCAAAAAATAGAATTTTACGATTCAGGTATAACGATCAAGAGATTTTAAATTCCGAGGTAATTTTCACCGCATCATTTTATAAAAACTATGCTTTTACAGCCCTGCAATTGGCTATTGATGGTCATATTTATGTGAATGGAACTGCGTTTAGTCACTTGGTGAGAATAGAAAATGCCAATGGTGTAACTCCTTCATTAAATACGGCTAATTTTGGTGCTGCCTCAGGTTTAGGTTTACCGTTGGTGATCTCAGGAGATTTTACTTGTGATGATTGCGGAAGTTCTAGTGAATTAGAGGTTTCTTTCTGTGAGTTTGACTCTGTACTTCTGAGTTCAAGTGTCTCTAGTTTTGCCGATTTCGAATGGAGTACGGGTCAAAAATCTTCGTCTATTTATACTAAAACACCGGGAACTTTTATATGTGTAAGTACAGACAATGACTGTATTACATTGGATACTTTTGTTGTTCAGATGAATAGTCCAACGCAATTTGATTTGGGCGATGATCCAGTGTACTGTAAGGTTCAGAGTATTCTCTTATCTGGTCCCATTGCAACGTCTTATAAATGGAGCAATGGAGCAACTACACGAAATACAACCGTTTCAGAATCGTCAAATTACATATTGGAGGTAGTAGATACTAACGGTTGTATAAGTGTCGACTCAATTGAAATAGATTTTGCCGAAGAGTCGTTTCAAGCGTTGATTAGAGACACCGTATTGTGTGATTCAATTGTAGATTTAACATATACATCTTCTTTTACATCTACATTGTGGAGTGACAATAGTACCGCATCCAGCTTTGATGTATCGGACTTTGGCAGCTATTGGATAGAGGTGCGAGATGCGGCAAATTGTGTGTTGCGGGATACATTCCAGGTGTCGCTAGGAGATATACCTAATCACGATTTAGATACCATAGAATTATGCTTAGGACAAAGGGTGAAAATAGAGTTGCCTTCGGAATACCATGCACTGTGGTATGACGGGGATACCTCGCTGGCTAAGAGTGTGAATAGTGCTGGCGTATATCCGCTTGTGCTGATCTCGGAGGATGGTTGTGAGCAACCATTGCAACTGATTGTGAATCAACGTGGCTTTAGTAGTCAAGTGCATATACCTAGTGCTTTTACCCCTAATCGGGACAACTTAAATGAAGTATTCCCGGCGTTAAGTGGAGATATTTCTGTTCGAGATTATTCGTTACAAATTTTTACACGCTGGGGTGAAAAGATATTTGAAACATTCGAGGTGAAGAACTGGGACGGCTCATATAACGGTGGCAAGTGCCAGCAAGGAGTATACTTGTATATTATTAGGTTTACGGATTGCGGAGGTGAGGTCCAGACATATTATGGAGGCGTTACACTTTTAGATTAAGCTTAATGTTAGTAGGTTGTTAGAGGTGGTTCGCCCAAGGGAAAAGCTAAGGCGAAAATCTATTGCCAAATTAATTTTCAACCTCTCAACTAAAACGTAAATTTGACCAATGGATTTTAACAACCAATTTGTAAAGCAACTTATAGATTTAGCCATAGCCGAAGATATAGGCGATGGCGACCACAGTAGTCTTGGAGCTATACCTGCAGGTACGCAAGGGCAGGCCAGACTGTTGGTTAAAGATGAAGGGATCTTGTGTGGTGTGCCGCTTGCTCGTCATATTATGGAACGAATAGATGCCGACGTGATATTTGACCAACTGATAGAGGAAGGAGCAGAGGTTACGTTTGGTGATATTGCTTTTACTGTAAAAGGCAGTGTGCATAGCATACTACAAGCAGAACGACTGATGCTCAATTTTATGCAGCGTATGAGTGGGGTAGCTACTGTAACCCACAATCTTGTGAAATTAATAGAAGGCACCAATGCCAAACTGCTCGATACACGCAAAACAACTCCTGGGCTTCGCACCTTCGAAAAATATGCCGTGACCATAGGTGGTGGGGTAAATCATCGTTTTGCACTTTGGGATATGGTAATGCTCAAGGATAACCACAATGACTATGCAGGAGGAATCACTGGTGGCGTGACGCGTACCAAAGAGTACTTGAAATCTAAAGGGAAAGACATTAAAATAGAGGTGGAGACCAGAGACCTCAACGAAGTGCAAGAGGCTCTAGATACAGGGTTGGTCGATAGGATAATGTTCGACAATTTCACTCCAGAGCTTATGGTAGAGGCTGTGAAATTGGTAAACGGACAATGCGAAACCGAAGCTAGCGGGGGGATCACTGGCGATACTGTTCGCAGTTATGCTGAGACCGGTGTAGACTACATTTCAGTAGGAGCACTCACGCACTCAGTAAGAAGTTTGGATTTGAGTTTGAAAGAGTTTTAGATTTAGCTGATTTAGGACTTAGGATGTAAGATTTAGGACTTATTGTCCGTGTCCGTCCCTGAAGTAGGTTGCCCATAATAGTCTTAAATCTTTTATCAATCCTACAGTCTCTCCATTACTCCATCCACATACACCTCGTGCACTCCATCAAAATTGACGAGCTCCATATCGAGTTGACTCTGAGCCACGGCATCATAAAATTCCTGAACAGAAGCCTCTGTACGATAAGGATCATTTACTCCTGAGAAGTAAGTCATTTGAATAGGGTCAAATACCACTTTTTTGATATTTAAGTCTATGTCAGGCGGCACTAGTCCGCTGCAAATGAGGAATGTACTTGGCTTTATATTGTTATGAGCTAACCACCGAAAAGCCGTAGCCACCCCTTGACTAAATCCGAGTATCACAATTTCTTCCCAATCATTTTCTTGTTGCAATTCTGCGTGAATGGCATCCAAATAGGCCAAGTAGTTCTGTATGTCTTGTTCACGATTTTCTTTGGTCATCCAACTAGCACCTACACGACCGCTCGTGCCGTTTAGGTAAAAATAGTGTTGACCCTCAGGAGCGATTATTGTATAATCTAGTGATACAGCAGGATGAAACTTACGTATAAAAAACTTAGCTAGTTGACCATATCCATGCAGTACGTATAGTAGCTTCTTCCCGCTTCCTTCGCGGTAATATTTTGCACGTTGCGAGTAGCCTATGTGATGTTCCATTAGCGTAACATAAATGCTTGAAGACTCTCAAGATAAGTCTCGTAGCCCATCACTTTGGGCACGTCACTATGATTTGCCTTTGGGATACGGTGTGCTTCCTTGTAATCTCCTTGGTGACTTTCGTACACTACTAAGCCGTGGGTCTCCATTGCAACAAAATCATCAAGCTCCCCGTGTAGCCAGTAGAGTGGTTGTGTTACCTTTTTTACCTCTTCGGCATTATCTATTTGCAGATTGATGAAAAAAGAACCTGGCAAGGCCAATCCACTGCCATCTTGCACCATCACTTCAGCACTTGCAAATGGACTCTCGAGCATAATTTTAGTGGGGGCAATAGGTGCTCCATTTGCTGTAAGCTCAAGTGTAGGGGCACCACCCAGACTAAATCCATAGATTAAAAACCGGTCTGAGGTGAGTCCTTGGTCTAAGAGCCATTGTGCAGCGGCCCTACTATCTTCGTATAAGTTTGCTTCGGATGGCAAGCCATCACTTAATCCATAGCCACGGTAGTCTATCATGAGCACTCCGTATTTGTGCTGACGGCCTATATTAGCGAGTAATTTTGCTCTAGGCCAGTAATAGTCCATATGACCAGAGTTGCCATGTAGATAGAGAATAACGGTATCTGTGGCGATATTGGAGATGTTACCAATGTATATGGCGTGTATTTTTTCGTTGTTTTCGCCCACGTCCATAGTGAATAAAGTCGTGAGACTATCGGCTACGGCGTATGTGTCTAATTCCTCGTCTTCTTCTCGCTCAAAATCGTCGAGCAGATATTCCGTAATGTCGGTGTTGGGGTTGAATAGCAATGGATCTAAATCCAAGCAACTACTTAATAATGTAACGAGTATGATGGTGTAAAATGTCTTGTTCATAATGGGTTAAAATCTGCGTGCTATGCCAAAATAAATTCCTACTGCTCCTCGTGGCTCGCCAGCTAAGGAGTACGACTTGTAATCTACTACACTATACAAGGAGCTGCGAGTGGGAGCAAGCCACTTACTCTCGGCGGTGAAGCTCCATTTGGGTGTGACCCAAGTATTGCCAAATTGTATACCGCTTAGTATTCTCTTTTCTTGTGTTTGTTCGTGTGCCTTGGTGCCTACGAGTTCTATCCAGTTGGTGCTTCCCAGATACATAAAGTTATCTGAGCCGTATTCCCAGTACAGATTAGCATCCAGTTGCGGATAGAGTCGTGCGTTGCCTTCTCGCATATCTGTCAATACATTGAGTGATCCACTTACTGATAATCCGGGTTTCCATCCTTTGGGTTGGAGTATGCCGTATGTTGCTCCTGCGTCCAGCTGTATTGTTTTGTAAATGAGCGACGTAGTTTGAAGGCTGCCGTGTATGGTAAGGCTATCGGTTATTCCGCGAGCATAATTCACTGAGGTAAGCGGAACGGGGATAGTTAATCCCCCAAAACCTATGAGTGGTCCGCCCAAATTAGCACTTACTTGTTGTTGTCCTTTTTCTAAGGGTTTTACGATCTTTTGGGAAGTGCAAGCACTAGTGGTGATAATGGCCGAAGCTAATAATGTATAAATATACTTCACTATTTTACAAATGTAGAGTACCTGTTGTAACATTTTTAAGTTTAACGTTGATTTAATCTTTCACTTAGACGTAAATTTGACCCAATGACCATCTCTCTCATCGTAGCCCGAGCTAAAGACAATGCCATAGGTAAGGATAATGACTTGCTATGGAAGATTAAGGACGACTTGAAATTATTCAAACGTACAACTGCAGGCCACGTAGTCATTCACGGGCGTAAGAGTTTTGAGAGTATTGGTTTTCCATTGCCCAATAGAAGCAATATTGTAATTACCAGAAACAAGGAATACAAAGCAGAAGGTGCCTTTGTTACTCACTCCTTAGCAGAAGCTATAACATTGGGGAGGAATTTGGAGATGAACAACGAGATTTTTATACTCGGCGGAGCTGAGATTTATAAGCAGTCACTCGATATAGTAGATAGAATGTACCTTAGCGAAGTGCAAGGATCATTTCCAGACGCGGATGCCCATTTCCCGCGAGTAGACCTCAGCGGTTGGTCACGCGTTCAGTGTAATTGTTATGAGCAAAATGAAGTGAATGAGTTTGCTTTCGACTTCTGTGTGTGGGAGCGTAATTAACCCTTTCCCTTGCCACGTGGTTTTTGTCCTCGGGAGATTGGCTTCTTATACTTTTTGGCTTTTTTTATTTTTATTTTCTGTCCGCCACCTAGGTTATACTCTTTCTTGTTTTTGTCCTTTTTCTCGTGAAAACTTGGTCCTGCTACGTGCTTTTTCGTTTTGTGAGGGTTCTTTTCTATGATACGCGGTTGCTCATCTAGCGTGAGTTGCTTGCTTACTCGCACGTCATCAGAGGGGAATTGTTCTAAGGCTATCGTGTATTCCATAAGCTCTTCGATGGCTGTTTTCCATGCTTCTTCTTTTTCGGTAGAGAACAAGATGGTTTCTCCTTTTTTCTCGGCTCTACCCGTTCTGCCGATGCGGTGCATGTAATTCTCAGGAAACTTAGGGGTATCAAAATTGATAACATGCGTAATGTCATCTAAGTCTAAACCGCGTGCAATAACATCTGTAGCTATAAGTATGCGTGCATTGTTATCATTAAAACGCTCTATCGCCGCTAGTCGATTATTTTGACTCTTATTACTGTGTATAATCCCTAGTTCATTCCAGTAGTCTTCTTGCATTGCTTCGAATAGGCGGTCGGCATTTTTCTTACTATCAATGAATACAAGTACTTTCTGAAAACGCTCCTTATCTTTCAACAGATGGTTGAGTAAATTTACCTTGGTATAAAAATTAGGAACAGAGTACGACGATTGTGCTATGTTGTCAAGCGGTGTGCCACTTAGAGCTATCGCAATGTAAGCTGGAGCGATGAAATTTTCATTAATCAATATTTCCACCTCTTCGGTCATCGTTGCTGAGAACATAATATTCTGTCTTTTCTCAGGAAGGAGCTCAAAAATATTATTCAACTGAAAACGGAACCCTAAGTCAAGCATTACGTCTACCTCATCTATCACCAGTTTTTTTACATCTTGTAGAAGCAGCGAGCGGTTTACGGCGAGGTCATACAACCTACCCGGCGTACCTACTACAATGTCCACACCTTGCGTAAGAGCACTCATCTGAGTTTTAATATTGACACCGCCATATACTCCTAGTACGCGTGTGCTCATATACTTACTGTATAGTTCTATTTGCTCTACTACTTGCACTACAAGCTCTCGAGTAGGCACAAGAATAATAACGCGTGGTTTATAGGTTTTGAGGTATTTTAATCTTTGCAGAATGGGAAGCATGTAGGCCAGAGTTTTACCTGTACCTGTTTGCGATATGCCGATTACATTTTTGCCCGACATAAGCACAGGGTATGCCTCTGCTTGAACTGGCGTAGGTTTTGTAAACCCCAAGTCTGCTACGGCATTTTGTAAAAAGCGATTGATATTTAATTCTGAAAAAGACTCCATACGTTCGACAAAGGTAAGCCTATCTGTGGTTTAGGTATGTTTATAAAGTTAACCGTGTAGTCCAGTTACTAAATTTTGATTTATAGAGAATGAACTGCCACCTACTCCTTCATACTCAGGCCTATCCGCTTACGATCTAGGTCCACATCTATCACACGTACTTGCACCACTTGATCGAGTTGCAGTACTTCTGCGGGATCGGTTATGCGTCGTGTAATTAGGTTAAATCTCTAACAGAATCTAGAATGATGGTTTTGGTCTTTATCACTTCATGGCATCGTTCCTTCTTATCTTCCAAAATTTTGATTAATAATGTTGAAGATTTTCTCCCAAGTCGGTACCCGGAGTGCTTAATATGCGATATTTTGGGGTGTAATAAATAAGGGTAGACTCCGTCACTTATTGCCATAATGGAGATGTCCTCTGGAACCCTTTTGTCGGCAGCCCGTAAGTTGTGATGTGTTGCTGCCAAAAGCTCGTCAGACATTGTAAAAATAGCCGTTACATTTTTGTTGTGTCTTAAAATATGAGGGAGAATAAAATCGAGGTCTTTAGATTTTTCCACCAAAACGATGTTTTCTGTAGGCAATGTGATTTTTTTCTCATTAAATGCATTTTTAAAACCTTGCAGTCTGTTTTGTGTAATGCTCAAAGCGGGATTGCCAAATATGCCAATAATGTTCTTATGCCCATTTTGTATTAAGTGCATGGTAGCATCATAGCTTGTAGAAGCTCCATTTATACCTACTGTAGCGTACTGGTTGTCCTTTTCAGAGTTTGTCTTGTCTAGCAATACACATTCTATATTTGCCTGTGTTAATTTGGCTAGATGGTCTATGTTGGTGCTTTCCTTAGACAGTGATATGAGTACACCTTCTACATTCCAAGCCAGGCATTGCTTTATAATTTCTTTCTCCTTTTCAAGTAAGTCTTTACTTACAAAGGTGATTAACGTATACTTAGAGTTATTCAAGGTTTTATTAATACCCTCAATAAGTCTTGGAGTAAAGAACATGTTAATCTCTGGCAATACCAAGGCTATGAGCCCTGAGTTTTGATTTCTGAAAAGCTTGGCGTGCATATTGATGGTGTAATTTAGCTCGTCAGCCAACAGCTTTACTTTCTTTTTGGTACTTTGGCTTATATCTTGGTGGTCTGCAAGAGCACGCGAAACCGTTGATGTAGAGACGTTCAGAGCTTTTGCCAAATCCTTAATTGTCACTTTTTTCATTAGTGCAAATAAACGCAGATTGTATAGTTAACATCTGAAACAACTCAATACAAATGCAATCAATTGGCATTCAGTTACTTAACGCCTAACTGCATTTTTTGAAAACTTATCAACCGCAAACGTTCCCGCAAATGATTGCGGAAAAATGAAACTTTTCACTTTGCTGAATTTGTTATTACCCTTGCCTCACAAAATGCCTCAACAGAGGTTCAAAAAAGAACAACTAAAAAGTTAAATTAAAAGTTATTAAAATGAAGAACACACAACAGAAAATTTTATTATTCTTTACCTTATTGTGCTTCTCCGCTGCGGCAATGGCTCAGACAGAGGTAAGTGGTAGAATAACCGATGGAAATGGAGATGCAGTGTATGGAGCAATAGTGCAAGTGCTAGATGCGTCAGGCGGAGCTGTAAGTAGAGAAGATGGTTCATACACTATAGTGGTAGACCAGAATGCACCTTTTACACTCCGAGCTTCTTACTCAGGTCTAAAAACCCAAGAGCAATCGGTAGCAGCAGGTGTTAGCAAAGTAGATTTTGTACTTGAAAGTGATTTACTAGGTTTTGATGAGGTGGTAGTAACGGGGTCTACAAATCCCAGTTCTAAAATCAACTCTAGTATATCAATATCTACTATCAAACCAGAAGCAATATTGCAAACTACACCGAGAACTACGGCTGAAATATTCAGAACAATACCAGGTATTCGTTCGGAATCATCTGGAGGTGAAGGTAATACAAATATCACGGTAAGGGGTGTGCCTATATCTGCAGGTGGATCTAAATACTTGCAATTGCAAGAAGACGGATTACCAGTAATGATGTTTGGAGATATGGCATTTGCTACTTCAGATATATTTTTGCGTTTTGACCAGAACATTGCTCGTATAGAAGCAACTAGAGGTGGTGCAGCTAGTACTATGTCATCAAATGCCCCAGCGGGTATCATAAACTTCATAAGCAAAACAGGTGCTGTAGAAGGTGGTAGCTTGATGAATACATTTGGGTTAGACTATAACTCATTTAGAACTGATTTTGAATATGGTGCTCCTATTGGTAACGGTCTGAGATATCACGTAGGTGGTTTTTACAGAACTGGAGAAGGACCAAGAAACTTAGGGTACACAGGTAACAACGGTGGGCAGATAAAAGCTAATCTTACAAAAGAGTTCAAAAGTGGATATGCTCGTATTTACTACAAGCACTTAAACGACAAGACCGCTGCTTATATGCCAAATCCAATGAGAGTAAGTGGAACTAATGCAGACCCTACTTGGGAGTCTGCTCCAAATTTTAATGCTAACCAAGATGGTATACATAGTGTAAACTTGCCAAGTAATTTTGGAATAGGAGCCAATGGCGAACGAAGAAGCGTAGATGTGGCTGATGGTATGAATCCAAATTCTAACTCAATAGGAGCAGAATTTCAATTTGATTTGGGAAATGACTGGTCTATCGTAAGTAGAAATAGAGTGTCTATGAACTCAGGAAGATTTGTAGCACCATTTACTGCAGCTTATGGAACTACCGCCGATATGGCCAACCTGGTAGATGATGCCGCTGGTAATTTTATTACGTATACAGATGGAACTCCATACACGGGTTCAGAAGCACAAATAGTGCATATGTTTGATACAGAACTTAAAGACTTTAACAATGCGATAAGCGATACACGTTTATCAAAAGAATTAGATGGTGTAAAAGTAGACCTTGGATATTTTAGAGCACAGCAAAGTGTAAATATGGCTTGGTTGTGGAACTCATATATGATGGAAGCAAATGGAGATAATGCCCGTATGCTTAATGTAAATAGAGCTGATAGTACTTCGCTTTCTTCTAACGGACAATTTGCTTATGGTGTACCTGTGTGGGGATGCTGCCAAGTACAGTACAACTCTGAATATACTATCAGTGCTCCTTATGCAAATATTCAGTACTCTCCAAACAACAGAATTACCTTAGATGCGAGTGTAAGATTTGATCAAGGTACTGTAGCAGGAGTAGGAAACGGAATGTCTACTGGTATAGTGGATGTAAATAATGACGGAGTAATTTCTCCTATTGAGCAAAGTGTTGCAACAGTAAATTTAGCCGATAGAAATATCGTAGATTATGAGTACAGCTACACTTCTTACTCGTTAGGTGGTAACTTTAGCCTAAATAGCAACCAAGCCGTATTTGCAAGATATAGCCACGGAGCCTCGGCAAAAGCCGACAGAGCTGTCTTTCCTACAGGTTCATACACTTCATTAGGCAACCCTAAAGATATGATAGACCAAGCTGAACTAGGTTGGAAACAACGATTTAAGCAAGGTGGTATCTTTGTTACAGCATTCTACGCTGGTACTACAGAAGAAGGTGGTTTTGAGGCAAGTACTCAAAAGGTAATAGAAAATGACTACACCGCATTTGGGGTAGAGCTAGAAGGTGCGTATGCCGTTAGCGATTTCACTGTATCTGGTGCTGCTACATACACCAAAGCAGAAATAACTACCGAAGGTGACGCCAATGCGGGGAATACACCAAGAAGACAACCAAACTTGATGTATAGCCTTGTACCTTCTTACAAAATAGGCAACCACTCGGTTGGTTTTAGTGTAATAGGACAAACAGACGCATTTGCTCAAGATAACAACGAGCTAGTGATGAGTGGTTATACTGTAATAAACGGATTTGTAAACTTCGGCATCACAGATAAATTGAGCCTTAGTCTAAACGGAAACAACTTATTAGATGCTATTGGTATCACCGAATCTGAAGATGGTTCTATTATAGACAATCAGATGAATTTTGTAAGAGCTAGATCAATCACTGGTAGATCATTATCTGCTTCTATTAGATTTAATTTCTAATCAGAATTTGGTTAGAAGTTCTTGTCGATAGAGCTGGCAAGACTAAGAATAAGGAGTGTATTGTTCAGCTAACGACTTATTAGCTAAACAATACACTCTTAATAATCTCCAAGATTATAGAATAAAAAGACTCGAATCCAAACCTGTACTCAAAAAAAAGAGTAAAGGTCTTGAAGAATTTTATTGTTAACAAAAAAGGTTAAGCTTTTATTCATTTAATTTTAGGTAGGGGGTTTATTTGCTCCCTACCTTTTTATATATATCAAAAAAACATGTCTGATACGAAACTGTCATTCTGGCAAATATGGAATATGAATATTGGGTTCTTAGGTATTCAATTTAGCTTTGGTTTACAGCAAACAGCTGTCAATCCCATATTCACTTATCTAGGAGCGAGTCTAGAAGATTTACCCTTACTAAATATAGCAGGGCCAGTAACAGGTTTGTTAGTACAACCTATTATAGGAGCCGTGTCTGATAAGACTTGGTCACCGAAATTTGGAAGACGAAGACCATTTTTTCTAATTGGAGCCCTTATAGGTAGTGCTTGCTTATTTATATTTCCCTATAGTCCTACTTTATGGTTTGCTGTGGGAATGTTATGGATTCTAGATGTTGGGAATAATGTGGCTATGGAGCCTTACCGTGCACTTGTAGGAGACAAATTGCCTAAAGAACAGATGAGTTTCGGTTTTCAGATGCAGAGTCTTTTTGTAGGAGCAGGCATCGTACTGGCTAACGCCTCCATATTTCTTTTTCAGGATTGGTTTGGTGCTGGCGAAGTAGGGGAAGACACCCAAACTATTCCTACGTGGCTATACTATTCATTCTTTATAGGAGCATTTTTATCACTTGCCACTATACTTTGGTCTGTTTTTAAAACACCAGAATACCCGCCTACAGACGAGGAATTTGAAGAAATTAATAGACATAAAGCTTTGCCACTAATAGAAAGAATAAGATCACCATTTATAGACATATCGCTGGCTATCAAAGAGATGCCTAAGTTTATGTGGAAGTTATCTGGCATCTATCTCTTTCAGTGGTACGCACTGTTTATATACTGGCAATATATTATGCCAATGTTTAAAGAAACAATGGGTTTTGATAATGATCAAGCCCTAAGTCAAGCGGCTAAAATGAATACAACATACAATGTGTCTACTATGATATTTGCATTACTCTTAGTGCCACTTGCTCTGAAATGGGGCGGCAAAAAAGTATATGTAATTAGTCTATTCGTTACAGGAATAGCAATGCTTTCCATTCCCTATATACAAGATGCAACACTCGTCATATACCCAATGATTCTATTTGGTATAGGATGGGCTGCTATGATGGGCATTCCATATTCTATGGTATCCAAAATAGTACCTACCGAAAGACGAGGAGTATATATGGGTATTCTAAATATGATGATAGTTATACCAATGGGTATTCAGACCGTAACTTTTGGGCCTATTATTAAAAACTTTTTGGGGAATAGTGCCGTAAATGCAATCTTACTTGGTGGTGTGTTCTTTGTGATTTCAGGAGTCCTTGCCATGAGACTAAGACAACCGTCGCAAATAGAGTTATAGGACTAGTGAGAACGAATGTGAAGTGACAATAGATGATAAAAGAGGAGATAGAAATTAAAGAAGAATATGCTCAACTTGGGGCTCAGATTTGCAGCACCGTTTTGCCTTTGGCAAGGTTAAAGAATAGGACTGTAGTGGCGGTTTGTGGAGAGTCAGGAAGTGGTAAGACTGTTACGGCTACTAGTCTAAAAATGCAACTGAATAAAAATGGTGTCTCGTCCTACATACTTCACCTTGACAGTTATTTTAAATTGCCGCCAAAGGAAAATCATAAAAACCGACTTTTAGGTTTAGAATGTGTGGGAGCAAAGGAGGTGAACTTAGCTTTACTACAAAAGCACGTAGATCTATTCAAGGATGGAGTTCATCAAATTACTATTCCAGTCGTAGACTATATCAATAGCTGCTTTGAGAATTTAGAATTACAACTGAATAAAGTGGATGTTCTAATAATTGAAGGGGTTTATTCCTTTCTGTTGGATGGGGTCAATTTCGGAATTTTTATGGAAAGAAATTACCTTCAAACCAAAGAGATAAGAAAGCAAAGGAAACGTGAAGTTTATGATGCATACGTAGAACAAATCCTAGAAATAGAGCATAGTATCATAGCACCTCTTATTAAAAAGGCAGACATGGTAATAGATACGAACTATACTATACGATGAGCAATAGACTGAGTAACGGAGTTATGCTCAATGCATACCCAGATAGCATAGGAACCAACCTAAATGATATTGTTAATGTACTTAGCAAGCCTGAGTTTGAGGACGTGTTTTCCTTGTTTTATGCCTTGCCAACATTTTTTAATAGTGACTTAGATAGAGGGTTCTCAATCATAGATTATAATATTAATAAAGAACTTGTGACCACTAAGGATATAGATAAACTTGGTGAGCTCAATATTGCACTCAAGTTTGATATAGTACTGAATCATTTATCTGTAGCTTCACCACAATTCAAGGATTTGCTAGCCAAGGGAAAAGAGTCTAAATACAGAGACTTCTTTATCAATTGGAATGAGTTTTGGGCTGGAGAGGGTGACATGAATGAGGAAGGCATTATCGTTCCTCACAAGAAGCACCTAGACAAGCTCTTTATGCGAAAGTCTGGGCTACCTATACTAAAGGTTCCATTTTCAGACGGTACAGAGGTTCCGTACTGGAATACTTTTTATCAAAAAATAACAGTATCAGAAGACAATGCAAAGACCTACTTAGGGCAGATGGATGTGAATAGTAACTCGCCTTTAGTATGGGAGTTTTACGAGGAAGTCTTAGCTAAACTAGGCGGTTACGGCTGTCAGATATTGCGTCTAGATGCTTTTGCATACTTGCATAAGGAAGTTGGGCAAACCAATTTTTTCAATAAACCGGGCACCTGGGATTACCTAGAACGAATCAATGGAATAGCAGAAAGGAATAATCTGCAGCTACTACCAGAAATACACGCAGAGTATGGATTGCACTTGCACGATGAAGTAGCTGCTAAAGGGTATGTAATCTATGATTTTTTCTTGCCAGGTCTGCTTATAAATGCCATAGAGAAAGGAACTAGCACAGCTGTTATTGCTTGGGCTAAGGAGATAGTAGAAAAAGGTTTTAAAACTGTAAATATGCTCGGCTGCCATGATGGGATTCCTATACTCGACCTAAAGGGTAAAGAAGTAAACGGAGTTTACAATGATGGCTTATTGCCAGATGATGAGATAGAGGAGATGATGAATCTCATACTAGAACGCGGTGGTAGAGTTAAGAACCTGTATGGTTCATATGGTAAAAAAATCTCTTACTACCAGGTAAACGCTACCTACTATAGTGCTTTAGGCGAAAGTGATCAGAAAATGCTGCTTGCCAGAGCCATTCAGCTTTTTATGCCAGGTATTCCGCAAGTATGGTATTTAGATGTATTTGCAGGTAAAAATGATTACGCCGCGGCAGATGCCGCAGGAGAGGGAGGTCATAAAGAGATAAATAGAACTACGCTCAGGTTAGAAGCTGTAGAAGAAGGCCTCAAAAAAGAAGTGGTAACTAAGCAGCTGGATATGATACGTATACGTAACACCTCTGCGGCCTTTTCAGGTACTCCTAGTTTTAAAAGTGATGCAGAAAAGTTAACTATATCATGGAGATCTGATGGCGATATCGCTACGCTGGATGCTAACCTAAAAACACAAGAATTTAAGATTCAATTCTCAGAAAATGGGAGCGAGGTAGAGTGGAAGTTTTAAAGCCTACTTCTTCTATCTATTATCTACTTCTCAATAGCTATCTAGCGATAAACGGAATGGTGCCACATACTGCAAGTAGTTTTAGTAATGCTGCTATTCGCTTCTCAGAGATATTGGTGCTTTGTGTGATGGATTGTTCAAGGTGGGGCGAATATAGAAAGTCCACAAAGGTTAGACTAGCAGTAAATGAGGTTTTGCGGGAAGGTATTAACTACTGAAAATAGATATTCCCTTAAGATCATACTCTTTATTATCCAACATAAATGTTGAGCGTATTTTGTTGACAATGTAATCCTTGTTTTGTATGGTTAATTCTGTGCCAATTTTCTTCTCAGAATTGATTTTCAGTTGTTCGATTCCGCCGTAAGGAGACTCGAAAATATGACAAGAATGGTTTGAGGCAAGTATTGTGTGAAGACCAAATTCTATTACCTCAGATTTAACTAGTTGAGTATTCTTTATGGAGCTGTCACTGTATATTCCATCGTATATTAGAAATCCTCTTTCTGTTTCAAAAATATCCAGTTTTTGACTCATACTGAATAGAATGCCAGCATCGTAATTTACTATTTTAAAAACTGAAAACTCAGAATCTTCCGATTCGATATTGGGTTCTAAAAGTGAGAAGTCAGAATCTTCAATGTCAATCCAGCCATTCCAAAATTTTAAGGCTTATTCATTTAGAAGTGTGAAAATTCTGTCATAGATAGAGGTAATATGATGCATTCTGTCAAAAATTATTAAATCAAATTTTTGCACTTGCGTTTGAGTTTGAAACTCTTACTCAGCTCGTTTCCTCCAAGCACTACTAGCGTGCTCTGCCACTACTACTTCTTTGTGCTCATTGAACTCTAAGTACGTGAATAGTGCCGCAGCTTTATTGAGGTCAGCATCTTGCTCTGCTCGTGCTTCTGGAGTGTAGTATTGGGCGATGAAGTTGGTATCAAAATCACCATCCACAAACTTAGGATGCTGCATCACAAATCTGCCAAAATCGAGCGTAGTTGGTACGCCTTCTATCTTAAAATCATTAATAGCCGCAATCATGCGTTGGATAGCTTGTGTGCGGTCTTCGCCCCATACGATAAGCTTCGCAAACATATTGTCATAGTAAATAGGTATTTCGTATCCGTCGTACACAAAATCATCCAATCTTACCCAGTCTTGCTTGGGCGTATCGTAAACCTCTATCGTTCCTATGGCTGGCACAAAATCATTTTCGGGCTCTTCGGCCGTCAAGCGTAGTTCTATAGCGTGGCCATTTGCTTTTATGTCGTCTTGGGTGTAGGTAAGTTTCTCATTACGAGCTACATGTATTTGCTCCGCTACTAAGTCTAATCCTGTGATAAGCTCAGTAACTGGATGCTCCACTTGCAGACGGGTATTCATTTCTAAGAAATAAAATTTATGATCTGCATCAAGCAGAAACTCTACCGTACCTGCTCCAGAGTAGTTGCACGCCTTGGCCACATTTACCGCAGCTTCGCCCATCTCTTTGCGGAGTTCGGGTGTGAGTACCGCACTGGGTGCTTCTTCCACTAGTTTTTGATGTCTACGTTGTATAGAGCACTCACGTTCCAATAGGTACACTACGTTTCCGTGATTATCGGCGATAAGTTGTATCTCAATGTGGCGTGGTTTGGTTACAAATTTTTCGATGAATACCGAGCGGTCACCAAAAGCACTTTGAGCCTCGCTTTGAGCTGTTTTCATTTGGCTCTCCAGGTCTTTTGGGTCGTGTACAATACGCATTCCCTTGCCACCACCACCTGCACTGGCTTTTACCAGTACGGGGTAGCCTATTTGGTTGGCTACGTCAGCCGCTTCAGCTATATCTTCTACTGCGTGATTGATGCCGGGAACCAAGGGCACACCATATTTGGCTACGGCTTGCTTGCTGGCTATCTTACTACCCATAAGGTCTATCGCCTCCGGACTAGGCCCTATGAAGGTGATACCAGCATTGGTTACTGCTTTTACAAAACCAGCATTTTCCGACAAGAATCCGTATCCAGGATGTATGCCATCCACATCGTTGTCTTTGCAGATTTGAATGATTTTGTCCGCCTGCAGATAACTCTCAGCACTAGGAGCGGGTCCTACACAAAAAGCCTCATCGGCCAATTGTACGTGCTTAGAGTTTCGGTCTGCTTCCGAGTAAATAGCCACAGTGGATATGCCCATCTTCCGACAGGTTTTTATCACACGTACGGCGATTTCTCCACGATTGGCTATTAATATTTTCTTCACGGCTGCTTTAGCATTGGGAGGTGAATATACTTCTTCTCATCCTCGCTTATTCTTCTAATACCAAAAATACCACCATCAGATTGTGCTACGGATACAGCCAAGTTTTTCAAACTATTGTATAACTGTACAGCGTAAGTATGGTCCAATTTGGCGAAAATGTCATTCAACTTAGCAATGTGCTGCTCTAAGAATGCCAAACGCTCCTTACCATCGGCAGACAATGATTTAAGGGCAAAGTCTATCTCCTCATCTACGTGTTGATCTAGATTTTTATATAGGTTTTTCACGTCATTTTGCACCGCAAATGATTTGATGTGAATGATTTCTTTAGCTCGGTCTATTTCAGACTCATCTATATCATGATCGGCACAAGATATAAGTAGGGTGACCCATATTGGAGAACGTCTCACTAAGGTCTGCTCTTCTTCTGATAACTTCTGTAATTGGTATAACATTAAATGTACTTTTGCTGTGGCAAATTTATGCAAACCGCACTTATTAAGCAGATAAAACAACTTTTTCTAAAAGAGTTCAGAATGGAACTTAAGAACAAGTACGCCCTTTGGTCGCTTGTGCTGCTGCTTACTGTTTCTGTATTCATTATTTACACCATACAGAAAGAGGCGAGCAACAAGGTGTGGCACAGCTTGTTTTATGTGGTTCTTATTTTTGGTGTGGTACAAAACATAGGGCGTAGTTTTTTGATGGAAAATAGCGGTAGCCTGCTTTACTACAAATTTTTGGTAGATAGTCGGGCCATTATCCTTTCCAAAATCGCCTATCAGTTTTTGGTAAATGCATTTTTTTTGGGAGTGCTTACGGCATTAATGTCTTTTTGGTTGCCACAGGGTATTCCTCATTTTACGGAGTATCTTATTACTGCTATGCTCTTTACGCTTTGCAATTCGGCGGTATTTACTTTTAATAGTGCCTTGGCCCTTGGAGCCAAAAATAGTAGCCTCGTAGCGATGATATTGAGTCTGCCCTTGCTTATTCCAAGCTTGCTGGTAAGCCTGCGTTCTGCTAGCAAAGCCATCTCACCTTTGGATTCTCACCTATTCATACAAGACTGGGGTGTGCTTATTCTATTGCTTATTATGCAGTTGGTGCTTTCAGTGGTGCTGTTTAAGTATGTGTGGGAGGAGTAGGGTGGAAAGGTTAAGTCTTAGTCCGAAGCTTCGGACTAAGTCAAAGTCTAAGTCTAAAATTTTCTTGTGGGAAGTCTAAGCTACAGCGGAGCAGAATGTCAATAGCACAGAATAATCGAAAGTAAGAATAGCTCTGTAGGAGCGATACTTAGTATATGGTCTAATCTTCTTCCTTCAAGTGGTCTAATAGTGGAGTCTTCCTCCAAAAACTAAAACTATCCGTAATGTTGTAATATCCATCGAATCTACCTTTCAAAACATTTAACTCTAATGAATCCCCTTCTTGAAGTTCTGTAAATGTAGGTTTGTCCACCTTAAAGGAATATCTCTTGTCTTCATTAAAGTAGATATAGTATTCCTTTCGTATGGTTGAACTTCGCCGTCTACTTGATTCCTTAATCTCCTTTTTATATAGCTTGCCCTCTAGAGCTATTTTCTCATTGACAAATGAGTAGTTAATTAAACCGTAAATCGCAAATACCGACATACATGCAGGTAAGAACGAAAGGGATGGAACCGCAAGAATAGAGATGAAAACTTTCATCAATTTAGAGTCTCTAAACCATACAGGTTCGAAAAGTGGTGGTTTTTTTGTTTGGCCAATTCCAATTAGTATCGCAAATATTCCCCAGAGGATAAAAATAAAGTTCCAAGGTAAGTAGTCCATGAACGTCTTTTCTTCTTCGCCAATGAATTCGGGAAAGGATAATACAATAACAAGTCCAGCAACATTAAAAACACTAAATATTAAGAAAGCCTTCCCTGATTTTGAATTAAATTTTGATTCTTTTTTCTCTTCCGGTTCCACTAGTCAACCATTTAACCAATCAATGAACCCCTAATACGCCTTAGCAAACAGCACTCTCTCCTTACTTGGCTTGCCAGAGAATACGCATACCCCGTCTTCTTGTGGATTGTCAAAAGGAATACAACGAATAGTAGCTTTGGTGGCTTGTTGTATCGCGTCTTCAGTTTCGGCGGTACCATCCCAGTGTGCAGATATGAATCCACCTTTGGTTTCTAGTACTTTTTGGAACTCTTCCCACGAGGTTACTTCTGTGATATGCTCGTCGCGGTAGTTGAGGGCTTTGGTGTATATGGCTTCTTGCATCGTATCGAGCAGTTCGGCTATATTGTCTTCCAATCCTTCAAATGCCATTTTTTGCTTCTCCTTAGTATCTCTACGGGCTACTTCTACGGTGCCACTCTCTATGTCTCTATTGCCTATGGCTATGCGTACGGGTACACCTTTCAGTTCCCATTCTGCAAATTTGAACCCAGGCTTGTGCGTATCACGTTTGTCAAACTTCACACTGATGCCTTTTGCTCGTAGTGCTTTGATAATGGGTTCTATTTTTTCGCTAATCGCATCTAGCTGCTCTAGCCCTTTATATATAGGCACTATCACTACTTGGGTAGGAGCAAGGTTGGGAGGCAATATAAGTCCCTCATCATCTGAGTGGGTCATGATAAGTGCTCCCATCAGCCGAGTGCTTACTCCCCAGCTTGTAGCCCATACGTGCTCTAGTTTACCTTCTTTACTCGCAAATTTCACATCAAATGCTTTCGCAAAGTTTTGACCCAAGAAATGAGAAGTGCCCATTTGTAGGGCCTTCCCGTCTTGCATTAGTCCTTCTATACACAGCGTGTCGTCTGCTCCGGCAAATCGCTCACTTTCTGTTTTATGTCCCATTATAGTAGGGATAGCGAGTACATTTCTAGAGAACTCTTCGTATACACGCACCATTTGGTCGGTTTCTTCTATGGCTTCTTGTTTGGTAGCATGAGCGGTATGTCCTTCTTGCCACAAAAACTCTGCAGTACGTAAGAACAAACGTGTACGCATTTCCCAGCGTACTACATTGGCCCATTGATTTACCAATATAGGTAAGTCTCTATAACTCTGTATCCAACCTTTGTATGTGTTCCAAATAATGGCTTCACTGGTAGGTCGCACAATGAGTTCTTCTTCCAATTTTGCTTTAGGGTCTACGCGTAGTTTTCCTTCTTTGTCCGGATCACTCTCTAGTCTGTAGTGTGTTACCACAGCACATTCCTTGGCAAAACCTTCTGCGTTTTTTTCTTCAGCTTCAAAAAGACTTTTGGGTACGAACAATGGGAAATAGGCATTCTCGTGACCCGTTTCTTTGAAACGTCTGTCTAGTTCAGCCTGCATTTTTTCCCAAATAGCATATCCGTATGGTTTGATAACCATACAGCCACGCACACTACTGTGCTGTGCTAGGTCTGCATTTTCTACGAGGTTATTGTACCATTTGCTATAGTCTTGTTCGCGTGTTACTTTTCCGAATGCCATCTTTCTAAACTTGGAATGCTATTTGATTATTGTAGTATGACGGCAAAATTAAACCGTTATGTTGAATTAAATTTTTAGCCTTATGAAATTATACACTTATATCTCCCTTACCGCCCTTTTACTAGCGAGTTGCACCTCTAATAGGCTTACAACCACCTACCCCGATGACGTATATTACACCCCCGAAGACGATGTGGTCATAGTACAGAATACGCCACAACCTGCTCCTCAAAAATATACACCCGAACAACCGCAAGAAAATACAGTGAATACACTAGAACTAGTGTACGATGAGCGTGTAATTCCTACCGAAGAATATGCAGGTGGTTTGACCGATTATGAAAGACGCATTCGTCGTTTTAGAGGTGAGGAGTTTGAATACTCTTATGAAAATGGGTATTTAGATGGATATCGTGATGCCAACCGTAACAATAGATGGAATAACTCTTGGAACAATGGATGGTACGGATATGATAATTGGGCGTACAGTCTTTGGTATGGCAATAGTTTTTGGCATCGCCCGAGAGGCAGTTGGCACTTAGGATATAACAGCCGGAATGGCTGGTATGATGGCTACTCGTGGGGTAATCCTGGATGGAATACCTGGAACGCTCCTTATAGTTATGGATACGGCGGCTGGAATAGTGGCTGGAATTACTGTGCTAAAACATATTACTATGGAGGCGGCTACTATGGCCGCAATAATGGCTGGAATGGCGGCTATAGAGGCGGAAACCGATGGGGACGTGGATATAATAGCTATGGATGGAACAGCGGTTGGAATGGTACCCGAGGTTTACGTACCGCGAGTACTAACAACAGCGGAGGAGGAATCCAATTTCAAGGAAGTGATAGATATAACAGGGCAGCTAACAGTTCTCGCCAACGTATAAGCACAAACAACACGACAGGTGGCGATGGAAATGTAAACACCCGCAGGCCTACTACTCAACGTACTACCACACCCATAACTAGAGGTGGTAGTACAGGAGAAATAAACCCAAGAGGTGTAGGTACAAATAAGGTAGCAGTGCCAAAAGGCAGAAGACCTGCAACAAGCACCACGGCAACCGGAACTACAAGAGGGAATACTGGAACAGTGAACGGTACTAATGTAAGAACACCAGTACGTAACGAAGGTGGAGTAGATGAAAGACGATCAACCACTACTACACGTACACCACGCAGTACTACCCCAAGCAGAACAGTAACACCACGCAGTACTACTCCGAGTAGAACGGTAACACCACGAAGTACTACCCCAAGCAGAGCGGTAACACCAAGCCGAAGTACTCCGAGCCGCAGTGCCTCGCCGAGCAGAAGTACACCAAGTCGCAGTGCATCACCAAGTAGAAGTAGTACGCCTTCAAGGTCGTACACGCCGAGCAGAAGTACTCCGATCCGCAGTGCCTCGCCGAGCAGAAGTACACCAAGTCGCAGTGCATCACCAAGTAGAAGTAGTACGCCTTCAAGGACGTACACACCAAGCCGAAGTACTCCGAGCCGCAGTGCCTCGCCAAGCAGAAGTACACCAAGCCGAAGTGTATCACCGAGTAGAAGCACGCCAAGTCGCAGTGCTACCCCAAGCCGAAGCAGTAATACGCGTCGCAGATAAGAATAAGTTATAAACTGCTTGCCGAAACATCAGCATAAACTCTTAATGAAACAAACCATGAAAAAAACGATAATCATAGCCATCTTTGGCTTACTCATAACCAAGGCCAACGCTCAAAGTGACGTTGATGCCCTTCGATATTCTAACACGCCTACATTAGGTACAACAGCACGCTCCATAGGCTTAGGTGGTGCCACCGGTGCTGTAGGTGCGGATGTTTCGGCCGTAATGGTCAATCCTGCGGGATTAGCCCAGTTCAAAACAGGGCAGTTTAGTATCTCACTTGGCACGCAGACTGCTCGCAATGAGGGTCTTTACGAAAATGGTGAGAGCAAAAACTTTTATCTCTTCAGGGGTGACGTGCCTAATGTGAGTTTACTGTTTACCAATCGTAAAATGCAACGCGGTAATCCCTCTAAAGTAGGATGGGTGAATAGTAATTTTATGTTGAGCTATAACCGTACAGCCAATTTTAACAGAACAGTATCCTTTGAGAATAATAATCCTACAAACTCAATGACCGATTATGTGGCCGATTATGTAAGAGGAGTAGATGCCGCAGCCCTCGATGCGAATGATGAGCAGTTGAGTCAGGGTTTTTACTATTTTGACAATATGTTTTGGTACACCTACTTGATAGATTCTGCTAGTAATGGTGATTACTACTCCACTTATGATAAAGTAAATGGTATCGCTTCGCAAAAAGGAAATGTGGCTACCCGCGGAGGAATGGGGCAGTTTAACATAGCCTATGCAGCTAATTATGAGTATAAGGTATACTTCGGGGCGAGTCTAAACGTACATACGGTTAATTACACGGAGACCAATAGATTTACTGAAGTGAACGATGCACAAATGATAGGTGGTTGGGATAACTTTGATTTTACCCGAAACCTAGAAACGTCAGGTTATGGATTTAGTGGTAGGCTGGGAGTTGTATTCAGACCTAACAATAATATTCGCATAGGTGGTACGCTCGAAACACCAAGCCAACTGATACTTACCGATAATTATTCTGACGAGTTATTCGTAACCCGTGATGATGGTACTACCGATGATTTAACCACCATTGACAAAGAGTTTAGCTACGATGTAATTACTCCAGCTCGCTACGGACTGCAAGGTGCGTACCTCTTTGGCAAAAAAGGGCTCATTACAGCCGAGATAGAATCCATAGACTATAGTACTATGAACCTGTCTACAAATAATAATGAGTTTGAGGATGCAAACTACAGTATCGCCGATAAGTATAAACCTGCTACTAACGTGAAAGTAGGAGCAGAGTACGTTATGGATAGCTTCAGACTTCGTGGTGGATTTGCATCCATAGGCAATCCTTTGGTAGAAGGTACTGCTCAGTCACGTAGTGTATTGAGTGGTGGTTTTGGTGTACAAGAAAAAGGATGGGCATTTGATTTTGCATTGGCCAAAGAATTTACCTCAGACCAATACGTGCCTTACCAAAGTGCTCGCGTAACGAGTCCTGCGGTGAATAGCAATCTGGTAAACATCAGACTGATGCTTACCATCAGTAGTAAGTTCTAGGTTATTTTTGCACTCGTGCAAGATAATGATGATATAGACGTAAACCTCCTCAAAAAAATGATGACGGGTGGTTATTCGGCAGACTCGTCAGGTTTTGTACCCAAAAAGGACAAGAAGAAATCTAAAGTAGCCAAACGCAAGGTAGAGTTGGATCTTCATTTTGATAAGGTTTTTCCGCAAGGAGGAAGCACCCCATACCATCAGCGACTGCCCATGCAGCTCGATGTGCTTAGAGAATTTATCGTCGATAGCAGAAAGAACAGTGTCACCATTGCCTATATTATAGTGGGTAAAGGAGAGGGCAAGCTTAAGGGTATGGTAAGTAAGGAGTTGGCCCGTCAAAATATTAAGCACTCCTTAGTTCCCGATCCGCCGTACTTTGGCAACGCTTTTAAGGTTAGTTTTTAGCATACTAAAAAAAAATACGAACGGTTCATAGTTTGATTGTGCTATTCGTATAAACTTTTGTGAGGAGTTATGATTTTCAAAAAAAAAATTGTTGCTTTGACTTCAATATGAAAAGAATTCTCAGTTGGCTGCTCATTGCAGCAGCCACCTTAACCTCATTTGCTCAAAGACCAACTTATCAAGGATTATTATGGAAAATATCCGGCAACGGATTAGAAAAACCCAGTTTCTTGTATGGTACGATGCACGTGAGTAACAAAGTTGCTTTCCACCTCAGTGATTCATTTTATAAAGCCATAGAAAGCGTGGACGTGGTTTCACTAGAAATAAATCCAGAAACGTGGATGGAGACCATGACCAGCAACGATTACGTGGCCGATAATATGGGTAATGCATTCAGTATACGTGGGGGGAACAGAAGAGACGGTTTTTATAAAAGCCTTTTTGACCTAGAGGCTCCAGAAAACAAAGAGATAGGAGGAGCAATGGGTGCCGAGTTGGGCATCCTCAATTCACTATTATACCGTACGAGTAACTACTCGGCAGATTTTCAGGAAGATACATACCTCGATCTATTTATTTTTCAGGCAGGTAAAAAGCAAGGTAAAGCTATAACGGGCTTGGAGCAATTGGGCGTAACGATGCGTCTGAATGAGCTAGCTGCCAAGCCGGAGAATGACAAGGAAATAAAGAAAGCCAACAAGGAGAACGCTGCACGTAAACGCTTTTTACTCGAAAAAATATTGGACGGTAAATCTTACGGTGAAGTAATGGAAGAGGCTTATCGTCAAGGTGATCTGGACCTATTAGACTCTATGAGCCGACTTACGGGCCAAGATGATAAAAATCACGAACTGATAATCGTATACCGAAATATTGGTATGGCCGATGCGATGGACTCTATTATGCAGAAACAATCACTCTTTGCAGGAATAGGTGCGGCTCACCTGCCTAATAGCTACGGGGTGATCAATTTGCTTCGCGAAAAAGGGTATACCGTAACGCAAGTAGATAACGAAAAGTCAGACTTTGGCAAGCAAACCAAGGATAGACTAGAAGAAACATTTATCACCCAAAAATTTTATAAACAGACTTTATTTGATGGAAGTTTTAGCACCTATATGCCGGGGCCGCTATACGAATTCCCTGAGGCTAATGATATAATGCTCGCGGCCTACCCCGATATGGCCAACGGAGCTAAGTATGTGATTACCCGCATGTCTACATTCGCACCATACCACGGATGGAGTGAGCAGCAGTATCTCGATAAGCTAGATAGTCTCTTCTTTGAAAACATACCGGGTAAAATAGAGGAGAAAAAGGAAATAGAAATAGATGGAGTAAAAGGGTATGATATCCTGAATAAAACCAAAAAAGGGGATTACCAACGCTATCATATTATGGTGAAGCCTGCCGAGATTATTATTTTCAAAGCATCAGGCAAAAAAGAATTTATCAAACGACCAGAAGTGGCAGCCTTTTTTGACGAGATACACTTTTATAAGAAAACGGATTGGCATACTTACAGTCCTGCTAATACTGCGTATGAAGTTTCCCTGCCGGGTACAGATATGTACGAAGGTGAGAATAATAGTTTCAGAAGAGGATTTTGGAAAAAGAATGTACAGAGTAATCATCCGGAGTTGGGACATTTCACAGTGCTCAATAGAAGTATGCTCGACTTAGAGTATATGGAAGAAGACTCATTTGAGCTTCATCATCTTACTCATTTCTTTGCGGAGCAATTTGATTATGAAGTTGTGGAGAGTGAGCACACCACTACGGATGATTATGCAGCTTACCAAGCCAAGGCTACACATGATACCAAGCCGCCATTATACACCAAAGCAGTAATCGTGGGGAGTCAATACTATATGCTTGCAGCACAAACGACGAGTGAAGAAGCGGCATCTAAGTTTCTGAACAGCATGAAGTTCACTCCTTTTACCTTTACACGACCATTTGTACTACGACACGACACTGTCAGACTATTTACTGTAACTACTAGCGTAGAGGTGCCACCCGAGCAACGCAGTTATTATAATTACTTCCGTACCGATGATGACGAAGATGATAGTCACGAGGAGGAGCAAAAAACAGCAATGTATTACAATAAGGAGTCGGATGAGACCATTTACACACGTATGTACCGCTACCATAAGTATTTTTATGAAGAGGAGGTAGACTCTTTGTGGAATGACTACACCGAAGATGCTCAGCAGAATACGTTTTTCGTGCGTTCCAAGAAGACAGATGTCATAGATAGTGTTTATACCCTAGAAATAGAACTTGGAGATACTAACTCAGGTAAAAACTTACTCGTAAAACACTTTTTGAGTGGAGGAATGGTGCATTCCCTCTTTACCGAAAATGATTACCGAAAACCACGAAGTAAGTTTGTGGATGAGTTCTTTTCTTCTTTTACCCCATGGGATACGGCTGTGGGCACGCCCATATTGCAAAACAAAGTCGATATGTTTTTGGCTGATTTGGTAAGTGAAGATAGTATTACTCGTGAGGCGGCTCGTCGTTCTTTTGATGAAATTAATTTTGAGGATGAGGATGCTCCTAAAATGATTGCAGCGTACTACCAAAATATGAGTGGAGAAAACTCGCTTGAGAATAGAAGAGATTTGGCAGATAAAATCGGATATCTGAAGCATCCAAGTATACAACCATGGGTGACTAAGGCACTCAAAGAGGTGGGCGATTCTGTACAATTCCAAATCCCATTGCTAGAAGCCTTGGTAGCACAACGTACTAAATCGAGCTCTAGCCTATTTGTAAAAGAACTGATAAACGAAACTCCGCTCGGACTGAGTAGTACATCCGTAGGTAATATGTTTTATCCCTTCAAGGATTCGATGAAGCTGAGCAAAGAGATTTATCCTGATGTATTGCTTCTCTCATCACTCGCAGAGTATAGAGAGAAGATATATGAAGTACTGGCCAAAAGCTTGGATAGTGGCGTGGCTAAACCACGTTGGTATAAGAAACACCTAAAACAACTCGCTTGGGAGGCCAATAATGAGGTGAAAAGACAGCAGGCTGAAGAGTCTTCTCTCGCTTTAGATTTTTACAAAGAAGAAGACAGAAGTACTCTGTATTGGTATGAAGATATATTGTTATCTTACACTAAGTTGTTACTGCCTTATTTCGATAATAGTAGAGCAAAGCGATTTTTTACGCGTGCCGAAAAGCTCAGATTACCCGGTTTCAAAATAGACTTAGCTGTGGCCAAGCTACGAGCGGGAGTAGAGCAGCCATCAGGCATTTGGGAAGAGCTAGCCGCAAATGAAAATGATAGAATCGTCGTGTATCAACGCCTAAAAGAAATAGATAGATTAGATTTATTCCCTAAGCAATACAATCATGACTCGCTTGCTATGTCGCTTTACGCTCAGAAAGCACGTATCAATCAGTACAATGATAGTCTCATGTTTGTAGACAAGCATTGGGTGCAAGATGGGAAAGATTCGGGCTACCTTTACTTTTTTAAGATAAAAGAGAAAGACGAGGATGATTGGAACTATGGATACCTAGGACCTATAGATACCACTAAAGCTGAGGTAGAGCGTTATGGTTATGAGTTTGATGATGAAATGCGATACAGCAAATATGAGGATGAGGACTTGCAAATACGTAAGCAGGTGAGAGAGTACGAGATGCGACATCGCAAACGTTATCGTGTAACCGACGAGGCGGAGTTTGAAGAATTAAAACCCAAGAGAGGGCAATATGGATTTGGAGGGTTTTAACTCCAACCCATAATAGGGTAAAATCATCAGGAGAATGGACTACTTGCTATGCAGGTGATCCATTTTTTTTGTGTGGGGTAATTCGCTTAGGCTATGTCTTCGTAGTTGGTAAATTTACCGTCGTGCCATAGGTCTTCTATTTCGTAAAACTCACGCACATCTTTTAGGAATACGTGAACTACTACATTTACGTAGTCTAGGAGCACCCAGCGATTTTCGCCTTGCCCCTCACGGCTATTTGGGTTTTCTTTCAGAGCTTTACGTGTTTCGGCTTCTACGCTGTCGGCTATCGCTTTTACCTGGCGGTCGCTATCTCCGTGGCATATTATAAAATAGTCAGCAGCAGCTTCGTTGACGTGAGAAAGGTCTATTTTGACAACGTTTTTGCCTTTTTTTTCCTGCATTCCTTTCACGATAACTTCTGCTAATACATCGGAGAGTTTAGTGTCTTTTGCCATTTATTGAGATAACTTTGGGGCAAAATTAGTTTAATCCGTCCATACTCAACGCTATTGACCACGCACAACATTGAATTTTTAGCAGAAGTAGACTCTACCAACACCTATCTCAAAACCAAGGCGAGTAAACAATTACTGCCTGCTCAGTACGCTGTATGCACTGGTTTGCAGCTCCGCGGTAAGGGTCAGCGAGGCAATACGTGGGAGAGTGCACCCTTTGCCAACGTACTTGCAAGTCTGCTAGTGAAGGAGCCAGGTGCTGCTACGCATCTTAGCTGGCTCAATAATGCAGCAGCGTTAGCCGTAGTGCATACCTTGAGTCAATATGGTATAAACAACGCCACCGTAAAGTGGCCAAACGATATATATATTGGTGACCGAAAAATAGCTGGGATACTTACCGAAAATTCCTTCGCCAATGGTAAAGTAGTTTTTTCCGTGGTGGGTATTGGGCTTAATGTGAATCAAATGCAGTTTGGCGATTATAAGGCCACAAGCATAGGAGCAGTTACAGGTTTAGAAAATGATTGTACCAACGTGTTACACCATTTGTACGACGCCTTTTATACCTTAGTAAAACAATCTGCCGAGCAGCTGCTTGCCGATGTAAATACTCGGTTGTATAAAAAAGAGAAATATGTAACCTTTGAAGAAGGTGAGCGTATGAGTAACTACGTCATAAAGTGTATGCTAAAGAATGGGAACTTAGCCGTGAGCGATAAGGAGCAATGGATAGAACTAGAACATCATAAAGCAAAATGGGTAAAGTAAACGTGTGTATAGACATTGGTAATACCTCTACCAAAGCTGCAGCTTACAGTCAAGGAGAACTAATAGCGTATCACAAACCGTTTGGTGTGGAGCAGCTGAACGACTACCGCAAGCAGGATGCTACAATACTCGTGAGTGCGAGTGGCAAACATCCGGAGCTAGAGGCGTACTTGGAACCGTCAGAATTCCTTACTCATGAGACAGCCCTTCCTATTGAGTTAAATTATGACACGCCACACACGCTCGGTAGGGATCGCATAGCCACAGCCGTTGGAGCTTTTGCTATAGATGCCAATGCTCATTGGGTCATTATAGATTTAGGTACGTGCCTCACCTTAGATTTTTTAGATAAATCACGCTTTATGGGAGGTTTGATTTCGCCCGGTGTGCAAATGCGGTTTAAGGCTATGAATGTATATACTGCCGGTCTCCCTTTGGTAGAACAAGATTATACCATTTCGTTTCCCGGTAAAAGTACCGAGCAGAGCTTGCAGGTGGGAGTTTGTCAGTCTATCGGTTATGAGATAGAAGGCTACATACGTCAATTGAATGAGCGGTATAGGGGCCTCAAAATCGTTGATTGCAGTAGTATAAAGTTGCATTTTGGAAAAGAAGTTAAAAATGAGATATTCGCACGCCCAAATTTGGTGCTAGAAGGATTAAATCATATCATAGAATACAATGCTAAAAAATAAGATTTTACTCTTCACTTTGGTGATGATTAGCTCTTTTGGTCTAATGGGCCAAACGGGAACAAGTTCACCATACACCATATCGGGTATTGGTGAGATAAAAGCAGGTAGCTTTACACAGCACGAAGCGGCAGGCGGAACATCAGTTTCGCAAGTGAGCCAAGGCATATTTACACCCAAAAATCCAGCTTCGTATGCCAATATAGATTTTACGGTTTTTGATGCGGGTGTTCGCTCTAGTGTGGGTAAACTTGCTACAGCTTCTACGTCTACTAATGTGAGTTCGGGTAATTTTAATCACTTTGCGATGGCTTTCCCTTTCAATACGAAAAAGAAAATGGGTGTAAGCTTCGGTACAAACCTGTACTCGGATATAGGATACAACATACAGAATAACATTAATACAGACACACCAAGTTATTATAACCTCTTTGAAGGATTGGGTGGTATCTCGCGTGTGTACGCAGGATATGGTATCGAACTCTTCGAGAATTTTAAAATTGGAGCTAATGTGAATTACAATTTTGGTAATATCCAGCGGGTGCAGGCCAGAATTTATCCGAATACCAATAATGTATTTAGTTTTAGTGATGAGACCTACATTGCTTACAGAGGACTGGATTACAACTTAGGTGTGCAATATAGTGTGTTGCAAAATAGACAGAATTTAGATGGGAGCGATAAGAGTATTCGTCACACGATAGGAGCTGCTCTGCAAACCGAAACGAGTCTGAACGGCATAGGATATCGTTACTCTGAATCCTTTTATGGAATACTATATGAGAACGGAGGCAATGCTTCTGTCGATACACTAATATTTGAAGATAATCAACGGGATACCGTGAGCAAACCACTTGGTTTTACCATAGGATATACCATCTCACAAGGCGATAAATGGTCGCTTTCGCTGGAGACAGAGCAAAATCAATGGTCGGGTGTGGTAGACAAGAAAACCGGTCGTACCTACTTTGATAATGTACGCTATTCGGCAGGTATCAATATAGTTCCTTCTACCAAGTATAGTGAGAAGGGTAACTTTTTCAAAAAGGTGAGATACAGTGCAGGAGTGCGATACGAAAACTTATATTACAATTTTCAAAACACCCAAGTTACGGAGCTTGGCATAAGTTTTGGATTAGGATTACCAGTTGTAAAGTCGGTTAGACTAGAAGAAGAGAAAGTAGCAGTAGTAAGCAGGATAAATATCACTGCAGAATATGTGAAACGCGGAACTACCACTAACGGACTTATACAAGAAGATTTTTTTAATATAGGAATAGGATTAAACTTAAACGATAAATGGTTTACAAAACGAAAATATCGCTAAACGCAAGAAAGATGAAAAAGTATATTTTACTAGCACTAGTAGCTGTAACTAGTCTTAATGTTATGGCTCAAAAAAATGGCAACCCCGATGCCGTTGAATGTCAAAATAAATGGGGAAGTGACTCTGTAGAGACGGCTAAACAGCTTTCTCTCTTTAACCAATATTACCAAGAGAAAAAATACTTGGAGGCATACCCTTACTGGAAATACCTATACGAGAATGCTCCGTGTATTCAAAAACGTATAACCTATAACGGTCCTGTGATTGTTAAGAAAAAAATCAGAGAGGTAGTGGCTGCTCGTAAGCCAGTATACACTGCCGAAAAAGAAAAGCTGAAAGAAATGAAGGCGGCTACAGAGCCTGGAAGTATAGATGCGTACAAGGCGTATAAAGCGGAAGTGCGTGCCAACATAGATGCCAACAAAAAGGAAGTAGCAGCCTTGGCTGAGGAGGTATACTCTTCGCACCGTAAGCGTATTGAGTTTTGGGGACAAGAGGGATCCGTATTAGGTAAACTGGCTAATGATATGGCTAAGCTTACTCCAGACAGATTGATAGAGGCTATTGGCATTTTTGATCAATCATTGGATATGCAAGGGAATAAATCAAGATATGATGTACCCAAAAATTACATTTACGCAGGGGTGAAATCTTACAAGAAAAAAATGATGGGAATGGATAGTCTATTCTTAATGTTGGATAAGGTTACGCCAATTGTAGATGCCAATATTGCCAAGTATGCTGCTGATGGAGTAAGTGCTAAGGATAGTGCCACAGGTGCTAAATGGTTGAAAACACAAGATGCGATTATCGCTTTTATGAAGCCTTATTTGGATTGTGATAAGTTAGAGGAGCTTAAGAAGCCATACTTTGCGGACAACAGCACCAATGTAGCATGGTTAAAATCGACAGTGCAGTTACTAGACAGAGGTGGATGTGAGAGTAAAGCATTTTACCTAGAGTGTTCAGAGGCATTATTTGCTTTAGAGCCAAGTAGCGACGCAGCTCTTAGCCTTGCCAAAGCATTTGGAAAGCAAGGAGATAATACAAAAGCGGTAAATTACTATACCAAGGCTGCTGACCTAGCTCCAGATGATGCATCTAAGTATGATATATGGATAAAACTGGCTAAAACAGTCAAAAATAATAAGCAGTACAGTACGGTGAGAGACTATGCTCGTAAAGCATTGGCTATAAATCCTAATAGTGGCGAGGCGTATATCCTGATAGGTGACGCTTATGCTGCTAGTGCAAGCAGCTGTGGAAGTGGCGACTTAGGTCGAGGTGGTGTATACTTAGTAGCTGTAGATAAATATGCTAAAGCTAAAAGTGTAGACCCAAGCATAGCAGAAGCTGCTCAAGGCAAGATCAATAAGTACGCTGCATACTTCCCAGGTAAGGAGGATGCGTTCTTCAAGGGAATAAAAGACGGTGACAGCTACCGTGTAGGATGCTGGATAGGTGAGAGTACTATCGTGCGTACCATAGGCGGATAGTCCAATGCAATGGCATAAACATATAACTAAAGCGGCAGTAATACTTACTGCCGCTTTTTTCATGGCCTGCAGTGGGGAGCATACCGTGACCGAAATGTCTGATCTCAATGCACTCAGAGATAGTCTGAGTGTAGAGGTGGCCAATGAGGTATTGATTACCTATACAGACTCAGCTATACTGCGTGCAACGATTGCGGCTCCTGTAATGAAGCGATTCCCCGACAAGAATGACCCACGACTTGAAATGCCAAGCGGCGTACATGCTACCTTTTATGACAATATGGGCGACACAAGTAGCCAGTTAGATGCACGCTATGCTATGCACTACGAAAAAGACGATCGCATAGAGATACGTGATAGTGTGCGAGTACTCAATCGCAATGATGAGGAGATAAAAACGGATGAACTCATCTGGGACAAAAAGAAACGACGTGTCACCTCGGACAAACCGGTGAGGGTCCGTATACGCAACGAAAAAATCATCATGGCAGAGGGATTTGAGAGTGATGAGAGTTTCTTGAACTATAAATTTACCAAGGTGACAGGTATAGTATATTTGGACGAGGAGATAGGGGCGGAGGAGTAGAAGTAAATCTCATTTTCAAAGTCATAAACCATTTAATCAAACATGAAAAAATTACCACGTATATTACAAATTATATGGATGCTCATCGCAGTTGTATCCATATTTCAAGTGTTTAGCATTTTCAATTCAGATGTAGAAGACAAAACCTCCGGGTATCTTTTTGGACTGGTAGCCTTGTTTGCCTTGATGCGATACTTCGTATTGAGACGCCGCCAGTTTCTCCTCAAAAAGAAAAACGGCGATTTTGACTAGGAGATATCTGAGAGGTACAGTTGTGGTTAAGTCATTCATAGCTTTTCTGTTGCTAGTCTAAAAAACATATGGCCACGTTTCAAAGGATAAATCGTATCACAGAAAAACCTACCTTTGCTGTTCGTAACAATGAGAAAATCGTGGTGGAAAATACTAGCGGTGATATGCTTGGTTTATGTCATAATTGGAGGCTTCCTGTTTCCCTCTATTGATGACCTAGGTATCCTTGCCAAAACAGTGAGAAATCTTCACTTTCACGTGCCTATGTGGTTTACGATGCTGGTATTACTAGGCACCGCTTATGTGTATGACATTAAATTCCTTAGCAAAGGAAACTTAGCATACGACAGCTTTGCAAACAGTTTTATAAATGTAGCCTTGCTCTTTGGTGTGATGGGATTGGCCACAGGTTCTATCTGGGCTAGGTTTACCTGGGGTGTATGGTGGATAGAAGATCCTAAACTCAACGGTGCGGCCATAGGTGTACTCATCTATTTGGCTCATTACATATTGCGTAATAGTATGGAAGATGAAGTGAAAAGCGGCAAATTTTCGGCGGTGTATAATCTCTTTGCCTTCCCTCTTTTTATCGTGCTTATTCTCATTTACCCTAAAATGATGGTAGAGGTAAGCAATCACCCTGGTACAGGCGAAACGATGGCATTTAGCGAATTTAAACCGACCAACTGGGACCTGCGTATCGTTTTTTATCCAGCAGTAATCGGGTGGATATTACTTGGCGTTTGGCTCGGTACATTGAAATACAGAATAACAGAACTAAATAGAAAAAATGAGGAAATATAGCTGGTTACTTATGTTGTTTGGTTTTAGTGCAATGGCACAAACCCCATTGGATGATTTTTTTTATAGCAATCAAAAAATCTTTGTGGTTGTTTTTGTATTGTTGGTTATCTTCATTGGTATCGCAGCATATTTATTTAGATTAGACAAGAAAATAACGCAACTCGAAAAAGATCAAAAATGAAACCTACAGCAATTGCATTAATAGTATTACTCGCTGTGGCCATAGCTGGCATAATGAGCACCTATAGCAGTGCAGAACAGAGTGCAACATTCACAGAAGCTGCCGAAAACCCCGGGGACACCTACCACATCACAGGATTTCTGATGAAAGAAATGCCTATGGAGTATGATGCTCTCAAGGATGCCAACTACTTCTCATTTTACCTCAAGGATAAAAATGGCGATTTACGCAAGGTCGTATCAAGCGAGCCAAAGCAGCAGGATTTTGAGCGAGCAGAAACAGTGAATATGTATGGTCACGTGGATGGTGAAATCTTCAGAGCCACCAAAGTAATCCCAAAATGTCCATCCAAATACAAGGATGAACAAAACAATAAGAACGCCCAAGCGTATCAACAATAACGTATGGAAAATATAACCTATGTAGGTGAGAATCTATTTATCGGCAATCTGGGTCACTTCTTTGTAGTACTAGCTTTTGTAGGTGCCATTTTAAGTGCCATTTTTTACACCAAGGCTAAGAGTGAACGCGGCACAGATGTAGCTCTAGGGCGTTTATTTTTTGGCATACATACCATCGCTGTACTGGGCATATTTGTTACCCTATTTTTCATCATTCAGCGGCATTACTTTGAGTACGCTTATGCCTATGAGCATAGTAGTCGTACGCTGCCATTGCGTTATATGATTTCCTGTTTTTGGGAAGGACAGGAGGGGAGTTTCTTGCTATGGATGGTATGGAACGTAGTATTGGGTGTGATCCTCATATTTACCGCCAAGCGTTGGGAACGTGGAGTGCTGGCTATTATGGCTTTGTCACAAGTGGTCCTTACTTCTATGCTATTGGGCATTAATGTGCTCGATATTTATACGGTAGGTAGTAGCCCATTCGAGTTATTACGCGATAAGCTACAAGCACCCATTTTCACTATGCCCAACTATTTGGAAAATGTAGTGGATGGTACAGGCCTCAACCCATTGCTCCAAAATTATTGGATGGTGATACATCCGCCAACACTATTCTTAGGATTCGCACTTACGATTGTGCCTTTTGCCTTTGCAGTAACCTCGCTTTTTCAAAAAGAATATAGAGCTTGGATAAAACCAGCTTTGCCGTGGGCACTTGCGGGCGGTATGATACTCGGAGCTGGGATTATTATGGGTGGTTTTTGGGCGTATGAGTCACTTAGTTTTGGCGGTTACTGGGCGTGGGATCCGGTGGAAAATGCATCGCTTGTGCCGTGGCTCTTACTCATAAGTGGCATACACCTTATGCTCATCAAAAAAGTAACCAATAGCTCTACCATAGCATCATATACACTGATTATCAGTACGTATATTATGGTGCTATATGCTACATTCCTCACACGTAGTGGTGTGCTGGGCGATACTTCGGTTCACTCGTTTACCGACCTAGGATTGGCCGGGCAGCTTATGCAGTTTGTGGTGATGTTTATCTGGCTACCTATTATAGCCGTAACCGAAGGGGCTCGCAAGCGATGGTACATTATTATACCTGTGAGTATATTGGTGCTCTTGCTGCCATTCTATACGCAGTTGAGTTTTTACCCGTTGCTTATTCTGTCTATAGCAGGATTGGTGTGGTTTGTGCTCAATCTGAATAAAAATATAGATAATCACGCCAGTGAAGATAATGTAAGTAGCCGCGAGTTTTGGATGTTCATCGGTTCACTGATGCTAGTGCTCAGTGCTATGCAGGTGCTGGTGGGGACGTCTAAACCCGTTTTTAACAAAATATTTGGAACCAATGCTGTAGCACCAGAGGACGTCATTGGGTACTACAATTTTTACCAAATGCCTATCGCTATTGTCATAGCTGTACTAATGGCCATCGGACAATTTTTCAGATACCGAAATACGCCTGATAAAGAAAAACTAGCGAAAGAAATACTCATTACCGCTGGTATAGCTGTGCTCCTAACCTTTGGCGGTATATTTCTATTTGGTATTGAAAATCCTTTGTACGTTATATTTATGTTGGCGGGTATTTATGCCTTTGTGGCCAATTTATCTTATCTCATACTATCAGTGCGTAAGGTCAAGCTATCAGGTTCGTCGATCGCCCATATGGGTTTTGGACTTATGTTGCTTGGCGTACTTGTAAGTAGTGCCAAAAAACAAGTGATTACCGCTGACTTTAGTGGTCAGATGGGCAATTTTGATGAGAAATCACGCCGTGAGAATATGCTTCTCATTAAAGGTGAACCAACACGTCTAGGTGATTTTATGGTTACCTACCAAGGTGATAGTATAGTTGGTGAAGATGTATATTTCCAAATACATTACAAATCGATAAGTGGAGATGAAGAATTTACCCTAAAGCCCAACGCACAGCTAAGCGAAGAAATGGGCTTGATGGCCAATCCTGATACACGTCATTATTTGACGTACGATGTGTATACGCACGTTACCTCTGTGCCTAAACCATCTAGCGATAGTTTGGAGTGGGAAAATGTAAAAGAATACACTGTAACCAAGGGTGATAGTATAGTCACCGCAAACGGAACGGTATACTTCACAGGAGTAGAACAGGGAGACGGGAAGTCCATCGGTTTAAAAAACACAACCTTGGCCAAGGCCTTGCTAACGATACGTAGAGGAAACAGTGAGATAAAAGCTGCACCAATCTTTGGTATAAATGAGAATACGTATTTCAGTATTAGAGAAGAAGTAGCTGAGGCAGGATTACGATTCGGTTTTGAGGTGAGACCTACCCTCGGAGGTAGTCCTACTGCTGTTTTAGAAATCGCTGAAACCAAACCGCAGCCTAAGTTTATTGTAATGAAAGGAATTGTATTCCCATACATCAATTTCTTGTGGTTGGGAACAGTTATGATGGTAATAGGTTTTGCTATCGCTACGTGGAATAGATTAGAATTACGTAAAGCATAATTATGAAGGCCAAAATCACCTTTGTAGGCAGTGGAAACGTAGCTACGAGTTTGGCTCATGCCTTAGATAAGGCGGGTCATGCCATACACCAAGTAATAAGCCGCAATGCCGATAATGCCAAGATACTCGCCAGTAAATTTGGTGCCTACTATGGAGACCAACCTAGTGAAATGTATAAGGATGCTGACTTTGTGATATTGTGTGTGAGTGATGAAGCATACTACAGCGTACTAGAAGAGTTGCCCGACGGATTGAGAGCCATTGTGTGCCATACCGCGGGCCCAGTAGCTATGAATGTACTTGAGGGTTACTCGGGAGATTACGGGGTATTTTATCCCTTGCAAAGTTTCAGAAAAGAGGAAGTAAAGGATGTGATGAGTGTACCTTTCTTCGTGGAAGGAAGCTCAAAGCAGGTAAAAGAAAAACTACACGCCCTCGCAGATACTATATCAAATAAAGTAAGCGAGGTAAGTAGCCCGGAGCGAGAAAAATATCATCTATCAGCTGTATTTGCCAATAACTTTACCAATGCGATGTATGCCGTGGCAGATAATTACCTAGCGGATAATGGACTGGATTTTAATAACCTACTACCCATTATCAAGGAAACTGCAGATAGGTTGAAAAACGGTAAGCCCAGCCAATGGCAAACGGGCCCCGCAAAACGTGGTGATAAAGCGGTTATCCAAAAACACCTAGATATGCTAGACGATGATATGCTCAAAGCTATTTACGCACAAATGAGCAAATTCATTGAGTATAATGCTCAATAGTCGTAATTTTTAGTTAAATTGGTTGCTCAAGTACCAGTAAACGAAAAATAATGAGCGGGAAAATAGCACCACTAGAAACCTATAATATTTTTAAGATTTGCCAAGATTTTAGACAACGCATAGAGCAACTCAATCGTCTGAAAGAAGAGTTGATTAGCAAAGCGGATAAGTCAGAAGAAAACAAGTAAATTAAAAAATGAAGAAGTACCTCATTCTTATAGCAATATTATGTGCCACCTATATAGGAGTAGCACAAGTTACTGAGATAAACCCAAGAGCAGATTGGAAATACGTGCGTTCCCAAGACTTGGTATTGCAAGATAAGAGCGTATATCAGTTTGAATTTCCTGCCGATACAGGGTATGAGTACTTATTGAATGTCACTATCTCTGAGCCGAATATAGAAACCTACATGAACGTAATGGATATACAAGGAAAACCTATTGGGAAACACGCACCGAATGAACGTAGAGAACAAATGGCATTTCAGGTAGATGCATCGGGTACCTACATTATAGCCTTGGGTTACAAAGGTCCAGAAGACGATGACGGCACTACATCGGTAAAGGTTACACTTATTCGCCGTCCGGAGGTGGAGTAGATGCCAAAGAGGTAGCCATAAAAACGGCTGCAACAAAGCACAATCAAGATATAACTAAAAAGCCTTTGAATCAATGACTCAAAGGCTTTTCTTTAGTATAGGTGGTTCAGTAAACTATAACCACTGCTCAAACGTATCGCCACGTAAACCAAGTCTTAAGGTTTCCAGAGGAATAACCTCGTTAGGAGCAATGTTTCCAAGGTTTACATTGTATCCATATAATTTCATAAACCACACTTGTTGTACCTTTTGTGGTGCTTCCCATAAGATGGTGTCTAGTGGGATGTGTTGTAATATCTCTTCTATAAGTCCTGAGCGTACCTCGCCAGAATTTCTAAAGATTCCTACTGTACCACTCTCGCGAGCTTCGGCTATTACTTTCCAAGCTCCAGCTTCAATCTCTGCCTTCATCATCGCAATCCACTTATAAGGTGGTATGATTTTTTCGGCGTCTTTGCTACCTACCTCACTTAAAACCGTGAAGTCTTTGGCCAATGAACGTATGTAGCCGCACTTTTCTTCTTCGCTTATTTCCATACTCCCGTCAGACACCTCGGCATGAGTAATGCCAAATTTGTCGAGCAATCGTTTGTAATCATCAAACTGGCCACGTATCACAAATGCTTCGAAAAGTGTCCCCCCAAAGTATACAGGTATGCCTGCCTCTTTGTACAAGGCTAGTTTCTTAGTAAGTGTTGGTGTTACGGAACTGGTGCCGAAGCCTAGCTTTATAATATCAGTTTTGTCTGCCGATACTTCCAAAAAGTCCTCTGCTTGCCGTGTACTAAGACCTTTATCCATTACCATGGTTATGCCGCTCTCTCTTGGTTTGGCGGTTCGCTCAGGTATATTCGTTAGTTTAAAATCTGGATTTATCATTTGGATTATTTCGTGTACAAATCTATGATATTTGAAACGTTTTCAATGTTTTCTGTAAATGGAGCAAATTCATAAAGTAGGATATACTCCTCTGGCTTCATATCTAATGCTGCGTGCAAAAAGTTGTATGCTTTCTCGTAATGTCCCAGTGTGAAACAATATGAAGCTATACGGTAATACATGCGGTGGTCCTCATCATGATTTTCTAGGTTCTCTAGTAGGAGCTGCACGCTCTCTTCTATTAGCCCAAGGTCAAATTTTGCGTGAGCAAAATCTAGAAGTATTTCTACCGTGTCACTGTCTATCTCATAAGCTATTTTGTAATGCTGAAAACATTGTTCGGCATTTCCCATTATGAGGTAAACTTCCGCTAGCTCAATGTGGTATAGGCTCTCATATTTATCTATGTCTATGGCTTTCAGGAAGTAACGTTGTGCCTCGCTCCATTGCTGTGCACGCTTGTACACTGTTCCTAGTCCGAAATAAGCGTCGCTGATATGTGGGTTTATTTTGATGGACTTAAAGTAGTAATGCTTAGCAGCATTATCATCTTTCAGATTTTCATAACACTCCGCTACATTGCAAAATACCTCGGCATCACTTTCATCTTTGTCCAATGATAGCTTGTAGGATTCAATAGCCTCTTCGCATCGGTCTAGCTCCAGCAGGCAATTGCCTTTTCCCAAGTGCCCCATAGTGTTGCTCACATCTATAGCAATACAAAACTCGTAGGCGTTGATGGCTTCTTCGTTGTTGTCCTGTTTTTGGTAAAGTAATCCGGTGAAGTACCACGCGGTATAGTTATAGGGATTTTCGTCTATGACTTTTTTCAAAAAATCTATCGCGACGTCATATTTTTTGTAATCTAAAAATAGTCGGATAAAATCTTGAATGATGACCTCATCATAGGTGTAGTCGGCTGGGAAGGCATTGAGGTATGACATTGCCTTATTGTTATTGCCCAGTGCAAAATTGATACGAGCTAGGCGTATGAGCAATTCCTCATTGTCTCGCTCTTGATTATAAGCAAATAGGTAACACTCCAGTGCACGCTTATATTGCAGCGTGAGTGCATAGCAGTCACCTAGTAATTTGGCTATCTCGCCATTATTGGGTTCTATGGTGCGGTATTTTTCGAGCAACTTTACAGCATCGTTAATGTTGCGTTGCACAATATATACCTCTGCCTTTTTGATTTTGTAGTTGGTCTCAAAGGGGTACAACGACTCTCCAAAAGCAATTGCTTTGGTTGCCAAGTGTATCTGTTCAAAATCGAGGTAGTAATCGATAAGCTGACCTAGCTCATCATTATCATAAAAGAAAGACTCACCGCTCGCGAGTTGCTGCTCAAAATATCGAGCTCTTTCCTCCATCCCTTCATTCATAAAATCTTCGTTCTCCATCATATCCGTTCCGCATTGTCCAAAGCTAATTTATCTTCCTTTATTTTATGTACTGCAATGTTCGTCTAATGCCATTATTTTGCCAACATATTATCTTCATAATAATGAAAAACATTGTCCTAATTGCATTTGCGTTGGTCTTTAGCCTTGCTTTAAATGCACAAAAAACAAATCAGAGTGAGTGGCAGCAACAGGTGGACTATACTATAAGTGTATCGCTCAATGATGTAGTGCATACGTTAGCAGGGAATATATCAATTAGTTATCATAATAACAGCCCGAATGACCTTAGTGAGATGTACATTCATCTGTGGCCTAATGCGTATGCCAATAATAATACCGCCTTTGGTAAGCAAATGGAAGAAAACGGGGATTTGGCGTTTTTTTATGCGGAAGAAAGCGAGCGAGGCAATATCGCCGATATCAAATTTGCCTCAGATGATAGTGAGATAAGTTGGGACTATGCCTTACTCGATTCGCGGGAGCATATCGATATAGCACACTTACACTTCGATACGCCTATCAAAAGTGGTGAGACAAGAACCATCACTACGCCCTTTACTGTAAAAGTGCCAGAAGTTTTTTCGAGACTGGGTCATCAAGATCAAGATTACTTTATTACACAGTGGTTTCCTAAGCCAGCGGTGTATGATGTGAATGGCTGGAATCCTATGCCTTACCTCAATTTAGGCGAGTTTTACTCAGAGTTTGGAACTTTTGAAGTAAATATCACCGTACCCGAAAACTACACGGTGGTGGCTACGGGCGAGTGCCAAACGGATGGGGAAATGAAGATGGGCAAGGCTGTATATAATGATACAACAGCTGCAAGCTCAGAGGTGTTTAAAACGGTGCGATTCACGGCAACAGACGTGCACGATTTTGCTTGGTTTGCAAGTAAAAGATGGGGATATAAGAGTAAAAAAATCATAGTACAAGATAAGAGTGTAACACTACGTGTGGTAGGGCCCAATCCCGATGTTAAAGGCTTAGAACACATCAAAACAGCCATAGAATATTACTCAGAGCACGTAGGGTTGTATCCGTATAGCCACGCTACGGTTGTGCATGGCGAGCTCAAAGCTGGAGGTGGGATGGAGTACCCTATGATCACCTTGTGTGATTATATGAATGAGGAAGTTATAGTACATGAGGTGGGGCACAATTGGTTTTATGGCATATTAGCCAATAACGAACGCACCTACCCGTGGATGGATGAGTCTATCAATAGCTACTACGAGGGTGAAGCTATGAGTCAAGGTGATGATACATCGGCAGATATAAATGGGGCTATTATGCTGGCTTTGGTAAAGGACAACTTACTCAGAGGCGAGCACCAAGCTATAGGTACGGAGAGTGCAACACTTACCGAGGGTAATTATGGTATGAGCGTATACGGTATGGGAGCTAAAGCATTTGGCTATCTTAAGGCTTATCTCGGTGAGGCTATGTTTAAAAAATGTATGACCACATACTACCAAGAGTGGAAATTTAAGCACCCACTTCCGCAGGATATGCAGGCGAGTTTTGAGCGTACGTCGGGCAAAGACTTGGGATGGTTTTTTGAGGAAGTATTGAACACAGGCCACGCTGTAGATTTTGCGATTTGTAAGCATAAGCACGGGTATAAGGTTAAGAATAAAAGTAAGGTGAAGGCGGCTGTTCCGGTATATTTCACTCGCGATGGTGAAGAGACTACCGAGTGGTACATAATCCCTGCAGATACTGCCATCCTTATCGCCGATACATCGGCCCGTAGAAGTGCTCAACTTGATAAATTAGGACAAACCATTGATCTGATTTATAAGAATAATAGTACGGCAAATCAGTTTAATCTAAGGCTAGGCTCAGGAGTAGATAAGCCGAACTCGCTAAAAACATACATCATACCTACGCTTGGTTGGAACTACTATGATAAAATGATGCTAGGACTCGGAATTCACAATTATAGCCTCGGAGATAAGGCTTTGCACTATCATATCTTGCCTATGTACTCATTAGAGAAAAAGAAGTTAAATGGAGAGGCAGAATTACTTTACACCAAACCCTTCGAAGGGGCTACGCAATATTTAGAGCTAGGAGTAAAAGCAAGACGATATAGCTTTAATGGGCCGGACAGATTGCTAAGAACAAATGAAGGTAATGTGCGAGCCGCATATAGCTATTTCAAAGTTAAACCATATCTTACCTATCATTTCCCTAAGATAAGTGCTAGAAGTACCGTAAGTAAGGAGATACGTCTTGCCATTGATCAAATCTATTTTCAACCACAAGTGGATTTTATTGATTTGGATACTTTGCCAGGTCCAGAATTTTCTAGGGCTAAAAGTCATTCCTTTGCAACGCTAACTTATGAGCGAGAAAATAAGCGTAGTATTAACAGGAGTAAAATTAGTTTGAACTTAGAATATGGCCAGTTGACAAACTTATCATTAGTCGGCGAGGAGCAATATATTATTTCAGGTACAGATTCCACTAGGTATTTCTTAAACAATCGAGAAGAGACCAATACCAGCTACTTTGCAAAGTTGTGGGGTGTATATAACTATGACTTGGATTTAGGGATGAAAGATAAGCCATTAAAAATTCGCGTATTTGGAAGTGTAATGCTAAAAAGTAGTGCAGTTAATCTGTATAACAATGGTCTGGGTAGTACTGATCACGCTGGTTATTTTGACTACAAATTTGATGACTATCTGATGAATCGTAATGCGGAGGTAGGGCTGTTCCAAAATCAAATCAATAATAGGACGAATGCCTCCAAATTTGTTGGTCCCATTAGCTTAGGGAATCAATGGCTGCTAAGCGGACAAGTAACTATGCCGCTACCGGGCAAAATTCCATTTAAGCCATACTTGGAAGTGGTTATGTTTGACGACCTCGAGGAGCAATCATGGAATACTTCAGGGCAAAAGCTTATTTATAACTTAGGCATAGAGTTGGAGGTTGTAAAAGATCGGTTTGAAATATTCTTTAACTTAGCTCAGAGTAGTGAAGTGACTGATTATCAAGAGGTTGCAATGAGATTACCTTATCCAGCTACGGTGAGTGGATTTGCGGAGCGTATCACATTTGTGCTAGACCTCAATGGACTTACCCCTTCGCGACTCAAGCGAGGATTGAGCTTATTTTAGGAGTTAGACACTATCTTACCCTCATCGGCAAAGGAGTAATATCCCTTGTGACTTACGATGATGTGGTCTATCACATCTATGTCTAGCTGTTTACCTGCTAGCACTAATTTTTCTGTAAGTCTAAGGTCGGCAGGGCTAGGTAGTACGTTGCCACTCGGGTGATTATGACAAAGGATGATATTGGCAGCATTGTGTTCCAAGGCAGCTTTAAAAATGCGTTTGGGGTCAGCTACGGTTCCAGTTATTCCGCCTTCGCTTATTTTGTGCGATTTTATTATAGCATTGTTTTGCTTGAGTAGTAGTATCCAAAATTCCTCGTAGTCTTTGTCTTGTAGCATCGGGCTGAAATATTCGTTGGCTTGTGAGCTGCTGCTTATGACTTTATCTACGCGTTCCGATTTTTTACGTCTTCCACCTAGTTCTATTGCGGCTATGATAGTTATGGCTTTGGCAGGGCCTATTCCGCTTATGGTACAGAGGTCTTTTATACTCAGTTTGGCGAGTTGGTTTAGGTCATTATTGGCAAGTTGGAGTATGTCTCTGGCGAGGTCTACTGCACTCTTACTGCGAGTACCATTGCCAAGTAATATGCCTAGTAGTTCGGCATTGCTCAGTGTTTCTCGGCCATTGGCGGCTAGTTTTTCGCGAGGTTTATCGTTTTCGCTCCAGTTTTTTATAGATATGTATTCTGCCAATGGTATATAATCAAAAAGCCCTGACGGTTAGGTCAAGGCTTCAAAAATATGTTTTTAGTTTTAGATTTTATCCTAAAGATGCCACGTGCTTAGCTAACTTGCTTTTCAAGTTGGCAGCTTTGTTTTTGTGGATGATGTTTTTCTTTACGAGTTTGTCAACTTTAGAAAAAGTCTCACGCAAAAGTGTTTCTGCCTCAGCTTTGTCTTCAGCGGTACGCACTCTTTTTATCCAAGTTCTAGCCGTCTTGTGCTGATACTTATTTCTAGCTGTTTTAGCTTCGTTGCTTCGTATTCTTTTTAGCGTGCTTTTATGATTTGCCATTTCGTTCTGTTAAAAAAGGTCTGCAAAAGTAATGTTTTTATTCAATCTGTTTACGTTTACTCCGTAAAAAATAAATGTTCGCATATTGATGCTTAGAATCCACTCTTTTGATATCGCAATTTAATACATCCTAACGCCGGGTTTAGGATTTTTGAGGTCTATCCAAAAAAGGTGAGTCGCCTCATCTATCTCCAGCATTCCGTTATCGTTTTTGTCGAGTTTGGCTCGTATGAATAGTTGGTCGTTTTGATTGTCGTACTGTGAGCCAAGTACGCTATAGTTACTGGGTATTAAGGTAGTTTTGTTTTTGCCATCTAGGTCGTAGTGATAGAATCGCCTCAGATCTTTGTTGTTGATTGGGCCGTCGCCATTGGTGTCCTCATCGTATACCGATATGAGGTAGTAATCACGTATGACAGGTTTCTCGTTTATGCTATCTGGCTCGGTGCTGGGATAGTATATGTTATTTACGAGCACCGGTTTATCAAATAAATTATTTCGGGTATTTGTTGCCCTATTGTAATGAGCTACGTTCAGAATATTGTATCCGTAAGTCACACTTAGTCCCGGTAGATAGTTTGTTCTGTAGCTGCTCCCTTCATCGTCATAGGCATATCAGTATCTGTATGCGTTGCTTCCTGTGAAGTATTCTTCTGATTTGGGGTTGTAGTTGAGTTTGAATATCGTAACGAGTTGATGGTCCGAGTACCTTGTAAGTAATGCTTCGCCTGGGCGAGTGATTAAGTCTTTAAACGCTTGGTTATTTTCCAAATCGTTGGTAGTAGTGTTTTGTACAGTTTGGTCGAGTGATATTCCTTTTTGTTTTTCAAATTCGTGAGATTTACACGCTGTGAATAGCAATACAGAAGCTGCCGCGAGGAGTAAAATGTTTTTCATCGGGGTAAAATATAGAAAAATAGTGTTCTGTTAAGACTTAAAAGGTTCTTGTCACCTGTCAATGAGCATAGATTGTCTAGCTCTATTAATCCTTGTAGAGAAGATTTAATTATGGAATAAATACTCGGCCGAATATTTTCTTAGAATATACTCGTGAGTGCCGTCACAATTGTAATAATCAAAACTGTCGGCTAATAAATCAACAGTACGCTCTTTTGCAAACAGTTTAATTTTCACTTGATGCGGGTATCCTATTTCAGGAACAGCTAAGTTTTCAGACATTCCATATTCCGAGTTATAGACCATTGTTGTATCCTCACCTATTACTACAGACAAGCTGTCAATTTCCAAACCTATCAGATTGGTGAAGCTAAAATGATGTCCCCACTCGTATGGGCCGCAACCTAGTAATAAGGTCGAACAAAAAAGAGTATATGCTAGTCCTTTCACTTTGATTACATCTCAACCTCTAATTTACCACGCAATTATTAGCGATTTTACTAAAAAAAATCTATCCCAAATTACGGCTCTAATTTCCCATAATACCTTGGGAAAGGAATAGTCTCCCGCACGTGGTCCAGTTTACATACCCACGCTACGAGTCGCTCCAGTCCTAGTCCGAAACCAGAGTGCGGTACACTACCGTATCTTCTTAGGTCTAGGTACCATTGGAATACATCCATAGGTAGTTTGTGTTCTTGTATTTTTTCTACAAGCCACTCTTCGCTGGTTTCACGCTCACCGCCACCTACTATCTCGCCATATCCTTCGGGAGCAAGCACGTCTACACCTCTCGCAAAACGAGGGTCTTCAGGGTTACGCTTCATGTAGAATGCCTTAATCTCGTGTGGCCAGTCGTATACCATAATAGGTAGATCGAATAGGCGAGTTAATACCGTCTCGTCACTACCTCCAAAATCGTTGCCATATGTGAAGTCTCTAGCAGAAGCCAACCACTGTGGCAAGTTACGTTGGTCTTCTTCCAATTGTTTTATCTCGTTTTTGAGGCTATCAATTTTGTTTTGGTTGAAGTTGATAGCTCCTTTTTTCATACCGCCAGCAGCTATTGCTGCTTCACGCTCAGCTATTTCGGCCTCGCACTCTGCCTGACGGGCTATAGCGGCATCTAAGTCTGCTTGTATCACCGTAAGTGAGTTTTGTCCATTTACCTCTGTCTGACCTTTTAGTATTTCTACGGCTTCGTCGTAGCTTAGTCGTGGGAATGGCTTAGCAACAGTCTCTAACTTAGAAATGTCTCTTCCCAGCACTTCTAGTTCTTCAGGACATTTTGCGATAACCTCTTGCACTACTGCACGCAAGAAAGCCTCGATGGTGTCCATATTCTCAAATATGTCACAAAAGGCCATCTCTGGCTCTATCATCCAAAATTCTGATAAGTGACGTCGTGTTTTACTTTTTTCGGCTCTAAAGGTGGGGCCAAAGGTGTATATCTTACCCATCGCCATCGCCATTGCTTCTCCGTATAATTGTCCACTCTGCGTGAGGTAAGCAGGCTTACCATAGTAGTCTGTTTCAAATAGGTCGGTTGTGCCTTCGGCAGCATTTCCAGTAAATATAGGGGCATCCATCTGCACAAATCCTTCTGCCTGAAAAAAGTTGTGAATAGCATATGTAATTGCGTTTCGTACACGCATAATCGCCCATTGACGTCTGCTTCGTAGCCATAAGTGTCGGTTATCTACCAAAAAGTCTACCCCGTGTTCTTTATTCGAAATGGGATAATCTTTCGCATTTTGGTACACTTCTACCGTGGTAGCGTGTATTTCGTATCCGCCTATTTGACGTTCATCGGCTACTACTTTTCCAGTTACAGCGATAGAACTTTCTTGGCCAAGAGATTTAGCAACAGCAAATAAATCTTCGCCTATTTCCTCCACGCCCAGAATGCATTGACAGATCCCTCGACCATCTCTTAAGTTGATGAATACTACCGTTTTACTTTCTCGCTTGTTGGCTACCCATCCCTTTACGGTAACCTCTTGTCCTACATATTGGTCTAATTGTTTGGTATGCATTTTGCTAGTCGTGGATTTCTCCCTAATTTTGAACAGCAAAAGTAAGTGCTATCACTTATTTTTCAATGTGTATATGTTAAAACAACATTTAAGTCAAAAGCTACTACAAAAGTTAAGTCCTCAGCAGATACAATTTATAAAATTGTTGCAGCTCAATACACTCAATTTTGAAGAGCGAGTAGAGGAGGAAATCCTCGATAATCCAGCTCTAGAAAGTGGTAAAGATGAGGACGAAGAATCGAGTTATGAGGAGTCCGATGATTTAGATTTCGGCTCCAAGGAGGAAGAATTTGATGTCTCTGATTATATGAATGACGACGATGGAGGAATTCAAATGAGCGGGGAGTATCAAAGTACCGATGAGGAAAAAGAGTTTATGCCAGTGATCAACTACGCATCCTTTGGCGAACGGCTTATGGAGCAAGTTACGGGATTGCTCAAAAACGAGACAGAAGAACAGCTCGTGGAGCAAATTATTGGGACATTAGATGATGACGGATACTTACGAAGACCTCTTTCCGCGATTAAAAATGACCTGCTATTCACTCAAAATATACGCACTACCGAAGAGGATTTGGAACGCATATTGGGCTACATACACGAGCTAGACCCCGCTGGGGTTGGTGCTCGAGATTTGAAAGAGTGTCTGTTATTGCAAATAAAACGTAAACAAGAGGCAGGGGATACTCCAGTTTACAAGTTAGCTTATCGTATCTTAGATGAGATGATGGAGGATTTCTCCAAGAAACACTACCCGCGTATCATCAAAAAATTCGAAATATCAGAAGATTACCTGCGTGAAACATTAGCTTTCATCGCTAAGTTGAATCCTAAGCCTGCACAAAGTGGTGCTGACGGTGCTACTATGAAGGATTTTATTATCCCTGATTTTATTGTAAAAGAAGAGTATGGTGAGCTGCAAGTGTCGCTCAATCAGAAGAATGCTCCTGAGCTTAAAGTGAGTAGAGCATATAGCGAAACACTCAAAAGCTACGATGCTAGTAAAGAAAAATCAAAGTCCCAAAAAGATGCGGTGCAGTACATCAAACAAAAATTGGATGGGGCCAAGTGGTTTATAGATTCTGTAAAACAACGCCAAAATACACTTTTGCTTACCATCAGAAAAATAGTTGAGATACAACACAACTTTTTCATAAGTGGCGACGAGTCTGATCTCAAGCCGATGATACTAAAGGATATAGCCGAGGAGATTAACATGGATATATCGACCATTAGCAGGGTAGCTAGTAGTAAGTATGTGGAGACGGATTTTGGGATATTCTTGCTCAAAGACTTTTTTACAGAAGGTATCACTATGGAAAGCGGTGAAGAGGTGAGTAATAGAGAGGTGAAAAAAATCTTAAAAGAAGCAATAGACGCAGAAAACAAGCAAAAACCACTTACAGATGAGGCTTTGAAAAACATCTTACAGGAAAAAGGATATAAAATAGCCCGCCGTACTATTGCTAAGTATCGCGAGCAACTCAATCTGCCAGTGGCTAGGCTCCGTAAAGAATTATAGATGAAAAAGGTATTACAAGCACTGGCTGTGCTTACGCATCCCATATTTTTACCGCTTTTTAGTTTGGTGATTTATTTGCCTATCGTAGCTAAATACGCAGAGAATGCTTTTGTACTTAGTATGGTATGGGTAGGTTTTGTTTATCTCATACTGCCCTTAGTCTATTTCAAATTTGTACGCAAAATGAACTTGGCAGAACCGAGTTTGGACCAACGTAGATCAATATATCGAGCGTATACATTGGTTAATGTAGGCTTTGCACTCGTAAGTGTCTTCATTATGACTGAGTACATTAGTTTCTGTTTGGCTGCTGCATTCTTACACTTATTTATGTTACTCTTAGCTTTTTTAGAAATGAAAGCAAGTTGGCACTCGGCGGTATGGTCCTTTCTCGTCGTTGTAGGTCTTATGGTACAGTATAACTATACTTTTGTGGGGCAAGGGTCTATGTTGCTACTGCCTATAGTCATACTTGTTGCGGTGCTACTCATAAGGCGATTGTCAAAGGCTCATACGTGGTTTGAACTCGGGATGGGAGCAGCGGTGGGAGCTATTGCTGCATTCCCCGTTTTATTTTTTTAAAAAATTGATTCATGAATTTAGAAACGATAGGATATACAACCAACAATGAAATTGTAACGATAACCCTCAAAAGACCTGAACGTTATAATGCTTTTGATGAGCAAATGCGTAAAGAACTTCTGCAAGCATTGCTAGAAGCGGAGCGTGATGAGCAATGTAGAGTGGTAGTGCTCACAGGAGCAGGTAAGGCTTTTTGCTCAGGACAAGACTTAAAAGATATAGAAGGAAAGAAGATTGATTTTTCAGATTTTTTAAAAAACGGATATAACCCCATTATCAAAGCGATGCGAGATATGTCAAAGCCTATCATTGCTCGGGTAAATGGGGTGGCCGCTGGAGCAGGTTGCTCCTTGGCTCTAGCTTGTGATTATATCATAGCAGATGATAGAGCAAGTTTTATAGAAGTATTTGTGGGTATAGGCTTAGTTTTAGATTCTGGTTCGTCCTACTTCTTGCCTCGTATGATAGGCAGTACGCGTGCTTTTGAACTAGCCACGATGGGTAATAAGTTGAGTGCTTCTAAAGCGGTAGAGTGGGGAATGATAAATAAAGCGGTAGATACCGAAACCTTAGATAATGAGGTGAATAAGGTAGCTGCGTATTACGCATCTGCACCTACGCTAGCAATTTCATCCATGAAAAAAATGCTCAATGCTTCTATGACCAGTACGCTTGATGAGATGTTGGAGATGGAAGCTCATTTTCAGCAGATAGCAGGTAGTTCTCAGGACTATAAAGAAGGGGTTGTAGCTTTTGTCGAAAAGCGTAAACCTAATTTTAAAGGACATTAGCTTCACCTCAAGAACTAAGGCGTTCTGGTTTGGATTCCTTATTTTCGAAGGCTTATTGTCGTTATGCGTAAAATCTTAATTGTAACCAGCTTATTTATCCTCCTAGTTACAAAGGCCATCTATGCTCAAGAAAAGTGTGGGCATCTAGATTATTTGGAGTATTTGGAGCTGCAAGAACCGGGAATTAAAGCCAATGTGAAGCAAACTTTTTTCGATGCCTTGAGCCTTAGTAAGCTCAAAACCAAAAAACAGCAGGATACCGTTTATAAAATTAATGTGGTATTTCACATTGTATACAATAATAATCGACAAAATATAGATGACTCTCTCGTCTATTCTCAGTTGCGTGTGCTCAACGAAGCCTTCAGACGCACTACTCCAGATACCGTAAAAACACGAGATATTTTCAAGCCAGTAGCTGCTGATGCGGGCATAGAGTTTGTACTAGCAACGGAAGACCCAGAGGGGAATCCTACGGATGGCATTGTGAGAGCGCAATCCGTAAGAACTACATTCGGTAGTTTTCCCACGAGCTTAGAGACGGCAGATCTAGTAAAAAATAGTAGTGTAGGAAGCAAAGCTTGGGACACGGACAAATACTTGAATATATGGGTATGTGATCTTTCGTATAATGGGTTTGACGGACTGTATGGCTTTGCATATCCACCAACTAATTCGGCAAACTGGCCCGGTGGAGGCTCATTTACTACGGCTGACAAGCAAGGTGTGGTGTGCCATTACAAAGTCGTGGGTGTGGGTAATCCTGAAAATGCAGCCAATGAAGACAATACGGGTAGTAAAACGATGGTGCACGAGGTGGGTCATTATCTTGGTTTAAGACATATTTGGGGCGATACCCGTTGTGGCAATGACTATATGGACGACACGCCAAGTGCCAGAAGAGCGAGTACGGGGTGTAATATTGGTGTGAACACCTGCATCGAGGCTGGAGAACAATTTCCAGATATGTTAGAGAACTATATGGATTACTCTAGTGATGCATGTCAAAATGTATTTACCAATGATCAAGTAGCTCAAATGCGTCTGAATTTACGTTTATTTAGAAGCGAGATATATACCGAAGAGGTAGCAGAAGAGCCTGAACCAGATATAGAATGGTTTACGGAAGCTACAGGCGTGTTCCCTAATCCTCTGCTAAATGCAGATCTCAATGTTTACCTGCACGAGGTAGATGAAAATGCTACTTACTCCTTGCAACTTTTCAACTTGCTGGGGCAGCTGGTAGCTGCTATTGAGTTGGATGCTGTTTCCAAGCAACAAGTGGTTATCTCGGGTGGATTGCAAGGAGCTTATATTTATAGAATCAATAAAGGCAATGAGGAGCTAGTCTCGAGCAAACTTTTAGTCAGTCAGTAGGGCTCAAAAAAGCTCTTTTTGTCATTAGGCAAATAGGCTGATTTAGATTATTTTTGCCAGCCTAATGTCACAAGAAGTATTCGATTTAGATTTAATTAAAAAAACGTATCAGAACCTTGATGCCAAAGTGAAAGCAGCTAGACAGGTGGTGGGGAAGCCACTTACACTTGCTGAAAAAATATTATACAGTCACCTATGGGATGGTAGTGCCTCTACGGCATTCGCGAGAGGTACAGATTACGTAGATTTTGCCCCAGATAGGGTTGCTTGTCAAGATGCAACAGCTCAAATGGCTCTGCTGCAATTTATGCAAGCGGGTAAGCCTAAGGTAGCAGTGCCTACTACTGTGCATTGCGATCATCTTATACAAGCTAAAATAGGAGCCGACGAAGACTTACAAAACGCCATTAATACGTCGAATGAGGTTTTTAATTTCTTGGAATCGGTGTCTGATAAATATGGCATTGGTTTTTGGAAACCAGGAGCTGGTATTATACACCAAGTGGTATTAGAAAATTACGCATTCCCAGGTGGAATGATGATAGGTACCGATTCACATACTGTAAATGCGGGAGGGCTTGGAATGGTTGCCATAGGAGTAGGTGGAGCAGATGCTGTAGACGTAATGGCAGGGATGCCGTGGGAGCTGAAATTTCCTAAACTTATTGGCGTAAAACTTACAGGTAAACTAAGCGGATGGTCTGCACCTAAGGATGTAATTCTTAAAGTGGCTGGTATACTCACCGTAAAAGGTGGTACTGGAGCTATCGTTGAATACTTTGGCGAAGGAGCTAAGTCTATGAGCTGTACAGGTAAAGGTACAATCTGTAATATGGGTGCTGAGATAGGTGCTACTACTTCCACCTTCGGGTATGATGAGAGTATGGAGCGTTATCTTAGAGCTACGGGAAGAGCAGAGGTTGCTGATTTGGCAAATGAAGTTGCAGCTCACCTTACAGGAGACGATGAGGTATATGCTAACCCCGAACAATACTTTGATCAAGTAATAGAAATAAATCTTGACGAGCTTAAGCCTCATATGAACGGACCGTTTACTCCAGACCTAGATACCAAGGTAGGGAAGATGAAAGAGAAAGCAGAAGCAAACGGATGGCCACTTGAAGTAGAGTGGGGATTGATAGGTTCCTGTACCAACTCTTCTTACGAAGATTTGAGTAGAGCAGCATCTGTTGCTAAACAAGCAGTAGATAAAGGAATCACCATGAAGGCTCAATTGGGTATAAACCCAGGTTCTGAGACGGTAAGATATACCTCTGAACGGGATGGCCTGTTCGAAATTTTCGAAGATCTAAACGCGACAATATTTACTAATGCATGTGGTCCTTGTATCGGTCAATGGGCAAGATACAGCGACCCGAAAAATGCACCTAAGAACAGCATCATTCATTCGTTTAATAGAAACTTTAGCAAGCGAGCAGATGGTAACCCAAATACGCATGCATTTGTGGCTAGCCCTGAGATTGTAGCAGCAATAGCTATATCGGGTAGGTTAGATTTTAACCCTGCTACAGATACTTTGATTAATGATAAGGGCGAAGAGGTAATGCTAGATGAGCCTACTGGTTTTGAGTTGCCGCCAAAGGGATTTGGCGTAGAGGACAACGGGTACCTTGCTCCATCCGAAGATGGTAGCGGCGTGGAAGTAGCGGTAAGTCCAGACTCTAAGCGTTTGCAGTTACTCACTCCGTTTACCCCTAATGCTGAGGGAGACTTACACGGATTGAAACTTCTGATTAAAACTAAAGGAAAATGTACTACTGACCATATCAGTATGGCAGGGCCTTGGTTAACGTATAGAGGTCACTTGGACAACATATCTAATAACTGTTTGATAGGAGCAGTAAATGCTTTTAACGACAAAACAGACACCATTTTAAATCCTTATACCGGTCAGTACGAAGGTGTACCTAAGGTAGCACGTGCTATAAAAGCCAGTGGCGATAGATCCATCGTATTTGGTGAAGAAAATTATGGAGAGGGAAGTAGTAGAGAGCATGCAGCAATGGAGCCTCGCCACCTTGGTGTAATGGCAGTAATTGTAAAGTCCTTTGCACGTATACACGAGACCAACTTAAAAAAACAAGGTATGCTCGGTTTGACATTTGCCAACCCAGTAGATTACGATAAAATACAGGAGCAAGATACGATTGATATTCTGGGCTTAGATACCTTTGCTTCAGGTACTCCACTTCAGATCAGATTGAACCACGCTGATGGCTCTAAAGATGTCTTTGATGTAAATCATAGCTACAACGACGCTCAGATAGACTGGTACAAGGCTGGAAGTGCATTGAACTTGATTAAGCAACAAAACGCATAACTAAGAGTTAATAATATATAATATAAGCGAGGCTTTTTATAATTGCCTCGCTTTTATTACTCACCACCAAAAAAAAATAAAATTATTATGACGGAAGAAATGAAAGATAAAAGGAGTAAACGATTACTGTTTATAATGATAGCGGCCTTACTATTAATCAATATAGGGCTTTTTTATGTGATCATTAATGAAAAGAATAAAACTGAGAAATTGCAGCAAGAGTTTGTAGACACCACAGCTGAGCTAGACGAACTCAAAGAAGTAGAGGAGGAGTTACGATTAAATCTGTCAGAAAAAATCGGGCAAAATGCACAACTTGATAGTATTATTCAACTGCGTGATGAGGAAATTCAGCGTAAGGTTTCTCAATTACGAAGAAGCTTAAGCAGTGGTAAAATTACCAAAGCGGAATTAGCCAAGGCCAAAGATGAGTTGAGTGGACTAAAAGCTCAGGTTGCCGCTCTAAAAGCAGAAGTGGAAGAGTTGAGTAAAGAAAACCAATACTTGAAGGATGAAAACTATGTAATGCAAAGACAGGTAGAGGCTGAGAAAGAGAGAGTAGCCGAGATGGTTGTAGTTAATACCGAATTGACCGAGCAAGTCGGGGTAGGCTCTCGCATTTTCCTTAAAGGATTAGATGTTAAACCTATGCGAGATGCCATTATTGGTGATTTTAAAACGACGGATAGGCTGAGTAAGCTTGACAAGATAGAAGTAAGCTACACACTAGCCAATAATGATTTGGCGAGTAAAGGCGAAAAAGTGTTGTTCTTCCAGATTGTAAAACCGGGTGGTGCAGTATTGGTAAACAAAGATGCTGGGTCAGGCGTAGGTAGTTTTGACGGTGGAAAGAAACAATACTCTGTGAAAAAAGTAGTGAATTTCCAGAATTCAAATGAAACTGGGAGTTTCGCCGTCCCCAAAACGGAAGGAATGGCTGCAGGTAAGTATGTTGTAAATGTGTACGGCGAAGACCATAAGATGGGTACATCTTCGTTTACGCTGAGGTAATGAGCATACGCACCGAAAAAATATCGCGAGCAGTTCAACGTGATTTAGCACCTTTACTCTCTCGATTTTGCCAGCGAATACTGCCAGGTCAATTAGTAACTGTGGTAGAGGTAAAAGCGACTGCAGATCTTGGACTAGCGAAGATATATGTCAGTGTACTGAATAGTAAAGACAAACAAAAGAGTTTGGATACTATTGGGTTTCACAACAAGGAAATACGACAAGAGCTAGCTCAGGTAATAGGTAAGCGTATACGCAAAATACCTGAGCTAAACTTTTACCTAGATGAAACGATGGATCACGCTGAACGAATTAATAGCCTTCTAGATAATCTTTAACCACACAGAGTGAGACTTCCACTCTTTATAGCATATCGCTACCTTTTTTCTAAAAAAAAGATTAATGCCATAAATATCATTACAGGCATTGCTATGCTTGGATTTGGGGTAGGAGCATTTGCTATGATTGTAGTCCTCTCTACCTTTAATGGGTTAGAACACTTGGTGGATGGGCAGCTAAATAATTACGACCCGGAGATAAGAATTACTTCGAAGGGTAATAAGGTATTTACCTATACTGATGATATAAAAACCAAAATTACGGCCTTGGAAGAAGTGGCTGTGGTTTCTCAATCGCTAGAGGAGAAGGTAGTTATCAAATATGATAACCATCAAGAGATTGCTCGTGTAAGAGGAGTAGACGAGGCCATAGATTCTGCCAAGTATGATTCATTGATAGTTTTGGGAGAGTTCAACCTGGGAGATACATCAAGACACTACGCTATTTTTGGAGGTGGATTGAGCAATAAGCTCAGTATTTTCCCTGGAAGTCCAGAGTTGATTACGGTTTTTGTACCTCGTAGAGATGTGGAGTATAATTCATTGAATCCAATGGCGGCCCTAAGTACAAAGTACCTGAGAGCTAGTGGAATATTCTTGGTTCATGAAGAGGTCGATAATGAGGTGTTTATCACCTCCTTAGATTTTGCTCAAGATTTACTGTCGTACCCTAATTCCATAAGTTCGTTGGATATAACATTGTATCATCCCGACGAAGCAGATAAGGTTAAAAATGTATTAGAAGAAAGATTAGGCTCTGCGTGGGATGTGAAAACTCGAAGAGAACTTAATGAGCTGATTTATAAGATATTTAGCAGTGAGAAATGGTTCACCTTTGCCATACTGGTGTTGGTACTTATTATCTCGTCGTTTAATATTTTTGGCTCGCTCATTATGCTGGTTTTGGATAAGAAGAAAGATATTGGTATTCTGAAAAGTATGGGAACTGCCGAAGGGGCTATTCATAAGGTATTTGTATGGCAAGGGAGTTATATTGCTATCATAGGTGGGGCAGTGGGGATATTGATTGCCGCATTGGTGGTCTTTTCTCAGCAATACTATGGCTGGCTGCATTTAGACAATGGGATTGTAGATGAATATCCGGTAAAGCTCTTGTTCCGAGATGTGGTACTAACCTTTGCCACTGTAAGTATATTGGGCTATCTCATATCCATTTTCCCAGCGTACAAAGCAAGTAAGACAGATATTTCAAATATTAACTAAGATGTGGAATTGGCTCACACAATTATTTAAAGCAGAAGAACCCGATCCGATGAAATTTTTAATAGTAGGACTAGGAAATATTGGTCCTGAGTACGATAATACCCGACATAATATTGGCTTTGAAGTTTTGGACCAATGGGCTAAACAACATAATGCAGAGTGGGATACCGGTAGATTGGCCAAAGTAGCTAAGTTTAAATTCAGAGGTAAACAGATTGTATGCATAAAACCTACTACCTATATGAATCTGAGTGGTAAGGCTGTGAAGCACTGGATGAGTGCGGAGCGTATTTTGCCAAAAAATATGCTGGTAATTACAGATGATATAGCCATTGACGTAGGTAAATTACGCATACGTGGTAAGGGTAGCCCGGGAGGGCACAATGGGTTAAAGGATATACAAGCTCAGCTAGGAAGTGATAAGTATGATCGCATTCGATTCGGAGCTGGAGGAAATTTCCCGAGAGGCAGACAAGTAGAGTTTGTGCTCGGTCAGTGGGATAAGGATGAAGAAATAGAAGTTGCTCAGCAAAAAGACAGAGCGTGTAAGGCTATAGAGTCATGGATAATAAAAGGACTCAGTGGAGCGATGAATGAGTTTAGCGGTTGATCAAGTGACGTTTCAGCTATTGAATCTTTAGAAAAAACTAAATAATATACGAGGGAATGCCTAATTGGGCTTTTTCTAGTATATTATTTGGAATCCCACTACCTGCTAAACATATTCCGCTGGTGCTTCTTAATCTTTCGTTTAGACCGTGAGGGTACATCGTCATAGAAACAGCTCGTTGCTTTCTTGCCAAGTATCCGCTCGAACTTGAGGTCGATCAAGAAATAGTTGTCCTTTACTGCAGAATTGCCACGTTGTGTGCCTTCCGTACAGGAAAGACCCGACCTATCCGCCAATGCCGCAGCTATCGTGCCGCTAGTTTCTGCAAGAGCAGCATCATCTGTGTATACGGAACTTACATCATCTAGGTGGTCATTAAATGGTTTTTGAATCCCAATGTCCAAGTTTAGTGTAGACAATTCACCTACTCTGAATTGGTATCCGACACCGTAAGGTAATACAAATAAATATTTACCGTAGGAGTTTCCGCCATCTAGAAGTTGACCCTAGGTGCCCCAAAGCCATAATTTTACCCACCCGTCATTATAGTTTGCTTTTGGTCGGTAGAAGATTCCTCCGATACCTGCCGTGAAGTAGATGCCCTTAATTACAGGAGTATATGTAAACGAAACGGTCTGAATTCGCTTACGAGGTTTAGTTCTGCGATATCTGTCCGTACACTTAGATTTCTAACCTCCCTAGAAGTATATTCACTAAATGCGTCATTACCTGCCAATCGTGCATAGGTGAATTTGGGAGATAACGAGAAGCGATGCATATGGTAGCTAGCACTTATTCCTACGGCCGGTCTAGTTGCCTTTAGGTCTATATCTTTGATAAAAATGGTGCTTTCTGATGGTCCTCCTACGAGGTCGCCCAGCATACTACTGCCACCCACCATTACACTATAAGACCAGTAATTTTGATTTGCTACCTGGCCCATACTCATACTTACTACTGCTTTGGTCAAACTTAAAATTGCTAATCTTTTCATAACGTGTTACTTTCAAGTGTAATGTTTGAGTATAAGATTTACCTATGTTTTCCCTTCGCTGAAGGCTAACACATTGAGGGAAAACGTAAAATTGTGTCACCAAATGATATTAGGCTTGTGGAGATTGAGAGATTATATATCTTAACGGGTGAACATTTTTCGTTGATTTATCCGTGTGCTTCTTGTCTTGGGTGGATTACGGTTGTAATAGCATCCATCACCACTTTTGCCTCCGAATATGTACTCAAATTTGAGGGATAGAATATGATAGCTATCTGTCTTATCGGGGTTGCCGCGTTCAAAACCTGGCGAGTATCCATTGATACTTCTGTCCGACAAGTCAGATGCAATAGGTGGCGTATTACTGCTAAGTTGCAATTCTATAGGGTCGGGATATACAGTACTCACATCATCTAGATAGTCTGTAAATGTTTTTCGGAATCCTAAATCTAGTATAAGTGAGGTACTTTTGGCTAATCTAAATTTATATCCGAGACCATAGGGTATTACAATAGCTAGCTCACTATAGGGTCCGTTTCCGTAGTGTAAGTACTGCCCTTCAGTACCCAGCTCTCTGAGCTTGTACCATTCGTCATTGAGCTCCGCTTTGGGTTGGTAATACATGCCCCCCAATCCGCTGTATACATAGAATCTATTAAACCCCTTGCTTCGGCTAAAAGGTCTGTACTCCAATAGTAAATCAGCCTCTACTAAGTCAGTACGCACGCTAAGATTTCGTTCTACTTGAAAAGCTTGTTTAGAGAATGCGTCGTTGGCATATAATCGTGTAGCTAACACATTTAATCCAAAACTAAAACTGCCACTCGTATGAAGGTTGATACCTACTCCACCTGCTAGCCTGTTAGAGCGGAAATCGTAATCAAATATCCCGCGACTCCCGATGAAATTACTCCCGCCAAGATCACCCATCATATTACTTGCTCCCAAGTACATGTTCCCCGACCAATTGCTGCTCTTAAAAGTTTGAGCAGAGGAGAGACTACTGCTGAAAATAAATACGACTACTAAAATTCTGTTTATCATCAAGACTAAAAACGGTGGGCAATATACCACATATATAAATTGAACAAAAGAAGCAGCTATGTTATTCACTTTTGGGAAATGCTCGTTAATTTTGAAAAATGCGATTCAGTATGTTTTTAATCCTTAGCCTTATAATCATAAGTGCGACTGCTCAAGATCATCCAACATGTAATACGCAACGGTATAGAGTTGATGTTTTTGAGAATGTAACGGTGACTAAGGACGTAATGTATAGCATAGATAATACTATCGGCGGGAATGAGGTAGAGCTATATATGGATATATATGAACCAGAAGGTGATGCCGAGGTTGAGCGACCAGTAATAGTTTTAGCCTTTGGAGGGAGTTTTATAAATGGTACGCGAGGAGACATCAGTGGCCTATGTACACGCTTTGCCCGCAAAGGGTACGTTGCCGTCTCTATAGATTATAGGCTTTATGACAAAGCACTTATTCCGTTACCCACCGAACGAGAAATGCAAGATGTGGTAATACGGGCTATTAAGGATATGAAAACAGCTATTCGTTTTTTGGATGATGACGCAAGAGCCGAAAATACCTACGGTGTTGATATGGACTGGCTGTATCTAGGGGGTGTTTCTTCTGGAGGTATCACTGCTGCTCATTGTGCTATGCTAGATTCTACCGATGCCTTTAGTGAATCTTTGCAGGGTTATATCAACCAGCACGCACCCATTTACGGAATTACAGATACGGATGAAAGTATAAAAATACGCGGAGTCCTGAACTATAGTGGAGGTTTACGTCAAGTAGACTGGATAGATGCCGGAGATCCTCCTTTCATAAGTTTTCACGATGATGGAGACCCTACGGTTCCTTACAAAGGGGGGTACGCACAAATATTTGGGCAGAATATCATTTACCTCAACGGAAGTTTTGCATTAGACAGTGTAGCACAGCAGGTAGGCGTCCGCAGTCAGCTGATTACCTTTCCTCGGGATGCACACGTGTCTTACTTTTTTGATGAAGAAGAAATAGTAGACGTAGTTAATCAAAGTGCATTTTTTATGTATGAGATGATCTGTAGCGAAACTGCAGATGTGAAGAATATGATAGATGGAACTCCATATACCTTCGGTCCAAATCCTACTCAAAATAATATAGTATTGTCTACAAAAGGAAATGCCAAAGTGGAGCTGTATGACTTGGCCGGAAAACAATTGCATTCACAATCTATCGTGAATGAGGTTGTATTAGACTTGAAGGGATTAGTCGTAGGAAACTATTTGCTGAAAATCACTGTAAATGGGAAAACTTATACCGAAAGGGTAGTAAAGGATTAGAAAGTAAAGACGAATCTCTCTTCTACTTACAAATCTTTGGTTAGCCCTTGCACCACCTTGTATCCATTGAAAAATTCTTTGGCAACTATACGGATAAACGAGTAAGCAGGAACAGCTACTATCATCCCTAATACCCCAGCTAATGAACCTGCTGCCAGTATTACCATAAATATTTCTAGTGGATGAGCCTTCACACTTTTGCTAAATATGAGAGGTTGTAGTACAAAATTATCAAGCACCTGTGCCACTACAAAGGGAATCATTGCAGTAAGTATGAAGGTGGTAATATTAACATCGGGATCTATCTCTAGTTGTGAGGTTGCCGCTAGACTGAGGCCTATAAGTGCTCCGAATATGGGTCCTACGTATGGGATGATGTTAAACACACCAGCTAGTAACCCGATAAGCAGTGCATTCTTTACTCCGAGAATAGTTAGTCCCAATGTGATTACTATCATTACAATGGATATTTGAATCACCACACCTACAAAATAGCGAGTGAGCAAATCTTTGGTTTCATTAAAGATCGTTTTTATCTTGTCTGCGTAATTGTCGGGAGTTAGACTTTGCACTACATTGTCCACGATTTTACCATCCTTCAATAAGAAAAAACTAATAAAAAGTATAGAGAATAATGCCACCAGCGAATTGGATATGCCACCCAAAAATCCTTTGATATAAACACCGATATCGCCTATGCTAAAAACTTGACTTAGTTCATTTTTTAAGGTGTTTTGTAATTCGGCTTGATCTACATCTACCTTCTCCATCCAGTCGGTAAGGTTACGTATTTCAGGTTCTATGCGGCCCACTACTTTGTCGGTGTCTATCTCGGATATAATGGTAGCTTGGTGCACCACCGTAGGTATCATATAGGAGAGTAAGCCTATTACCAATCCGAAAAAGGCAACGAGTACAATAGCTGATTTAAGCCAATCGGGTAGTGTCCAATGCTTAATCTTTACCTTACCAAGCATACGCATAAGTGGTCGAGCCAAAAAAGCAATGATAGCCGCAGCAAAAAAGTAATAGATAATAGAACGCACGTTCCAAAGCACATATCCAAGTACAATAACTCCCAGTATACCTAAGATCAGGCGTATATTTTTATTCTGTAACATATTTATCGCTGCATATTTCGGTGAGAACTCTATTGGTACTTTTAGGGTGTAAAAATGCAATGACTTTGCCATCTGCACCATCTTTAGCCTCTTGGTGTATCGCATCAAAACCCTCCGTTTTTAGTCGCTCCAGTTCTGTATTTACATCTTGTACTGCGAATGCAATATGGTGAACCCCTTCACCTTTTTTCTCTACAAAAGAGTGAATGGCACTGCTTTCTTTGGTGGCTTGTAAGAGTTCTATTTTGACCTCACCTACCTGAAAAAAAGAGGTAACTACACCCTCGCTTTCTACCGCCTCCATTTTGTAATGCTCTGTATTGAGCAGCTTAGCAAAGAGCTTGTTACTCTCTTCAATATTTTTTACCGCTATACCAATATGCTCTATCTTTTGCATAGGTACAAGTTTAGCTATTCACGGTTAGTTATTTATCAAGTGGTGTTAGTTTTTAATTTATCTTGATGGATTTTGCGTTTTGGGTGCTATTGTAGTAGCGTCAATATTGCTTTGAGTCTTATTGCTAGTAAGCCACCATAAGTCCTATTGTTTGATTAATTTGGAGCTTGCTATTACTGTTCCGTTATCTACTATATTGCAGAAGTATATGCCTGACGTTAAGTTGTTTACTTGTATTTTTTCAACAGAATGGTTTACGTTTTGTGTTAATACTAACTTGCCCATCATATTGTGTACTTGTACGGTTACTCCTTGATAATTATCGACTTCAGTATCGAGGTAGAAATAATCATTTACGGGATTGGGATAAATACCGACAGGATTGTACACTTTGGTAGGCGTTTCAACGCTTACTAGATTGCAATCTCCCAGCATATTGTCGTCCATCCACTCCAGTCTGGTGGTAAGCCATGATTTCAAAAAGCCTATTTCTTCCTCGTACGTGTCTCCTACGAAATCATTTGGCCATACGTATTGACCTAGGGTAGGCCATCTGTTGAAGTTTCGTTCTGGAGCATCTCCCATTTCGGCAAGTTTATCATCTAAAAACTGCATCAGACTATCCGTATGAAGTGGCCCGTTGCGTAGGTCGTTCCATCGGCAGTTCATCTTATGCGATACGTTGGGGATATTGGTCATTTTCTTCACCCAAAAAGGATGTGAGTTATCACAAGTTCCCTGAAATTCGTACGTCCAGCCTTCAGGATCTGGTGGGCACGCAAAGTCAAAATTGCCAAACCCAAGGTTGAAATCCCACAGTGGGCCAAAGTTTATCTTGCCACCATTAGTGCTTTTTTTCTTGTGCATGTAGAAACTTAACTTGAATGCATCGATATGCTTCCCTATCTCGGTCACTAAAAAATAGTCGACCCACGAGTCTTCATCTACAAAGTCTTTGTATCTATATAGATATGTGTTCGACCCGATAACATTTTCAAAATCAGTTACGTACTGACGTAAATATTGTTTCTGAACGGGTTGTAATTCGTCTAAATCGGGGTCGTGATATGCGTAAAATTTGCTGGGTGATGAGCTAGAACGCCACCCATCTTCGGTGGTGCTGTTATCATCCCGATCTATTTGAAATATATAGCCGCCAGTGAGTTCTTCTCCCTCTATGTCTTCCTCTTTTAGGTTGCTGATATCTACTCTGTTTTTATCTCTTTTGATACGCTCCGTCATCATATATACACCACGATAATCATCGTTGACGTATAACTCGCAAAGCTGTGTTCTTGGCGTGTATCTCCCTGTGGTAGTTCCCATATGATATGCGAGCACATTTCGAAGTAAGCTCTTGTCGGCATAAGGACCATGCAGCACCCAGTCATTCTCCTCTGGCATTCCGAGTATAGAGACGTTGTTATTGGTGCCATCTTCGAGTCTCGTTTCGAAACCATAATTTTTCTTAGGGAAGCTTTGAGAAGAGGCTCCACGTATTTCTATGCCTATGAAACCATCATAACCATTGTAGGTGTCTCCCAGATTGTTCATTCCGTTGTTATCAATAATGCCCATATGGGCGGTCACTTTAGGTTCGTCTTGTATGGTAGCTCCTCCGTTGGTCGTAATGACCACAAGCGGCAAGGTGCTACCTAATTTAGGTGGTATAAACCAAGGTGGCGTAGCTCTGTAATTGCTAGAGTTGTCACTAATTCCCAGTGTTATGAAAAAATTACTGCTCAAATCGCTCGAGGTAGCGGTATGATTATGTACTTGTATAGCGAGTACATTATTTCCTTGTTTTATCAAATCCCGAAAAACAGTTGGGTTGAAATTATAGTACTCTGGTTGATCCCCGGTGTACAAGTTAGCTTCCTTATAAGTGCTAGCTAATGCATTATAAGGTGGAGGTGAGCCCACTGTTCCTATGTTGTTGCGGGCAATCTCGGTTCCGTTTAGGTAGGCTACAAATGCATCGTCATAATCTGCTTGTAGAATAAGGTGCTTGATTACGGAGGTGTCTGCCAAGTTAAAATCAGTACGAATGTATACCGAGGTAGTAGCCGGAATAATGGTGTTGTCATCACCATCATCATACCCGAATCCGCCTTGTCCTGTGGTCCATGAAGTAGCATCAAAATTAGGCTGCATCCAGTTGGTCATAGGTTCGCTGGTACCTACATAGTAGCTCCATTGGTCTGTGTTGTACACCGCAGTTTCCCAATGGTCTATGCCTTGGGCCGTTGCGAGTATACAGTACGTGGTACTGAGGGAAAGTGCGGCAATTTTTTTGATAAAGTTATACATCGGATTTGCGGTGGTAAAAGTAAGAATATCTTATGTTCTGTTGAGTGTAGGTATTATAATATTACACATCAAGCATTTGCAAAGCCCATTTAGTGTACTGTGAAATGAGTGAGTTCTCGATAGTTCTGTTCGTCTCGTATAGTAGGAGGTGCAATGCGGATGATTTGTTGTACCCACGTGGATATAAGCGAGCGTACTGGAAACACGCGGCCAAGTTGCCAAGTGGCTGAGTAGTAATAGTAACCTTTGTCATTTTTAAAAATCATTGAGCGATAAGTATATGTGGGTAGCGAGGCGAGTATAGCCTCGGGCGGTGGTGATACCCAAGGAATATTGCGATGTGGCTCAAGCCAATTATTGTCGGTGTTACTGCGACCTATTTTGGATGAGTAGTCTGTTTGCTTGGATATTAACTGACGTAAGGTATTCCACTTATTTTTATCAATAGCAGAGCAAATGGCACAATTGGCGGGGCAAGCCTTTGTCGGTATCCATTGTGGAGGTGTTGCTGTATCGGAGATAGTAAGGGTGAGATAATTGCTATGAATGGCTTGAGGTAAGTATATTCTGTCGGAGCGAAAATCATCTTCACTATGACCAAAGGGGTCTAATTGCTCAAAAGCGTACTCAGCCATAGGCTCAGCCCACGGCTCATACCATACGAGTACTTGGTAGGTTCCCGCAGGTAGGTCTGGCAATTTGTGATAGGCCACATTGTGATTTCGGTAGTTTCTGTTGTCGTTTATAAAAATAGGAATAGACGTAGACGCACCACTATCGAGGTTAGCCCAGCCTGTATAGCCAGGTTTTGAGGTGTCCATTTCTATAACTCTACTCTCGGTGTGTACGTTGGTGTAGAAATTAGTACTGTCAACAGAGTAATAGGATAGGTATAGAATTCGTTTGCCCTTGTTTTTGGTGCCAGGAAGAATAATTCCTTTCTGTGTTGATGTGTGATTAGTGAAGCTAACTTGTAGTTGAATGACTTCATTACGACTATAGATCTCTCGGCTGCTGGATAAGTTCATCGAAAGGTCAGGAGGACGGAGGTCTGCGCGAGAGGAGAGGCTTGTAAGGATTAAAAGTATGAGAAGTAATTTTCGAATCATTGAATCAAGCGGCGTTTATCTTTTCCTAAAAGGTTATCAGCATCTTTCAGTTGTTTCGTGAACTCAATTGCTCCTTTTTGATTGTTACTTTTTAGTATACTCGAATTGAAAGACAAAGATGCCTTTACAGTAAGGACGGGTATAGATTTTATTGGGATTGCCATTATTCAAAAATAGAGAATTTAGAGACAAGCTATTTGATTATTATTCCCTTATAGTTTGACAATTTAGCCCACCTTATCACCCTATCAAAAAAACCAATCAAAACACTAAACGTTCTAAGAGCTTAACCGTTATATTTGCACATAGACTAAGTCTAAATAAAAATAAGACAACAGATGAATTTTCCGATATACTTAGATAATAACAGTACCACACCAATGGACCCTAGAGTGCTAGAGTCAATGCTTCCTTTTTTCAATGAGAAATTTGGTAACGCAGCAAGCAGAAACCACAGTTTTGGTTGGTCTGCAGAAGAAGCAGTAGACTACGCTCGTGAGCAAGTAGGAAGATTGATAGGTTCTACTAGCAAAGAGATTATCTTTACTTCTGGAGCAACTGAGGCAAATAACTTGGCTATAAAAGGCGTTTACGAAATGTACGGCTCACAAGGGAATCACATGATTACCGTTACTACAGAGCATAAGGCTGTATTGGATGCGTGTAAAAAAGTAGAGAAGATGGGTGGTGAAGTAACCTACCTTTCTCCAAATGAAGATGGCCTTATCAATCTTGCCGATTTAGAAGGTGCGATTACAGATAAAACTATCCTTATTACTGTTATGTACGGTAACAATGAGATAGGCGTAGTACAAGATATCAAAGCTATCTCGGCTATCGCTAAGAAAAATGGAATTCTCTTTCATACCGATGCTACACAAGCTGTAGGGAAAATACCTGTAGATGTAATAGCTGACGGAATAGATTTATTGAGTTTTACCGCTCACAAAATGTACGGACCAAAAGGTGTAGGTGCATTATACGTGAGACGAAAAAATCCAAGAGTAAAGGTGACTAGTCAAATGGATGGCGGTGGACACGAGAGAGGAATGCGTAGTGGTACACTCAACGTTCCTGGTATTGTAGGTTTTGGGAAAGCATGTGAACTCTGTCAAAATGAAATGGCCGATGAAGCAGCTCGCCTAAGTACTATGAGAGATAGACTAGAAAAAGAGTTACTTACCATTGAGGAGGCTTATGTGAATGGTAATCCAGCACACCGCTTGCCACACGTTGCCAATATTTCATTTAAATTTGTGGAAGGAGAAGGTCTAATGATGGGTACCAAAGATATTGCTGTGAGCAGTGGTAGTGCGTGTACGAGTGCCTCGTTAGAGCCTAGTTATGTATTAAAGAGCCTCGGCTTAGATGATGAGTTAGCTCATTCATCATTACGTTTTGGCTTGGGAAGATTTACTACGGACGAGGAAATAGATTTTGCTATTGACCACGTGAAAACAGCGGTTAACAAGTTGAGAGATATGAGTCCGCTTTGGGAAATGTTCAAAGACGGTATAGACCTCAAAACGATAGAGTGGGCAGAGCACTAGTCGCAGTTTAGAATTGAGAGTTTAAAAGTATAAGTTAAAAAAAAGAAGAAATGGACGAGACGAAGGGTCTAAATCCTAAGTCAATCGTCATAAATTGATAAAAAAATATGGCATATTCAGAAAAAGTAATTGATCACTACCAAAACCCAAGAAACATTGGAACCCTAGACAAAGAGTCTAAAGCGGTAGGAACAGGACTAGTAGGAGCTCCAGAGTGTGGCGATGTTATGCGTCTACAAATAGAAGTGGATGATGCTACAGGAATCATCAAAGATGCAAAGTTCAAAACCTTTGGTTGTGGATCGGCTATCGCTTCTTCATCATTGGCTACAGAGTGGCTCAAAGGTAAAAGCGTAGATGCGGCAATGGAAATAGATAACATGGAGATCGTAGAAGAACTTGCTCTACCGCCGGTGAAAATCCACTGTTCGGTATTGGCAGAAGACGCTATCAAAATGGCTATCAACGACTACCGCGTGAAGCAAGGTTTAGAGCCCATAGAAGACGACAAAAAGCACTATTAATGCAGTTTAGAGTCTTGAATTTTCAATTATGAATGAATTTTGTAGAGCAAAATTTCATTCATAATTATTAACTCAAAATATAAATCTATTAAAATATGATAACAGTATCAGAAAGAGCAGCAAGCCAAGTAGGTAACCTGATGACATCAGAAGGTTTAGATAGCGGATATTTTATTCGTGTATCTGTAGTAGGAGGTGGTTGTTCTGGTCTTAGTTACAAAATGGATTTTGATAACGAAGAGCAAGAGAACGACCAAGTATTTGAGAGCAATGGACATAAGGTTGTGTGTGATATGAAGAGTTTCTTGTACTTATGTGGTACAGAGCTTGATTTTACAGATGGTCTAAATGGGAAAGGTTTCCAGTTTAATAATCCAAATGCGAGCAGGTCGTGTGGTTGTGGAGAGAGTTTCTCTGTATAACCCATATCTAAAATAACAGTTGAGAGGAGTACCAAGAGGTACTCCTTTTTTTGTGCTTTATGGAGCCTCGAATTAGAGGCTGAGAGAAGTTTGAGCTGCATCATACAGTTGTTTGTCTAAAGCGTACAGCGGGTTAAAGGTCTCCGTGAATAGACTTACGTTATTGCTGAAGTTCGGATAAAACTTTTTGCCAAATAAGCATATCGTGAAATAGCAGCATTTATCTATCTTTGACCACGTGCAACGAAACTCCAAGATAATAACGAGGCTTACCGCTCTGTGGGCACTTAGTGAGGCAGGGCTAGGTGGTGTATTGCACGCCATTCAATCGCCTTTTACGGGACTGTTTGTTGGTGGGTTTGCAATTGTACTCGTAAGTCTTATTGCTTACTTTTCTGATAATAAATGGGAGAGTATTGTCCGCTCTCTACTTATTGTACTTATCATAAAACTAGCAGTAAGTCCACATTCTCCTCCTACATCGTACTTGGCAGTTAGTTTTCAAGCGGCGATGGCGGGGTTGATATATAGCAAACTCAGCTTGAGTAAGTGGAGTGCAATGCTACTTGGTGTTGTAACGCTTATAGAGTCGGCGATTCAAAAACTGCTTGTGCTGACACTCATATATGGCCGCAGTATTTGGGATGCTCTTAACTCATTCAGTGGTTATGTGGTAGAAAAGATGGGCTTCTTAGGGAATGTGTTTTCAGCTAGTGCGTTGATTACCATTTATTTGTGGTTATACGCAATCTTAGGTTTAATCGTAGGGTACATCATTTATGATATAGTTAGATACTTGGATATAAATCAAGGGAATGTGAAATACCAAATTCAGGCGATAGAGTTTGATAATGAAGTAGGAGTAGCCAAAAAACGAAGAGGTAGATGGAGAGTTTGGGTGATTTTTGGAATTTTTTTCGCATTCATTGCAGCATACTACTTCATTGTCAGTGATGGAGATGCAGTTTGGAAAAACTGGTTGTATATCTTCTTGCGAAGTACGGGTATCTTATTATTATGGTATTATGCTTTAGTTCCTTTGTTTAAATGGCTTTTTGGTAATTTTTTAGCATCGAAAAAGCACAAAGTACAAACAGAGATTGACGAGACATTGACCTTGTTGCCCTACCTTAGGAAAGTGACTAAGCTCGCGTGGCAAGAGAATAAGGACGAAAAAGGCCTCAATAGACTGCGTAACTTTATGGGCGATGCAATACTTTATAGTATTCATCTGAAAATTGAGGAATAATGATTTACATCTTAGCAGGTGACATACGCACTGGCAAAACCAGTGCATTGATGGATTGGGTGCCTACTTGGGATAATGTGAAAGGAATCCTTTGTCCTGACGACGAGAATGAATGCAAGTATCTGTACAACATTGCTACTGAAGAAAAATTCCCACTAGAAATTTCAGAAAAGATTGAGAATACTATCTCAGTGGGTAATTTTCATTTTTTAGAGGATACATTTAAAATAGCTAACTTCTTGCTTGTCAAAACATTCGATGAATATGACTTTGAGTTTTTGGTGTTAGATGAGCTAGGTAAATTGGAACTGAAAAACGAAGGAATTCACTTAGCAGCAAAGTACATTATCGATAACTATCAGTCCAACGATTTGAAAAATATTCTACTCGTAGTTCGTACTCATTTGGTTAAAGACATCATCGCTCATTACGGTATACGGAGTTTTCAGATATTGGCGAGTGAGAGTTTGCCGTAGGCAAGCTTAAATTTAAGTTTAAATGAGAAGTAGTCAACTTTGGCCTCATACAACATAAAAACGTATGCTAATAAAGAAGATTATCCAATGTAAAAATGGGCCGATGGTTTTTATATCTACTGTCTGCAAATGGCGACTAAAATTCTTTTTGGCTAATTAGAGTGAAAGAAAGTGAGTTGGCAGTGGGATTTGGAGCAAGTTGGGAATTGTAGTACGTTTGGATCCTCTTTGGTGGGATATTAATTGAAAAAACAATGACAGGGATATCCTAGTCTTGAGAAGTAGTAAGGACTTTCAGGATCCATTTCCTCGGGCTGAAGTCAGTCTTTAGTATCAATTTAATCCATACTTTTGTCGTCTACAAAATGTCACCAATAGTACAGGTACTACTTATGCTGGTCTTATCGGCTTTCTTCTCAGGATTAGAAATAGCCTTTATTTCGGCCAACAAACTTCGTATAGAACTCAAGAGCAATCAAGGGAAGCATTGGGCCAAAATGTGCTCTAGTTATATCAAGTCGCCTAGTAAGTTCATAAGCACCATCCTAGTAGGGAATAATATCGCACTGGTTGTATATGGTATTACGATGGAAGAGTTGGTGCGTCCGTGGTTCGAAAGCCACGGATTTGCCGCATTCCCCGCATTGTTATTAGCTACCTTGATATCTACAATCGTGGTATTGATAACGGCGGAGTTTTTACCCAAGGCACTTTTTAGGTTAAATCCAAGCGGGATTTTGAGTGTGTTAATTTATCCTTTTCAGGTATTTTATGTACTGCTTTGGCCTATCGTACAATTTGTAATATGGTTGAGTAACAAAATGCTAAACCTAATGTTGCCGGGAGATTTTACCGAAGAAACACCAGCCTTTGGCAAAGTAGATTTGGACCATTTTATATCACAAAGTGCCCAAAGTACAGGAGATGGTGATGAGCCAGAAGTGGATACAGAGATATTAAAAAATGCTTTGGATTTTGGCAATGTAAAAGTGCGAGATTGTCTCGTGCCTCGTACTGAGATTACAGCCATCGATATTGAATGCACCGTGCAAGAATTAGAGCAGCTATTCATCGAATCTCAACACTCCAAGATATTGGTGTACAAAGAGAATGTAGATAACATCATAGGCTATACACATCACCTAGACTTACATAAGAAGCCTAAGACAATCAACTCTATATTAATTCCTATTCTCATAACTAATGAAAGTAAGAGTGCCAATGACTTGCTCAATGAGTTCAGCCGCACCCAAAAAAGTATAGCATTAGTGGTAGATGAATATGGTGGGACTGCTGGTATCATGACCGTGGAGGACATTATGGAAGAGATCTTCGGTGAGATAGAAGATGAACATGACGAGGTGGAGGAGGAAAATGAAGTAGTGAGTGAGGATGGCGTTTATCAGCTTAATGCTAAGCTAGAAGTTGATTATATTAATGAAAAATATGAGCTCAATATTCCAAATGGTGATTATGAAACCTTGGGTGGTTTTGTAGTAGCCAACCTAGAAGATATTCCCCAGGCGGATGAATTATTTGTGATTGATAATTTTGAGATTAAAATCTTAGAAGCATCTGAACAAAAGATAGAGCGAATTCAGCTCCACCGTATCGAATAGATAATATCAATACCCATACTTATCCTGCCAAAGAGCTTTTAGTCGTTCGCGTATTTTTATCTCAGCGGCATTCTTACTTGGTTGATAGAGCGTTCTGTCGCTAATTTCTTCAGGTAAAAATTCTTGATGAGCAAAATTGCAGGGATAGTCGTGAGAATATTTATACCCTTTGCCATAGTCTAGTTTTTTCATAAGCTGTGTGGGTGCATTACGCAGACTCAGTGGTATGGGCAAATCTCCCGTCTCTTTTACCAGTGCTTGTGCTTGGTTAATAGCTACATAGCTTGCGTTGCTTTTGGCACTCGTTGCGAGGTATATGGCCACTTGTGAGAGAATAATCCTGCACTCGGGATAGCCCACTGCGGCTACGGCCTCAAAACAAGTGTTGGCCAGCAGAAGAGCATTTGGATTAGCCATGCCGATATCTTCGCTTGCCGAAATAATGAGCCGTCTCGCAATGAACTTAGGATCCTCTCCGCCTGCTATCATCCTAGCAAGGTAGTAAACCGCCGCATTGGGGTCGCTGCCTCGTATAGATTTTATAAAAGCAGATATAATATCATAATGCTGCTCACCTCCTTTATCAAACATGGCAAGCTTTTGCTGTACGGCCTCTTCTACCAATTTATTGGTAATCGTTATGCTTTTCCCCCCTTTGAAATTAACAATAATCTCTAAGGCATTGAGTAGTTTACGTCCATCTCCACCGCTCATGCGTAGCAGAGCATCCCACTCTTTTATGGTGATTTTCTTATTTTTTAGTATCTCATCCTTACTACAGGCTTGTTTTACCAAGTCCTTCAGGTCGTCTAGCTCCAGAGGTTTGAGTACAAATACTTCACAGCGTGATAGTAGTGCTGCATTCACCTCAAAACTAGGATTCTCGGTAGTAGCACCTATCAAAGTGATAACACCTTGTTCTACCGCACCTAATAAGGCATCTTGTTGACTTTTATTAAATCGGTGAATCTCATCTATGAATAGCACCGCACTGCCACCACTACCCATAAATTTGGTCTTTTTAGCTTTTTCTATGGTTTCTCGAATATCTTTTACCCCAGCATTGATAGCACTGAGTTGAAAGAATGGTTTATTCAGGGTGTGGCTTATGATTTGAGCAATGGTAGTTTTACCCACTCCCGGAGGTCCCCAAAATATACACGAGTAAATCCCCCCGGACTCTAGTGCTCTTCGAAGTGGCTTGTTGGTGCCAATAATGTGTTGCTGCCCCACAAGTTCGTCTAGCAAGGTAGGCCTTACTCGCTCAGCGAGCGGTTGGTGTGGTATGCTGATAGTGGAGTCGATAGGCTACAAAGATGCTGTTTTTTATTGGAGAATAAATAGGGTTAAATGACGGTTTGTATGTGAGCGTTAATGTGAGTGAGCCATACGCGTTAGTCGTATATTTGTGGTCATGAAAATCATTTTCGCTTCTCAAAATCCAAATAAAATTACCGAGATAAGAGCTAAACTACCTGATTTCACCATAGAGGGGTTAGATCCTAAGGTGTTCCCGAATGAATTGCTGGAAACCGGTGATACCTTAGAGGATAATGCCTTGCAAAAAGTAAGACAGGTGTTTGAGAAAACACAAGCAAGTTGTTTTGCAGACGATACGGGGTTGGAAGTAGATGCTTTGGATGGTAAGCCAGGTGTTTACTCCGCACGATACGCTGGAGAGCAAAGATCCAGTGAGGATAATATGCAACTATTGTTAACCAATTTGGATGGGGAAGACAACAGAAAAGCCCGTTTCAGAACGGTGATAGCCTTAATCTTAGAGGGAAATGAATACACCTTTGAGGGTATATGTAATGGAAGAATAACCACACAAAAAAGTGGAGCAGAAGGCTTTGGTTATGATCCCATATTTGTGCCAGAGGGGGAAGAGCGAACATTTGCAGAAATGAGTATGGATGAGAAATCTATTATTAGTCATAGAGGTAGAGCGGTAGATATGCTAGTTAACTTTTTAAAAGAACTAAAATGATAAATCATCTTACAAAATGCATTCATCAAAATGCGGTAGATAAAGGATTCTATGATAATCCGCGTAATACAGGTGAAATGCTTTGTCTCATTCATAGTGAAGTGAGCGAAGCCCTAGAGGCCGATAGAGAAAATCGCTATGCTTCAAATAACGTAGCCAAGTTAGATGGTTTGTCGGACGAAGAATTTAAGTCAACATTTGATTCATCAGTCAAGAACACCTTTGAAGATGAGTTGGCTGATATTTTAATTAGGGTAATGGATTTAGCAGGATATAAAGGAATAGACTTAGAAAAGCATATTAATTTCAAAATGCGATACAATGCAATGCGTGAGAGTAAGCACGGCAAAAAGTATTAGAAGAGTCCCCAAATTTTAGGTCAAAAAAAACCCCTACCAATGGCAGAGGTTTCTGTATTTCTAAGGTTTCTACTAGCTGTCTAATGCTGCTGCACCACCTACTATTTCTAGAATCTCAGTGGTAATCGCTGCTTGTCGTGCTTGGTTATACTGTAATTTTAAGTCATAAATAAGTTCACCTGCATTTTCAGTAGCCTTGTCCATGGCAACCATTCGGCTACCGTGTTCAGAGGCTTGAGAATCTAACATCGTACGATAAATTTGTGTCTTTACTGCACGTGGTATGAGTGTTTCTAGTAACTGAGTTTTGCTTGGTTCAAAAGAAAAATCCGCATTATACGTAGTCTCTTTTTCACTCACCGCATCAAAAGCTTCTAACTCTACAGGAAGAACTTTTTCAGCAGTTACAATTTGAGTTGCTGCATTCTTAAACTTGTTGTAAACTACCCGCACTTCGTCATATTTACCCGCTAAGAACTCAGATATTACAGTATCTCCTAGTTCAAATGCCGCTTCTGCATTTAAGTCTAAGAAAATCTGCATATCCTCTGTATCCTTGTTCAGGTCAGATCGTTTGAAGTATTCATAGGCTTTTTTACCTAAGAATTTTACTTCAACATTTACATCGCCTGTGTACTTATTGGTCGTAAGATTACGAACTTCTTTTATAACGTTGGCATTAAAACCACCACATAATCCTCTATCACTAGAGTTTACGATAAGAAGTACGTTTTTTACTTCTCTATGCTCAAAGTAGCCTTGCAAGCTTTCTTCGCTCTTAGCTGTTTCTGCTAGGTTACGAAGTATTCCGTTTAGCTTATCAGCATAGGGCCTCATTTGTGTAATAGCATTTTGAGCTTTACGTAGCTTAGTAGCCGAAACCATTTTCATGGCTTTGGTGATTTGCTGCGTAGATTGCGTGCTCGCTATACGTGTTCTTACTTCTTTGAGATTTGCCATTGATTATTAGGCTTTATAGTTTTTGGCTACTTCTGCTGCCACTGTTTCTAATGTTCCAGTAAGCTCATCGGTATATTTACCTGCAGTAAGTGCATCTAATACATCGCTGTGATCAGCTTCCATCTTCATCAAGAACTCCTCCTCAAATTTTCTAACCTCATTTACTGGTACAGACTTAAGTAGACCTTTCGTACCCAAGTATATAATAGCTACTTGCTTACCAACAGATAACGGAGAGAATTGTGCTTGCTTTAGTATTTCCACGTTTCTTGAACCTTTGTCAAGTACACCTTTCGTAGCTGCATCTAGGTCTGAACCAAATTTGGCAAATGCCTCGAGCTCTCTATACTGAGCTTGATCTAGTTTCAACGTACCTGAAGTTTTCTTCATTGATTTTTTCTGAGCTGCACCACCCACACGCGATACCGAGATACCTACGTTAATAGCTGGACGAACACCAGAGTTAAATAAATCTGACTCCAAGAATATCTGACCATCCGTAATCGAGATTACGTTAGTTGGAATATAAGCTGATACGTCACCTGCTTGTGTCTCAATAATAGGCAGTGCAGTTAATGAACCACCACCTTTTACCATATGCTTGATAGATGGAGGAAGGTCATTCATGCTTTGAGCAATTTCATCTGAACCATTCACCTTAGCAGCTCGCTCTAACAAACGAGAGTGTAGGTAAAATACGTCACCTGGATATGCCTCACGTCCTGGAGGACGCTTAAGAAGCAATGATACCTCGCGGTATGCTACTGCTTGCTTACTCAAATCATCAAATACGATAAGTGCTGGTCTTCCTGTATCACGGAAAAACTCACCAATAGCAGCACCAGCCATAGGAGCATAAAACTGCATAGGTGCAGGATCTGCTGCCGAAGCTGAAACAACAACGGTGTACGCCATAGCTCCTTTTTGCTCAAGAGCAGAAACTACTTGCTTTACGGTAGAGGCTTTCTGTCCACACGCTACGTAAATACAAAATACAGGCTCACCTTTATCGTAAAATTCTTTTTGATTTATAATGGTGTCAATAGCAACGGCAGTTTTACCTGTTTGTCTGTCACCAATGATAAGCTCTCTCTGACCTCTACCAATAGGAATCATCGCATCTACTGCTTTCAATCCTGTTTGCATAGGCTCAGAAACGGGTTCTCTGTATATTACTCCTGGTGCTTTACGCTCTAGAGGCATCTCATACGTATCACCAGTTATTTCTCCTTTACCATCTATTGGTTTGCCGAGCGTATTTACCACTCTGCCTAGCATACCGTCACCTACATTGATAGAGGCAATTCTATTAGTACGCTTTACAGTATCGCCTTCGCTTATACCTACCGAGCTACCCAGAAGTACGGCACCTACGTTGTCTTCCTCCAAGTTTAGTACAATACCTTGCACTCCATTATCAAACTCTATGAGCTCTCCTGATTTTACTTGAGTAAGTCCGTAAATACGAGCAATACCGTCACCTACTTGGAGTACAGTACCTACTTCTTCTAATTGAGCATCGGTTTTTACACCGGCTAATTGCTCTTTTATTATGCTAGAAACTTCGTCTGGTCTTATTGCAGCCATTCTATTATCTAATTATAAATTAATTTTTTTCTTATTTCTCTGAGTTCTTTTGACACACTCTTATCCAGAAGTCTGTCTTCGTGCTTGATGATAACACCACCTATGATAGATGGGTCTACCTCATTGCTAAGTTCTATGTCTTTTTTGCCAAGTAAACCACTAACGTAGTTTTTCATGTTAGCCATAGCATCTTTAGATAATGCCTCAGCAGAAACTACTGTTGCATTAGCTATACCTTTCATTTTATTGTAAGCCAATACGTAATGTTCAGCTACGTTAGGCAATTCACTTTCTCTTTTTTTGTCGGCCAAATAACCTATAAACTCCTGTGTGGTTTCATTGGTATTTGCAAATACTTTGGTAAGCACAGCTTTTTTGTCCTCCGCATTTACAATTGGATTTTTTAAGAGATTGATCAATTCCTTAGATTCTGAACATATGGCAGAAACGGCTTCCATATCGCTTTTTACAGCGTCAAGTTTACCACTAGCATTTGCTATCTCTATGAGTGACTTTGAATATCTTGAGGCGATTCTACTTGTTGACATAAGTTACACTAATTTTAGTTGCTTTGAGCTGCACTAAGGTGTTTTTCCACCAATGCTTCTTGTGCACCCTTGTCGCTAAGTTCTTTTTTGATAACTCTTTCAGCTATTTCAAGCGAAATTTCACCAACCTGCTTTTTGATATCAGATAGAGCTTGATTCTTCTCTTTTTCTATCTCACCTCTAGCGGCAGCAATCATTCGATTACCTTCTTCAGATGCAGTCAATTTTGCGTCAGCTAAGATTTTTTCTTTCATTTCTTTGGCTTCTTTCAAAATTGCCTCTCTTTCAGCTCTAGCTTCAGCGAGTAGGTTTTCGTTTTCAGCCTTAAGCGAGCTCATTAGAGCTTTAGCTTCTTCAGCCGATTTCAAAGACCTTTCGATAAAATCTTCTCTCTCCTTTAGTGCACTAATTATTCCTGACCATGCGAACTTGCGTAATACAAATAGCACGACTAAGAATGCCAATGACATCCAAAATACGAGACCAATGTTGGGTGTTAGTAATTCCATAATTTTTAGAAAATATATGAAGTGGGTAAGCTAAGCCTACCCACGATTATATTTTTCTTATTACCCAGCAAGAGCAATCAATAGACAAACGATGATTCCGAAGAATGCTGCACCCTCTACAAGAGCTGCTGCTACAATCATGTTTGCACGAATGTCTCCAGAAACCTCAGGTTGACGAGCCATAGACTCTAACGCAGACCCACCGATACGACCGATACCAAGACCAGCACCGATAACTGCGATACCTGCTCCGATTCCTGCACCCATTTGTGCGATTCCGTCTAATAAAATTGTTAAAAGTTCCATTACTTTAAATTGTTACTTGTTTTGATTTATATTTATTTAAAAAAATTCTTGGTTCTAATTTAATGCTCGTGAGCATGTTCTTCTACCGCACTGCCAAAGTAGAGGGCCGATAACAATGTGAATACATAGGCCTGTAAAAATGCCACTAATAACTCTATACAGAACATAAATATAGAGAATATAACAGAAACTAATGATACTCCAAATCCTCCGCCTGCACCGTACATATTATTAAAAATAAAAATTAAACTTACGAATGATAATATTATGATATGACCAGCAGTGATATTTGCAAACAGACGCAATGTTAATACAATTGGTTTGGACACAAATCCAATAAATTCTATAAGGATCATTAAACCGGTAGCCTTCAACCATACAGGCACGCCTGGCGTCCAGAATATGTGCAGCCAATAATCTTTATTGCCGCTAAAAGCTGTAATCAGGAAAGTTATAAAAGCCAAAACTAAGGCTACCGCAATATTACCCGTGACATTAAATCCGCCTATGAATGGTATAAGACCTAACAAGTTTGCTATCCATATGAAGAAGAATACTGTAAGTAAATATGGCATGAACTTCTCATACTTCTTGCCGATAGACGGCTTAGCTACTTCATCTCTAACAAAAACAATCAATGGCTCTAAGGCAGATTGTATTCCTTTGGGAGCCTGACCTGCTCTTTTCTTATACCCTTTTGATACGGCAAAAAACATCAAGAGCATTAATATTGATGTAATAAATATTCCTACTACAGATTTAGTTATCGAAAAATCGAGTGGCTTAGAATGTATAGGTTCCTTTGTCTTTTCGTCATAACCAAGAATAACTTTGCTGCCAGTTTCGTCAGCATAATAAATTTTTTCGTGATCCATCACGTAGCCTAAGTAAGAGTTTCCGTGAGACAAATTACTTGAACTAAACGGTCCCACTAATTTGCCGTTATCCCAAAGGATGATGGGTAATGGAATGTGAAAGTTGCCAATATGTATTTCGTGATTGTCGAGTACGTGATGGATGATAACATCACCAGGTACAAATTTCTCTGCTTCTCCGTGATTGTCGTGTCCGCCAGAAGCGAATGACGAAAAAGACGTCAAAATTACAAGTGCAAGAGCCAAAAAAGTGGCTTTCGTATTGTTCATAAAATTCTGATAATTAGCTGGTTGTGTTATCAAGGCTGCTGCTTTTTTCGGGTCGCAATTTAGACACTAATTGAGAAATTTCAAATATTGTGTAAAATAAATATAGGAATAGATAAAAGACGATAAACTCTTTTTGTTTTAACTCGCTTACCATTAAGTAAATAGCTAAGAAAATAATGCATAGTAGCATTCGTATTCCGATAGCTCCCATTACTCCTGTGAAAAATTGAGAATTAGACTCGCTTAATACGGCTCGTTGTGTTCGTAAACCTATAATAGAACCTACGGCGAAATAGAAAATCAATGCTCCCCAATACCACCATTGCTCAGCGGGTTGAGCAATGTATATGAACGCAAAGGTTAGAACGGCCAAAATAGCTGTGATAACAGATAATTTGGATATGAATTTTAACTTCATGTTAGGTCAACTTTTTGATGAGTACGTATATCACTGCAAATACAGCTATAAAAATAGCAACGAGCAAGAAAACAGATTCTAAATTAAGGTATTGGTCCAGGGCTCTTCCAGCAAATACCAATGCCAAGCAAATAGCCACAAGTTGAAAGCCTAAGCCAGCATACTTCATAGCATTGTTTTGCTTGGGTTTAATGTCCACGTTTATGTTTTAGTAGAAGCTGAACCCATCGTACACGCCCCGTTAAATTTGCTTCCGTTCTCTAGGACTAGACGTTGCGTTTTGATATCACCATTTACCACACCTGAGCTTTTTATTAGAAGCAACTCTTGAATGTATATGTGTCCATCTACTTTCCCACTGATGTCGGCGTTCTTTGCTTTAATGTCACCCGTTATTTTGCCACTTGCTCCTAGTACGCATTTTCCGCTAGTGTTGACGTTGCCTTCTATCTTACCGTCTATACGCAGATCCCCGTTGGAAGTTAAATCCCCCTTAATCTCAGAACCCTCGCCTATTACGTTTATTGCTCCCGTACTGGGGTTTGAGTCGTTTTTTTCTTTTTGGCCTAGCATAATGGTTGAATATATATGATTAGTAATTTTTTAGAAGTTGATATAAGACAGTGGGTTTACTGCTGCGCCGCTTTTCCATAGTTCGAAATGTAGGTGAGGCCCTGATGTGAGTTCTCCTGTATTGCCTACTAAGGCTATGGCATCTCCTGCTTTTACAAAAGCTCCTTGTTTTTTAAGCAATACTGCATTGTGTTTGTACACGGAGATAAAACTGTTCGGGTGTTGTATAATGAGTGTATGCCCTCCACTTGGTGTCCAGGATGCTAAAATTATAGTCCCTTTCTGTATGCTTTTTATCACGTCTTTGCTATTGGCTGCTACATCCACACCTAAGTGGTTCCGATCCACATTAAAGGTATCGCTTATTACTCCCTTGAGTGGAACAAAAAAGCTATAATCAATAGAACTACTCGTAGCAGGACGTATAACTGTAGTTCGCATAGGGGGGGTACTATTAGGTGCAGCAGCAGATGGCTGAGCTTCTAAAGCTATATCTACTACGTTATTATCCATGGCGATATCTTCACCAGCTAGTATTTTCCCTAGTACTTCTGACTGAAGGTTGAGTTGAGATAGCCTCACTTCTAGTGAGTCAATCTTTTGCAACATTGCATACTGCTCCATATTAGTGTATTTGGCACTTTGGGTAGGGAATAGATAGTTGAGCGGAGTGTATGCTAAGAGTAAATAAATAATAGTCCCAAAGAGGAAAACACCCGTGCAGAGTGCTATTAAAATGTTCCAAATGGAGAGCGTAACCGATATTTTTTCTTCTAAATTTTCGTCTTGACGTAGGATAACTCTGTACCTATTTTTAAACTTAGTTGATATTTTTTTTCGGTATGATGCCATTTTTATTAATGTTTACGGCGTATTTAAAATATTTTTGTCCTCTTTTGAGTTAAAAGATTGCAAAGTTAACTGTAATATCAAATTTGAAGATAACGAAATCTATTCTATTACTCTGTGTGCTATTTATAGCCTTGCCTTCCATAGCACAGGAGAATCAAGACCCGTGGCTTAAACGCAGCTGGGGCAATATGATTGCTCGGTTTAATATTTACTTTAATGCTACTCAAAAGATGGAGGTTGCTTTAGATGGGTTAGCCAAAAAGCAGAAAGATGATTTCGCCAAAATCATTGATGTGTATCCTTATGGCACCGAAGAAGATGCTAAAGGAATGCGAGAATCTATGGAGGAGGTTATGAAAAAAGCCTCCAAGGTGATTCAGAACAAGCCGCGAAGCAAATGGGCTGATGACGCTTATTTTTTGATTGGTCAAACTCAGTTTTTTGGTGGTGATTATTTTGCAGCAATTGAGACGTTCCAATTTGTAAACTCCAGCTATACAGACCCAGATATTAAGGCTATGAGCCAATTGTGGCTCATGAAAAGCTATATACAGCAAGGTAAATTAGATGATGCTGAGGCTATATTGGGCTTATTGCAGCAGAATAAGAGTAAATCCAGAGAATTTATATCACACCTCAACCTAAGTGGGGGTGACCTGCTCGTAAAACAAAACAAACACAAAGAAGCAGCCGAACTGCTCCAAAAAGGCTTGCCGAAACTCAAAGATAGAACTTTGAAGTTTAGAACGCATTTTGTATTGGGGCAGTTATATCTGGATCAGCAGCAATATGACCAGGCAAATAGTAATTTCATAAAAGTACTGAAAATGAATGCTCCGTATGAGTATGTATTTCAAGCCAACTTAGGGATGGCTAAATCAAGTGCACAAAACGGAGGTCAAGGCATCCAAAAAACAAAGAAATATTTGAAACGAATGCTGGATGATGATAAGAACCTAGAGTATTACGATCAGATTTATTACGAACTTGCTAAGCTAGAGTTTGCCTCCGACAATGAGGAACAAGGGCTGGAGTACATGCGAATGTCGGCTAGTAATTCGTCTAATAATAAAACGCAACGTACAAAGACTTATCTTTACTTGGCGGATTATTTCTTTGAGAATAAAAACTATCCTGCTGCACAGGCTTATTATGATAGTACAGTGGCGGTTATCCCAGATGATTTCGTAGATGCGGATAAAATAAAAGCGAAGCACAGTGTACTGTCTAAACTGATAGAGAGCATTGAGGTTATTTATGTGCAAGATAGTCTGCTCGCACTCAGTTATTTGGAAATGGATGTGCTGGATAGGCAAATTGGTAAGCTCATAGAGGAAGAAGAGGAACGAAAGCGTGAAGCTGCTGAGGAAGCTAAGATAAGACAGGAACAAGCATTGATAATTGCAAGGAACTCTCGTGCTCCGGTAAACAATACACCTGCTGCTGGCAACATCTGGTATTTTTACAATGCCGCCGCTGTAGGTAGGGGCACAAATGATTTTAAACGAACTTGGGCTAGTAGGCCCTATGGTGATTTTTGGCGATTTGCCAACAAGAACGCTATGGACGAAGTGCTAGCAGGCGACGAAGAAAAAGATAGCGATGAGGACAATACTGACCCCGATAATTATGTAAGTAGTCAAGATGAAGAACAGTCACAAGTATTGAAGGACATAGATGCCTCAAAACGTAAATATTATGAAAATATACCGTTTAGTGCTACGGCTAAGCTAGTTGCCAAAAGACAAATACAAGGGGCTTACCTAGCAATTGGGAAAATATACTTTGATGACCTACGTGAGTATGAAAAGTCAGGAGTAAATCTTTCGACATTGTTGGAGAGGTTCCCAAGTACACTATATAAGCCTGAGGCTCTATTTTACTTGAGTAAATCAAGTGCAGAGATGGGTGATAGTGCCAAGGCTGCTGCATATGCCAAGCAAATAGCGGAGGAGTATCCCGAAACCCTGTATAACAGTGTGCTGAATAAGAAAGAAATTGAAGAAGATAGAGGAGATAAGGAGGTGCTAGCCTTGTACCAAACTATGTACGAAGCGTATAACAACGATGATTTTACGCAGGTAAAAGGCATTAAAGATAAAATAGACCAAGACTTCGCAGGGAATAGTATTCAAGCTAAAATAGACTACCTCTATGCCTTGGCACTAGGCAAAAAAGGCGGTAAAGAGCAGTACATCAAAGAACTAGAAATTGTGAAAGAAGCTTATCCGGGGACGGATGTAGGAGATATGGCTGCGTATACACTAAAGCTGCTTACTCAAGACGAGAAAGTGATTTCTTCGGACCTATATAGTGCTGAGGATGGAAGAACGTTTTATTATATAGTTACGGGGATTACAACTAGAGAAACAGATGTAGAAATACAACTTAACAGCTATAACCAAAAGTTTTTTGGAGGTGTAACTCTCCAAATCAAGAGTCTGGTTTTCGGAGATAAACACCTCTTTTACGTAAAGCAATTTGAAAGTAAAGAAACTGCAGCTAGGTATCATACAGATATGAATTCAAGTCAAGATTTTTTGGAGGCTGCAGGGTTAAGTATGATTAATAGCTATTATATTTCTGTCGAAAATTTTAGAACGTTAGTTAAATCAAAAGAAGAGAAAGAGTATGTTACTTTTTTTAATCAAAAATATAAGTAAGCCATGAGCAAAACCGAATCGAAAACGAGCTTGACTACTGTCTGGATAAAACGTCTCTGGAAACTATTCGTACTTGCATTTTTGTTAGGAATTGCCTTTTTGGCAAGTGTTCGTTATGGTTTGTTTGGCAAATTGCCAGATACAGCCGAGTTAGAAAATCCCAAGACAAAACTTGCGAGTGAGGTATATGCCGGCGATGGGGAGCTTTTGGGTAAAATGTTTTACCAGGAAGACCGCACCAATAGTGAGTACGCTGATTTGCCTGAACATTTGCGAGTAGCACTTGTGGCTACGGAAGATGAACGTTTTTATGGTCATAGTGGTATAGATGGTAGAGCATTACTTAGAGCAGTGGCTAAACTTGGTCGCGATGGTGGAGGAAGTACCATCACACAACAGTTGGCTAAGAACATGTTTCACGACAGGTACGATGCAAATTTTATAGAAAAGCTAATTCAAAAACTAAAAGAATGGTTCTTGGCCGTTCAAATAGAGAAACGCTATACCAAAGAAGAAATCATTTTGATGTATTTCAATACGGTGCCTTACGGCAATAGCTTTGGTATAAAATCTGCATCCAAACGTTTTTTTAATAAGCAAACGAAGGATTTAACCATAGAGGAATCTGCAGTGTTGGTCGGGATGCTACGTGCCAATACCAAGTATAATCCTATAAGAAACCCTAATAACGCCAAGTGGGTGCGTAACGTCGTTTTTGGTCAGTTAGAGAACTATGGCTATATCACTCTTGAGGAAAGAGATAGCTTAAGGCAACTTCCATTGGTCACTAACGAACATTATACCGACCATAATACGGGTTTGGCTACGTACTTCCGTTCATACTTAGCAGGCTGGATGAAAAATTGGACTGCAAAGTATGCTGCTGAGACTGGAGTAAAATATAACATATACGATGACGGCTTGCGTGTATACACCACGCTCGATACCGAACTTCAAGGCTATGCCGAAAAAGCTGTAGCCGAACATATGGCAAAGTTGCAAAAGCAATTTTATAAGGAAACCAAACGGCGTAAGCGAGACCCTTGGTATACGGAAGATAGACGTGGTGATATGATAGCCGACCCAGATTACCCAGAGCGTATGATGAAGCGGACACCGCGATACAGAGGTTTGAAAAAGCGATTCAAAGGCCAACAGGACTCGATAGACTATTATCTGAATAAGCCAGTGAGAATGAAACTATTCTCTTGGCAAGGCGATATAGATACGGTACTAAGCCCTATGGACTCCCTCAAGTATATAAAACAGATATTACATACTGGTTTTATGAGTTTCGAACCACAAACAGGCCATATCAAAGCGTGGGTAGGCGGTATCAATCATAAACATTTCCAATATGATCATGTAAATAAGAAAAGTACTCGTCAAGTAGGTTCTACCTTTAAGCCATTGGTGTACGCACGTGGGTTAGACGATGAAAAGTTGCAACCGTGTGAGGTAGAAAGTACTGGTCCGGTGATTGTAGAATATGGTAATGGTAAGCAATGGTCTCCGAGTAACTCTAGTAAAGTGCCTGAAGAGGTGACTTTTTATGAAGGTTTGCAAAAGTCGATAAACACAATAACTGCCCGAGTAATGAAACGCCTCGGTCCTAACAGTGCTGAGGTCGTAAAACAAACGGCCGGGAATATGGGCATAGACGAGAGCAAGTTTGAGCCTTATCCATCTATTTGCCTCGGAACTATGGACATATCTGTATTTGAGATGGTAGGAGCATACGGTACATTTGTAAATGAAGGAACATTTGTAGAGCCAATTTTTATCACGCGTATAGAAGATAAAAATGGTAATATTTTAGAAGAATTTACACCCAAGCGAAATGAGGCTATTCGCAAGCAATCGGCATATATCATTTGTAAAATGCTAGAGCGAGTGACGATGAGCGGCGGTACCGCCGCACGACTAAGAGGCAGCAGATTCCGAATTCCCGGTGGTGCATCTATAGGGGGTAAAACAGGTACTACACAAAACAACTCAGACGGCTGGTTTATGGGAATAACGCCAAATCTGGTAAGTGGCTGCTGGGTAGGTGCTGAGGAGCGAAATGTTCACTTCCGCAATACGGCTTACGGACAAGGAGCTAATATGGCTCTTCCGATTTTTGGGAAGTACATGGAGCAAGTGTATGCCAACTCAGAAATGAATTACGGTCGCGGTGATTTCAAAAAGCCGGATATAGAAATGACCATCGAACTGGATTGTGATGCCGTGGAAGGCGAAGAATCCGAAGAGGGTGTGCTAGAGGAAGAGGAGATAGACGACGAGGATTTATATTAGTGCCTTGGTTTAATTAACCGCTCATTTTATACCAAATGAATGATAGAATGTCGTATACATATCTTGGAATATTTTCTAAGATTACAAGGCAGAAAAAATTAGCATAGCCTTCCGCGTATCGCTGAAGCTTTAGCGGAGGCACAAGTTACGGTGATTTTTTCTAACGATGTAAGATTTGGAAAGAAACGAGATATATGCATCATTCTATTGTTTAATTGGTATTATTACCCATTTACACCGCCTAGGTGTGGGCAATTAGCCAATTGTGCCAATGAAGTGTACGGAACTTCTGACTTACTATAACCATACGTAGCTTCCAACGATTTCATCTGCTGTGCATCATCCGTAGTTGCTTCTACATCATCCATCGTATACTGGCAGGGGTGTTCATACCCACTCGCATGAGTCAGTTCTAGTAGTTCTTTTCTAAAATATTTCACGTAGTTATAAAACCGTTCAGACTTTAGGGTGGGGTCTATACCTGCTTGTAGCCACTTGCTTTGAGTTGCTACTCCAGCAGGACATCTGTTGGTATGACAGAGTTGAGCCTGAATACAGCCTATACTCATCATTGCTTCACGAGCTACATTTATCACATCTGCACCCATCGCAAATGCACGAGCAGCGTTAGCCGGTAATCCTAGTTTTCCACTGGCTACGAATACTATCTTGTCACTTAGTTGATGCTTTTGAAAAATCTTATAAATCAGTGCAAATCCATTGAAAAAAGGAAGTGCCACGTGGTCGGCAAAGCTTGGAGGGGCAGCTCCCGTTCCACCTTCACCACCATCTATGGTGATGAAATCAGGACCTGTGCCATTTTGAGCGATTTTGGTTGCGAGTTCTTCCCACATTTGGGTTTTGCCTATGGCAGACTTGATGCCGACAGGTAATCCTGTGCGTCCGGCTATTGTCTCTATGAGAGCAAGCAGTTCATCTATCGTATCAAAGCACTTATGGCTTGCAGGAGAGAGTACGTCTTTACCTTGCTCTACACCACGTATGGCTGCTATTTCAGCACTAATTTTCTTGCCCGGCAGCACTCCACCTTTGCCCGGTTTAGCTCCTTGTGAGAGTTTTATCTCTATGGCCCTTACAAAAGGATTATTCTCCGCTAATCTTTCAAGTTTATCTAAGTCTAGGTTTCCATCTTTGCTCCTTACACCGAAGTATCCTGTACCAAAGTGAAATACTACATCGGCTCCATTACTGTGGTAGGGTGAGAGTCCTCCTTCGCCTGTGTTGTGATAAGCTCCCGCCTTTTTAGCTCCCTTATTTAAGCTTTCTACGGCTTTGGCACTTAGCGAACCAAAGCTCATTGCCGATATATTAATCACCGATTTGGGTCTGAAAGGTCTTTTACGGCCATTGGTGAGACCCATTACTTTGGCACATGGCAAAAATGCAGGATCCTTAAAACTTATGTGGTCCTCGGTAATCTTAAATGGAAATAAATCCGGTTTTAAGAAATGATAATTAGAGCTATAGAAATCTTGGTCTGAACCAAAACCTTGATAGTTGTTCTCTTGCTTAGCAGAGGCATATATCCACGAGCGTTCTCTGCGGTTAAATGGTAATTCTTCTCTATTATTTGCAATGAAGTATTGGCGAATTTCAGGTCCTATTTTTTCGAACATATACCTAAAATGGCCTACCACAGGATAATTGTGCGATATGGTGTGACGTCTCTGCAGAATGTCGCGAATAGCCACAAAAAGAACTATAACAAGCACCCATAGCCACCACGCTATTCCACCTAAAAAAGCTAAAATCTCTTCCATAAGACGAAGGTAAGTGATTTGCATGGTAGATATGATAAGTTAGCTCGGGCGATTTTTTATGTTCATCAAGTCATTAGTTTCTACTATTTTTGATAGCTGATGTCCGCGATAGTAAGTAGTACAGATCTAAGTTATCAGAGCATTTCTATCGTTACCGACACACTTATTACCAAAAAACTTGAAACATTCATTTGCTAAGCTTGCCACTGTAGCCCTAGTCGTAGAGGTGGCCATATTGTTCATCTCGTATCTGCTCTTTCCAGAGGTAGAAGATACCTTTAGGCACGCCGCACGATACTCCGGTAGACTGTCGGCTGTCCTCTTTTTGTTTGTATTTTTCCTGTACTCGCGTTCATACCCATTGCCGCTGAGCGGTAATCCTCGGGTGAAAAAGATGGTCAAGTTATTTGCCTTAGTGCACGTTATTCATTGGCTATTTTTGGCGGCTAGTGTGTATCTTAATTACGTTTCACTGGAAACGGTGAAGGTGATAGGTGGTTCACTCGCGTATGCTATGATAGTCGCGGCTCCATTTTTATTACATCAGGTTAACTTTAAATTCCAACTAGTGTACTTTTATTATGTTAGTCTGGTGATGATACTCACGTGGCTAGCTCGTATCAAGGGCGACTTTCAAGGGGCTTCGCCATCTTGGATTCACTACGTGCTGATGGGAACTACCATCGGGTGTTGTGCCTACTTCGGGTGGCAGATGCGAAAGAAGGCTGTGCTACACGCTAAGCATTAGCCTCGTGATAGTTCATAGAGCAGGCACTGCTCATATGCAGGGTAGTCTGCTGGCCTAATCGCTCCGAGGTGAAGAGGTAACTCACTTATTTCTTTTTGGAGGTAGATTTGAGCTTAAGCGTTTGGATGTATGCGATGCTCAGCTCGAAATACTGAAAGAGGCGTGTGGTATCTTGAAGCAGATGCTGTGGAATGGTCACATACCCATTCATTACGCTATTATGTTGTACAAATGGCGGTGAGTTGTATTCTTCTTCAAAAGCTTTTTTATCCTCGGGCGATAGTCGTACGACTAGCGTTCCCGTTTTGTCGAAAAAGGTAGATATATGCCCATTGAGTGAAGTGTAAGGATTTGCTTTACCCTAACGTGGTATCTCATTTTGAAGGGCAATCATGGCCTCGTATAACACGAGATTTTCGTCCCAGGTGCTCATTTATTTTTTGAGAGTACGATCATAAAGTTCTATCCACGTGTTAGCATCCATTTTTTGCATGAGCTCGCCTATAAGGTCTAGCGGGATATCGTCCATTCGCTTAAAACGCACACAGCTTTTCCCCATGTCTAACTTGTATTTGCATCGCTTGCCATATTCCTCTACAAACCAAGCGTGAACTGACGGGTCAGCGTACATCCCCATATGATAAAAGGCAATAAAATTCTTTTGCGAAGCGAGATTTACAAAGGGTAAAGGCAAATCTGTATTGCAGTGATAACCGTCAGGATATACGCTTTTGGGAACTACATATCCCACCATACCGTAGCTCATACACTCTTCCATTTCGGGAGACATATTAGCTTTGATGGTATCGCGTAGTTGCTGAAAAACAGCTTGTCGCTCTTCGGGTATTTTGGTTACATAGTCGTCTGGATTGGCTGCTTTTACTTGCATAATGTGGTTATTAACGTACCAAAGAAAATATTTTTTAGGGAGAATAGAATAATTTTGTGTCGAAATAACAGACAATGGTAAGCAAGTGGCAAAAGTACGTGGCAATAGGAGTGATGGTTTTGGTAGTCGTGCTCATCGGCATTAAACTCATATATAATTACAATGCCAACCAACTCAATTGGGAGGAACAAGATGCCGCCCAACTCACCAATGACTGCTTAGATGATTTAGGCGGATACGCCGTAAGATACCCGGGCCAAAGCATTACTTATTGCGAATGTTCTACAGAAGCCATTATTCAGAATGTAGACAAAGCGGAGTATTATATCATACGTGAAAAGAGTGCTGCTGAGCAGGAGGAAGAGTTGCTTCCTATTATCTTAGAATGTTATAACGCCTATCAAGAGGCGATCTATAATGCTAGTACGCTCGATTAGTAACCTAGTTCCCTTTTCTGGTCTGCATTGAGCGGGGCAGGAGCGTCTATCATAATATCACGTCCCATATTATTCTTAGGGAATGCGATTACATCACGTATAGAATCAGTACCTGCAAGTATGCCCGACAAGCGGTCTAGTCCGAAGGCAATACCTCCGTGTGGAGGAGCTCCGTACTCAAAAGCATTGAGCAAGAAACCGAATTGTTCTTGAGCCTCTTCGGGAGTAAATCCGAGTAGGTCAAACATACGTTTCTGCAACTCTTTGTCGTGTATACGTATACTTCCGCCGCCTACTTCCATTCCATTGATGGCCATATCATAAGCATTGGCCTTTACGCTACTGGGGTCAGTTTCCATTTTGGCTCTATCGGCCGGTATAGGTGAGGTAAATGGATGGTGCATGGCGTGCCACCTATCACTTTCCTCGTCGTACTCCACCAGTGGAAAATCTACCACCCAGCACGCAGAGAATTTATCTCTTGGTCGCAATCCTCTGAGCTCACCTACGTGTAGTCGCAGTTCGTTCATTTGTTTGCGTACTTTTTCGGTATTGCCGCTTAGTACGAGGATCAGGTCATCTGCTTGGCTACCACATGTTTCGGCCCAGCTTTTTAGTTTATCTTGGTCAAAAAACTTGTCTACCGATGATTTGTATGTGCCATCTGCATTTACTCTACAGTATATGAGGCCTAGAGCACCTATCTGTGGTCGTTTTACCCAGTTGGTGAATGCATCTAGCTCCTTACGGGTGTAGCTATTGCCACCCGTTACGTTTATAGCTACTACGCTATCGGCATTATCAAAAACACCAAAACCGTTTCCTTTGGCTACCTCGTCTAGGTCTATGAGTTCCATCCCAAAACGCATATCTGGCTTATCACTACCAAAGCGTCTCATGGCTTCGTCGTAGGTCAGTTTTGGGATATCGCCGAGGTCTATATCTTTTACTTGCTTAAAAACCGAACGAATCATTCCCTCAAAGGTGTCGAGCACATCATCACGTTCTACAAAGGACATTTCGCAGTCTATCTGCGTGAATTCGGGTTGTCTGTCGGCTCTAAAATCTTCGTCTCTAAAGCATTTTACGATTTGGTAATATTTATCAAAACCACTTACCATAAGCAGTTGTTTGAAAGTCTGTGGACTTTGAGGAAGGGCGTAGTATTGTCCCTCGTTGAGCCTACTCGGTACTACAAAGTCGCGAGCCCCCTCAGGTGTAGACTTGATAAGGTATGGCGTTTCTACGTCTATAAAGTCGGCATCATTCAAATAGTCGCGTACGGCTTTATTCAGCTTGCTACGGAGTATGAGTTTTTCTTGTATCGGATTTCTACGCAAATCCAGGTAACGGTACTTTAGGCGAATTTCCTCGCCACCGTCGGTTTCATCTTCTATGGTAAAAGGAGGCGTAAGGGCCTCATTGAGCACTTCTATAGCGGTTACTTGTATCTCGATATCTCCCGTAGGCATCTTATCGTTTTTGTTGCTACGCTCTATCACCTTGCCGTATACCTTTACCACGTACTCACGTCCTAGCGAGCGAGCACGTTCATTGAGGTCTTTATCTAGCTCCTCATTAAAACTCAGCTGTGTAAGTCCATAGCGATCCCGCAAATCGATAAAAGTCATTGCTCCAAAGTCTCTACGTTTTTGTACCCATCCGCTAAGGGTCACTGTGGTGCCAATGTGCGATTCTCTAAGTTCTCCGCAAGTATGTGTTCTGTGCATCGTTGCAAATTTATGAGAATGCCGTGAATACTAAGATAAAAAAGTAGGTAAGAAGTTATAGTGGATTAGGTATGAATATTGGAGGCTAAGAGCCGAGGACTTCAATGTGTGCTTAGAGCAAAATCACAGGCGAGATGTCTCGTTCAAAAAGTGTAGTCTTCTGAGCTCTTTAAAGGAGACCCGAAGAAGGTAAGATTTTATAGTCTTAGTTAGATTAAGAATGTCTTTTTTTCTTTCGAAATCTCAGTTTGAATACTCCACCTAGAATAACAAACAATGCTAAAAAAAAGAAATATATTTTCATCTTTAACTGTTCAGATCTTAGTGTTCGAATTTTAAAGTTGTACGTCAATCCTTCCGCTGTGATTCTAAAGTGCTTACTTTCGGTTTCTTTTGAAATGGTTTGATTTATTTCAATTATATCTTTGTTTGGTTTTCTATAATAATCGGAACTGTTTTATTTGAACTCAATTTCAGTGATTTGTAGTACCCCTTTCCAGGGGTATACTGCAGTTCGGTAATGTCCACTACTTTTTCACTATTGATTTCTATTCGAATGAACTGTTCAATTGCTCAGACCTACTGCAGGTAAGCCTCAGCAGCTGCTATACGCTGACTGTTGTGACTTCGGAGTATTGCTACGGCACTGTTAAACTGGCCATTTACAAACGAGAAACCGGTGCGTTCGGCATCAGCTGAGCTTTGGAGTAGGCTCTCTTGCGTATTGTAAATAGTGGTCATACGTGTATTCGCAAACGAGGTTTCTATAAATGATTTGATGTAGGTTTTGTACTTGGCCTCATAGTCGGCATCGGCTATGATAAAGTTCATCAGCGGCCAATCAGTGCCTACCTCGGTCATACCAAAGGATACCGAACCTCCACGTTTTCCATTCTGAAATGCCTCATTGTTGTCCCACGCTATCCACTTGATGAGATCATCACTCGGGTCGTGATACAGGTAGTAGTTGTGTGTCATTCTACCGTAGGTATCCCAGTTTTGCAAGGTGTTGTTTGCAGCGAGGTATTTCAAAAATCCATCCACGTCAAACACCGATTCTAGGTCTGCTCGCCATTGGGCAGGATTGCTGGTGCGTGTGCCTGCGTGTAAGAAGGTATGCATTTGCTGCACATCGCTTTTGTCGTTGGCTTCTTCATTGGTTTTAAGGTCTAAATCATCTAAATCAAAACCGGTGCTAGCAAACATAGCTCCATCGCCATCAGGCTTATAGCAGTTACCTGTTTTGCTGCCAAACCAATCTTTGAGGAAGGTGTCAAATACGACTTCGCACAAGGTGTACAAACCGTAATATTGCGGATTCCCATCTCCCTGGTCTATGTATATCTCGTAATAAGCTGTACGTACTGCTGGGACACCAAAGTCTCTGAAGAGGTCGTCAGCCGTGTTTTCACGCATAAGCGAAGGGTCATTGTAATTACTGCTCATAGATAATTCCTTGAAACCATAAAAACGCTGGTCAGCTATCCTTGGGTCTTCGTACTCCCATTTATCAAAATCAAATCGTAGAGGTAACTTTCCGCTACGTGCTCGTATAGATGAGTTGCCTTTGTATCGGATGCCTACATTGTCCCAAGTGAGGTCATTGTAGTTTACCTCACAGTGAAAATAATCTGGATTTTCATTATCAAACGTGCCGCCTGGACCTCCGCCTCCGGTGATTTTGGAGGCTAAGTCTGCTTGCATATCGGCCCATTCTTGTGTGGTGAATACGATGTACATTTTGTGTACCTTACTATTGTCAAAAACAATATCATAATCCGCTGGGAACCCATTGTCGTGTGATGCTCGTTCTTCTCCTGTTTCGCCAGAACCCGTGTCGGTTTCTTCGTCGTATACTACTACCTCTTTTTTACATGCCTGAAATGCGAGTAGCGTCAGCATAAAGACGGTTATTCTATAGGTGCTTTTCATTATTTATTGTTTTTTAAAGTGTAATCGTACTTGAATCCTATCACGTTAGTACGTTTTGGGTATTCGCCTTGCTGTTGCATTTCGGTTCGAAGAAAAAGTCCGAAGTTGCCTGCACTCTCGGTGCGATACTCGGTGCCAACGGTATAGCGTATTTTGTATAATCCTTCGTTGCCTGTAATTCCATTGAAGAACTCGGCCGAAGCACTTGGGTCAAATTTCCAGTCGGGGATGTTATATCCTGCACTCAGTTTGAAACGGGTAGCGTTCGAGACTTTGTCATCAGTAACATTCAGCTCATCCTTGCTTTGGTATCTCAATCGTGCCTTGAGGCTCAATCGGTCAAAATTGTACTTGTATCCTAGGTCGGTTTGCCAGCGGAGATGATTTTCGTAGCCTTGTACTTTACCTTGATCATCGTTCTCGCGGATGTATCGCAATCCTAGCCCTATGCTTAGGCCTTTAACGATTTTGTAATCTGCGGTAAGCTGAGTGAAATATACATCTACTGTTTGTGAGTTATCCTTAAGTCGCAAGTGTTGTGAGAGGCTCAGTTCTAGTTTTTTGATAGGTTTGTAGTTTAGCGTAGCCGACGACCATGTTTCTAGGTCACGTATCGCGTGAACGGTGCTATCTTGTGCTAATGTTGCGGTGCTTATCACGCAGCACAATGCCATTAATAGCGTTGTTTGGTTGATGTATTTTCTCATTGTTTGGTTAAATATTTTATGGTGATTTCTGTGGAATCTTTCAGAAAATCAATGTTGCCTATTTCTATCTCATGAATGGTGAGTCCGGTGCGTTCTTCTAGGTCTGCCTTTAGCAACTCATAATTTTGAGGTTTGATGTTTTCTATAATCTCGTACTGTATTTTTTTGGTAGAGATACTCTCCACAAGCCATAGTCGCTCTATCACAAATAGGGCAGCTACCACTGCAATATTGGCTCCCACTATCTCTGCGTAGCTCATTTTTTGGTTGGCGAGAGAGTTTATTACGGAAATACCGATGATGACGAATAGGTAAGTCATCTCCTTTATAGGTACTGGGTTGGTACGGTATCGGATAATACCAAATATGGCAAATAGACCTAGTGCCATTCCGATGTCGAGCTCGTATTTTTTGAGTGTAAAACATAAGAAGAACACAATGATACCAATCATAAAATAGGTGAATAGGTAGTCCTTACGCTTAGCACTGGTGTAGTATAACCAGCGTATGATTATAGTAAGAAAGCCTAAGTTAAGCACGAAGCGAAACGCCATCTTATAAAAGTCGTCGTCAAACAACGGGATGTTTAAAAATTCGGTCATATAAGAGTTAGTTTATTGATTTTCAGAAATTTAGGTTTGAATCTATTTTGTTTCAATTGCTGGTGGGTGCGTGCCATTCCCATGCAGTATTTACTGATGCTGTAGGGATGAATGCCTTGTTTTTTGAGGGTGCTAAATAAGGGGGAGGTGCGGTCTAGACTTTCTTGTTTGAGCTCTATAATGGCTAGTCCCTTTTGAAATGGAATATCGTTAAAAGCTAGATTGAGGTCAAAGGTGACACGCTCCTTCATTCCGTTATGTACAAGAGTAAAGCGATTGAATGAATTGACGATAGACTGCTCTAACTGAAACTGTTGCCCAGTGGTGTTGGTAATGAAATCGGCAAATTCACCACTTAAGCTAGTGTTGATGTCAGGCACTTTTACACGATTTTTAACCGTGTTCCCTTGGCTGTCTTTTTGTTTTATTTCCAAAAAACTAAGCTCTGATTCCACATAGTTGCGTACTCGTATCTTGATGCGGTATGATAGCCCATTGTGGTGCATATGATAAAAATAGGCTTGGGGTGTATCGTAGTAAGCCGATTTGTAGGTCATCAATCGATTTTCGTCTATTTGCAACACACGATAAGAATTTTTAATAGTGTCGATGATAGCTGGTAGTGCTGCAGTTCGCACCAAAAATTTGGTATCAACACGCTTCATTAGCGATACCTCGTTCATCTCGGAGAGGGATATCGGTTGTAGTATGTTTAGCTGTGATTTCTGCAAACTATTGTGCGAATGTATAAGGATTGTTTAATCTTGGCTTAAGAATTATAGAACTTTAGACGTGAATGTATGCGTAATCCTTCGTGCTAATACATAATTATTTACTTCTCCTAAAACTGGTCAAAATAACCTCGGTTGACTAAAATTGTGCAATCTAGTAAGCGTTGAACTGAACGACCAGACGGTAGTATTACATCAAACCCTGAAGGAGTTTTTTCATACTCACCTCTTGGCTTATGATGCTTTCTAGCTCGCTTACCTTCACTCGTTTTTGCTCCATGGTGTCACGGTAGCGGACGGTTACCGACTCGTTCGTGAGGCTATCGTGGTCTATGGTGATACAGAATGGTGTACCGATAGCATCTTGTCTTCGGTAACGTTTTCCGATGCTATCTTTTTCTTCGTAATAGCAATTGAAATCAAGGCTTAGGCTTTTCATGATCTTACGAGCCATTTCAGGTAATCCATCTTTTTTGGTAAGTGGAAGTATAGCACATTGATAAGGTGCCAATGCAGCGGGAAGACGCAATAGGGTACGCGTTTGTCCATCTTCTAGTTTCTCCTCCTCCAACGCGTTGCTCATCAATACTAGGAACATACGGTCTAGTCCTATGCTGGTTTCTACCACGTAAGGCACGTAGCTTTCATTTCGCTCATTATCAAAGTATTGTAGTTTTTTCCCGGTAAACTCCTCGTGTTGCTTGAGGTCAAAATCGGTACGAGAGTGTATGCCCTCTACCTCTTTGAAACCAAAGGGAAAGTCGTACTCAATGTCTACGGCATTATTCGCATAGTGGGCCATTTTTACGTGATCGTGGTAGCGGTACTTGGCAGGATTAGTGCCCAAGTTGGTGTGCCATTTGAGGCGGTGCTCTTTCCAGTAGTCGTACCATTTTTGTTCCTCCCCCGGAGCTACAAAAAACTGCATCTCCATCTGCTCAAACTCCTTCATTCGCATTATAAATTGGCGTGCTACGATTTCATTTCTAAACGCCTTACCTGTTTGAGCGATACCAAAAGGAAGCCTCATACGACCCGTCTTTTGTACGTTGAGATAATTAACAAAAATACCTTGAGCCGTTTCGGGACGCAGGTATATCTGACTCTCACCGTCGGTAGCACTCATTTGTGTGCTGTACATTAGGTTAAACTGACGTACATCGGTCCAGTTTTTACTGCCGCTTACCGGGCAGGCTATGCCCAGCTCTTCTATGAGTTCTTTTACCTTATGCAGTTCTCCGCTCTCTAGGCCGTCTTTTAGGCGAGCATCTATCTCGTCTATTTTCGCATTGTTACGAGCTATGTTGGGGTTGGTAGCCACAAACTGTGCCTCATCAAAATCATCTCCAAAACGTTTTTTGGCTTTGGTGATTTCTTTCTGATTTTTTATGCGGTATTTTTCTTGATAGTCTTCTATCAATACATCTGCTCTATAACGTTTTTTGGAGTCTTTGTTGTCTATCATCGGGTCACTAAAACCGTCGATATGACCACTTGCTTTCCATACCTTTGGAGCCATAAAAATACTGGCATCTATACCCACGATATTTTCGTGTAGCTGCACCATACTCTTCCACCAGTATTCGCGAATATTTTTCTTGAGTTCTACCCCATTTTGGCCATAGTCATATACTGCTGCGAGGCCATCATATATTTCACTACTTGGGAAAACAAAGCCATACTCTTTGGCGTGAGAAATTACGTTTTTAAAATGCTCTTCAGACATACCTTATCTCTTAGGCTGCAAATGTAGCTTTTACATCTTCGATAGAAATTGCTAGGTGTTATTTTTTTTAGATACTGGAGGAGGAGCAGAAATATACCCATAAGAATGAACGTTTAACAATAGAAAACTGTCATCAACGTACTGCCCCTCTCTCAAAAAAATCCTTTCTTTTGTAGCCTTGAACTTGATTAAGTCTGATTTTCTAAAAAATGCAGGTAAGCTATTTAGTGGCTCGATGGTCGCACAGCTTATTGGTTTTGCGGCTCTTGCTATCTTGGGGAGAATGTACGAGGTAGAAGATTTTGGGGTGGTAGAGAACTTTATGAAGCTTGCAGGTGTATTTGCCGTAGTAGCAGGCTTACGATACGAGACGGCCGTAGTCGTAGAAAATGACGATGAAAAAGCGAAGAATCTCGTTCGGCTCAGTTTGTTTCTCAACACGTGTGTCAGCCTGTTTTTATTGCTAATCATCTCCCTTTTCAAGGAAGCCATTGCGGAGTTATTTGACTTTAAAAATGCGAACATACTCTTCCTTTTACCCTTGATGATATGGCTCATTAGCAGTACAGAGACGCTTATGATGTGGCGAAATAGAAGTAAGAATTACAATCGCATATCGACCAACCGCGTACTATATTCATTGAGTGGTACAGGATATAAGTTACTACATCCGATCGTACAAGTCTTAAAAGGCAATGGTCTTCTTATAGGGCAAATATTGGCACAAGCTGCTGCATTCATTCACATTGCGTACCGATTGCCGTTGCGTCTCTTCGATTTTACCAAGCAAAATATGCTTGCAGTAGCTAAGTCGTATAAGTCATTTCCGCTTTATAGCTCCCCAGCAGCATTACTCAATCTACTCGCACTCAGTATGCCGGTATTTATGCTTACCATATTTGATGGGAGTGAGAGCACAGGACATTTTGGCAACGCCTATAAACTGACCTATCTGCCTATGAGTATGCTCACATTGGCCTTGGGTCAAGTATTTTTTGAACGCATCGCTCGTCTCAAAAATGATAAGGCCGCAGCCTCACAAATGGCACATGAGTTGTTCAACATCATGTTTGGATTGGCCGTGATTCCTGTGGTGATACTTGCTGTGTGGGGAGATGAAATAGCTCCGTTTGTACTGGGAGGACCCAAGTGGCACGAGGCAGGTGTTTATATTCAGATTACGATTCCTTTTTACTTCAGTATGTTTATGACGAGCTCATTTAGCAGTGCATTTGCCACGTATAATAAGCTCAGGGTGCAGCTCGGGTATAACGCGGTGTTCTTGATAGCCACTACAGCCGCTCTTTATTTTGGATTTACGATAGGCGGTTCGGCAAGGGTTGCGTTGGCTTGGTTTACCCTAGTGGGAGCCGTTTTGCGTATCGGTATTCTCAACTATTTCTTTACCCTATTTGGCAAAAACCTAATCGCAAAGACCATATTTGCATTACTTATAACTGCCATTCTCATCAATATTGGATTTGGCATTAAGGAAGGTTTTTAAGCACGAGCATTGCGTACTATCATCAAAAAAATAGCAGAATCCTTAGACGATTCAATCATACGGCATATCGTAAAGTGGCTTTGGCCGCAGTACAAACGACCGCGTACAGGATACTTGAAAGGCTATCAAGTTTTGATGCAGTATTTCTGGGCACAGAAAATTTTCCGAATAAACGGCAGTGTACCTTGGCCGGTAGATTTCAGAAGTAAAATAGTAGACTGGCCCAATATAGATAAAGGTATATGCTGTGACCCGGGAGATAATCCAGGTATATATATCAATGCATCAGGTGGATTGAAACTCGGTAATAATGTGAATATAGGGCAGAATACCATACTTACGACAACCAATCATTATAAGTATGACCATCGCAAAAAAAGCCACACCAAGGGCATAACTATAGGTGATAATGTATGGATAGGTGCCAATGTGAGTATAGTAGCAGGGACTACTATAGGCGATAATGTGACCATAGGAGCGGGTTGTTTTGTGCAGGGTGATATACCGAGCAATAGCACGGTGATATTAAGCCAAGCTACCTTGGAGATTATACCAAAGACCAAGCCGTACGAGTGGGATTGCACCCAAGATGAGCTGGGTTAATGGCGGCTAAATCGTTCGTTATTTCTGCTCGAATTACAGAGACGCAAACAGCATTTTACCGAATAGTTTGCTAAATACGATAATAAAAAAACCAATACAGTCATAACGGAGTACCTTTGCCCCTTTAACAATATAATACCATGAATAAAGGAACAGTAAAATTCTTCAACGATGAAAAAGGCTTCGGTTTTATCACCCCTGAAGATGGAGGTAAAGATGTGTTTGTACACAAAACAGGTACACGCACTAGAATTGGAGAAGGTGACTTAGTAAGCTACGATGTAGAAGACGGTCAAAAAGGCCCTAGTGCCGTAAACGTAGACATCGTATAAGTAACCCTTATATAAAATTTACACGAATGAGCCCTTGCATATTGCGAGGGCTTTTTTTTGTGGTTAATTTTGAACACACTTGAAAAGAAACGAAGGAAACGAACAAGAGCAACCCAATAACCCGCTGCACGGGGTCAAGCTGAAAGAAGTGCTTGAGTTTTTGGTGAGTTACTATGGGTGGGAAGAACTCGGTGAGCGGATTAAGATCAATTGCTTCACCAGTAACCCAAGCATTGGCAGTAGCCTTAAGTTTTTACGCAGAACTCCATGGGCTCGCGAAAAGGTAGAAAAACTCTATGTACAATCCATTCCTAGTTTCGACAAATAATGGCTTCTGTTTTCGGACATAGCTTGGTTGCCATCGCTTTTGGTAAGTTTTTTAGAGAACAACTTCGTACTCCTAAGTTTTGGTTGCTCGGCGTGATGTGTACCATCTTTCCAGATGCCGATGTGTTGGGTTTTAAGTTTGGGGTAGACTACGATTCCTTCTGGGGACATCGTGGGTTTACGCATTCATTGGTATTTGCAGCATTGTTTGGCGTGTTGGTAGCGTGGTTATTTTACTCCTCTCGACGACCTATATTGGCGGTTTACTTTGCCTTGTGCACGGCATCTCACTCGCTACTCGATGCGATGACCAGCGGTGGACGAGGAGTGGCATTTTTCTCACCTTTTGACGATACACGGTACTTCTTGCCTTGGCGACCTATCAAAGTTTCTCCCTTGGGAGCAAAACGATTTTTCAGTGAGTGGGGATTAGAAGTGCTCAAGACCGAGGCCATTTATATCGGTATTCCAGTAGTGATTGTGGTGGTGTTGGTTATAGGATTTAGAAGTGTCAATGTAAAATGAAAGCCGTACCTATTACCCAAATAAAAAAAGAACTTCAGCACCTTAGTCAGGAGGAGTTGGTAGAAATCGTACTACGCGTAGGCAAGTACAAGTTGGAAAACAAAGAGTTACTCACCTACTTACTCTTTGAGGCGGGCGATGAAGATGGTTACATTGATGTGGTAAAAGCATATATGGACGAACAGTTTGAGCTAGTAAATCAACAGCATTACTACTACATCAAAAAAAGCGTACGAAAGATTCTGAGAACCATCAAGAAATACGTTAAGTTTTCTAAAAAAGCAGAGACGGAAGCCGCGTTGCTCATTCATTTTTGCCGAAGGCTAAAAGAAATGGAACCAAGCTACCTTAACAATACGGTGCTTACTAATATGTTTGACCGACAGTTGGCTCTAGCCGAAAAAACCATCGGTAAAATGCACGAAGACTTGCAGTATGACTACAAGTTGGAGATAGAAGATTTGTTCTGAGAACAAGTTCGTGATTAATCCCAATACTTACCAAATCTTACTCCCGGTTGGAAACGGGGTGCCGTCACCGAGCCTTGAGTCACTCCTCTGTAATCAAACGCTAGGAGAGCGAGCGTATATGCAGCTCCACCTACTACACGCCATCGGTTATTGAGTTTTTATCTCCACACGTGCTGCGGGTTCTACATACAAATAAAACTGCTCTTCGTACGGAAAAGATGTCACACCTCCAGGGTCTAGCACACGCCTGTCGTAGTACGTATGTCCGCCGCCTACGGCAATGGGTACGGCGATATTGATATTTTTACTTAGGCTAAATGTTCGCTCATAATACAATGCAGTAAGGGCATTTTTGAGATATACGGCCGAGTCTGTCTCAAAGGTAGGGCTGAACTTATTGATGGTATTGCCATAAGTGAATCCAATGGCGTTTTGCGGATTCCAAGTTACTGATCCTTGAACTCGATGCCATACGCACCTTCATTGGCCACGGGACCGTCGTATCCGTTTAGCTTGAGGTAATACAATAAATCAGGCACATTACTAAATGGGTGCCACTTGTCTTTATCGTGCTGGGCGTATGCTCCCACTAAGGTTAGCATACAAATTCCGAGTATTATATAATTTTTCATCGCAGTCAAATGTATTATGAGTTAAACAATTAAAAATCTAGCAAAAAAAATCCGTATCATCAGCCTGCTTCTATTGTAAAGAGATAGCGGATTGCAATGAAAAACGTGTATGTAAATTTACTTTTTGAGTTGAGCTATTTTTATGCTGAATGCTGCAAAAAGTAAGGTCACAAATGGGCTCAGGTAGTTAAAAATGGCATATACAAAATAATCAGTAACATCTACTTGGAGCGTTGCCTGCTGAAAAGCACCGCATGTATTCCACGGGATAAGGGCAGATGTCACGGTGCCGCTATCTTCTAATGTTCTACTCAGGTTTTGTGGAGCTAGACCTTTGTCCTTATACGCCTTTTCGAACATTTTACCCGGGACTACGATAGCCAAGTATTGGTCACTGGCCGTGAGATTGAGAGCCAAGCAACTAGCCACCGTACTAGCAAATAAGCCGAAAACAGACTTAGCCAAGCCCAGCAATGCACTGCTAATACGACTTAAAGCTCCTATGGCTTCCATAATACCGCCAAATACCATAGCACATATAATGAGCCATACCGTGCCGAGCATACCACTCATTCCTCCTGCCGAAAATAAATCGTTGAGTGAGGCATTACTCGTTTCTATGTCTATACCCGAAGTGATGGCCTGCATCAGTTGCTGGTAGATGGCGTGACCGCCACCACTTACCAACTGTGGCTGAGCAATAATAGCAGCCACACATCCTAGGAGTGTGCCAGCTAGCAGGGCGACTACTGGTTGTACTTTTTTGATAATGAGTCCTATTACAGTCAATGGCACTACAAATAGCCACGGGGTGATGCTGAATTTTTGGGTGATGGCTGTAAGGAGCACTTCGGTACCTTTTATATCACCTACGTCATACGTGAAACTAAAAATACTAAATACGATAAGTGTAATAACAATAGTAGGAACGGTGGTGTATGCCATATACTTTATATGGGTAAATAGATTTGTGCCTGCCATAGCCGCTGCTAGGTTGGTAGTATCGCTCAGCGGACTCATCTTGTCACCAAAGTATGCTCCGCTTAATACGGCTCCTGCGACCATTCCTGCTGGTAATCCTATAGCCTTGCCTATGGCTACTAGGGCGATGCCTATGGTAGCACTGGTGGTCCACGAGCTGCCAGTGGCGATAGATATTAAGGCACTTATGATGACAGCTGTGGGTAAAAATATGATAGGATTAATGAGCTTGATACCATAATAAATCATCGCAGGAATAACCCCGCTAATGAGCCAAGCTGCTGCGAGTGAACCTACGAGCAGCAGGATGATGATAGCACCACTTACCGACTTGAGGTTGCTGCCTACATTATCCATCATGCTATCAAAACGAACCTTATTAAAAATGCCGACGGCTGCTGCTACTGCGGCCCCCATAAGCAGAATAAACTGATTGCTTCCGCTTACCGCATCATCCTTAAAAATGAATACATTGTATGCCAGCATTGCCACTAAGGCGATTACCGGGATGAGTGCTTCTCCTATGCTCAGTTCTTTGTTGTGTACTAGTTTTGGGTTCGACATTGGTTTTCAAAGCAACGTATTTTTTTTGAGAATAGAATTAAAAAGTGGCGGGTGAATTCGGTTTTAGGAGTTTCAGGAAAAAAGTTGATGGCAAATGTTGCAGCAAAAGGCAATGATGCGTAGGTAGCCATTGGCTTCGTTCGCCTCGCTCTAGTACTATATGTATACCTCCGTAATAAGCCTCCTCAATCCTTGAAGCAATAGTCTATTAATCCGTCTTGATACTTTTGTCAAAAGGTACCTTGAGTTGGTAGGCGAGATCCTCTGAGCGGCTATTATCTATCACGTCTAGGCCATACTTCACTTCACTTACATCTGCTCGTACAAAAGTGCCAAACATTCTATCCCATATGCTGAGGATGTTGCCAAAGTTGGAGTCGGTCCACGGACGCTCATAGTGATGGTGAAACTTATGCATACGTGGTGTTACGATGATGTAACTCAGTGCCTTGTCTAGCCAATCGGGTAAGTCAAAATTAGCGTGGGTCCAATAGGTGAATAATATAGTAACAATACGATACACCAAGTAAAAAGCAAAGGGCAAACCACCGATTACCACTGCTAGGAGAGAAAATAACTCTCTGAATATATAATCGCCTGGGTGATGACGTGTGCCTGAGGTGACATCTAAGTGCGTATCGCTATGATGTACCATATGAAAACGCCACAGAAAAGTATACTTGTGTAAGAGGTAATGTACTCCAAACTGGGCGATAAAATCGAGCAGTACGATACCAAGTATGAGCTCTACCCACACAGGTAAGTCTACCAGGTACAACAAACCAAAAGAGCTATCGCTAACCCATATGAAAATACCTGCAGCCGCAATGCCAAATATAGCATTGATGATCATAGAAGTAAGTAGTAAGAATAGGTTTACCGTGGCGTGTTTCCATTTTTTGTAATTCAACACAGCAGCTGGGAAAGCTCCTTCTATAATCCAAAAGAAGGTCATACATATAGCCACCCAGCTCAGTTTCTGTAGGCTGGTAAGTGACTCAAAAAAAGAAAGAAATTCGCTCATGAGGGCGGAATATACGCTTTTGACTGCTTACTTAACAACTCTTCGGTGTAAGTTGGCGTAATCTCCAACCTGACATTATTGCACTTGGCAAAATAGTTGCATACTACGTTGTATAATGAATAAAATAATCAAGTTTTTAGCTCTTGGTGGTGTGGTATGGCTTTGTGCTCAGTATCTGGACGGGATAATTGTGGTGGACTATACGCATGCTATCATAGCAGCAGTGGTACTGGCTATTGTGAATACACTCATACGCCCCATCCTCGATATTATCTCTTTGCCTTTTACTCTTGTGACCTTTGGGCTCTTTAGTTTGGTGCTTACGGCATTTATGGTAGAAATAATGGATTACTTCGTGAGTGGAATTACGGTAACTACGTTTTGGCGGGCACTGCTTTTTGGTGTGATAGTATCAGGAGCCAATAGTTTTATAGACAGACTACAAAACCCCAAGAAAAAGCCAATGGTAAAAAAAGAAACCTTTACGGCTTACGAAGAGGTAGACTAGTTTTTCTTTTGATAGGTATCTACGTGGCGGGCCTTTTTCTCGTCATAGATGTCGGCTATCTTTACAAGAATCATGGTTTCCTCTACATCGCCAAAATCTGAATTCATAGCGGTACCAAAGGTTTTCATGGTAGGGGAGAGACTCATATAGCTATTGATGAGCGGTGGTATGTTTTCGCCGCGTTCACGCACGTAGCCATTCAGTACTTTGTGAGCCTGCTTATAGTCCAGTCCTTGCATTTTAGCTTTAAAATCACTTATATCCGACGTGATTGCCTGATTATTGATAGGACGAATGAGTTCTTCCTTATCTTCAAAAAAATACTCCATAAAATACATAAGTGCATCACGAGCCTCAGTATGGTAGGTAGTGTACAAGGTGACCTTGCCACTGTAATATTGTATGTGTGGTGTGTCTACCACTATAGCTCCTAGTCCGTCCCAAAGATTATCTAAGGCAAATATTCCTTTACGCGATCCAGCTCTTGGCTGAAAATTGGGCTGCACCCAACTACGTCCGAGTTCTACGGTAGTGGGGAGATAGTCTCGTATGAATTTTTCGGAATACTTAAAGTAGTGTTCCGTAGAGAGTTGGAGTGGACGTGTGTCTTTTATCCTAGCACAGTCTATGAATCGGTAGCCGCCTATTATTTCTTGGGCCTCAGGAGCCCATACTATAAGCTGTTCATAGCAGTTTTCGCAGGTGTCAAAATCATCGATGTCTAATGGTTTTCCGGTGCCACCACCTGCGGACGCAAATGTAACTTCTCGCAGTCGCCCTATTTCACGCATAATATTCGGGCTATTGTGATGGTTGATGATGTATATGAGGTTGCTGCCTTTATTCGTTTCGCGTACAAAACGTTCTGGGGTAAGTTCGGCCTTGATTGCCTCCAAGGGCACAGGTGCTGCTATGTAACTTAAGTCCATACTCATTTATTAACCTTTGAGGGCGTATGCAATTTCTTTAATCTTTTGAGCCCAAGCTCTATCCTTCATTAGGTTCTGGTCTAACTCATCAGGATATATAGGCTTGCCAAAGATAATCTTTATTGTGGTGTTTTTTTGCTTGAAAAGCTCATTGACAAGATAGAGCATTTCAATGTTGGCTTTGATGCCGAGTTTCTCTCTGATATTACTCAGGTTGTAGAAAAAGTTGGATAATTTGCCGTCTATAATTACAGGAACGATAGGTACATTGTGTTTGCGGGCACGAGTGACAAAGGTCTTTTTCCACTCCAAGTCTTTTACGACGCCTTTCTTCCTGCGACTTACGAGTCCTGCGGGAAATATCACGACACTCTCATTGTTGGCTAATACGGCATCTACATTTTTGAGTGAAGGTACGGCCGTAGTGCCCATTTTATTTACTCCTACAAAAATGTCTTGCATCGGCTTTAGATTCAGTAGGATATCATTGGCTATGAACTTAATGTCGGTTCGGTGATACGAAAACTTATCGATGAACGCGAGTGCATCCATCCCGCCAAGTGGGTGATTACTAGCAAAGGTGACTCCACCCGCTTTAGGAGCGTTTTCTATTCCTTCTATAATGGTGGTGATGTTGAATTCCTTAATCACATTGCGACAAAACTGAACACCAGATACGCCTTCATTGTCAGCTATAATGCGATTAACCTCATCTTGCCAAATTATTTTCTTCAGATAATTGATTAGAAACGTAGGGAGCCGTTTCAATAACTTCGGGTTTTTGTCCGCAATTATCTTTTCTAGATCTATAAACTTAGCAGCCATTATTTCCCGCGAAAATAACCAAGTGAGTGAAACTTATACCATCGGTTTTACATTCTTGAAATATGCCTCTTACCTTTGTGCATAGTGAAGAACAAAGTGCTTGTATATTTTGGTGTGATTTTGGTATGGAGCTGTGCCGAAAATGACACACCTACGTATACCCAAGATGTTGCTCCCATTATCTATGAAAATTGTACTCCGTGCCACCGAAGTGGCGGAGCAGCACCTTTTTCGCTCACTACCTTTCAGCAGGTAAATCGTAAGAAGAATACCATCCTAGCCGTGACTCAGAGTGGTCTTATGCCACCGTGGCCTGCTGATAGAAATTATAGTCATTTTATTGGCGAGCGGTATTTGACTGAGGATGATAAGCAAAAGATTAAAGATTGGATAGCCGCAGGTGCTCCCATAGGAGATACAAGCTTGCTGCCCCCATTGCCGCAATATGACGCTTACAGCCACATAGGCAAGCCAGATACCACCGTTTGGTTTGACAGTATATTGGTAGAAGGCGATAGTAGAGACAAGTTTTATATCGCAACGTTACCCGTTACGCTGAGCGAGAATAAGTATGTGAGAGCGATGGAGTTTCTCCCCAATGATAACAATCTCGTGCATCATATGAACGGCAGATTGCTCAATTACAAAGAAGGCAAAAAAGCGAGTATTACCAGCGGGCAACGTATCCTAAATCTAGAGGTAGATGAAGACGAGTATGTACGCCAGTTTAATGCCCTGCAACTTGCCAATGATGATGGCACACGACCACAGCAAATCAACTCAGCAGTAAACTATCTGCCGGGGGTGCAAGCACAAATGTACCCTGAAGGCATCGGTGGTTTTACGATGAATAAGCAATCGATACTCATAGCCGATGATATACACTTTGGGCCGATTCCTCAAGATAAGTGGGATCATAGTCGGGTGAATATTTTCTTTAGTAAAACACCTCCAAAACGCCCAATTCGTGAGGTGATGCTTGGCACCAATGGTGCGAGTAAAATTATTCCACCGTTAGTGATTCCGCCTGGCGAGGTTACTGCCCATACCACCTTTTTGAAGATACCCGAAGATATCAGCATATTGACCATCAATCCGCATATGCACTTATTAGGCAAAAGTTTCAAAGCCTATGCCTTCACGCCCTCTCAAGATACTATCCGACTCATTCACATCCCTCAATGGGATTTTAGATGGCAGTACTTTTATACCTTTCCTAAAATGCTTAAAATACCTGCGGGTAGTGTGATATACGTAGAGGCAGAATATGACAATACTGCTCAAAATCCCAATAACCCGTACAACCCACCACGTGAAATACGCGAGCGATTAGATAATGGTGGAGCAGGAATGCGTACTACCGACGAAATGCTCCAATTCATCATATCGTGGTTGCCTTATGAGAAAGGAGATGAGGAGGTGAGTTTGGATCTGGAAGTAGTGTCCGACTAGAGATTTACCGCTGCATTTTTTACGCTATTCCTTTAATTTACTTCATATTTTACTCCAACAAAACAAAAGCGACCTAAATCAGAACTTATTGCATTTTTAGATGTTTTAATTACAATACTTATTCTATAAAAATATGAACAAACTGGCGTACATAGAAGATGAACTTCACTACTTGAGGGATGAGCTCAAAAATCATCGACTTTACACCAACCTCAAAACAGTATCTGATATCACCACATTTATGGAGAGTCATGTGTATGCGGTATGGGATTTTATGTCGTTGCTCAAAAAATTGCAACACAACTTAACCAACGTAAACACGCCTTGGGTTCCGAGTAAAAATGCAACCCTTGCCCGATTCATAAACGAGATAGTACACGGAGAGGAAAGCGATATCAATGAACTAGGCGAGCCCAAAAGCCATTTTGAGATGTATCTAGATGCGATGAATCAAGCCGGAGCTAACACTGCAGAAATTGAGCATTTTATTGCTGCCATACAATCGGGGAAACCTGTACTTGGTGCCCTAAGTGAGAGTAATGTAGATAGTAGAGTGGCTGATTTTGTGGCATATACCTTTGCCGTCATAGATACCAATGAACCACATCGTGTTGCTTCGGCTTTCACCTTCGGGAGGGAGGATGTGATACCCGATATGTTTATTGAAATCTTGAATAATGCAGATGCGGAGCAAGATGCCTATAATAAGTTGCGGTATTACCTTGCTCGCCATATCGAACTGGATGGAGACGAACATGGTCCGCTATCGCTACAAATGATTGCCGAGCTATGCGGACAAGATGAGCAGAAATGGCAAGAAGTGCTTGAGGTAGCCAAGACGGCTCTGCAAAAGAGAGTTGCACTATGGGATGCGATAAGTGATAAAATAGTGCAGCAGAAGTAAGTTGTGACTTCTGTTAGTTAATTGCAAAAAAAAGAGGGTGAATATAATACTGAAATCTCCCATAATAGGGAATTATAAAGTTGTAATGGCTGCGTTTGATAGGAGACTATTTGAGTCACTTAAGCCGACGGTAGGGGAGATGGAAATTGTAGAATTCACGGGTTCTGAGCAAGGAGATAAAGTTCATATGAAATTCATCAAACCGATACAAGCCGAATGGGTGAGCGAAATCATCGAGCATGGTGAAACAGAATCAGAGGCTTGGTTTGTAGATGTGGGAGTGAAGCTGCCTTGGCCACTCGCCTCCTGGACCCACCGACACATCGTACAAAAAGTGGATGAACACCACTCGTTAATTCTAGATGATATGACTTTTACCGGTAAAAATGCACTGCTTACCCTTTTACTATATCCTGCGATATTCATTGGCTTTTACCCCCGCAAAAAAATATATAAAACATACTTTGAGCAGTTGGCTAAACATTGATAGCAAATCGATTGTTCTCTAGATAGTTTTCTGCAAGAATGAATCGTCCAATTATTATAGGTGCCGGTATATCGGGCTTGGTAGCTGCTCTAGAGCTAGAAAAAGCGGGGTATTTTCCCATTATACTCGAAGCTACAAACAAGATAGGCGGTCGTGTAAAGACTGATGTTATAAATGGAACGCCGTTAGACCACGGTTTTCAAGTATTACTCACGGCTTATCCTGAGGCTCAACACTACTTAGACTATGACCAACTAGACTTGATCAATTTTTTGCCGGGGAGCGTAATTTTTGATAAAAAGGAAATGCGTAAGATCGGAGACCCATTGCGAGATTCATCTTTTTTGTGGTCCACGCTTTTTTCGGGAATAGGTTCGCTTAGGGACAAACTCCTAGTATTGTTTCTTAACCGTAAGCTGAAAAAAAAGTCTATCAAGGCTATTTTTAACGAAGCGGAAATATCAACAGCAACTTATCTGAGAGACTTTGGGTTTTCAGATGGTATGATACACCAATTTTTTCAGCCTTTTTTCGCTGGAATATTCTTGGAAAAAGAATTAAGCACATCTAGCAGAATGTTTGAATTTGTGTTCAAAATGTTCAGCACAGGAAATGCGGCCATCCCTCGAAGAGGTATGGAGGCAATACCTCTTCAATTGGTAAGCCAACTAAAACGAACCGATATCAGAACCAATTCTGCGGTTAGAGAATTAGACGGTAACACTATAAAACTCGAAAATGGTGAAACCCTCTCTTCTAATAATATTATCGTAGCGGTGAGTCCTGAGCTGATTGGACTGAAGAGTGACAGGAGTAATGCCCATAAGTGGAAGTCGTGTGTGAATCTTTATTTTGAGATAGAAGAGTCTGTATTGCAGAAGCCTATAATCGGCCTAGTGCCAGATAAGTCGCTGTTGGTGAATAATGTACATTATGTTTCGGACGTGTTTGGTAAAGCCGAAAAAGCGATGCTATCTGTAACGGTGGTTACTGATGAGCTTATAGCTGACGAGGTGCTAGAGCGAGAAGTGCGGGCGGAATTATTACTGCACTGCAATATACAAGCGGGCAAACTGGTGAAAAGTTACGTGATAAAAAAGGCGTTGCCTAATGTAAATGGCGTTCAATACGAACCAACTCCTGAAGATGTAGCCATTAGGACTGGTGTGCACTGCTGCGGTGATTATCTTGCCAATGGCTCACTCAATGCAGCAATGGCGAGTGGACGCGTGGCAGCCCGTATGGTTAAATAACGCCAAGTATCTCCTCGGTAATTTTAGTGCTGTAAGAGTTGATTTTTTGATGCGTGGGCATCCATCCTTTCAGAAAACGGACAAAATCTGCAACGGCAAAGGCATACAGTTCTCTCCATTCAGTTTCCAAGGCATTAAAATCTAACCTGTAATCCACTTTTTGTTGTAAAATAGAAAAGTAGTAATCGAGTAATTGTGCTTCGTAATGTTCACACTCGGAGCTCGACATACTGCTACCCAAGAAATAAGCGACATCCTTCATCCCACAGCCGCCGCCCACATACTGAAAATCTACCGCAGCTACACTTTTTCCGTCTTCGGCAAAACAGAAATTAGCCAGTTTAGCATCACCGTGTACTATCGTTTGATAGGTGCATTCATTAAGTCGTTGGTCTATCGCGTGCGCTTTCGCTTTGAGTTGGGGATGCGTGATGCGTTCCCATTCGTCTAGTCGTGTGCCCAAGTGCCAGTAGGTTCCAGTGGTCCACAGCTGCTTGGGAGTTGTACTCATAAACGTGGCGTGAAAACTAGCCAACCACGCTAAACAGACCTTTGCCTCCTCCAGCTCCAAAGCTCCTTTGCGTAGCGGATATCCTTCATCTAAATCTTGGAGGATAATCCACTGATTTTTTCCTTCGGTATACGAACCGATGAATTGAGGGGCTTTGCAATCCGAGGTAGTACGGTAAGCATATTCCTGGTACCAATGGTTTTCTATGTCGTAAGACTTGACCTTGCGTAGGTGCGATGCTGAAGTATTCCATCCTCTCGGGTGATGGCCTACTTGTTCTAACGAGATGCACTTCACCACTACGGTAGCACGTGCCGCTTCCAGCAAACGATAACGAGTAATCGCACCATACCCACTCCACAATTCCTGTATGATTTCTAGCTCTTCGAAGCCAGAAGCCCCCGTCGTTTGTAGGAGATATTTTCGGAACGAATCGCTCATTTATTTCGGATTCAAAAGTACTTTATCCTTGGCATTGGTTCATAGATATGTTTTGGGTAGTTTCGTGTCACATTAGCTACGCACTTATCATCGTTATATTGAAGCCTCTATATTTTATCTACTCATTTAATTACGATTACCACCACGAGGAGTTGTGCAATCTGGAGTCACGACAACTTTTTGGTGTGGAGATGAATCACAAGGTGGTATCTTCTGAGGTTAAAATGGACCCGAGCATAAGCCCTTTTATACGCAATAGGTTAGACGTATGTGTGGCCGATGCGGACTATGATTTGTTTCTCGATAAAATTAAATATTTAGGGATTACGTTGCACGATTTTGTGGTGGAATACCTTGTGATAGAGGGAGATGTGGCCAATAAAGCAACTCGGCGGGCAAGGCAAAAAGACGTAGGCTATTGCATATACGGAAGACCAGATTTTAAAAATCCATTGATTACCTACGCGATATGCTACCTCAATGAATCGTGGTGCTTTGGCATATTGCATAAGGAAGATATCACGTGGCATCGGCATAGGCAAAAACCACATTCGTTTAGTAACTCTATCGGCACGATCATAGCCAAGACCTTGGTTTCTGTCGCATCGCAAGGCCATACAGAAGTAAAGCTGCTAGACGCGTGTTGCGGAGTGGGAACCGTAATGTTGGAAGCCTGCATTGCAGGGTTTCGCATAGCCGGCTGCGATATTAATCCGCGAGCGTACCATCACGCCTTACAAAATTTGAAATTTTATGATTACGAAGCAGAGTTGTATCACTCGGATATCAAGGATTTGACGCAAACTTATGATACAGCCATCATTGACCTGCCGTATAATTTGTATAGCCTCACTACCGATAATATTGCCACCCACATCATCACATCAGCTGCCGCCCGGGCATCCCGTTTGGTAGTGGTTTCTATTGCAGATATAGAGCCGGTTATCACCGCGGCAGGATTACGTGTAGTAGATTATGCCACCGTAGTGAAGAGAGGTAAATCACTTTTTACCCGCAAAATATGGGTGTGTGAGCCACAATAATGGGAGGTTAAAACTCCTGCAATTTATGCATATTTTCGCCCATTCTAAGATGAATAGTATGGGTGCCACAAATAAGCTGAATTACGTAAAAAATATATTGGATAATATGCCCAACGATTGGTTGAAACTAACAACCCATCGCTTGGATATATACGATGAGTCGAGAGCCAAAGTGCAATTTACGGAACAATTAGAGGTATTGTTCGCTGCTGCTGATGCTCGTATGCCATCGCTTGCTGCTTTGCCTACGGCGTATGATTATATCCGCTTGGGGCATCCGCTATCGTGTTTGCTGGAGTGGGCCATGGCCGATAGGTATCAGCTTCCGCACGGTCAAGTCATTAGCTTCTCGTCACAAACGATGCCCATACTTGCAGTATTGCGAGCTAATCTTTTGCAGCGTAAAAAAACACGCGTCGTCGTACAAGGTAAACTTCCAAATACTTTTGATACAGACGTGGTGCGTGAGGTGTATGGATATAATTTTGACTTAGTGCAAGCCAACGCTTCAGAGACATTACCCGCTTTTGAAGGGAGCACCATACTCGTATCAGATGGCGATATGCACGATACAACGACCTATACTCAATTTGCTCAGGGAGTTGATTTTTGGGTAAATAATGTGGCAGGACGAGGAAGTGTTTTGTTGGTAAGTGATGCTAGTTATGTGTCTGATATACAGCACGTAAGACGGAGAGAAACCATTGCTATGACACCAGCCAATTGCCTAGCAGTACTACAAGCTATGGTAAAAGGGGCTGCGGTCGCTCCGCTCGATAATTCGCCCGCGGACAAAGCAAGAACACGTCACTACATCAAAGAAATAACGGGAGCTCCTACCGATGCTCTCGTAGGTTCTAGTGGTCTTTCGGTGCAGTATGCCATTATGATGGGTGTGGTGCATTATGCTAATCAAAATCATCGTGGAAAAGACATCAAGTTTGTGGTGCCTACTAACTGCTACGGCGGCACCAATGACCAGGCTCGCAGGGTGGCTGCGTGTATGGACCATGTGGAGGTGGTGGACCTAGCGGTAGATGGGGATAGTAATATGGTGCAAAGCATAGATGCTGTATTGGACACCATCGCAGCAGCGGATGCAGTGCCGTTTATCATAGCAGAAATACCAACCAATCCGCGAGTAGAGGTGCCCGATCTAGAGGCACTCAAGGCGGTCTTGGCCAAGGAACGAAAAACAGCGGCGGGTGCTATTGCCATAGACCCTGTTTTTATACTCGATCAAACCTTTTGCCCCAATGTAAGATTCCTGGGAGAAGGCGAAATACTCTCTACCGTAAGAGCATTGTCGTATGCCAGCGGGTCTAAGTTTCCGAGTGGAGGAAAGTGTACCGCAGGCTACGTGGTGGGTAATGCACTTACAGTGGAGCTAATGCAGCACATCGGACAGCATCTGTCACTTTGTGATAATGAGGCTACGGCATTGCAGTATGCCCTGCTTGCAGAGCAATTACCCTCTATGAATGAGCGTATAGCCGCTGCATATATGCATACGCGTTCTTTTGTTAATTTCATCGCACAAGCATTGCCTACGGCCAAGATTAATTTTGTTTCGGAGCAACTGGCGGAGCGAGGATTTACTCCTTCGGTTTTTTCCCTCGATTTGCCTACCAAGGGAGAAACAGAGGAGGAGAAAGAAGCCTGCAAGCGTAAGCTTAATCATAAGCTGATTGGCATGATGATTACGCAGATTCCACAAGAGAGTAAGTATTGCGTAAGTTACGGACAACTCCAAGGCTGCTATTGGACCATTCCGGCTACTTCTACGCAGGGCACTACCAAAGAAGGCGACAAAGATTATATCGCTCGTGTGGCCTTGTCGGGTAATATGGACCTTGCTAAGCATCAAGCAGTTTTTGCTCAATTTGTAAAGGAGATAGGATGAGGAGTTTTTTTATGTAGCAGTGGTAATGATGATATAAGTAGAACTATGAGCAAGCTGAGTGTAGGGGAGCAATGTATCTTTACTAGATATCAGACATGAATTGTTAATTAACATAGAAATGAAAAAAAATAGTAAAATTCAAAAAACAAAATATAGCCAGAGCAATTTTGATTTTTCCCTTTATGTTAGGTATTTGGTTAGTTAGAGATCCTGACCTCTTCATCAGAAGTAGGTTTATGACAGCTATGCACATTCAAATATTAGGAATATTGAATACTGTTTTGTGTTCTCAAGTATTATGTTCATTAATAACTATATCTACTAGAAAAGTTGCTTTAACCATCACCAATGATTATCTCATTGATAATTCAAGGTTTGAATCGTTAGGGAAAATATACTGGAATGACATAACTGGAATCGAAAAAGTATAGTTTAAAAATTAGCATTAAAGACTCTCACTTAAAAAATAATAAAAACAATCTTTTAAAAAGGATAGTGTTCGATATACAAAACTTAACAAATAAGGGTAGCATCATTATTTCTTGTGGATTGTTGGAAAGTAATCGGGAAGAGATATATGAGGCTATTATGGTCGCACAAGGAAATGCAATTCGATAGATTCTCCCCCTCAGTTGGTTTTAGTTTATAACTGGGACTGGTAAGACAAGAGTAAACAGAAAATAATGTTATCAGTGTTGGTCATCTTACGCGATTTTGCTCAGTAAAGTCCCACTATACCAAAGAGCAGCCTGACATTTTTGATTTCACCATTTTCAAGGTACGGAGAGCGTCACGATTCGGTATTATTCGCTAAGGCGAATCACTTACCATGACACTCGTCTACGACTTAATATTTTAACACTTATCAGGCAAGTGTATCGAGACCTTTGTCTCTTTTTGCTTTTCAATTTATCGCAAAATTCAACTACTCTTGAGAGTCTGGCAAGGGGTTCAAGTGGAATCGATTGAACCAAGCAAAGAACGAAAACATCATACCCAACGTCCCTGCTGGGACAAGCTTGCTCCAGCGGCGAGTGCAAAATATTTTGTTTAAGACTGCGAAGCCTTAAAATACAGATCAATTCATCCCAGAGCTTCGGAGGCTGCGGACAAAATTTCGGTATTAAAACACAATCTTTAATATACACGGCTCATTATACCCGTATGGGGTAAAGTAGTCGGCCAAGTAGTCTATACTGTCCATACGCTGACCGCGATAGCGGTTATAGCCGTAGCTTTCGTACAGGTTTATAAAGGAGCTCTCCGTATTCACACTTAGCTCGTCAAAAACAAGCAAAAATTCATCTTCATAATGACACTCGGCGGCTGATAAAGTATAGTCCAATATGAGACTGCCTTTGTAATCTGGGGCATATATTTCGTATGTCATTTGATTCGAATTCATGTCAAAAGGAATGCTTTCAGCCGTATAAGGTGCGATGTATATGGTGTCTCCGTCATTCAGATTGGTGGCAAAAACCTTCACCGCCAAACTATCGGAGTACATTAGAAAACGTGGTTCTTGCTCAAAACCAACACAAATTTCGTCGTCACAACCCGTCAGTAGGGCGGTTACGGAGATTATTGTTATTGCCGCGATAACTATTATTTTATTCATTTCCATAGATAACTAAGTCCTATTCCTGATGCGAGCGGAAACCCTGTGTGCCCGCCAATAGCACTAAAGGGCAAAACAAATCTTGAGGCCGATTCCACGCCACTATCGCCTAATATTATCGGGACTAGATCTATCTTTATTCTTTTTTTGATGATGAGTTCGTAGCCTAGTGACAGTTCCCCGTAGTCGGTTTTAACCTTACGCTCATTTACTTCGTGTACGTAGTTGCCAAAGGCGTATCCTTCGAATTCTTTGGATCCTTGATAACTCATTTGCCCGCGTATGTATTTAATGCCTAACCGAAAACTGCCCACAACATTTTTATCCTCTGTTTTGGGCTTCGCCCAATATGGTCTGCCATAAATAATAACGCCTGCTCCTCCAAACCATCCTTGAGTGGAGGTCTGTGTAAAGTGACTAATGGTTGGCTGGTGGCTAGAGTAACCTCGAATAGCTTGGAACTCCACCCCGCTAAAAGGGCGTATGAATACGTACGGGTGATATCCTCCTTTGGTTGTGAGGACTGCTCCGATTCCCTTGGTTGCGGTAGATGAGTCTGTAACTTGTGCAATGGATGAGTAGACGGACCATAAGATAGATAGAATAGTCAGGAGTCGCATAGTGTTCAAATGTAAAAGAATAAAGGAGGAGTCACAAATCCTGAACATTATTCCTGAGTGTTCGTTTATACTCAAATGCACATTTCCAAAGAAGACCTTATTACGATGCACCGCATCGAACGCCTTAATTTAATAAATTCATTATCAGGCGTTAAACCCGCTAACCTCATTGGGACAGTTGATGCTGATGGTCTAGAAAATTTGGCTGTTTTTAGTTCGGTGGTACACTTGGGTAGTAATCCTGCTTTATTTGGATTTATCCTAAGGCCACGGGGTGAGGTACGCAGGCATACCCACGAAAATATTCTCACATCGGGTATATACACCATTAATTTTGTGCATACCTCTTTTGCAAAGCAAGCCCATTATACAAGTATAAAAGCAGAAGTAGGAGTCAGTGAGTTTGAACTAAGCGGACTAACAGCAGAGTACATTCAAGATTTCAAAGCTCCATTTGTGGCAGAAAGTAGTATAAAAATGGGGATGTCATTTAAGCAGGAAGTACCCATAGAGGCTAATGGTACAAGTTTGATTATTGGGCAGGTAGAGCACATCATTTTACCCGATGGCACACTAGATGAGGGCGGTCACTTAGACTTGGGCCAGTTGGGCGTAGCGGGTATCAGCGGGCTCAATACGTATTATACATTGAAAAAAGAAGCCCGTTATCCGTATGTGCGTGATGAATTCACCTTGGATGATTTGGGATGAAAGCTACGATATCTATTCCATCAGTCCTTTGTTATATCTCTGTAATCGATAGATTCATATGGAACATTCATATAAGTTGAGAACAAAACCGAATTAAAGTAAACGGATCTTGTCGGGGTTAATTGACTATGGCATAATATTCACGTTTATGAGAGTTATGATGTACTTTTATGGTGAGCCTGACGATGAAGACGGGTATTTTTTAAATGGTTTGCCGGCATTATCTGTAATAGTTGTTTGGTTCATGTTTACCGTAGGGCTGGAGCAAAGTATGGGAGCAACTATCGCAAACAAGGTGCTAAATCTTAGACCTGCACCTAAATCTGACGTTAGATCGGTATTAACATTCTGACAGTCTCTAAAAAGGGACTTGTTGGATATGATTGATTTATGGGGACTCGGAGGGATTTACTCTATTATTCTTATAAAAAATACTGAATATAATCAGAGACTTGGTGATTTATGGGCGAAGACAGTCGTTATAGATGCAAGTGATCCAGAACAAGGATTACAGCACCACTAACCTTTCATTACAGTCTGCTCAAAGGAAGAACGCTCGCAGTTTGCGAAAATTTTAGAAGTTTATGTGTTCGAAATCGAGGAACTATTCCTCTCACTTTTTCGTTTTGCAGGTACAGGCCGCGTTACTACCTTTGTACTATGTCTTTGAACCAACAGATTACCGACCAGATGAAAACGGCTATGAAAGCCAAAGATCAAGCAACGCTGCGTGGCCTACGTGCTATAAAAGCTGCATTACTCTTGCTACAAACACAAGAAGGTGGTGCTGATGTAACAGAGGCAGATGAGATGAGTGCCTTGGTAAAAATGGCCAAGCAACGCAAAGATTCTATTACCATATACGAAGAGCAGGGCAGAGAGGATTTGGCCGTTATAGAACGCGAGGAGCTTACCGTAATAGAAAGATTCCTTCCTGCTCAAATGAGTGAGGACGAGATAAAAGTAGAAGTAGAGGCGATTATCACCCAAACCGGATCTAGCTCAATGAAAGATATGGGCAAGGTAATGGGTATGGCTAATGGCAAAATGAAAGGCCGTGCCGATGGTAAGATGATAGCCGATATGGTAAAAAAGCTACTGGGTTAAACCATTAGCCAAGCATTGCTCTTATATCCATGCCTATCGCGTAGTTTTTAGCGTATAGGAGATCTAAGTTTTCTTGAAACTTGGTGTTCTGCTCTTTTAGCTCATAGTCGGTAGTATATACACCGGGTTTTAACTTCGGTAGATTTTCTAAATTTGAAGCATAGCCTACCCAGGTTTTTGCACCGCGTAATACGCTTACACTATTGCTAAGCCACTTTCGGCTCTTACCAAAAATAAGGGCCAATGGAGCCAAGATGATGACCGCCAGTGCGGTAAGTATATCAAAGGCTCTTTTTTGTGAACGATATTCTTGCTTGCTCAAATTGAGTTCTATTTGCTCACCAAAGTACAACCCATTTGCATTTTTGCTGTGACTACCTATTACAAAGTTACTATCGGCAGGAATGGTGTAATAATTTACTCGAGGACCAATGTCAGTCATAAGTCGCATCGTCTCTTCAGTGGAGATACTCTCGTTGCTAAAAATCACCTCATTTATACTATATATTTTTATGATTTCTTTGAGCTGATTTCTGTTCCCGAGCCATTGGGCAGAATTGCTTTTGGTGTCAGTTACAAATCCTATCTGTTGGTAATTACGGTTATAACTCTTGAGTAAATCTATTACTTGATTCCACTTGGTCTCTTCGCCTACGAGTATACTCTTGGTATTATAGCGTTGGCTAAAGTCTAGGGTCTTGAAAGTAATGAAATGTAAGAGCGTTCGCCATACTAGTAACACTGCCGACACGAGTAGCGTTCCAAATAAAATAATACCGCGACTAAAATGAAGATCATTGGGCAGGAGACCATAAATAATAAGAATAGCAAGTGCACCTATGCCGATACTGCGTACTAACTTACTGAAATTGTAAGGTGTATTGTAACTGCCATTAAACCACATAGTCACTAGCCACACAAGTGTGTAGTAGGGTAAATGAATGGTGAGCATCTCTTTGGGGTATGATTTAATGAACTTAATATGTTCTTCCCAGTAGTCTTTAAGCAACAATAGGCTACAAAAAATTAAAACCATCTCTACCACTGGTTGCCAAAATCGCTTGACTAAATTACTAGCTACCGCCAATGCTGCTCGTGCGTAAATGGCCGTATTTATGAATAGCTTAAAGAGACGTTGATTGCTGCCAGAGTAATGTTTCTCTGCAAAAATGACCATTGCCTTATAGAAAACACGCACATAATTAGTACTTAGCTTTTTGGTGCTTTCTCCCTTATAATGAATGATTTGTGTCCCGGAAAAGTAGTAGTTTTTCCATCCGCCTTGTGTGATGCGATAGCTGAGGTCTATATCTTCTCCATACATGAAGAATGTTTCATCTAGCAGGCCTACTTGGTCTAAGGTGGAACGCCTTAGTAGCATATATGCACCACTCAGTATGTCTACCTCGTGGTTTTCGTGCTTGTCCAAATAACCCAGGTGGTACTTCCCGAATTTTTTAGAATTAGGAAAGATACGGTTTAGCCCTATCATCTTGTATAATGCAACTTCTGGTGTAGGTAATCCGCGTTTGCTTTCGGGTAAGAATGTGCCTTGCCCATCTACCATATGCACACCACATCCACCAAGGTCTGGTTTGCTGTCGGCAAATGCTAATACTTTCTGAAAACAGTTTTCTGGAACTATAGTATCCGGATTTAGGAGTAAAACATACTCACCTTTACTCTGCTTTATAGCTTGATTATTGGCCGTGCTAAATCCTACGTTGTCTTTATTGGCGATAAGATTTACCTCAGGAAAGAGGGATTTTACCATTTCTACAGACCCATCTACGGAATTATTGTCTACTACCCATATATCGGCACTCATGTCTGTAGTTGCCTGAAAAACAGACTTTAAGCACTGTTCTAGGAAGTGCTTAACGTTATAGTTGACTATGATTACAGATAGTTTCAAGATGAGGAGGCAAACATACGTAATTCGTATTTGTTATCAACTACAGCCTGCATGAAGTCGTATTTTAAAAATTTGTTTAATCAACTGGAGAGCGAGGACTTTTCATACACCAAGCCTATCAAGCGAGGTGATTCCTTTCCAGATGATATGTGCCATAGCTTTCATGGCATTCAAAATAGGATTTTGTACTTGCAGCGAGAGTGGGAAGCGGCCAAATCTATGGATGACGATATAAGCACTTATGTTATAGAAAGAAAAGATGCCGCTGGAATCGTTATCAAAATTACCGACGGCAAGCAGGAGAAGTATTGTCACTACTTGATGGATTATATCAAAGGAGTCCTTCTCCAGCATGATTACCACCTTCACGTAAATAGGCACGTAGCCGAACGAACTAGCGGGAGTAGCCAAGAGAGTTGGCACTATTTCTTAAAACCAAAGCCGAATTTTGATGAGACTAACAAGCAGGTTCAGATGTTTGGTAATGTCATTATAGAGACGAAAAAGGATGCCAAGGGAGGACTCCAATTCAAATTGCAATGTAATTATTATTCAGGGTTCAACTACGTAGACCCACTATCATTTGGTGAGTTTTTGGCGAGTTTGTAAATCTCGAATTTTTTAAAGTATTGGTATAGCTGGATTTTTGCATTCTGTCCAGATAAATGAGCCCCGCTATGTTAATATAGAAAAATGCAATGACGTGTTTGATTCTGCGGTGATTTTGACTTGTAATAGATTTTCTAATGCATATTTCGGGTTAAATTCGCAGAGTATAAATGAGTTTTTTGCAACCTATATTCCTTTGGGCGTTAGCACTTTTAGCCGTTCCGGTTATCATTCATTTATTTAATTTCAGGCGTTACAAGAAGGTGATCTTTAGCAATGTGGCAATGCTCAAGGAGATACAAACCGAAAGCCGCAAGACACGTCAAGTCAAAAAATGGTTGATACTTCTTACGAGAATACTCGCATTGGCTGCACTCATTTTGGCCTTTGCTCAGCCCATCATCCCCAATGAACAAAGCAAGAAAGGTCGCCAGCTAATTAGTCTTTACTTAGATAACTCAGAAAGTATGCGTGCCGAAGGGGAGAATGGACAACTCTTTGAAAACGGTAAAAACACCGCCCGAGAAATTTTGCAAAACCTACCGAGCGATGCGGAAGTGCAATTGCTCGATAATGCCTTAAGTCCATATAGTAATCGACTGTATTCGCCAGAAAAAGCATCAAAAATTATAGATGATTTAGAAATAGATTATCACCCCAATGATTTAAATAAAATCGTACAACGTATTAATAATAAGTATGTTGCAGAAGGATTTGCAACGCAACACACCTTTGCGATAAGTGATTTTCAACAAGCTGCTTCTACTGAGCTTGCACTCGATAGTGGGTTAACCATAAATGTAATTCCCGTAAAGGCAGAAGCACTGCAAAACTTGTCGGTAGATTCGGTATGGCTAGATGAGCCCGTGAGCAGACCCAATGTGCCTATAAAACTTCAAGTATGTATTACCAATAACGGTACTCAAAAGGTAGAGTCGAGTACGGTAGTCCTCAAAGTAAATGGTGTGCAACAGGGTATAGAGAGTTTGGAAATAGCAGCTAAGAGTCAAAAGGTGATAGCAATGAGTTTTGCCAGTACGCAAAAAGGCTGGGTCTCAGGCGAGTTGAGCATAACGGATGTGCCGGTGGTATTTGATAATGTGTACCACTTTGCTGTGCATATAAAGCCGAGTATTAATGTATTACAAATAGGCAAGTCGTCACGAGCTTTGACTAATATTTTTGGCCAAGATCCGATTTTTAACCGTACAAGTACATCGGCGGGCAATGTGGATTATGCCGGCTCAGGTGAGTATGACTTTATCGTGCTTAATGAATTGACGGAAATAAGTACTGGTCTCTCGGAGCAACTCAAAATAGCGGCGAACAAAGGAGCCATAATTGCATTGATTCCTAGTTCGTCCCCATCTCATTATGCCGCATTTACCAGTGCATTGGGAGCCCCCCCATATGGTAGTTTGGATAAAAAGGACTTAAGCATAGCTACTCAAGGACTGAAGCATCCATTCATAGCTGATGTATACAAAAAAGTTCCCAAGAATATTTTGTTACCAAAGGTCAAAAAATGTTTCGGATTAAATCCCATTGGTGCTTCTCAGCGTGTGCTTTCGCTTAAGGATGGCTCCTCTATTTTGGTTAAAACTAAAGTGGGTTCGGGTTCTTTATTCCAATTTGCTGTGCCGTTGGATAAACAGTTTAGCAGCTTGGCCGATCACGAACTTTTTGTCCTTGTAATGCTCAAAATGGCGTTTAGCAAGAGTGATAAGCAGCAATTGGCTTACAGCTTGTTTGATGCCACGGCAATAGATGTGGCCGCAAGTACTACGAGTGATAACTTAAAGCTAGTGGGTAAAAATAGCGAGGCAATGGTGGAGCATAGCAACGTGGGTGGATTGAGATTTTGGTTAAATGATGAAACCAATGAAGCGGGTGTATATACCTTGCAAAGTGCTGATGGTGAAGCGTTAGCAAGTGTGGCATTGAACTATATTAGGGCGGAGTCTAAGCAACGATTTGCAACGGTGGAGCAACTCAAAAAACAGCTCCAAGGAGCACAAGTAAATGAAATAAAAGGTAGTGTGGAAGCTATAAAAGAGGTGACAGATTTACTCAAGAGTGGCGTTGCTCTGTGGAAAGTCTTCATAGCACTCTGCTTGGTATTTCTATTGATAGAGATACTTTTGTTGAGATTCTTAAAATCGTAATAAAACGTGGCAAATTATCACCTCATACAAAATGCGACCCTGATACTTGAAGGGCACTCATTGAATGGTACAAGCATAGATATTCTACTAGAAGATGGTCTCATACAAAAAATTGGGACAAACATAAAATCGGATGCTACGCCCATTACGGGTGCTAACCTCTGGGTAACTGCTGGCTGGGTAGATATGCGGTGTCATCTTACAGACCCAGGGTTGGAGCATAAAGATACGGTAGAATCATTGCTCAATACGGCAGTGGCAGGAGGATTTACCCATGTGGTAACCTTACCGCATAGTGTGCCTACCATTCACGATAAATCTAAGGTGAATTATCTGTTGCAAGCCAGTAAAGGCCATTTAGCTAGTCTATTACCAAGCGGAGTACTGTCAGATAATAATCAATCTGAGAACTTAGCGGAGCTGTATGATATGCATAACGCGGGTGCAGTAGCATTTACCAATGGAGATAAGGCGGTGAGCAATGGATTGCTCAAAAAAGCACTATTATACACCAAGCCTTTTGGTGCTAAGATTATCACTCATCCAAGCGACAAAAGCCTTGAACAAGGAGGCAGTGTAAACGAAAGCGAAACCACCATACATACAGGACTGAAAACGAGTTCTTCGCTTGCGGAGTACGTGAATGTACGAGAACAAATAGAAGTTGCTCGCTACTGCGATTCTCCTATTCATTTTAGCTGCATATCAACCAAAGAGTCAGTAGAGCTCATTCGTCAAGCGAAAAAAGAAGGAGTAACTGTTACATGCGATGTGAGTATATTCAACCTCTGTTTTACTGATAAAGAAGTGCTTGGTTTTGATGAAAACTTTAAGCTATATCCACCTCTACGTAATGAGGATGATAGAAAAGCCTTGGTAGCGGGTGTAAATGATGGGACTGTAGATGCGATATGTAGTAATCATAATCCGCAGAATGTAGAATCCAAGCAGGTAGAATTTGACTATGCCGATAATGGTGCATTAAGTTTGCAACTGCTGCTGCCTTGGTATACGAAATACCTTAGTAAAGAGATAGATAAAGACACCTTCATCGCTGCACTTACCACTAAGCCAAGAGCGATTTTGGGATTAGAGAATTCTGCTTTTAATCAAGGGGAAGTAGCTAATATCACCGTAATTGATATGGAAAATAGTTGGATGTTTGATGGAGATACAAATCAGTCGTTAAGCAAAAATTCACACGAGTGGGGTCAAGAGCAACAAGGCAAAGTGAAAGCGGTATTTCATCAATTTAAATTTAACCTTTTTTAACCTAATATAACACCATGGAACAGTACAAACCAGCAATCAAACAAGGAGCAATTATGGCAGTTGTGAGTATTTTAATCTTCTTGGTACTCTATGCAATAGATCCCATGATATATGCTAAACCCAAAGGATGGGGGATTATGCTCGTAGTCAATTTTCTAGCCCTACCTATTTTGTTTATCGTGTTAGGAGTAAAAAATACAAAAGGAAATTTTACCTATTACAAATTTGGTAATGCTTTGGCAGCAGGGATGGTAACGGGTATTGTTTCATCACTTATTGTATTGGTATTCAATATTCTTTTTATCACAGTTATAGATACAGCTTGGGAAGAGCAAATGGCTCAAGAGGTGCTTAATAGTACAGAGGAGTTAATGGAGCGTATGGGAGCACCAGACGAGGCTATTGAAGAGGCTATAGCACAGGCAAAGGAAGGCGGAGCTGGAGAGCCTCAAGGTGTATATGGACAAATGAAAGGTACATTGTCTGGTATCGGGTGGTACTTGATTTTATCTTTGATTGTTGCTGCTATTTTCAGGGATAAAGAACCGAGATTTGAACCTGAGATTGACGACATAGGAAATTAACATTGGATATATCGATAGTAATACCGCTGCTCAATGAAGCAGAATCGTTGCCTGAATTACACGCTTGGATAAAGCGAGTAATGGATGAGAATAAGTTAAGTTACGAGGTCATTTTCATAGATGATGGAAGCACGGATGAGTCCTGGAATATCATCGTAGGGTTGCAACAGCAATATAATGAAGTAAAGGGACTGAAATTCAGACGAAACTACGGGAAGAGTGCTGCTCTGAACGAGGGTTTTGCGATAGCTCGAGGTAAGTCTGTATTTACGATGGATGCCGATTTGCAGGATAGTCCTGATGAATTGCCCGAGATGCATCGAATGCTATGGGAAGAGGACTACGACCTAGTAAGCGGCTGGAAGAAAAAACGCTACGACCCTATTACTAAAACCATACCTACCAAGTTGTACAATTGGGCCACTCGCAGAATGAGTGGTATATATCTGCACGATTTTAATTGTGGGCTCAAAGCTTATAAAAATGAGGTGGTGAAGAGTGTAGAGGTATACGGTGAGATGCACCGTTATATTCCCGTAATGGCACACCGCAAAGGCTATAAAAAAATAGGAGAGAAGGTGGTACTACATCAAGCTCGAAAATACGGTGAAACCAAGTTCGGACTTAGTAGGTTTGTACGCGGGCCACTAGACTTATTGAGCATCATATTTGTGTCTAAGTTTGGTAAACGCCCTATGCACTTTTTTGGTTTTTGGGGAGCTATTGCCTTTCTATTCGGTTTTGGCCTTACCACGTTCGTGTTGGTTCAAAAATTGGTAGCGATTACCCAAGGTGTACGTAAAACCTTGGTGGCTGACAATCCGTTGTTTTATCTCGCTCTAGCTATGCTTGTTGTGGGTTCGCAATTATTTATGGGTGGTTTTTTGGCAGAAATGATTAGTCGCAACGCACCTAATAGAAATAATTACGAGATTTCTGAAAAACTCGGTGTTGGGACAGATGAAAGTGCTTAGAAATCTTCTTTTCTTTTCGTTTTCATGAAAATTTTAACTGAAAATGCAGCTTTATTAAAATTTACGTGGCAACTATAAAAAAGAAACATATCGTAATAATAGGTCCTGCCTATCCGCTACGTGGCGGCTTGGCGACGTATAATCAACTATTGGCTATCAAGCTGCAGGACCAGGGCCATCAGGTGCGTATAGTCACCTTCAGTTTGCAGTATCCGAGTATCCTATTTCCTGGTAAAACACAGTACAGCACCGACCCAAAGCCTGAACACCTCGATATTGAGGTGAGCTTGAATTCGGTGAATCCTCTCAATTGGGTACGATTGGGAAGGAAACTCAAAAAAGAAAAGCCGGACTTGATTATTTTTCGGTATTGGATGCCATTTATGGGGCCTTGTCTCGGCACCTTGGGTAGAATTGTCAGCAAGAATAAGCATACGAAAGTTATCGCTATAGCCGATAACATTATACCACATGAGCAACGCTTTTTCGATTCAGCATTCACACGATATTTCGTAGGCGGGTGCGATGGTTTTGTTACCATGAGTGAGTCAGTGCTTTCGGACTTAAAACAATTTACCACCACCAAACCTGCGGCGTATAATCCACATCCCATGTATGAGAGTTTTGGTCCTCAGTTGGAGAAGGCAGATGCACGAAAAAAACTAGGACTCCAAGAAGATGGAAAGTATTTACTATTCTTTGGCTTCATTCGTAAGTACAAAGGCTTAGATATATTGTTGCGTGCATTTGCTGACAAGCGAATACAGGAAGCAGGAATAAAACTGATTATCGCAGGAGAATATTACGATAAGCCTGATGATTATCAGGCGATTATAAAAGAGTGTAATTTAGAAAATGCACTGGTGCAAGCCAATGATTTTATCCCAGATAGTGAGGTGAGTACTTACTTTAGTGCTGCCGATATGGTGGTGCAGACTTATAAAACAGCCACCCAGAGCGGGGTAACACAAATAGCTTACTACTATCATAACCCGATGCTCGTAACAGACGTTGGCGGCCTAGCTGAGCTCGTACCTCATAATAAAGTAGGTTATGTAACCTCCCCCGATATCAATGAAATAGCAGATGCCATTCTAGATTTTTATAGTAATAGTCGAGAAACTGCATTTATAGAAAACATCAAAACCGAACGCTTACGTTTTACTTGGGATAGTATGATTGCTAAGCTGTTTGAAGTAGGGGAGGTGTAGCTCAGCTATCTTTCATTAATAACTAGGATCTTATTCGTTATTATGCTGTTATTTGTTTGCACACGAATAACGTAATTGCCATGTTTTAATAACCCAATAACCACGCTAGCTGTGCTGCCCTCTAACTTGTAAGAGGGGAAGTGGGTTTTCCCTAAAGCGTCCATTACCGTGATTTTCTCAATGTGCATACTGCCAATGGTTTGGATATGAATGCTGCTCGAGGCAGGATTGGGCCATATCCTGATAGCCTCAGAGTGAGAGGGAATAGAGTTGAGCGAGTCGTGGAGTACTTTTACTTCTAAGGTATCGCGATCCCAGCAACGTGGAATTTCGTCATACTCTGGAGCTAATACTACTTGGTATAATCCTTCTTGTTGAAACTTATGTATGACACTATTATTCTTCCTGTTGTTTTCCCTATAGCTCACACCATCTCCCATTTCCCAAACTATTCTTGTGTACGGAGAATCTAGGTCTGCCACGTACTCTGTAGGGTGACCAATATAGGTAGGGTTCGTGGATGCGGTAATAAATGCTGACGGAGTTGGGTGTACTACAACTACCATTTTTCTTTTGTTTAAAAAATTATTGTTTGTATCTGGGAATATCCGACTGCATCTATTTGACCCAGTAAAAACGTCTTCCATTAGAAGATACAGCTCATAAGTGCCAGGTTCTCTGTAGGTGTGACCCAATGTATTTCCAATAGATATTGTGTTGCTACGCCATCCATCTCCCCAATCCATTTCAAATACTGGGTCCGTCAATGGATTTCCTGTGCTGAAGTTTACAACTTCAACTTTTTCACCTTGACAGATTTCTGCTGTATCTCCAATATCAACGATATGATTTCCATAATAAAATTTGGGCTGTGGGCCTGGAATTGAAATTGCTTTTTTGATGGAATCGATACATCCTTTGGCAGAGAATATTGTCAACATAACCTCAAAGGTGCCAGCAGAAGTATACTCGTGTGACGGATTCTGCAGTGCACTTTTACGCGTGCCGTCTCCAAAATCCCAAAGCCAAGATATGATGCTGTCTGTTTCTAATAAAGAAGAAGAGTCTGAAAACTCTATAATGGTATTGCAGCTAATGATAATTAAGTTAGTATCAAATTGGGCATGCGTAGACTCACAAGTTTGTCCTAATAAGTAGTTGCTTAACAGTATTGTTATCGAAAAAAGTAGCGTTCTACAATAGTTAAGGCGTTTGCATAATTGCAATAGTTGCCTCTCTTATTGAGTTCTAGTACTGGCTTTCAAATGCCCCAATATCAGGAGTAGCATCGCGTTGTCTGTCGCAGTGGTCCTCAGTGATGGCTGGAGATACTAGTATGGCTTTGTCCTTCGCTATTGGTGCGTTAGTAGAGTCGAGGTCTAAGTTGAAATTATAGGCGTCTATGAACAGATTTTCATCTGTTTTTCGAATATTGGTAGAGCCGGTAGCAAAGTATATGTCTTCTTCACTTTTGAGTAAATTATAAGCAATGACAGATTGTGAGTCTATGGTACCCTCTAAGTCTCCTAATATTTCACCTTCTCTATTTATGCCATCTATGATATTATTTAGGAAGGTGAATTTAAGATCATATGTTTCTAGAATAGCATTTGTAAATGGGTCACGCAGCGTGCTGAGGTAGGCAAAAGTGGGGTTGTTTCGACCAAAGTCTCTTCCTCCAGTATAAAAGGTGTTATGAATGAGCGTGTAATCTCCGCCTCTATCGCCCAAGAAGGTAAATCGACCGCAATTGGTACTTACACAGTTTTCGGCATATATAGTGCTTCCTCGTCCGCTTATTCCATCAAAACTCATATTCCGAATCATCGTTTTGCGAAGCGTCACATTACGAGCTCCTGATAATCCAGGGGTCGAGTCGCAGTAAATGCCTACGGTACCATTTTTAATGGTGGCGTGCTCTATAGTACTGCCGTAGCTCGGGTGACTTATCCATATACCACCCCACTGACCAGCTTCCTCCTCCCAGTCGGGTTGCAGTCGGTCTCCCTGCATGAGTACAGTCTCATCTTTGGTGCCGCGTATATCTACTTGTCCTTCTATAAAAAGCCAACTGCGAGGAGCAAAGTGAAGTTGCATGCCTTTCTCAATGGTTAGTTTCACATCGGGTTTTACGTAGCAATAGCCATATACTACAATAGGCAATTTGGTGTTTGCCCAGGTGGTATCCTGCTCTATACTATCCCTAAATATGTAGTGGGCATCTTGTCCCCAGCCTATGAGCATAGTCTTGCTTTCGTTTCCGTTAGTATTAAAAAGTAAGGAATCTCTGATGATAAGTGGATTGAAATCAGTACTATTATTATTGGGGTCTGGGTGTACTTCTACAAAAAGAAAAATACTATCGTTGGGGGATATTTCGATGTCGGTAAAGTCAAAACCGGGTTCTCCGTCTACATTGAGCCTAAAGTGAGATTGACTTCCTCCGGCTAGTCTAATGCTTGTGCGAATGCTTTCATTGTATGGGTTTTTTATAAGAATCTGCTTATTTACAGACAATGGTCTACTGCTAGAAGCTTTGGTAAATACAGTGTCAAACCAAAGGGTGTCGCTGTTTACCGTCACATTATGACTAGGGTCTAAGGTGAATTTTTCCTTACGGCACGCAGAGAATATGCTTAGTATGCCAAGCGTGAAAAGGATGTATTTGCTCAATAGCTTCATGTACAATGATAACGTGCTCACAAAGGAAATATTTTAAATGACATGCTACTTCCCTCATGACGATAAGTTAGGTAGAAAAGCACACATTCTGTAATGTTCTATAATAGCCAAACATTGCAGGTTATCTTGGTGAATAAAGGAGAAGAGTCTTGCGTTGATGTTTATAATCAGAGATATAAGTTAGGTGCGAGCAAAGTGCATGTGCCACTAAGGTTCATGAACAAAAATAGCTCGGCATTTCTGCCGAGCTATTCCTTTCGCGTCCTCACCTGGACTCGAACCAGGGACCTATTGATTAACAGTCAACCGCTCTAACCAGCTGAGCTATTGAAAACCAGTGTTTTACACATTAAAATAAGTTTAACTGTCTAAGCACTGCCTAATGAAATTACAATTTCCTAAAGTTCACACTGATTCTTTAAAAAAAGTATTTGTATCCTTCAACATTAATAATAAGAGATATAGGCTTTATAACGGGAAGAGAATCAACTCAACCACAGATCCCAACTATTATCCTATTGACCAAAGATTATCCATAGCTAAAGTCCTAGCAGCTGAGATCTACAGCTACCTATTAAATGGGGGTGTTTTATTATCACATAGATCTAACAATTTGGTATGTGGTAAACTCTCAGATCTTGATTATATCAAACAAGCCTTGGAATCAAAACTAACTGGTGATTACTCTGACAAGTATAAGTCTATGCTTCAGTTTAGTTTTAACTGTTTAGAGCAAGAAATAGGTGCTTCAAAAATTGACGTTAAGGGCCTTAAAAATATTCTTGCATATTGCTCTGGAGTTTCTCATAACACCCTCAGAAGGCACATAAATGTGCTCATTAATAAAGCTGTATCCTTAGGAATGGAGAGTAATCCGATGACTGAGATAAAAAGTAAGAAAGCTAAGGCTATTATTGGGATGCAGATTAATTTTACTCTTAAGTAAGAAATAATCTAAAATATAGCATCATAGTGGATGATGCTATATTTTAGATTACCTTTGCACCATCATTTAGCCTTCTTAGTTAAGTAAGAAATTTACATTTTTAATAGATAGTAAGTTGATCAAAAATAAAGAAATATACACGAATATATATTCGTCGGAAGACTTTTTATTAAATAACAATTCGAAATATTCAATGAGTTTAACAAAACGTATTTTCGATTTGTTTATTTGTTTATTAATATCCCCCATTGTGATTTTACTAGTTTTTTTAATTGCTTTAGTGTATCCAATTTTTGGTGGCTTCAAGATTTTTTTTTGTCATGAACGGATTGGTCTAAATGGTAAAGAATTTAACCTATATAAAATTCGTACATATACGGAAAATAGGTCAGGTCATCTAAAAATTGTAGATAAAGATGAATTAGAAATTATTCCTGTAATTGGCAATTTTCTTCGATTATCAAGAATAGACGAATTGCCTCAAATATTGAATATTTTAAAAGGTGAAATGAGTTGGATTGGTCCTAGACCAGAGCAATCTAAGTATGTCAAGGATATAATTTTTCAAACTCCCGAATATAAATTAAGGCACATAGTTAGACCAGGAATAACTGGCCTTGCTCAGATTAACAATCCTAGTGCAAAAGTTAAAGATTATAATGAAAAGTTAAAATTCGACCTGGAATACATCAGTAAATCAGGCCTATTTTTTGATCTTAAAATCTTTTACATAAGTCTAGTTATAATATTAAAAAATATTTTTAAATCCAATTGAGGTAAATAAAATGTATAGATTAAAATATTTTGCAACTTGCACATTCTTTTTCATCACACAATTAGTTTTTTCTCAAAGTTGGCTTGGAAGGAATCTTAGTGATATTAATGTAACTGAATTATCAAAATCAGAAAGAGATGAGCTAAAAAACGCTGCGAAACTCCAAGGTTTGAATGACGCGGATTTAGAGGCTGTATTAAGATCAAGAGGTGTCAGTTATGATAAAACAAAAGAAAAAATATCTACAACAAAATCAGGATATACTATTGATACTACATCTAACAAACGTAAAAGAGTCGATGAAAATATACTTCAAAGTACCGTCGCTATATACGGCCAAGAATTATTTGGAGAAAATGGTATTGATTTTTTTCCTAATAACAATATTGCTCCAACATCTGATTATGTTTTAGGTCCAACTGATGAACTTGCAATAAGTATTTTTGGTTTACAAGAGGAAAATATCGATGCTACCATTTCGAGTAATGGAACTATTAAAATCCCATATGGCGGTCAAATAACTTTATCTGGACTAACTATTTCAGAGGCGGAACGTCTTTTAATAACCAAATTAAAAAAAGTTGGTTTCTATTCCTTGAGTAATGGTCAAAGCAAACTTAATATACAGATTACTAAGTTTAGAACCATAAGAGTTATGGTGTGGGGTGCTAAACAATCTGGTGTTTTTTTATTACCAAGTACATCCACAGCTTTTCATGCTTTATTTTCTGCTAATGGTCCTGGATTAAACAGAAGTTACCGAAACATAAATATAATAAGAAATGGAAAAATAGTCAGTAACATTGACTTATACGAATTGTTGTCAATGGGCACAAACTCCTCAGATATTACGCTAAAAGATAATGATATAATCTTCATACCATTTTATGAAAGAAGAGTTCGTTTAAGAGGTGAAGTTAAAACACCTGCGGTATTTGAATTATTACCAAATGAGAACATTTTATCTGCTATAAAATATAGTGGTGGTTATACAGAAATAGCATATGAAGATGCCGTTGAAGTAATACGATATGGTACCAAACAAAAAGAATTTTTCAATTTAACACAAGATGGGTTAAATAATTTCAAAGTTCTTGGCTCAGAAATTATTACCATTCCATCGATCTTAAATAACTTCAAGTACAGAGTTAAAATTGACGGGGCTATAGAAAGACCAGGATATTATTCTATGGCAAATGGATTAGATTTAAAAAAAGTCATAGAAATGGCTGGGGGGGCTAAAAAAAGCGCCTTAAATGATTACATCGTAGTTGCAAGTAAACCTGTGGATGCAAGGAAATATTATTCTTCATATAATTTAGATTCAGTACTAGCTGGCACTTTAAAAGTTGATCTTCGTGAAAATGACGAAATTTTAATAGGTGACAGTTTAGATTTGTATCCTCTCGATAAAGTTAAAATTTTTGGTGATGTTATTAATCAAGGTGAGTTTGAATATGGTTCTAATTTATCGATTTCTAAATTATTATACTTAGCAGGTGGATTTACAAAAGAAGCACTAACAACAAGTATTTTAATATCTAGAAAGATAGAAGATGAAAGTAAATTATCAGTAGTTGATAAAATAAATTCTAAAAGAGATTTTTGGAATGACGATAATCTAAATGAATATCTTCTTAAGCCAGGTGACATAATTACTGTGTCTAAAAATCCTTTTTACCGAGAACAAATTAGTGTAACCCTAGAAGGTGAATTTAATATCCCAGGAGTTTATCCTATTTCTGCTGTAAATCAGAAATTGGATGAACTCATTGAAAAAGCTGGTGGAATAAGTAAATATGGGGATGTAGATGGTAGCTATTTGATAAGAATAAAGTCCCGTACGAAGTTATCTAATTCCGCAAAAACTAGTGAATATGAAATGCTTAATGAGCTCTACCAGTCAGATACACTCACTAAAAATTTAATGCAACTAAAAGAGGACAGTACTGTATTCGATACAATTGTAATTGGTGGATACGGAAATTTCGATAAAATTGCTAGTGCTTTGACTCTTAAATCTGGCGATCGCTTTGTAGTACCTTCTCTTGAGTCAACGGTTAAGGTGAGAGGAGCAGTGTATAACGAAAACATACTTGTTTACACAGAAAATAATTCAATATCGCAATACTTATCATCAGCAGGTGGCCTTACTGAGGCAGCTAAGAGAAATGACATTTATGTACTCTATTCTAATGGGATGAGTTCTAAGTCTAAAAATTTTTTAGTGTTTTCAATTAGACCTAAGTTAAAACCTGGATGTACAATTATTGTACCTTACAAAAAGAATACAAATAATTTTTCATCCAATTTGTCATCTACTGAAAAGGTTACTCTGTATTCTGTTGTGGCATCCACAGTTTCATCTATTTTATTTATGATCAATCAGATTACTCTGTAGTTGTATCATAATGATAAGAAATAACGTATTAAATCGAGGTGCATTATACAACCTTTTAGGAACAGGAATCCCATTACTTATTGGACTTATATCTGTCCCTATTTTACTGAGATCATTAGGCAATCAAACATTTGGACTTTTAACCCTTATCTGGACTGCGATAGGGTACTTTGGACTTTTTGATTTTGGAATTGGTAGAGCTTTAACCCAACAAGTTGCTTCATATCGCTCAAATCAAAATCCTAGCATAGGTTCCCTTATTAGAACTGGTTTGATTTCTGTAATAATACCTGGAATAGCAGGCGCATTTATAATGTATTATGCATCAATATATTACATAAATGAATTACTTATAATTGATGCTGGAAGTAAGAAAGATTTAATGCGAGCATTTTCATATGCGGCTTGGTCTATTCCTTTAGTTACCCTTAGTTCTGGACTCAGGGGTATCCTTGAGGGGTTTGAGGATTTTGCTAGATCTAGTTTTCTAAGAGGCACATTAGGAGTTTTAAATTTTCTAACGCCAATGATTATAGTACTACTCGGGGATAATTCTTTATTCCATATTGTACTAAGTTTGATTATATCAAGAATGATTATAGTGCTTTTGAATACGTATTGGGTCTTCCCTTTTATGAAAACCAACCAAATAACAGATAAAAAAATAGTACTAAGTAATCTAATAGATCTTTTAAAATTTGGTTTCTGGATGACAGTTTCGAATATTGTTGGTCCATTTATGGTTGCTGCAGATCGATTTATAATTGCATCAATTTTAGGAGCATCAATACTATCTTATTACACTGTACCTCAAGACATTGTTCTGAGACTTCTAATAATACCAGCTGCAATAGCTACAGCTTGGTTTCCTCGCTTTGCTAAGTTGAATACATATTCAGATATTCAAAAAAGCAAGGAATTGGCCAGTCTGGGTTATAAATATATATTTTTAATTTTGGGACCAATATGTATGACGTTAGCTCTTTTTTCTAAAAAGTTATTAGAAATATGGATCAATATAGAATTTGCTGAAAATACCTGGTTGATAGCCTTGATACTTTTAATTGGTATTATTTTTAATGCTTTAGCACACATTCCTTTAGCTTCTTTACAGGCTACTGGCAGGGTTAAAACTACTGCTTTTATACACGTAGGTGAGCTATGTTTTTATTTGCCGTTATTGTTTTATTTTGTACCTTTATTTGGAATTGAAGGTGCCGCCGCAATATGGACATCACGGGCTATTTTAGACTTTGTATTTTTATTTATTTTTAATCACTATAAGTTCAATGATTATTCAAAATTATAACCAAAAGGAAGAAACATATTTTAATAATGCAAGGTTGGATATCCTTCCTCTTTTACCAGAATATTCTGAGTCTATTCTTGAAATTGGATGTGGAAATGGGGCAACATTAAAATATTTGAAAGCTCACGGAAAATGTAAAGAAAACACAGGAATCGAATTAACAGAGTATGCTGCGTTAGAAGCCAAACAATTTATTGATAATACTTTAATTGGTGATGCAGAGGGAATTATTAATACATTAGAATCAGATTCATACGATTTAGTTTTGTGTCTTGATATACTTGAACATCTCGTTGACCCTTGGTTAATGATTAAACAAATCTCAAGGGTTCTTAAAAAGGGTGGGGTCATTATTTCTAGTATCCCTAATATTAGAACTATTAGAGTTATAGGTAAGTTAGCTATTTTAGGGGAATTTGATTACACCAATATAGGAATAATGGATAAAACACATTTACGTTTCTTTACCAAGAAATCGGCATTAGAGCTTTTTAACACTGATACATTGGAAGTTGACCTTTGGATTCCTAGCCCCTTTGCAGATACGAGTAAATCCTCTGTATTCAATACTATCACTTTTGGATTTTTTAGAGATCTTTTAACTGAGCAATTTTTAATTAGAGCGGTAAAAAAATAAGTATGGTTAGACCTTTTGCATTATGTTTTGTAACATATTATCCGGATAAAGATTTATTCATAAGAATTAAACGTGCTCTAGAAGAAGGTTATATCATTTATATATGGGACAATACTCCAAGCGATGAAAAAACTTCCCTTAATTTTAAAGAAAATAACCTGTTTATTTATGGAAACGGAATCAATACAGGAGTCGGTTTTGCTCTCAATAAATTACTTAATCTTGTTCATAGTGATGGGTTTAATTTAGCACTGTATTTTGATCAAGATACGTTATTTTCAGTAGATAGTCTTAAATGGATTTATAAATGGTTGAATTATCATGGGATGAATATTGATGAAACTGCAGTTATAAATTTTAAATCTAATACTCCACAAAATGATATTGATAAATCCAAACTTGAAAATGCATATTTTGTAATTAGTTCTGGTTCTTTATTTAAACTTAAAAATATAAGCACTATTGGATGGCATAATCCAAAATTATTTATTGAGTGTGTTGATTATGACCTATGCGCTAGGGCACATTTCTTGAAATTTAAAGTTTCACAAGTTTCCGGTTGCCCAGAATTGAATCACGATAAATTACAACCCTTTACTTATGTCAATATATTAAATAAAAAAGTTAGATTTAGGTTATATTCAATCGAACGAAATCTTAATTTCACATATAATTTATTACTGTTGACATTAAAATCATTATTTAAAGGTTGTTTTATGCTATCTTGGCGTTTTTTTAGGAATATTATAACTCATTTATCAAATCAAATCAGAGCTATATTCTTAGGGGCTATAAATATGATAACTATAGTTAAATAAAGATGGAAATTGGAATTGTAACTTATGGTGAACCGCATGATTTTGATAAGATGTTCAAGAAATATTTCCCTAATGCGAAAATCCTAGTCCTAAATAATAAAAAGGGTAGTGCTAAAGTTCCACAAATCCAAGGTAGTAACACAAATTATGAGTTTAGTGGATATCTCGAATTATCCAACTATTTTTCTAATTCTGGCCCATATATAATGTTTAACGATACTTTGTTTACTAGTCATCTTACAAAAGGTTGGCTTTGGTTGATATATAAATTTTTACTCGTAATTAATAATGATAAAAATTGTATATATGGTGACCTAAGATTTGATGGGGCCAAGTTTGAAGAGAGACCAAATCCTTTTTTAGCTTCTTGGTTATTTGTAATACCTAATTCTGAAGCCTTAAAAAATTTTCAAGTTAATTTAAAGTCTGTTATCGATGGCAAATCAAGTTTTGTTAGTAAAGAGTATAAAGAGTTTTTAAATCAGTGGATTTCACCTAAATCAAAATTCAGAGGATGGCATGGTGATTCTCTTAATACTCTAACAAAAGTAAGAAAAGAAAAATGTATAATTCTTGAGCATCGATTAAGCAGAGTACTTAAAATGAATGGTATGAAGTTAAGTAGTGTCGGTGTAAATAATCCTATTATTTACAAGCTATTAAGAATAGTAGATCGTGTAAACACGCGTTTAATTGCTCTTAAAATAAAATCATTATATTAGTTAAACAATATGAAATCACAAAAACCATTAACAAATACAGATGCATCATTAGGTGATATATTGAATCAATTATCAATCTATTTTTTTCGAGTTAAGACCAATTGGAAGATTTTCGTTAAATGTATAATTGTTTTTGGAATATTGGGCTCTACAGTGGGGCTTTTATTCCAATCTGATAAGAAAAAAGCTGCTTACATTATTGCAGCAGAAGAAGAGGGCCCATCAGGAATGGAGGGACTTTTAGCGCAATTTGGATTAGATGCTGGAGGTTCTAACCCTGGAGGTGTTTTTGAAGGTGAAAGTTTAGTTCATTTGTTCAAAATACGATCTATGATTGAGCGAACGCTTCTATCAGAAGTTAGCTATAATAATAAAAAGGTAGTTATAGCTGACTTATTTTGGAATGATCTTAGATCATCTAAACAGAAGGTTTTCGAAAAAGTTAAATTTTGCAGTGATAGAAGTATGCAAAATAGTGTTTCAGATAGTGCAGTTTACCTTTTGTTTAAATATGTAAATAAGGAGTTATTGTCTGTTTCAAGGCCAGATAAAAAACAAAGTTTTGTCACGGTAAGTTGTTCTCATGAAAATCCCGATTATGCTATGATTTTTACTAAATCCTTGATTGATAATGTGATAGATTTTTACACTGAGACCATAACTAAAAAAGCACGTTATAATCTTGATGTTCTTCATAGGGAAGTTGATTCAGTGCAAAAAGTATTAAATAATAATTTGATCAGCGATGCTCAGTATACCGATTTGAACATCAACCCATTAATGCAAGCTGGCCGAATTAATCAAAATAGATCAAAGATTGACCTACAAATTACTATAACATTATATGGTGAATTAATTAAAAGTTTGAAATTAGCAGAAGTTTCTTTGCGAAAGCAAACACCATTGATTCAAATTATAGAGACTCCACAATATCCTCTAGAGAATGTTGGATTGAAATGGTGGCATTATCTTTTAGCAGGAGTAGGGTTAGGGTTTATCGTTGCATTTTATTTTGCCAACTGGAGCAGTCAAAAAGAGTTAGAAATACATTAGAAATATGACTAGAATAAGACGTATTCTGGGTTTCCTCTTGTATTTACCGAACATAATGCCATTTTCAGCATTATTTTCTGCAGAAATATTTCCTTGGGCTTTTATATATGCTCTAAGAAAAGATACCCGGTTAACATTAAATTATGGCATCTTTTTAGCATATATAATACTATCTTCTTTAATTTTTTTGGGTTCATTCTCAAATTTTTTAATTCCAGCAAGAGCCTTATTTGCATTAATTAATGCATCCATGATATTTTTCTTACTTGTCAATATTAGTAAGAAAGAGTATTCAACTTTGACTAATATTTTCCATATAGTTTTCACTGTAAATATCATATTGTGTATAGTTCAGTTTCTTGGAATTTTTCCTCCTTTTTTGGAACCGGTATTTCGAATTTTTATTGAAAGATTTACACACGAAATATATGGTGGAGGTAGAGGTGTAGCTGGGTTATTTGCGGAACCATCATATGCGAGTATGGCCATTCACTATTATTTTGCATTTTTTATGTTGAGTAAAAAAATAAATCCCAAATCTATTATTGGTATTGGTGCTATCGTTGGCATCATTTTTTTTGATTTATTTATAATCCGTTCTGTAACTGGTGTAATTATGATAATTCTATACCTAGCTAGCTTACAAAAAATTAAGGATTTATTGAAAACGGGGGTAATTTCTATTGTCCTTTTAAGTGCTGTAGTTTATAATGTGGGTCAATCGCCTAATGCACCTCGATCAATCGAAACCGCATATGACTTCTTTAAATATGGCGCATATCAAGATCCAGTTCCATGGTTATTGGAACAATCCGGTTTTAGATTTGTAAGTGTTTGGGCATCATATAAATATGGCTTTACCCATCCCTTTGGTTCTGGAGTCGGTGGATGGGGTCCAGCAAGTATTCAGGCCATGGATGACATAGGGGTAAAAGCTTCTGCTATGAGTTTTTTTGCCTCTGCCATGGGTTCAGAGTATCAAGGAGTGAGACCTACCTCTTTTGCGGCAGGACTTATGTTAGAAACTGGTATCGTAGGGCTTCTACTATTTATATCATCTTTCTATTCTTTTATTTTGAGGCGTGAGCTATATGTTGATATTCATACACGATCTATAGTGATATTTTTTTTGTTTAATATATTTGCATTAGGAAGTATTGGGGATCCTCTTCCTTTTATATTTTTTGCATTAGCATATAGATCCATAATAGAACCTACCTCAGAAGTTAATGAGTAATCCTCTTATTTCTATAATAATGCCCTGCTATAAAGCAGAAAATACCATTGATTATTCTTTAAAGGGTATTTTAAATCAAACATATCAAAATTGGGAGCTATTACTAATTATAGATGGGAGTAATGATATTCTACTTGATAAAGTGAAGTCTTCTTCAAAAAATGATAAAAGAATAAAAATAATTTACTCAAAAAATAATAGAGGTGTCATAAGAACTAGGAATATTGGCATTAGACTTTCAGCTGGTTCTTGGATAGCATTTTGTGATGCAGATGATTACTGGTTACCACACAAGCTAACTGACCAAATATTAAAAGCGAAAGAAGAAAATGCAAGTATTATTTGTTCTGCATTCTGTTTTTATTATTTAAGAAGTAATAGGTTAGATCTAATACAAACAAAGAAAATCATAGATTATTCTGTGATGTTAAAAACTAACGCAATACCAATGAGCACAGCTATTTTAAAAGTCGATTCATATGGCAAGCATTACTTCCCAGCCATTCCTGATAATTTCGTGCACGAAGATTATGCATTTTGGCTTACTATTCTTAAGAATAGATCAATTAAGATAGCATACATAAGTAAGGTATCTACTCATATTTTAAAATCTCATAGATCTCGCTCATCTAATAAATTACTAAGCGCAAAATCTCACGCTTATGTACTTTCAAATTATACGACATTACCGAAGCATAGAATAGCCTTATTAATGATTAGCTATATATACAATGCAATACTAAAAAGATATTCAAGTAGATTATCTCTCAATTAGACATAAAATATGATTTTAAATAATTACAGTAAGATAATAATAAAAGCATCATTTTATTTATCATTGATTCCCCTATTAAGTTCAAATATTATGGCTCAAAGTATTCCTCTTGGGATGCCATTTTTTGATGAAGCAGTTCGTCGATCACAGCTTATGGGTTTAGTCAATGAAAATGCTTCATTTATGATACGACCAGTCCACCCTAAACTAGCTTTTGGTATAGAAAATCCGAATGGGAATGATTCATTACTTTATCCCACTGATACGAATCAATATGCAAAGTTTGCTGACACCAAGTTGCTAGATGGTAAGATTAGATTTAGCCTTTTACCGGTATATACACATACCAGAAGGAATGGTCATCATCCTTACGGTTGGGCTGATGGCCCAATGATTCCAGCAAAAGGGTTACAACAGTATATCTCAGCTGGTGTATATGCTAAAGCTGGGCCTCTTGAATTACAATTTCGCCCGGAGCTTGTACGAGCACAGAATCAGGAGTTTCAAAACCCCCCTTTCAGAGCTAGATCTATCGACTTTCCAGAAAGAATGGGACAAGATCCCTATGCTGAGAATTTTATGGGACAATCCTTTGCAAAGTTGAATTTTGGCCCTATTACTGCTGGTTATTCATCAGAAAATATATGGTGGGGTGCTGGTGTCAAAAATTCAATTATAATGAGCAATAATGCTCCAGGTTTTGGTCATTTTACCATAAATTCTAACAAGCCTATTAAAACTAGGAGCGGAACCCTGGAGTTTCAAATGGTAGGTGCTAAATTAAAACATTCAGGTTTTAAATATCCACTTCGCTATACAGCAGGTGAATGGCCACCCATTGCAGCTAATGTCGTTGTAGATTCAAGTGCACCTGAATTTCATAGTTATTTCAATGGTGTAACCTTAGTTTATCAACCTAAATGGACGCCTGGATTGTTTTTTGGTGCTACTCGAGTTGTCCAAGCTGTTGGAGAACCAAATAAAATATCTGATTACTTTAATGTTTTATATTTAAGTCCTCGTAATGAGCAGATTGGTGGCTCTGGTGCTTTTCAAAGAAATCAGATTGTATCCTTATCTTTCAGGTATCTACTTACAAAAGCTAATGCTGAAATATATGGTGAGGTGGGAAGAGAAGACTGGGCATGGGATATGGAAGATTTTTTAACACGCCCAGCTGCGACAACTGCTTGGATGGGAGGGATTAAAAAGTTGCAAAAACTAACTGGTAAAAATAAGTGGTTAGAAATAATGGCAGAAGTAACCAAAATTCAAGCACCCATGGATAACTACCTACAACCCAATTCCACTAGAGGATATAGCTTCTATACTAATGGTAATCAAGTAGGCTGGACTAATCAAGGTCAAGTAATTGGAGCAGGTATTGGACCGGGAAGCAATATGTTTACAGTTGGTGCCACTTATCTCGACGGATTTAGAACTTTTGGATTGCATTTTGAACGTGTGTCTCATAATAAAGATTTATATTATGGTACAATTGACTATCTTTTTTTAGGCGGGACTAACCCTTATTTTAAAGACATAAGCAAAATGTACACTGATTGGGGGTTTTTAATAAATTATCATGATTCATATGGCAAGCTTTTTATTGGTTACAACGTACATATAATGCGTACTTATAATTTTCAATGGAATTATGCGCCAGATGGTGCCGCAGGCGATTTTCGTTTTACTGGAATCAATGAATGGTCTTTAAATTTTGAATTAAGCGCTGTGTATCGTTTTTAAATTTGACGACTTTACGAGAAATATACCGAATTTAACACTGTCCTAAAAAGGGGAAGTCTACAACAAGGGGAGGTCTATATTTTTTGGAGAATACTGCAGCCCTTTTTTTAAGTTATATCCTATAGTCAATTTGGGTTAAGTTCATACGTAATCCGAATCTAAAAATCATATTTAATCTTTCACTTATAGTTGGGTTATTCTCCTTTCTAATAAATAAGCCAGCATCTAGAAATAGATTATGATATACCATGTAATGAGCATCTATTGAAAAAGCCGTTACCATATTCTTAATCCCACTAAACATAGGAACAGCCTGATTTAATGGCCCCAATTGGTTAATTTCATAACTCCGCAAATAATTCCCACCAAAATTTGTGCTTAATAAACTAGTATCTATTCCTTGAATAGAGTGACTAAAAGCAGCTTTAAAATTAAGTCTAGCCAAAGGTTGATATCTTAAAATAGCTATAAATTCTCTTAAATTACTTCCTAATGGATGAGATAGCGACTGATTAAAATGAATCCAATTCTGTGAAATGTCAGAATGTTGGTATAAATAAGGCCGTAATTGATTAACTTCGAGCTGCATATCTAAGTTGGAAACATTTAAAACATTAATGTATTTTAATCCACCTTGATAAGCCCATTTGTTGACCCATGATTGAGATCTACTGAATAGTTCATCTTTTTTGAATTCATCTAACACAAATTGACCGTAAAAAGAGAAGTGATTTTTAAAATTCCATTTCCAATCTATTCCTACAACGGCATTATCGGTACTATTTAATCCGTGATTAACTGCAGTATAAAAAATTAGGGGATTTAAATACGATACATCATAAGAGTTACTTTGAGTACTATCAGATCTATCAAAAATTATATTTTCAAAAAAACCAATATTTAAATTTTTTAAAACATTGATACTTAAATGATGAAAAGCAGAATACTTATTCTTATGAGGAATCCCACTTAAATCCTCTTTTATGTCATCTACTGGTGGTTGATTAATAATTCTTGAATAGTCAACATGTTTTGAGAATAAATTTTGATAATTAAACTTCCAAACTTTTGTATTGAATTTTAAAAATAAGTACGGAGCAGAGAAATCAGAAAGTATCAAAGATCTATAACCATTTCCAATAGAATTATTGTCCTGTCCAAATTGAATATTTATTTCATCAACTGGTGCGAAAACAACATATCCTGATGCATTGAAAAAATCTCTTGAATATGGATTAATTGTTTTAAATAAAGTTGAGCCATTTACTACACCAGAATTAATGTTTTTACGTCTTGTATAATTTGGAAATCTTACTTGATTTTCAATAATTCGAGAATAAAATCCCACCTTTTCACCAATTAATCCTCGTAATTCAATACCCCTACTATTTCTATATGTATTTAATGTATCATATTTATCAAATGCAATATCTAATCCTAATATAGGATTAAGAGTTAATTTAATATCACTTCTGTTCACCAAAACAAAAGAATTTTCAACACTAAATATCTTCTTTTTATTTAAAGTTGGTTTGTGTGTTTTTTTAAACTGACTGAATATGAAATTATCTGTCAATAAATAACTTTTATTAAACTCATCAACTTTACTCAATGGCTTTATAGTATTGGCAAATTGTACAACTGCTTTTCTGCTGAATGGCTTTACAGCACTAAAAATGTTGTTATTTATAGTATCACTTAGTATTTCATATCTATCTGTAAGTTCATAATTAAAAAATCCTGATGTTAAAGGGGACTGTCCAAAAAGATTTAAAGGAATCAAAATTAAAATGAGCCTGTACATCAGACAAATTTAATTTTTATTTAGTTTCTTTCGTTTTAATTCACCTTTTAATTAATGTGCTCCCCATCAAACATACCCCTAATTTCCAACTACAGCAATAACTAATCTATCAAAGAGCCTGTCTTTGAAGTATCTACGGTTTAATTTATAACAAAACTTATCCAGATATAATTGAAGATACTCTTGATTTATTCTGTGATATACGCCTAACAAAGTACGTTTGAGATTAGCAATGGCTATATGTACCCATTGTAGTGTTTTACGAGTACTTACTTTAGACGGCTTCACTGTAATATGAGTGTCTACGTACTTTGAAAACTGGGTGTAGCTTGTACTCATATCGCTAAATACTACTGAACTCTTATCTAAATTTTCTTGAACAAACCCCTCTATTTCATCAGCCTTCAGCCCTTCTAATTGCTTCATTTTAAAGTATCTACATTGTCTAGAGGTCTCTCCGGTCAGTATATCTTCTAGAGGTATAGATTCTGCAGCTACAGCCACGGGACTAACTCTTTTACTTCCTGTACCTCGCTTTAGGTTGTTTCTTACCTTGCTCTGGGTAGCTAACCCTCATCTACTTCTTGCATATCGCTTAGTCCGTATAAGGAGTCTCTATCTCCCATAACACTTTTAAAGGTTTTAATCAATTTTGTTTTTCAGGAGTTAACTGCCTCAGTACTGCCAGAAACAGGTCTAAAAGTTTATCTGGTCTTAAAAAAAATGGAGTTGTAATAATGTGGTAATACCTTAAACAAAAAATTCAAGTATTACAAAATCACTGCCTCAGCACTGCCAGAAAAGACTTAAAAAGTGTATATTTGAGATGGTGTAAAATTCAGGTAGTTGAAACAAAAAAACCCTAAACTATTACTAGTAAAGGGTTTGAGTCGCGCCCTCACCTGGACTCGAACCAGGGACCTATTGATTAACAGTCAACCGCTCTAACCAGCTGAGCTATGAAGGCGTCTTTTGCTTTTTGTTGACTCAGGTTTACTGCCGTCCTTTCAAAAGCGAGTGCAAAAATAGATTTTTACTTGAAAACAGAAATACTTTTTGGATTTTATTTTGGAATAATATTACAGCTCCCTAAACCGGCAACTTTTGTTGTGATTTTTCTCCCTTTTTGTACGAAAACAGCTGGAGTAGCCGCCCCTGCTAATAGGATGTCGCCTGCTTTGAATGGTTGATTGTACTTAGCCGCAAGTCGAGAAGCATTACTGATAGAAAGATATGGGTTGTCTAGGATCGCATTACTGCTATCGCTTTGCATGACTTCTTTGTCAAAAAGGAGGCTCATTTCCAAATCATTAAGCGATTCTGGCAGCGGCTGCCACGCCCCAATTACAAAGGCTGATGATGAACAATTGTCTGCAATAACATCTTCTAGCGAAAACTTGAAATTTTCGTAACGTGAATCTATAATTTCTATGGCTGGAGCACATGCTTGTATGTATGCTGGTATTTCTTCTAGACTAATCTCGCGATCAAGATCTTTTTTGAGTAAGAAGGCTATCTCAGGTTCAGCTCGTGGATGAATAAATTGATTTAGCGGCAGTTCATCGCCATTCTTGTACCACATCTTATCTGTAAGTGGACCCCATATCATATCGTGTACACCCATTTGCTCCATTTTGGCAAAAGAGGTAAAACCCAGCTTGAGACCTACAAATTTTTCTCCACGGGTTAGTCTCTCTGCCATAGAGAGTCGTTGTATCTTATAAGCTTGCTCTTCTGTAAGTGAGGTAGTATGACTTATTTGGGAGGTAACTTTAGCATTTGCGGCGGCTGAATCTAGTGTCTTTGCTATCTCGTTCAAGTTCATTACTGCGAATTTAATTATAGAATTGTGTATTATTCGAAAAAAGTGGATTTACCTAAGAGAAGGATTGTCGATGGATAAAGTACTTTTGCCGCCATGAGTTTATTAGTAATAGGAAGTGTGGCTTTTGATGCCATAGAGACGCCATTTGGCAAAACAGATAAAATAATAGGCGGTGCTGCAACTTACATAGCATTGAGCAGTAGCTACCTTGCAAATAAGGTGAATCTTGTAGCCGTAGTGGGTGGTGATTTTCCTAAAGAAGATATCAAACTACTACAAGACCATGGTGTAGATACTGAAGGTCTTCAGGTTAAGGAAGATGAAAAATCATTCTTTTGGAGTGGTAAATATCATAATGATATGAATAGCCGTGACACCTTGGTTACTGAGCTCAATGTGCTTGCTGATTTTGATCCTGTAATACCTGCGAGCTATCAAAGTAGTGAGTACGTGATGCTAGGAAATCTTAGCCCAGATGTACAACGAAAGGTTATAGAACGAATGGAAAATAAGCCGAAACTCATTGCAATGGATACCATGAACTTTTGGATGGATATAGCTCGTGAGGAGCTAGATAAGACTATTGCTATGGTAGATGTACTCATTATTAATGATGAGGAGGCTCGCCAGCTGAGTGGAGAATACTCGCTCAAAACAGCGGCAACTAAAATTATGGCAATGGGTCCTAAGTATTTGATAATCAAAAAAGGGGAGCACGGTGCATTACTCTTTGGGGAAGATAAGGTGTATTGCTGCCCAGCATTATTGTTGGAGTCTGTATTTGATCCTACGGGTGCGGGAGACACGTTTGCCGGTGGATTCATAGGCTACTTGGCCAAAACTGATGACACCTCATTTAGCAATATGAAACGTGCTGTAATATATGGAAGTACTATGGCTAGTTTCTGCGTAGAGAAATTTGGTGCAGAGCGAATAGTAAACTTAAGCGATTCAGAAATTAATAGTAGGGTGCAAGAGTTTATAGACCTTAGTCAGGTTAAGATTTCACTTTAAAAAAACATTTTGTGACGGCTAATCCCTTCCATAAAATATCAAGTGCCAAAGCTCTTGATTTACTTGCAAATGGTGAGGCTATTTTTAATAGTTATGTTGAAGGGAAGATTAAACTTCTTAAACTTGAGAGTTTTTGTCAAACTATTGAGTTTAGAAATTGTATTCTGTCCTCTTTTTCTGGAGCGGTTACTACGTTTTCATTCTTCGAAGGAAATCTGGTTTTTGAAAATTGTAATTTTGATGATTATTTGGATATTCAAGCTGGAATTAATTCTTGCTTAGTGCGATTTGTGGGAAACACTTTTAATGAATTTGTCAATTTCTTTGATCGTTCGTTTATTGGTGAGGTGGTAGTTTTAAAAAGGCACTAATTTACTTTCATCGGAACAATTAATAACATCTACTGAAGAGATTTTTGTAAAGAATAATATTGGGATACTAAATTGCGAACACGAATAATAGTATAATTTCAACCTTGACTAATTCAAAATTAATCTCGAAAATCTGGAAACAGAAAACAGAACCTGACCAAGCTATGGTGAATGTATTAACGAGCGAACTAAATGCTCCTGAGGTCATAGCAAAGATGCTAGTACAACGCGGAGTGGATTCTCCCGAAAAGGTAAAAAAATTCTTCAATCCACGTATTGGCGATATGCACGACCCATTTCTGATGAAGGATATGGACAAGGCAATAGAGCGAATACAAAAAGCTCAAGAGCAGGGAGAAGGGGTTCTGATATTTGGAGATTACGATGTGGACGGCACTACATCTGTGGCGTTAGCCTATTCTTTTTTCAAAGACAAATTCGACAAGATAGACTACTACATACCCGATAGGTACAAGGAAGGCTACGGAATTAGTAACGATGGGATACACTATGCTAAGGCTAATGGATTGAGTCTCATTATAGCATTGGATTGTGGCATTCGTTCGGTGGATAAAGTGGCGTATGCCTCTTCATTGGGCATCGATTTTATTATCTGTGATCACCATCTGCCCGGCAAAGAGATTCCGGATGCAGTGGCAGTGCTTGACCCAAAACGCAACGATTGTGATTACCCATTCAAAGAATTGGCAGGCTGTGGAATAGGACTTAAGTTGGCTCAGGCTTATTGTCAAGTACACGATTTAGACGAGCGTGACTACCTGCAATATTTAGATTTTGCCACACTTAGCATAGCGAGTGATATAGTTCCCATAGTAGATGAGAATAGAATTATTGCTCACTACGGGCTGAAGATTATAAACCAACAACCACGATTGGGATTGAAGAAACTCATAGAGGTGTCTATCAATAAGACGGACCTCAGTATCGGCGATTTAGTGTTTTACCTTGGACCTAGGATAAATGCTGCGGGTCGTATGGACGATGCCAAAAATGCGGTAAAAATGCTGATAGCCGAGGATAATGAAACGGCTAACACCTTTGCTAATGAGCTACAAACTCAAAATGCAAGCAGGAAGCTCGTAGACCAAAAAATTACGGCTGATTTCCAAGAAATAGTAGCCGCTAATCCCCAATTATTGGATAGAAAAACGCACGTTTTTTATAAAGAAGACTGGCATAAGGGTGTAGTGGGCATAGCGGCAAGTAGGGCCATAGAATTATATTACAGGCCAACGATCATTTTGACTAAGAGTGGAGATGGGGTGTTAGCGGGGAGTGCTCGTAGTGTAAAAGGTTTTGATGTGCACGAGGCTTTAGAAAAATGCAGCGAGCATCTATTGCAGTTTGGTGGGCATATGTATGCCGCTGGTATGACTATGAAAATGGAAAACTTGGATGCGTTTCGTGAGGCTTTTGAGAAAGTGGGAGAGGAGATGCTTACTGAAGAATTGCTTACTCCAAAGGTGTACTATGATGCTAAAATCAATATAGAAGAGGTGAACGATAAGATGCTAAATATCATAAACAAAATGGCCCCCTTTGGTCCGGCAAATATGACGCCTGTCTTTTATGTAAATAATTTGCGAGATGATGGTACAGGGCGTATTATCGGCAAAACAGCAGAACACATACGACTGAATGTGAAGCGTGAGAAGGACTCACTTGCAGCAGTAGGATTTGGTATGGCTGACAAATTGGTGGACATAAAAAAAGCAAGCTCTTTTGAAGCTTGCTTTCAGATAAATGAAAATATCTTTAATGGTAATCGGAGCCTTCAGCTTATGCTGAAAGACGCAAGACCTACCAACGATGTTTAATGTGTTTACGCTTAGTGAGGTTGATGTCTAAAGCAAGGTATCCAACCGCTGAAAAGTTGCTAGAAGTTCCTAGTCGTGTATCTTTATAAACATTAAGCATGCCATAGTTAGCTCGTGTTCCTACAGATAGTCTGTACTTCCCTTTGTCGCCAAGCTTAAAGTTGACCCCCATGCCAGCTACTATTCCTACATCTAGCTTACGAGGTTCTTGTTGTGCTAAGGTTATAGAATCGTCTCCGCCTTCATATGACGCGATAATGCTAGCATCAAGAAACGGAGTGACCGCAAGTCCGTAAGATAAGTATGGTCCACCTTCTATAAAGAAATAAGAGCTAGGCTGACCGGTTCTATAAGGTTTGAGTTCTTTTTTTCTGAAAGGAATTTTATATTGTATAGTTAAAGGAACTTGTACATACGAGCCACCCGCTAAGAAGTATATCATTTGATCATTCGCATCAGGCACGCCAGTAGGGTAAGACATTGATCTTCCGTCTAAGAGGATATTGCCTTCAGCGATTAGTCTATTAGATAGCTGGTGCTTATATCCTAAGCCAAATGTGGTAGCTAATCCAGGAGTTATACCTGCTGGACCTATAGCAGTAGATATTCCTCCGCCAGTTTTTACTGTTAACCATTGCTGTGCGCTACTTACTAGTGGTAAAGTAGCGAGTAGGCATAAAGTCATTATTGTCTTTTTCATCTCGTAATTCTAATAATTCAACAAATATACTTGAAATCAGATATTACTTAATTATTTGTATGCTACTTTTGGCCACAAGATGCGTCTCAGAGCCGAAAATCTGGTAAAACAGTACAAAAAACGTAAGGTGGTAAACGATATGTCTCTAGAAGTAGAGCAGGGAGAAATCGTTGGATTACTGGGCCCCAATGGAGCAGGGAAAACCACCACTTTTTACATGGTGGTAGGTTTGGTGAAGCCTGATGGTGGACACGTATATTTAGACTCTGAGGACATTACCAGTCGGGCGATGTATCAACGTGCACAAAAGGGAGTAGGTTACTTACCCCAAGAAGCATCTGTTTTCAGAGACCTTACCGTAGAGGACAACATCAGTGCCGTATTGGAAATGACTAATAAAAGTAAGGAGGAGCAACAGAATAAAACCGAGACGCTTATCGCTGAGTTTGGGCTGGAGAAAGTACGAAAGAACCTAGGGAAAGTCCTTAGTGGTGGTGAACGTAGACGTTGCGAAATTGCCCGTGCCTTGGCTACGGATCCTAAGTTTGTGTTGTTAGATGAGCCTTTTGCAGGTGTAGACCCCATCGCTGTTGAGGATATTCAAGAAATTGTTCAAAAGCTAGTTACCAAAAATATTGGAGTACTTATCACAGATCACGATGTACAAGCAACATTAAACTTGGTGGACAGAGCCTACTTGCTCTTCGAAGGGCGTTTACTCAAAAAAGGAACTCCGCAAGAACTAGCGGATGATGAAATGGTACGTAAGGTTTACCTAGGTAGCAATTTTGAGTTACGACCTTAAATATTTATAAATTCATTATTCCTTTATCAAGGTAAGAGAGGTGCTGATAGGGCCAAACTGAAGTGATGAATACGAAAAGTATTCTATTATCTAGCAAAATACTCCTTCACCTTTTTCTGGTAATAAGGCTGTAATTCGGGAGATACACTTCGGAGAAGTTCGGTTTCCTTTTGCTTTTCTTCAAGGTACTTCTTTATGCTAGGCGGTATGGCTCGTTCTTCTTCCGTTCCCTCGTTGGAGGTTCGCTTATTGTCTTGTTCTTGTTCGCGTTCAGCTTTCTCGTGTTCGCTTAGCTTTATCTCTATCTGATTTAATTTTTGGAAGGTCTGACTATTCAGTCGCTTGTTATAGAGGTCCTCTTCCAATTTGTCCATCAAGTCTTCGGTCTGCTTGAGATCTCCTAAGCTACCACCTTGGCCTTCTTTTTGAAGTTTGCTTTTAAGCTCCTGCAGTTTTTGGCGTATCGCAGCTTGTTGTGCTGCCATTTCTGCAAATTCCTTGCTACCGGGTTTTCCTTTGCCTTGTTTTTGTCCTTCTTGCAGCTCTTTCATTTGCTTGGCGAGTTGTTGCTGCATTTTTTTGATGGCGTTAGCATTTGGTTTTTGTGGCTTTTTACCGCTAGATCCGGGTTTCTTGCATTCGCCCTTTGGCTTGCCTTTGTTTTCTTGTTGAGCTTTCATTTGCTCCTGCATTTTTTTGAGTGATTCGCTTAGCATGAGGGCCAGATTATTGTAGCCGGTCATAGCATACTGCTGATGTACTATTGCATTATTCGTGTAGCGTTCACCAAGGTATTTAAGTGATTTGTCTAAGTTGTCATTTACACGTGCTACTTCCTCATTTACAAATGATTGTATCTGAATGTTTCGCTTGCTTAAAGCAAGTAAAGAGTCTTCCACCATTTTGGTTTCGTCCTTTATCTTCCGTTGGCGTTGGCGTAGTTCTATGTACTTAGGGCTATATCGTCTGTTTTCTTTGAAACCGTCTATCAGTTGCTCTTGGTCAAAAGAGAGTTGTATCAAATTTTCGAGTATTTGCCTTAGGTTGTTATAATCTTCCTCTTGCTGTTCCTCCTGAGAGTCTTGCATTTCTTGTTGCATTTGCTCGGCCATCTCCTTCATTTTCTCCGCAGCTTCTTCCATACTCTCTGCAGCACTTTTATTTTTACCCTTGCTCTGTTGTTGCTGAGCATCATCCATTTTTTGACTTACGTCTTCTTTACTTTCCTCTTGCTTGCTCAAGTCTATGGGAGACTCTAGCTCTTCATTTTTCTTGTCTATATCTTCTAGGTCTTTTTTTACATCGTCAAACTCTTTTTTGAGTTGCTCTTGCTCTTTGGTGAGTTCTTCATTCTTACCTTTTTTATTTTTAGTTTTTTCGGCGAGCTCCTTTTCTTTTTTCGCAAGTTCGTTTAACTTGTCTATGGTCTCGTTTAGTTTTTTCTCTAGTTCTAGTTCTTTGAAAAGTTCGAGCATACGATCCATTTCCTTGCTTATTTCTTTTTCACTGAATTTTAACTCATCCATCGCCTTCTGGAGTTCATCTTTCTTGTTTTCTTCGAGCAGTTTTTGGATTTTCTCCATCAGTTCTCTGGTTTCATCATCTAGCACCTCTTCCATAAGCTCTTCTAGCTTTTTCTGCTTTTTGAGCATACTTTCTTCCATACGGTTAAACTCCTGCTCTTTGTTATTCTTTTCTTTACTCTTATTTACGGCATCACGTATTTTTTGCTCTAGCTCTTTTTGCTTGTCCAGAAGGTCTTGTATTTTCTTTTTGTCGTTCCAGTCCAGATTTTTCTTTTCAGTCATCATTTTTTCGATGCTCTGTATCTCCTTTTGTAATTCGGCTGCATCACTTTGTGCACCAGCCATGGAGCTTTTTATCTCTTGGTTTGCCTCTTCTGTTTGTTCTTTCAGCTCCTTGAGCGACGGTGCTTTGTAAGTGCTCGGAGCAGTTTTAGTTTGTTTGGCTCCATTTACCCCGTCATTATCCCATATCGTGAAGTAGTATTCTATTTCATCCTCCGCTACTACATTGAGTGCATCTAGGTTCCAATAGTGATAAAAAGTTTGTGAGGATATACCTCTATCTATACTTACCGGTAGTATGCCTTCTTTGCCTTTATTCTCATCGCTCGCCGTTTTTTTGAACTGGTAGTGAAATTGCAGCTTGCTAAAACCGTGGTCATCAGATACATCACCCAAGAAGTAGAATACCTTATTGCTTAGGCTATCTTTTTTTCGCTCTACGGCTATTTGAGGGTACTCGTCAGGTATCACATTGATTTGGTAAAAAATAGAATCACCGTCATTTACGTCGTCGTTTTTAGTATTCACCTTTAGCAGTGTAGACCGCATAAATCGCTTAGCGAATGATAGTTTGTTAGCCTTGGGTGTTAAGTTTTTATCATCTGGAGCTATGGTTAGATTCGTTACGTTTTTGGTATCAAAATTCCATTGAATAGTTGTGCCTTGTGGTACGCTTATTTCACCTAGATTGCGAACTTTTTCGTTATTTAGTCCCAAGTACTTGGGGTACTTGAGTGTAGCACTGTATCCTACAATGCTTGGCTTCAGTGCCAAGTCAATGGTGTACTCCTCGCTCGTAAATCCGCCTGCTTCAAAATAGATATTCTCGGTACGTTGTATGTTGCTGATGGTGTAATTGAATTTGCCTAACACATCAGCTTTCATTTTGTAACGCTGTTTACCTATATGGATATATGCATTTGTTGGAATCTGCTCGCCCTCTAGGCTGAGAGGAATGTCTATATGCTGGTTTTGGATAGCTTGTTTGCCGTCCAAGTCGGTGATGAATGCGAATGGAGCCTCTATCTCAAAGTGCTGGTTATAGTTCACTACCCGCTCGGTACTTTTTTTGAAACCTGGACTTACGATGAGTATGAAAATAAGTGCAAGGGCAGGAATGAGAGCGAATTTTACGTACTTGAGATTGGCTTTGTAAGGTATTGCGTTGGCAAATGGCACAGGGTTGAGTTGCTCCGTACGCTGTTCTATGCTTGCAAGCAGTAAATCATTATTAGTCTCATTCGCCTCGTTTTGTAGTTGTAAGGTGTTGAGTAGTTTATCCTTTACCTCAGGAAAATGATTGCCTATGAGTTTAGAGGCCTCATTTATACCAAATTGCCGATTAATGTTAATTAGGCCAAGTATAGGTCTTACAATATACCAAATCAGAACAGCAATGCACAAAAGGATAAAACTGTAAAAAAGAAAGGCGCGAGTGCTCGTCCCAAATCGTGCGAAATACTCAAAAAACGCCAAGGTAAAGAATGCAGCAAAAACTAACGATATACCCAAAATTGCTCCTTTGAGGAGTTGGTTTTGGTAATACTTCTTAATGAAATTTTCGAGCTTTTGTATGAGTGTATTCTGTATCACTAGCGGCTTAATCCTATGAACGCAAATGTAAGGTATTTGTTGCGTTGTTTTGATGTGAGAGGGTTATTCGAACCAATATGTGACACCCTGCGTTCATTAATTTTAGAGGCTAGATAGAGGATCAACTAATTGCTACATTATTCTTCTTCATTTCTTGGCAAGAAAACCACCGATAAGCGATAAAACCGTAGCTAAGCGTTATTTTCGTGTCATCGTTATGAAGAAAGTATTTTTAGCCATATTCATATTGCCGTTGCTATTCGCTGCAAGCGAGTATACCGTGGATATTACGAAAGCACCGCACAAAATAAAATGGTATGATTTCAATACTGGTTTTGAGCTCGCTCAAAAAGAAGGAAAGATTGCCATAATAGACTGCTATACAGACTGGTGTGGTTGGTGTAAGGTGATGGACAAAAAGACATTTACCAATGACAGTATCGTACAGCGATTTAATGAAAATTACATCGCCATAAAATTCAACCCTGAGAAACCGGGTAAGTATAATGCTGGGACTAGCGATTCGCTGAATGGCAGACAGTTGCTCTTGGCTTTGTCCAACAATAAGCCAAGTGGTTATCCTACGTTCTTCTTCTTTGTACCTCAGAGCAAGAAAATGTTTCAAGTGCCGGGTTACCAAGACGTAAAGAAATTTAACGAAACGCTGGATAACGTGGAGCGATATCAAAAAGCAGTGATGAAGTGACGTTGCTCAATCCGCAGAATTAACCAAAAACTAAAAATCAAAAACAACACATATTGGGACGTAGAAGGAAGAAAGATCAGCAAATGCACTATGAGAATATAGAGTTGCTGGCGGCAGGGGGAGAAGGTCATGCCTTAGCCAAAATAGAAGGCAAGGTGATATTTGTAAAGTATGGAGCTCCAGGTGATGTGGTAGACCTACAGATCGTGGGTCGAAAGAAGAAATTTAGCCTTGCGAAAATCACAAAACTGCATAAAGCAAGTGATTTGAGAGCAGAGCCATTTTGTGAGCATTATGGGACTTGTGGCGGTTGTAAGTGGCAACACATAGACTACGCAGCTCAAGCCAAACTAAAAGACCAGTGGGCCAGAGATTGTATGGAACGCATTGGTAAGATTGAGGTAGAAGAAACGCTCGATATTCTAGGTACTGATGAGCTTCAGTTCTATCGTAATAAAATGGAGTACACCTTCAGCAATAAGCGGTGGTTGTATGACCACGAGTCGCTAGAGGACCTTGACCATACGAATGCTCTCGGTTTTCATGCACCAGGTCGATTTGATAAGGTGTTGGCCATAGACAAATGCTGGCTACAAGATGATAAGGGTAACGCGATTAGAAATTTTGTGTACCAATATTGTATCGATAATGGTTACTCATTTTATGACTTAAAAAACCACGGTGGGCTTATGCGTAACTTGATGTTACGTAATACCAAGTCGGGCGATTGGATGGTGAATGTCGTATTTGCCTTGCCCGAGATGGATAAGATAGAACCGCTGATGGCTGCTATTCAAGCAGAGTTTAACCCAAAGGCGTTGAACTATTGTATCAATACCAAGCTTAACGATAGTATCTTCGACCAAGAGTTTATTCCGTATAGCGGCGATTTTGAAATACAAGAGGAGTTGTGCGGGTTGAAATTTAATATATCTCCCAAATCATTTTTTCAGACGAATCCTGTACAGGCGGAGCAGTTGTACGATGTAGCAATTGATTTTGCTCAAATAAAACCGACAGATGTGGTATATGACCTATATTGTGGTACAGGTACCATTACGTGTGTGGCGGCCAAAACTGCCCAAAAAGCAGTGGGAGTAGAGATAGTGGAAGAGGCGATAGAGGCGGCCAATGTGAATGCCAAAATCAATGGTTTGGATAACGTAGAATTTTTGGCGGGAGATATGAAGGATGTATTTAATGCCGAATTTTATGCTCAGCACGGTAAGCCCGATATTATCATTACCGACCCTCCACGAAGTGGGATGCATCCTAAGGTGGTAGAGTACTTGGCCGAAATAGCTTGTCCTAAAATTGTATATGTAAGTTGCAATCCTGCTACACAAGCAAGAGACTTAGCTATGTTAGACGCCACCTATAAAGTGGTGAAAAGTAGAGCAGTGGATATGTTTCCGCAGACACACCACGTAGAAAATGTGGTGGTATTGGAGTTGAGGTGAAAATAAGAAGAGGTTTTGAAATTGTTCAAGACATTATTTGAAATTACCAGAATGGATTGTCCTTCAGAGGAAAATCTAATTCGCATGAAACTAGACGAGGTTTCTAGTATTATGCATTTGAACTTTGATATACCTAATCGAAAGTTGACCGTGTTTCACGTGGGACAAATTGATGAAATTGAACGTGCAGTTATTGAATTGAATTTGGGTGGAACAAAAATATCCACTGAACGCACTGAACGCACTGAACAAACTTCATTCAAAGAAAACGAAAACCAGAAAAGGATACTTTGGTCAGTACTTGCGATAAATTTTGCGTTTTTTATAATTGAAATGACGACAGGAATTATTTCTAAATCCTTAGGGCTAGTCGCTGATAGTCTAGATATGCTTGCTGATAGTTTTGTTTACGGAATTAGTCTGTTTGCAGTTGGGGGTACTTTAATAAAGAAAAAGCGAATTGCTAAACTCGCGGGATATTTACAGATAATACTTGTAATTATTGGATTTATTGAGGTGCTCAGAAGATTTTTCGGTGCAGAACAACTGCCAGACTTTTCTACAATGATTGTTGTTTCTGTTGTAGCACTTATTGCAAATACAATCTGTCTTTACATTTTGCAAAGGTCAAAGAGTAAAGAAGAGGCTCATATGAAAGCAAGTATGATATTCACTTCGAATGATGTCATAATTAATCTTGGAGTTATCCTGGCTGGGATTTTAGTAAACTATCTTAGTTCAAATAAACCAGATTTAATTATTGGAACAATTGTTTTTGTCTTGGTAGTGCAAGGAGCATTTCGGATACTTAAGTTGAGTAGATGATATCTCGAAAAAGTGAGGATGCACTTATATCCCTGAGATCGCATATCATGTCTAGTGAATAATAGACTAGCTGTTTTTAACTGATATTAAACCTCTAGTTCCATCTCATAATCATCCATCACATAACCTTGCCCGATGTCAAATACGACAGCTCGCCTTATGGTAAAGCTCATTTTTTGATATGCGGCAATGCTTTTGTCGTTATGTTTGTTTACAGTAAGGCGTATGATTTGCAATGCTTTATCAGCTGCAATGGCCATAGCATAATTCATCATCTCTTTGCCGTAACCTTTTCCTCGTTCGGGCTGTGTCACATATATCTTGCTGATAAACAAGTGGTTTTCTCGCTCTTGAATGCAGAGGTAGCCCACAGGTTTGTCTGTTTGCCATAGTGTGTAGTCATACCCTTCTTCTATTTGCTGGGCAATGGCCGCTTCGCTCTGAAACTTGGTGAGCATATAGTTCACCTGCTCAGTTCCTATAATGGGCGTATAGTGCTGCTCCCAAATCTGACGGGCTAGGCGAGCAGTAGCAGCAATATCACTAGCCGATAGTACAGTTTTGCACTGTAAACTAGCGTTTCCCAAAGTTGTAACCTATCGATACACTAATGGGCATATATATACGCTGACCTTTACCTTCTCGGTAGTGCAAAAAGAATAGTTCATTGATGTTGTTTGACTGTAAAAAGAATCCTTCGGTATCTGGTGTATTTACTGCAGATACATTCACGTTACTCCACCCTATACCAAAGTTGGCATCAAAATAAAGGTTTTCGCCTAGCTTAGTTTGTCCTCCTAGAGTAGCATATATTCCTGTACGAATACGGTTATACTCTACATCTACTTCTTTGCCCCCGCTAAAATCGATGGCTCTGTATTGTTCTAGTCTATTGAAATTTACGTAGCCGCCATCTAGACCCACACCTACGTATAATCCTTCAGGAAGAAGGATTTCTGCGTGTCTTTTACGTTGATAAAAACGCAGCTCAGCACCTGCTTCTAGTCCATAGTTCATGTCTATCACACTCAAGCTATTGAAAGGTATGGTTGCTCTCACACTTACAGTAGGCAGGTTGCCAGCATTGGCTTTCATAGGAGTAGTTTCGTAAGCAAGGCTTAATTTCTGCACCCCAATACCCATCAGGTTAAGTACGTCCAGCTTCGCTATTTTGTAATCTCCTTTTTGTACGGGTAATGTATCTTGAGCCGAGGCAACCGATACGATGAGTACAAGTGTGAAAGTCAGTATATTTTTGATTGTTTGCATGGTTTAGTCTTTTTCTATGGTACTTAATAGTGTTAATGCTCCATTGTTGGCGATACTGTATTGATTCACCCCATTAGGATGGACCGCTATTAGTTTATTGTTTGCTACGATTACATCAAACACTCCAATCAATTCTGTTTCGCGTATCACGAGTGGAATCGTAGGGTTGGATACATCAAATTGTTTGATTTTTCCGTTATCACTTACGTACAGTTGGTTCCCATTTAGTCCTAAGCCAATTGGATTTTCCATTTGTAGGCTATTCACTTCCACAGGAAATCTCTTGTTGCTTATATCTATTACGTCGAGTCGATTCTGCCCATTTCTGCAAGGCTGCCCATCACGTAAAGTTACGTAAGCATAATTTTCGTTGGCCACTACAGGATCGCAACTGGTTACATGAAAATAGGCCGAAGTGTACTGCGGAGAGCTTGCATTGGTGATGTCATATATCAGCATTCCATTCTGCGTTCCTAGATAAATATAGTCACCCAAAGAGAAAATAGTCTCAACTCCGTTGCCCAGCTGGATACTATTTTGAAACTGAGGGTCACTCGCGTTCTCTAGTGAATAGGTAAATAACTGAGATTCTGTAGCTACGTATAAGTGATTTTTGGCAATGGTAAAACGAGCTAGAGAGCCGCCAGTACCTGTTGTGCCGCCACTACTTTGGCTTGCACTGGATTCTGATGAAGTTGGAGAAACGGAGTCTTCGCTACATCCAAAAGCAAGGACTAAACATAAAATTGTTATAATATTTTTCATTCGAATTTTCATTATTGGTTGATATAGCATTCAGGTTTCGGCATTTCTTCTATTTCCCAAGAGAGTATGAGTCCTTTGCTGGCATCTGGACATTCAAAGTAAACTTTGTTGCTCACTATCAGGCTAGTAACAGCCGGTGGTGGACGTTTGGTGTTCTCTATATTGATATGTTCTTGCTCAAATGAGGTAACCTTTACGTCGTTTAGATCATTAATATCTATGGTAATAAGACCTACTCCCATATCTGCATACATATAATTATCTTTTATGGCCACATCTACATTACCAGGAATACTGATAAAATTGATTGCTTGCGGATTGCTAGGATCTGAGTTGTCATAAATGTGTACACCTTTATTTACTTCATTGATAAGCAGCTTGTCACCATATACGTATATTTTTCCTACTTGCTTCAAGCTTTTACTTGGTCCGGTTTTAATGGAAGTTGAGATGTCATCAATGGTGCCATATACAGGCTTGAGTCCTACTACTTTTTCGGTAGTTTCTTGGTCGGTGCAGGCTGTGCTGAGCAAAATTGCGGCAATACCTAAATAGAATATATTTTTCATATTAATTGGTTTGTTGAAATACAAGTTCGACAATACGATATTATTTACACACTTTTGCTATACGCTTTGCAAATATTAGAATTAACTGACGAACAATAGAATATAAAATGGACAACAGTATCTCAGAAAAGGAGAAAGAAATACTCTATAATTTGGAGAGTGATATTAAGGTGCTCAAAAAGGAATTGAACGAAACAGTGAAAGCGGTTGTAGATGGTGGTTACTCTAAATTTCCCATTGTATTAGCTCATACAGAAGACATTGCCATCGCCCAAAAGGTGATTGATAAAAACGAGCATCAAACACACTTTAGTTTCAGTGCAAGCACATTAGAAGAGATGGTGTCACGACGAGTGGTACTCAAAGAAAAAGAAGCGGAGTTCAAACAACAATTTGCCGTGAATGCAGATAAATTCTGTGTACTACTGGTGCATCCCGATAGTATGAAGTTTGTTTTCTCATCTAAATAATAGCCTATATGAAAAGCCTACAGCCCAAAGTTGCCATCGTAATATTGAACTACAATACGCGACCGTTACTCGAGCGATTTTTGCCGTCGGTATTAGCAACTGATTATAGTAACAAAGAGGTATGGGTGGTAGATAATGCCTCTATGGACGATTCTGTGGAATACGTACAGCAACATTTTTCGGATGAAACGCGTGTCCTTGTTTCGCCCAAAAATTATGGATATGCCGGCGGGTATAATTGGGCACTCGAGCAAATAGAAGCAGATTACTACGTTCTACTTAATAGCGATGTGCGTGTACCCAGTAATTGGCTCAAGCCATTGGTAGAGTTGGCTATTGCCGATAAGCAAGTGGCGGCCATTCAGCCCAAGATAAAAGATGCCGTACGAACAGAACTATTTGAGTATGCTGGAGCAAGTGGGGGATACTTGGATAAGTGGGGTTATCCTTTTTGTAGGGGTAGGATATTTGATACACTAGAAGAGGACAAGCAGCAGTATGATGATGTACAGGAGGTGTTTTGGGCTACAGGTGCGTGTATGTTTGTAAGAGCCGATGTTTTTCATCAAGCAGGAGCGTTAGATGCTGATTTTTTTGCCCATATGGAGGAAATAGACCTATGCTGGCGAATGCAGCGAATGGGCTATAAGGTTATGGTGCAGCCTCGCTCAGAGGTGTTTCATGTAGGCGGGGGTACCTTGACAGAAGGTTCTGATAGAAAGTATTTCCTCAATTTTAGGAATAACCTCGTGCTTCTTGCCAAAAATCATAGTTCCCCTTTTTGGTTTTTTATCATCCTCTGGCGTATGGTATTAGATGGTATCTCTGCGTTAAAATTCATAGTAGATGGTAAAGCCTCACTCTTTATGACCATCATAAAAGCACATTTTGCTTTCTGGGGCAAGTTTCACACGATACTGGGTAAAAGGCGTTGGGTAAAAAGCTTAGGAACCGAAGATGTGACACTTTATCCTAAATCTATAGTATGGCAATTCTTTGCCCAAGGCAAGAAGAAATTTACTGATTTATAATCGACTGAATAGCAAGGGAGTATCCTTGCAGCCCGAGGCCATAAATTCCGCCGCGACAATATTGGGCCAAGAGCTCTTGATGACGTTCTTTTTCGCGTGTATATGTATTGCTAATGTGAATACCAATGACTGGAGTTTTTATAGCTGCTACTGCATCGGCTAGGGCTACGGCTGTATGTGAATATCCGCCTGCATTTAGGATGATGCCGCTATAGTCCTCGTATTCTGTGGCATGGAGCCTATTTATAAGTTCACCTTCTATATTGCTTTGATAATACTGGATATCTACTGTTGAAAATTGGTTTCTAACTTGCGTCAGAAAGTCTTCAAATCGCTCAAAACCATATATACTTGGTTCTCGCTTTCCGAGCAAGTTCAGGTTGGGTCCATTTATAATCAGTATTTTCATAAGATGTCCTTTCTATGAACGTCCAAAGTTATACATTTGTTCGTATAATCTCACTGTATGAGCGATCCTATAAAACACGAGTGTGGCGTGGCCTTCATCAGGCTCAGAAAACCACTTGAGTACTACAAAGAAAAATACGGTACGGAACTGTATGGACTGAATAAACTCCAGATGCTGATGAACAAGCAACTGAACAGAGGTCAAGACGGTGCAGGAATGGCCGTGATAAAGTTGGATCCCAAATATGGTAGTAGATACATAGCACGAGAACGAGCAAAAGGTGCTGGTGCCGTATCTACCTTGTTTGAGCGTGTGAATAAGCGATTGGCCTCGCTAGATCCGGTAAAGGCTAATGATACAGCGTGGCTCAAAAAGAAATATCCTTATGCAGGTGAGATACTCCTGGGGCACCTTCGCTATGCGACCCACGGTAAAAATAGCATAGAGAACATACACCCTTTCTTGCGTCAGAATAATTGGATGAGTAGAAATCTTGTTCTAGCAGGCAATTATAACGTGACGAATGTACGCGAGATGTATCAACAGCTTATTGACCTAGGGCAGCACCCTAAGGAGATAAGTGATAATGTAACAATGCTCGAAAAAATAGGACATTTTTTGGATGATGAGAATGAGCGTTTATACCACGAGAGTAAATCTCAAGGGCTTGATAGCTTGGCAAGTGCGGAGTACATTAAAAATAATCTCAATCTAGAAAATGTTCTCAAAAACTCGTTTAAAAGTGTAGATGGGGGCTATAATATGGTAGGACTTATAGGGGACGGTAATGCATTTATAATGCGTGACCCCAATGGTATCCGACCTAATTATTACTATGCCAATGATGAAGTAATAGTGGTAGCAAGCGAGCGTCCTGCTATACAAACGGCATTTGACTTGAAACTAGATGATCTGAAAGAGGTAAAGCCTGGGAATGCGTTAATTGTAAAACGTGATGGGAGTTTCTCGGAGAAACAAATTTTAGAACCTTCACCAAGACTCTCGTGCAGCTTTGAGCGTATATATTTTTCCAGAGGAAGTGATGGTAAAATACACGAAGAAAGAAAACGCCTAGGCCGTAAGATATCGCGAGAAATATTAAAACGTCTAGATTTTGATATTCGGTCTACCGTATTCTCCTACATCCCTAATACGGCTGCAACTTCGTATTATGGCCTGATAGATGGCGTGTATAAGTACCTGGATAAGTGGAAACGCGAGCAATTGCTCAAAATGGGCAGCGAGGCCACACCCCAAGCCATTGATAAGCTATTGGCAGTGAAAATTAGAAGAGAAAAACTGCTCGTAAAAGATGCCAAAATACGTACATTTATTGCACAGGATGATGGTCGTGATGATTTGGTAGGAAACGGATATGACGTCACCTATGAGGTAGTAAAACCATCGGATACTTTGGTCGTGGTAGATGATAGTATAGTAAGAGGAACAACACTTAAGAAAAGCATCCTACGTATACTCGATAGGCTAGGCCCTAAGAAAATAATCGTAGCCTCCAGTGCTCCTATTATAAAATTCCCTGATTGTTACGGGATAGATATGAGTAGAATGAATGAGTTCATAGCTTTTCAAGCTGTAAAAAGCTTGTTAGAAAAGGAAGGTGATCTTGATTTCTTAAATAGAATACATGAGCTGTGTAAGCAAGAATTGCTTAAGCCTGTAGAAGAAATGGAGAATAAAGTGAAGCTCTTGTATGATAGATATACAGACAAAGAGATAGAATCTGAAATAGCGAGACTTGTGACGCCCGCAGAAATGAATGCGGAGGTAGAAATTGTATATCAAACCATAGCAGGCCTCCACGCTTCTTGCCCCAATCACTTAGGCGATTGGTACTTCTCGGGCAACTATCCTACACCAGGAGGTAATGCTGTAGTAAATAGAAGTTTTGTCTATTACATGGAAGGGAAAACAGCAAGAGCTTACTAAGCTTTTGAACGTCTCCTTTTTAAATACTTTTTAGATTTAGATGGGAGGAGAGTCCTGTATAACGGTTAATTTATATCACCACACTACCTATCATACTATCACCAAACCAATACGGTATATCCTCCAGTCCGTGGGCTGGTTTGGTGATAATAAGGTTGGCTTTTTTGCCTACTTGTATGCTTCCTACTTCATCTTGTACTTCCATAGCAAATGCGGCATTGTACGTCAATGCATTAAAAGCCTCCTCGGGAGTAAGTTTCATCTGACTGCACGCCAATCCGAAAGCGAGGTTCAGATTGCTACTGGGTGCAGAACCGGGATTGAAATCACTGGCTATAGCCAATGGAATATTCTTGTCGATGAGTTGTCTAGCAGGCGTATAAGGAATGTCAAGGAATAGCGAGCATAGGGGTAAGGCCGTAGCTATGGTGCTAGAGCTAGACAAGGCGGTATAATCTTCATCTTGCATCACCTCTAGGTGGTCTACCGATAGGGCTCCCATTTCACAAGCCATCTTTACCGCACCAAAACTACTAAACTGATTGACGTGCACCTTGGCCTTGAGGCCGTGTTTGTCTCCGGCTTCTATCACGTGTTTTAGGTCGTCTAGGCTGAAATAGCCCGTCTCGCAGAAAATATCGATATAATCAGCCAATCCTTCTCCAGCTATACGCGGTAGCATCTCATTGCATACGAGGTGTATATACACGTCCTTATTGTTTTTAAACTCCGCAGGCAAGGCGTGTGCTCCCAAGAAGGTAGCCTTGATAGGCGTAGGAGACAGTTGCTTCAAAATGCGAATCACTCGCAGCATTTTCATCTCATCTTCTATGGTAAGGCCGTACCCGCTTTTTATTTCCAAGGCACCAGTGCCTTGTTTTATCGCGTTGCCTATGCGTTCTTGTGCATCGTCGTATAGTTGCTGCTCACTCATAGCCCGCAGCTTTGCGGCACTATTCAGTATGCCTCCGCCTGCTTCGGCTATTTCTTGGTAGGTTTTGCCGTGTAGGCGTTGGTTCATTTCGCCGCTTCTACTCTCCGCAAAAATCATATGCGTATGACTATCTACGTAGGTGGGCAGTACAAGCCTGCCGGTGCAGTCGTGACTATCCAGGTTTAGCTCTGGGCACTCGCTCATCGGGCCAAAGCCCTCTATGCGGTGATTGCGAATAACGAGGTAGGCATTGTCTAGCTTGGTGACTTCACCTTGAGCTGTGCCGCGTTTTATGGTATCCGAATTTTCGGTGATACCTATGAGTTGCTTTATGTTTTTGAGGATGATGTTCATTTGCTGG